>JAABUV010008367.1_pt1 | contig 10488 bp, 10 predicted proteins | sample 5559971 | NCBI WGS metagenome assembly JAABUV01 (sample SAMN10711881, study PRJNA513362) | rock metagenome | isolation source: Antarctica rocks | place: Antarctica: Victoria Land, Knobhead nord | collected 2015-12-19
AGATGGCAGGCAAATGGCTGGGACGAGCCGTGTAAATCGAGAGGTTTACGCACGGTTCTGTGGGCGGCTGGAGGTGAAATTCCTCCGGCCGACCCGGCGCCTGGGCCTGACGCTGGTGCGCGCCGTGGCCGGGCTGCACGGCGGGGACGCGCGGCTGTCGGACGCGGGGCCGGGGTTGCAGGCGATCCTGACGCTGCCGGCCGGCCGGCCGGCAGTGTTCGAGATTTCAGAGGTTCGGCGCCGTGGTTTCGCGCCGGAACGTGACCACCAGCACGTCGCGGTGGGCGGGCTGCGCCGGGTCTAACGGCTGCACCGGCGTCACGCCGTGGAACACGCGGTGGTCGTCCACCAGCGCGGCGTCCATCGGTGCCTCAAGGGTGAAGCTGCCCAGCAGGGTGCGGTCCAGCCCATGGATGCTGGTGGTGCCGGAGGCGATGTTGACCCGGCCGACCATCAGCACCAGCACCCAGTCCACGCCGTCCTGGTGCATGCCCTCGGGCGTCGGCTGGCCGGACTGGCCGGGGCGGGCCTCGATGCGGAACTGGTGCGCCTCGACGTGCCAGGCGGGCGCCGGGGTCAGGCCGTCGAACAGGGCGTGGCACGTGCGGAGTATGGCCTGGAACGCTGCGGAGTCGGCCGCCGCCGGCGTGATCGGGTCGAACCAGCGGGCGATGCCGCCGTTCAGCGCGTTGTAGTCGCGGCTTTGGTAGTGCGGCTGGTCCGGCTTGCGCACCGCGCCGGCTGCGCCCACCGCGAACGCGGCGTGGCGGCGCTTCCGGTAGCGTCCGCCGTCGGCCATGTAGGTGTCGAGGCCCAAGTCGTCCCAGGTGCGGGCAAAGCCGTCCCAGCCGGACAGGCCTGCCTGCTCCAGGGCCTCGGCCATCGCCGGCGCGTGGACGAAGGCGAAGCCGCCGTCGCGCAGTTCGGACGCCCACGATTCGAGGTTGGTCACGCGGCCTTCTCCTGGGCTGGGGGTGCCGCCGCTGGGGCGCTCAGGGCACGGTATGAGGTGAGCGGGCTCTCGATCGCAAGCTCGTCGAAGCGCAATTTAACCCGGCGGTTCAGCTCGCGCCCGACCGACCAGCGGCTGGCGGGCTGGGTTTTCATCCGCACGCGCAGCACCCAGGCTGTGTCGATGAACTTCTCGATACCCATGACGTCGAGCGGATCGAGCACCAGCGAGGCCCATTTCGGGTCGCTGCGCATCTCGGCTGCCAGGCTGTTCACCACGGGGATGATGCGGTCCGGCTCCTCGTTCAGGCCGACGCTGATGTCCAGCATGGCGTAGCCGTAGTCGCGGGTTTGGTTGGTGACTGTCGTCACCGCGCTGAACGGGATCATATGAACCGAGCCGTCCAGCGCCCGCAGGCGTATGGTGCGGATCGACAACGCCTCTACGGTGCCGGACAGGCCGCCGAGGATCACGATGTCGCCCACCTGCATCGCGTTCTCCAACAGCAGGAACAGTCCGGTGATCAGGTCCTGCACCAGCTTCTGCGACCCGAAGCCGACGGCGATGCCGATGACCCCGGCGCCGGCCAGCAACGGCGCGATGTTGATGCCCAGCTCGCTCAGCACCATCAGCGCCACGACCAGCACGATGCTGACCAGCAGCGCCGTGCGCAGCAACGGCAGCAGCGTGCGGACCCGGCCGGCACGCGCCAGGTGGGCCTGGGCCGCCAGCCGCGCGAGGTGCTGCTCGACCGCGGCGTTCACCCCCTCCCACACCAGAATTGCGAGCACGACCGTGACGCCGATGGTCGTGGCCGCCGACGCGACGCGCCCGCCCAGGCCGTTGCGCATCAGCCAGTCCACCGCGCCGAGGTCCCACGCTTCGAACAGCGCCAGGAGCGTGGCCACCGACAGCACGATGGTGATGACGGCGCGCAGCACGGGCTGATAGACCGCCGCCCGCTCCGCAAAGCCCGGATGCCGGTCCGACGTGGCCGGGCTGAGGCGCAGCGCGCGGTCGAGGCCGCCGATCAGCACGACCCCGATCAGGCGGGAGACGATCAGGATGGCGGAGGTGACGAGGCAGAAGTGGATGAGCCGGGCGTAGCCGTTGCGCAGCTCGCCGGCCCAGACCAACCAGAGCGCCGCGATATAGAAGATGGCGATCAGGTGCCAGGTGTTGGCCAGCCAGCCCAGCAGCGAGCCCCAGGCGCCATGGGCAAAGCGGGGCGCGCGGAGCCGGGCGGCGACGTGCGGGCGCGCTTGCAGCACAGCGACGATTAGCAGGAGGTGCATCACGAGCGCGAACAGCTTCAGCAGGGCGTCGTGCGCCGTTTGGTACATGCCGAACAGCAATCCGACCTCGGCCAGCACGTATCCCGTCACCCCCACGATGAGGATGCGGCGGGTCCACCAGGTCAGGAACCGCGCCGCCCAGTCCGAGACATGCAGCAGCCGCAGGCGGGGCGCCGCCGGGGACACCAGCATGGCCGTGACGCAGAGCACGACGCGGGTGAGGGCGTAGGCGCCCATTATTTGCAGGGTGGCGGCCCGTGCAGGGTCGGGTGCCGCGAGACGGGTCCCGAGCAGCAGGGTGACGACCGCGGCGAAAGCGGCGACGGGCAGCAGGTCCAGGGCCAGCAGGCCAAGCAGGTAAGGCAAGCGCCGCAGCGTGCCCGTTGCCCGGTTGAGCTGCTGTTTGCGTTCGACGCGCTCGGTTGCGCCGGCTTCGGCCGCGGCGAGGCCGGTTTCGGACTTGGGTTCGGGCAGGCCATCGGCGGCTGCGTCGGGGGACCATGCGCCGAGCGCCGCGCGCATGCGGCGCAGCAGGCGCATGACGGCGGCCTCGGCGACCAGGCCGCAACCAATGGCGGCGGCGATCCGCCACAGTGCATCCAGCGCCAGGGCGCGGAAGTCCGCGTCGTTGGCCTGGGTGCTGATCCAGCGCCATAGCATCGGCAGGTCGTTTACCGACCGCACGGCGGCGGCCAACTGCGCACCCGTGCTCTCCAGCGCCGCGGCCGAGTTGTCGACAAGCTGGGCGCCCAGGCTGTTGGGCTCGAGCGGCAAGACTTTGGTGACAGCGGGGGGTGGCGCAGTGGGTGGCGCAGGCGCCGCAGCGGTCGCCGCGCCTGGAGCATCCGGCGCGGCTTTGGTTAAGCTCTCCAGCACGGTCGTGAACTCAGCCCGGCGCTTGTCGTCCCGCAACAGGTCGAGCACCTGCTGCGCTTGAGCCGGCGCCAAGGCTGGGGCAGCGGCTGCTGGTGCGTTGGCCGGGAGGGCTGCTGCTGCTGGGTGAGCCGGGACGGCCGTTGGCGCTGCGTTGGGCTGCGCCTGGACACGGCCAGGCGATGACAGGACCGGAACAAGTGTCAGCAAAAGGATGATCAGCCGGATGCGACGATGCATCCGCAGGGTCCAACACCCGTGCAGGATAAGTGTCAATGCAGCCCGCGCAGGGCAGCCCACGCGGGGCCGGGCGTGGATGGGGGTGACATTCGCGCGGAACGGCTTAGGTTTCATGGGCATCTGGGTATCTTTATGATAACATTTTTAACGGTTCTCGTCGGCTTGGCGATGCTTGGGACACTGGGCGTGCTGTTTGCCGGGCTGATTGGACTGGCGCGCGGCGGAGAGAACGCGCAGCGGTCGAATGTGCTGATGCGTTGGCGCGTCGTGCTTCAGGGCGTGGCGCTGGCCCTGTTCGTCATCCTGCTCTCGCTGCTGCGGCACTGACGCCGGTGGCCGGCCTGACAGGCAGGGCGGGACAGAACGCCGAGTTTGACATCGCAGCCGGGTGCCCCATAAGTTCCGACCAATTTTTGCGGTTTCGTATCGCATCCCACCGCCTCAATCGAGCGTTTTCGGCGCGTCGCCGTATGACCCATAACCCGATGGCATCACCATGAAACTTCTTGTCCCCGTAAAGCGCGTCGTCGACTACAACGTGAAGGTGCGCGTCAAATCGGACGGCTCCGGCGTCGAGACGGCGGGGGTCAAGATGTCGATGAACCCCTTTGACGAGATCGCCGTCGAGGAGGCCGTGCGCCTAAAGGAGAAAGGCGTCGCGACCGAGATCATCGCCGTGTCCATGGGCATCGCCGCCTGCGCCGAGACGATCCGCACCGCGCTGGCGATGGGCGCCGACCGCGGCATCCTGGTCGAGACGGATGTCGAGCTGCAGCCGCTGGCGGTCGCCAAGCTGCTCAAGGCGCTGGCCGACAAGGAGCAGCCGGGCCTGATCATCATGGGCAAGCAGGCCATCGACGACGACATGAACGCGACCGGGCAGATGCTGGCGGCGCTGCTCGGCTGGCCGCAGGGCACCTTTGCGAGCCGCGTGACCATTGAAAACAACAAGCTGGTCGTGACCCGCGAGATCGACGGCGGGCTTGAGACGCTGGAGCTCGACATGCCCTGCATCATCACGACTGACCTGCGGCTGAACGAGCCGCGCTACGCGAGCCTGCCCAACATCATGAAGGCGCGCAAGAAGCCGATCGAGACGATCAAGCCCGCCGACCTCGGCGTGGACCCGGCGCCCCGGCTGCGGCTGGTGAAGGTGGACGAGCCGCCGCGCCGCGTGGCCGGCATGAAGGTGGGCTCGGTCGCCGAGCTTGTGTCCAAATTGCGCAACGAAGCGAAGGTGATCTGAATATGGCCTCCCTTGTCCTGCTCGACCACGACCACGGCCAGATCAAGCAGCCGTCCCGCAGCGCCGTCGCCGCCGCCGCCAAGCTGGGCGAGGTGCATGTGCTGGTGACGGGACACGACATTGACGACGCCGCCGCCGCCGCCGCGAAGCTGCCCGGCGTCGCCAAGGTCCACGTGGCCGACAGCCCGGCCTACGCGCACAGCCTGGCGGAGCCGCTGGCGGCGCTGCTGGTGTCGATGGCCGGGCACCACGACCACCTGATGGCGGCGAGCACGGCGACCGGTAAGAACGTGATGCCGCGCGTTGCCGCGTTGCTGGACGTGCAGCCGATCAGCGACGTGGCCGGGATCGTGGACGCCGATACCTTCGTACGCCCGATTTATGCCGGCAACGCCTTGGCGACGGTGGTGTCGTCTGACAGCAAAAAGGTCATGACCATCCGCGCCGCGAGCTTCGATCCGGTGGCGGCCGAGGGCGGCTCCGCCACGATCGAGGCGGTGTCCACCCAGGACGCGCCCGCCACGTCCCGGTTCGTGTCGGCCGAGCTGTCCAAGAGCGAGCGGCCGGAGCTGACGGCGGCGCGCATCGTCATCTCGGGCGGGCGCGGAATGCAGAACGGCGAGAACTTCAAGCTGCTGGACCCGATCGCCGACAAGCTGGGCGCGGCTGTCGGAGCGTCGCGCGCGGCGGTCGACGCGGGCTATGTGCCCAACGACTACCAGGTGGGCCAGACCGGCAAGATCGTGGCGCCGGACCTTTACCTCGCAATCGGCATCAGCGGCGCGATCCAGCATCTTGCGGGCATGAAGGACAGCAAGGTCATCGTGGCCATCAACAAGGACGAGGACGCGCCGATCTTCCAGGTGGCGGACTATGGCTTCGTCGGCGACCTGTTCACGGCGTTGCCGGAGCTTGAGGCCGAGCTGGGCCGTGCGCCTTGAAGATTGACGTCCTGGCTCCGTCGGCCACCGCGGACCTGCAGGTGGTTCCGCCGGCCGTGCGGGTTGTCGGCGTCATCGGCGCCGGGCAGATGGGTGCCGGCATCGCCCATGTTTGCGCGCTGTCGGGCCTGCCGGTCGTGTTGCTGGACATGAAGCCGGACGCGCTTGAGAAGGCCATGGCGACCATGGGCGCAACATGGACCGCCAGGTTGCCAAGGGCGCCATCACCGCCGAGCAGAAGTCGGCCGGATTGGCGCTGGTCCATGCCAGCAGCGACTATGCGAGCTTTGCCGACGCCGACCTGGTTATCGAGGCCGCGACGGAAAAAGAGGAGGTCAAGCGTGCCATCTACCGCACGCTGACGCCGCACATCAAGCCATCCTGCATGCTGGCCAGCAACACCAGCAGCATCAGCATCACCCGGCTGGGCGCCAGCACCGACCGGCCGGAGAAGTTCATCGGCATGCACTTCATGAACCCGGTGCCGGTTATGAAGCTGGTCGAGGTGATACGCGGCATCGCGACCGACGAGCCGACGTTCCAGGCGGTGCAGGCGCTGGCCGCCCGGCTCGACAAGACGACGTCGGTGTCCGAGGATTTTCCGGCCTTTATCGTGAACCGCATTCTGGTGCCGATGATCAACGAGGCGGTCTACGCCTTGTACGAGGGCGTCGGCAGCGTGACGGCGATCGACAGCGCGATGAAGCTGGGCGCCAACCATCCGATGGGCCCGCTGGAATTGGCGGACTTCATTGGGCTGGATACGTGCCTCAGCATCATGCAGGTGCTGTATGAGGGGCTGTCGGACAGCAAGTACCGCCCCTGCCCGCTGCTGGTGAAGTATGTCGAAGCCGGCTGGTACGGCCGCAAAGCGGGCCGCGGGTTCTACGACTACACCGTCACGCCGCCGCGCCCGACACGCTGATTTTCCCTCTCCCAAGGAGAGGGATGCGTCACTGCCGCGGAATTGGGCAGCTTAGATCGTTTCCGTCACAGTTCAGGTAGCCCCGCAAGGTCTTGGTCCGCGCCTGCGTCATGCCTTCCAGGCAGGTCGATGAGATGGTTGGCTGTATGCTGCCGCCGTTGCTGCCAGACGCAACTAGGTCACACTCGGCGTCACGGAACGCGATCCAGGTCCGCTGCGCCATCGTCATGTATTGTGCAGTGCCGGCGTCGGTCCGAAGCCGACCCATGATCTGCTGGTAGACGCTGTTGAGTTCAGCGTCCGTTCGGCGGAACGCCTGGTAGGTGCAAATGTTCATCCCTGTCTGACTGAGCCCGTCCAGGCACTCGGTAGCCCCGGCCGTATCCGACACCAGCGCAATGGCCAATGCCAGTCCGATCCGCAGGGCCAAGATGCGCACATTCATAAAGGAATCTGCTCCACGGCCAGCCAGCGCCCATAATCAATTGAGAGATCAGGTTGGAGCGGGTGAAGGGAATCGAACCCTCGTATGCAGCTTGGGAAGCTGCCGTTCTACCATTGAACTACACCCGCAGCCGCACCGTTATACGAATTCGCCGTTGACCATGCAACGCCCCCGCTCCTAATCTGCACCTGGCCCGAATGGCGCCCCTCGTGATTTGTCCGGCCGGATTGCGGCGAGGTTAAAAAAACGCGCTAAAGAGGCCCTCGGCACCCCAGCCCCCGCTGGCGCCGGCGGCGTCCACGGTCCCGTTTGGAGGCCCGCGTCTGATGTCCGCACCCACGTTTCGTCCCGCCACCCAGCTCGTCCATGGCGGCACCGTCCGCACGCCGCACGGCGAGACGTCGGAGGCGTTGTTCCTCACCTCCGGCTTCGTCTACGACAGCGCCGAGCAGGCCGAGGATACCTTCACCGGCGCCGTCAGCCACTACCAGTACTCCCGGTTCGGCAACCCGACCGTGACCATGCTGGAGGACCGGCTCGCCGGCGTCGAGGGCGCCGAAGCCTGCCGCGCCACCGCCACCGGCATGGCCGCCGTGCATGCCGCCATGCTGTGCCACCTAAAGGCCGGCGACCGCGTCGTCGCCTCCCGCGCGCTGTTCGGGTCGTGCCACTGGATCGTCTCGACCTTGCTGCCCCGCTACGGCATCAGCTCGGAGTTCGTCGACGGCACCGACCTCGACGCCTGGCGCACCGCCCTCTCCCACCCGGCCGCCCTCGTGCTGGTCGAGAGCCCGTCCAACCCGATGCTCGAAATCGTCGACCTGCGCGCCGTGTGCCGCCTGGCGCACGCGGCCGGCGCCATCGTCGTGGTCGACAATGTGTTCGCGACGCCGCTGCTGCAGAAGCCCATCGAGCTTGGCGCCGATGTCGTGGTGTACTCCTGCACCAAGCACATCGACGGCCAGGGCCGCGTGCTCGGCGGCGCAGTATTGGGCCGCAAAGCGTGGATCGAGGACACGCTGCAACCTTTCGTCCGCAACACCGGGCCGAGCCTGTCGCCGTTCAACGCCTGGCTGCTGCTGAAGGGTTTGGAGACGCTGCACCTCCGCGTCCACGCCGCCTGCGCCTCGGCCGCTTCCATCGCCGACATGCTGGCCCGGCACCCGGCCGTGTCCCGCGTCTGGTTCCCGTCCCGGCCCGACCACCCGCAGCACGCCCTGGCCATGTCGCAGATGAGCGCGGGCGGCACCCTGGTTGCGTTCGAGCTGGCCGGCGGCAAGCCGGCGGCGTTCGAGGCAATGAATGCGTTCCGGCTGATCGCGGTCTCGAACAACCTGGGCGACTCGAAGTCGCTCGTCACCCATCCCGCCACCACCACGCACATGCGGATCGGCGCGGACGAGCGCGCCCGGCTGGGCATCGCCGACGGCGTGGTCCGGCTGTCGGTCGGGCTGGAGGATGCCGCCGACCTCCTGGACGACCTGACGCAGGCGTTGGGCCGGCTGCACGGGGACGTCCGGGCGGCGGCAGAGTAGCGCCGGCATGGCGCACCGTTACAGCGCGACCACCCGCGGCGTCGTCGTGAGCGTGCACACCGTCTACCTCGCCGAACAGTCCGACCCCGACGCCGGGACCTGGGTCTGGGGCTACCAGGTGCGGATCGAGAACCAAGGGACGGAGGCTGTGCAGCTTCGCCGCCGCACCTGGCGCATCACCGACGCCCGTGGCCGCACGCAGACGGTCGAAGGCCCCGGCGTCGTGGGCAAGACGCCGACATTGAAGCCGGGCGAGGCGTTCGAGTACACCTCGGGCACGCCGCTCGGCACCGCGTCCGGCTTCATGTCTGGCGTGTACCACATGCTGGTCCCAGCCACCGGCGAGGCGTTCGACGCCGATATCCCGACTTTCAGCCTGGACGCTCCTGCACAGAGCAGGAGCGTCCACTAGGCATCAGGCCGTGTGGGCGCCGTAGGGGGGATGGCAGCCCCGGTTGGCGCCCCGAACGGCTGGGCGGCCACGACATCGACCCTGGTGCCATGCGCCGCATCGGGCGTGACGTAGATCGCGAGCGTCGTCGAGTCCTGCGGGGCAGTGAACCGCGGCGTGTCGACCACTTTGCCGGCATCGTTGAAGAACTCGACCAGATTGCCTGTGGCGTCCCACGATGCCGCCTTGAGGCCCTCCAGGCGCACCGTCCCACCAAACTGCGTCGGACCCAGGTCGATCTGGCCGAGGAAACGGTGTGGCCGATCAATCTGGAGCGAGCCTTGGCTGGTATGGAACGTCTGGCCCGCATCGACCGCGGCGTTGAGCTCGACGTCGTCGCTGAACCCTCCGCCGGCGGCGCTGGTGTAGGTGTCGCCTGTGCCGGTAAGGTGCGTCGAGATGGTGACCGTGCTGCCTGCCGCGTTGATGGTGCCGTCGTTCTCCACCTTGCCGTGGCCAGCAATTGTCAGGTGGCCGGCTGGGTAGGCTGCAAGGGCGCCGTTGTTGATCAGCGTCGCTCCGGTGTCTATGACGATGCTGAGGCTAGCGGCCGGACCAAGGCTGTTCCGCCCGCCCTCCAGCAAGCCTCCGTCGTTCGTGACGGTGCCCACGATATGAAGGGTGCCGTACTTCGCCGAGTAGTAGCCCGGTGGGGCATCCTTGTAGAGGCCATCGTAGAGCGGCGGCGCCTCGCTGACCGCCACATTTGTCAGCGTGACGTTCTTCAGCGTGAGGGACGGGGCGCCAGCCATGGTGTCGCCGATGAGCCCGATGGTCGTCCGGGCATCGGCGGAGCCGAACGTTCCCCCTTTCAGGGTTATGTTGCCGCTTTGAGCGTAAAGCTCGTCCCCGGCGCTCGGCGTGGCAGACTGCGACCGATGCCGCGCCTGATGGAAATATCCCGTGGAGCCGTCCCAATATTCAACTGACCTACCACCTACCCTTACAAAGAGCCTTGCAGCCTGCAAACGATACGCCGGGTTAACAGTATTAGTCCATCTTTCTTACAATATTCTTACTAAAAATTCTAAAGCTTGAAGGGCCGGTGTGGCACCGCGGGCAACGTGGCTTGCCCCTCCCGATTGGAGCACCACATTTCCGAGACGAAACGCACGCCCCGCGATGATCAGGGCGGCCTTCAGGAATGAGCGCATCTTGAACAGCATCAGCCCAACCACCGCATCCGCGCCCTCAGCCAGCGAGGGCCGCCCCACCGCGGAGGAGGCCGAGGCCGCCGTGCGCACCCTGCTCCGCTGGGCCGGCGACGACCCGACGCGCGAAGGGCTGCGCGACACGCCCCGCCGCGTCGTGGAATCCTACAAGGAGTTGTTCGGCGGCTACGCTATCGACCCCGTCTCGCTGCTGGAGCGGACGTTCGAGGAGGTCGACGGCTACGACGAGATCGTCCTGCTGCGCGACATCCGGCTCGAAAGCTACTGCGAGCACCACATGGTGCCGATCATCGGTCGCTGCCATGTGGCCTACCTGCCCAACCGCCGGGTGGTCGGCATCAGCAAGCTGGCCCGCGTCGTGGACGCCTACTCCAAGCGCCTGCAAATCCAGGAAAAACTCACGGTGCAGATCG
>JAABUV010008368.1_pt1 | contig 10488 bp, 13 predicted proteins | sample 5559971 | NCBI WGS metagenome assembly JAABUV01 (sample SAMN10711881, study PRJNA513362) | rock metagenome | isolation source: Antarctica rocks | place: Antarctica: Victoria Land, Knobhead nord | collected 2015-12-19
AAGTGACTGTAGAACAATGCCAGACAGAGATGACAGTACAGGAAGGATGTGTGCATATTTCCGTGTCGACATATCAGTAAAACTCGGGTGCACCGCGGGCAGGGACCGTTGTCCAACCTCGCAGAGACCCGTATTGCATCTGATGGAAATCATTCTACACGTCTCTGGATGATGTCGTAGAGTCCAATTGATTGAAATGTACTTTCATTTCGCGAAAATCCACTCTAAGCCTTACTTTAGCCCTGCCGCGCGTACATCGCGCCTATCTTAAACTCCAACTTCATCATTTATCACGAACTCAGGAATAACAGACATCAGACACTAATTAAAAAGAGATTAGCTATGCTAGACACTAGGCCTGTTGTTCCCACTCAGGTTCGGGTAGGTAAACGTTCGCGCTCTGATTACGAAAATGGAAACGAGGACGTTCGACCGAGTGCCGACGGCTCTGGTAATGTAGATGTGGAAGGTTTGCAGTGGATCCATTTCATTGAGTGTTTAACTAACACCGATCACAGACTCCTCATCTGACGATGATATTGGACCTGCACTACCCTCCAGTACGCCCAAGAAAAAGCGGCGTATTCTTCCGTACGAGAAATTGTACATCTCTGCCCTACCTGCGTCTTCACGGTACTCGAAATCGTTGATGCACAAAGATCAGCTGTCCTTCGTGACCGTAACGCCACTTACAGATTTCTTGATTACATGCTCAATAGATGGGACTGTCAAGTTCTGGAAGAAAATCGCTGTGGGTATAGAATCGGTGAAAGAGTTTCGGGCACATGTAGGGGAAATAAGAAGCGTCAGTGTGAGCCAAGATGGTAGAAGTTTTGCAACAGCAGGAGCAGATAGAACAATCAAGATCTTTGATGTGATTACCTTTGGTATGGAGATCCACTCTGTGGGGTTACTGGTGGCAAACTGACATCGATGTATAGATTTACTGGCCATACTTCAGCTAGAACATACGCCAAGATCAATATGCTGGGTACATCGACGTGGCGCATCGCTACCTCTGCTAGCAGTAGCAGATGAGAATAGACCATGTATCAATATCTATGATGGCCGAGGTGAGTCGCAGGAACCCATCCATGCTATGGACGGTCTGCACAGAAGCCCCGTAACGACGATGGCCTATAACAATGAGTACGACTGCGTCATATCTGCAGATGCTAACGGGATGGTTGAGTACTGGCGGGCGAGTGATACTTACGAGAAACCTGACAACGTCTTCAAATACAAAAGCTCTACAGATTTATTTGACTTCAAGAAATCTAAATCATTACCAGTTTCCATCTCTATATCACCGTCAGGTGCGCAGTTTGCGACCTTCTCTTTTCCTGACCGCAAGGTTCGAGTATTCGACTTCGCCACTGGAAAGCTCTACCGAACCTATGACGAGTCAATCCAAACCATCACAGACATGCAACAAGCGAATACCGCCATCCAAAAGCTAGAAGACGTAGAGTTCGGCCGACGACTAGCCGTTGAAAGAGAGCTAGAGAATCCCGCATTGCAGAACAAAATCAACGTCATCTTCGACGAATCCAGCAACTTCATAATTTACGGCTCGATCCTTGGCACAAAAGTAATCAACACACTCGTCAACCGCGTCGTCAAAGTCTACGGCAAAGACGAACCGTTCCGCTCTCTAAACCTCGCCCTTTACCAAGGCGCGCCCCAACAGAAATCCGTCATGACCGCCACCATGGCCGCCTCCGCCAACCCCCTCATCCAAGAATCGGAAGCCCGCGACCCCATGCTCGTCACCACCGCTAGTGGTAAAGTGCGCTTCTACATCTTCACCAACGAAACCGAAATCACCAAATCTACCCGCGACGTGCAAAACGAAAAACCCCGCAACTTCAACTCCCGCCAAGAAAAAGAAGCAAAACCCCACGAAACCGGCACCGCCGCAATCTTGCATACTACCTACGGCGACATCCACCTCCGCCTCTTCCCCGAAGCCGCCCCCAAAGCCGTCGAGAACTTCGTCACCCACGCCAAAAACGGCTATTACAACAACACCATCTTCCACCGCGTCATCCGCAAATTCATGATCCAATGTGGCGACCCCCTCGGCGACGGCACTGGCGGCGAATCGATCTGGGGCCGCGAATTCGAGGACGAGTTTAGCACGCTGAAGCACGATAAGCCGTATACGGTGAGCATGGCGAATGCGGGCCTGAATACAAACGGCAGCCAATTCTTCATCACGACGGAGAAGACGCCGTGGTTGGACAAGAAGCACACAATTTTTGGGCGGGCGGTGCAGGGCTTGGATGTTGTGCATCGGATTGAGAATGCGAGGGTTTATAAGGAGAAGCCGGAGGAGGATATTAAGATTGTTAATGTGGAGGTTGTTTAGGCTTTGTAGGTTTTAGTCTCTTCGTTTGAGGTATGCCTACTCTCGGGTATTATTGTAAAATTCCAAGAAGGTAGTACACTCATCTCCTCGAATCTTTCGCGCTTACAAAAACCGGCTCACCTTCCATTAGTATTCCCGCTCACATTCTCGCTATGGCAATCGATATCAGCTTAGGGCGGTATTCTTTTATTCTTATATACTCATTATCACACATTGTCTCGCCTAGGTCTGCAAGTTCAAATCTGTTTTTGAATCTCGATATCACAACTTATTTCAGTGGCGGGAATGGTACATGACGGGGTTTATCAAGCTGCGGATTTCTTTCAAGTCCAAAGGTGCGGATTCAATTCTGTCCTCTCTCTGACTATGTGTAATGCATCCCTGCCTAACAACAAGAGAAAACATCATGGCTGAAGTAAGTAGTAGATAAAAACGATCTTGTGCCATATCCTCCGCTAAGCTTCCTGCAACATCTTCCATCAACAACCACGACATAGAATATTCAAGAAAAGATCCGTCGGCGCGAGCAGCCAATAATTCTCATACGTATTCAGCAGCAACTTGCCCATAATTGACACCCTCATGAATGAGCTCATACCCAGTAGACGCCGAGTAATGAGTCACCTCGAGCTGGAATTCGACAATATAGTAATCTTGACCGTCAAGTCCCGTCTCTTCTGGGAAATGGGTAGGTGGGATCCGGCTGAGGTCGGCCTCAACTCTGACGAGCATAGTGACGTCCGCTATATCCGAATATTAGTCTGGTAACTTGATCGAGTGGAGACATACTGACGGTCATCTCCGTACAGAGGCGCTCCCATATTCTCAGGATCAGCAAAGTAGCGGATCTTGACAATGGCGTTTGTGGGCGGCCCCATCGACTTCAACCAAGTTTGGTGATACTGGAGGCGCTGAGGCTTGTTCTCACTGACGGTTTTTCCCTATTACCATGTTGGTTCGATCACAAAACGTATTGCTTGCGAGAATACCTTTTTGATAAACCAATCCATGGTGGAAACACGATATGTGCCTTCGTAATCCGACCAGAACCTGCCAAGGTAGTCAGCCATCTATATCGGATCGAGATTTCCTTTGCCTAGGAAGCATAACTGACCGTCTCTTAGCATCATGGCGTCTGTTAACAAAATCAGTATCGCACTGCAAGCCATAATGCTTTCGAGCGGATCTGCCTGTCACTCTCACTGTTGCGATTCGTGGGGATGTGGTAGCAAGCGCTTTCATAAGAGCGCCGCGAACCACGGCGGTCCATCTATTGCCAGTGAGTAGGCCAGCCATGTAGTTCAACCAAGACGTGTTGCACCTACCCATTTGGCGATTGCATAACTTTCACCTTACTACCAACCGCTTCCCGAATACAGTCGCGGAGATAAGCACTCTGTCCGAAGCCTCCCACAATTAGCACGGCTTTGACACGCTTTTTCGTAGCTTGAATCTGCCCCTTAACTAAGGCGATGACTTCTGGGATGACTTTATCGAAGACTTCTTGGATTTCGGCATCAGTGACTCGCAGTCTTCCCCTACGGACATCCAGACGGGCGTTGTCGTGAAGTCCGGGGACTACTCAAAGGTAAGTATTGCTAAAATTTGTAAAAGCCGTTTTAGCAGTACATGCCTGGGACAAAGAACTCTCCACCATCTGTTCCGCCGAACTGTCTCTTGATCTAGTATATCGTGCCGCCATTAGCTGGAAGCAGTAGCAATTTAGCAGGCAGGAACGCACAACAACATCGAAACGCTTCATTGCCTGTCTTACGTCAGTAAAAGGAGGATAATCAAGCTAGGATGCATCTCACTTCTTCTAGCACGTCTTGGTCCCAACCAGGCTGATTTCCAAGTTTGTCCTCGAGAAACCTTTGGAATATACGGTTAAGGAACGATGAACCACATAGTGAGCCACTTCCTGGGCTAGCTTCCGAAAGTTGCAATTTTGGTTTCAGCGCAGAGACAGTGTAAGATATTAAGTCGACCGTGCCTCCACCGGCATCGCAGAGTACGAAAGTATCGCCTTTCTTAATGTCGTGCGGGTCCATAGCGTCCAATGCATATATCGCCGCGGCTTCCGGTTCTGAAACTATCTGGAGCGAGGAACCCACGCCCATACCGGCGTTTTCAGCACAGGCTCGAGTTTTCGCTTGTGCCGCATCTGACCACACTGCGGGAACCGTTATCTTTATTCAGTCAGCCAGGTACGAACGACAAGATCAAATCATGGGGTAGACAAACTATGAACTCCATGGGCGTGGACTGCATTGCACTCTCAGGCAGCTTGTGGAGAAGGACCTTCTCGGAGTGCTCGCGAAGAGCAGTGAGATAATCTGTCACAAGTTTCTCTGGAGAAATGTCATAGCCAGGGGGCGCGGCATTGGGATCTGGAAAAGAATGCGCCAATTCTGATCTGCTACGGCCTTGGGTAGGGCCAAGTTCAAGCTTAAACCATTGGTGCCTTGGCCCATGATCCGGAATTTGAAAGCCCCATTTGAAGTTCTCTCCGTCATACCGTATCTCACTTGAAAAGCTTCAGTAAGCAAGCAAATCCTGGCTGCAGCTTAGATACTTACGATGGTACCTTGTCACTCGTGATACCTTCAAGTCCGCCAGATCTAGCGTCAGGCCACTGAATAATGGGCGTCTGTAAGCCAGGCTGCTTCCGGGTTAGTTGTCTGTACAAGTGGAATTGAGGTAACTCATTAGATTACCTTGCGTGTCTGCGTCCAAGCAAGGCCAGAGTATGTGGTACCGCTACTCGAAGTCAGTCTACTGAATGCCATGAAGAAATTGGCACCTACAAGTCAACAGCGACCAGTATCTTACGATCAAGCTCAGGTTCTCTTTTGCGTTTTGGTGACATGACGAAGAGCGCAACAAGGGTCACTTCTCTAGAGTGACGTCAGAAAAGACAAAATGGTAGTCGAAATGACAAAATTGTTGTCCGTTTATTGAGACCAAGCCTTGATTTGATACTCTGGACGAGAGCGAAAGGTTTCTGGTGAGCCGAAGATTTGACAAAAATTGGTGACAGCCGGACCAAAAATTGACTGGTTGTGATAAGGGGTAAGTGAGAGTTTGGAACTTGAAATTACAGACAAGTGAAAAGGTCACATGTGAAACCAAGGGCATAAACTTGAGCTCAACTTGAGCTCAATTCACCAATACCTGACAACTACCCTCAAAGACTTCAAAGCCGGCAACATGGGGCAGGCTACAAACGCGAGCGGCTCGTCAAGTCCGATTATTGGTGAGTCTTTTAGACATCAAGATTGATGAGCTTGGATAAATCTGTAGAAGGTTATTCTTAGCTTATTGGGTTTTAGAAGACGAGAATGCCTTGAATGGTCAGAGCTACCACTCACGAAACCAAGAAATGATCTCAGCATTGGCCAAGATGGACGACGGTACTCAGGTCCAACCCGAGCAACCAAAGGAAAGCTCACCTATCTTGTCGTCTCAGGAAGATGACGCGATGACGACCGCCGCATCTAAGGACTTCGGAGAGATTCCAGAAATTCTTTTGGAGGAAATCTTTGAGGCTGTCACCAGCGATCGTACTTCTACTCCAGAGCTGTCTCTACAGATTGAAGACCGAAGAGACTTGAGAATTCGAACAGAAGCACCACAGCTTTGGCATTTAACACAGGAGCCGGAGAGCGAATGTGAGATCGTTGCTACATCAGACGCTACAGGTCAGCAGCGCATGGTAGACTTCCAAAGCGAGTACAACAATTTAGTTTCACCCAGCACGACCACTGAGCAGGACTGCTGGAACCTACAAGCGGAAGTGAATCGTCTGCAAAACATTGAGCAGGAGATGTGTCAACTTCAGCAGTCATACCATAATCTTCAAGGCGAAACAAATTATCTTCGATACGAAGCACGCAACTGTGCTACACTCTATAATGAGGCGACTCAAGATAAGGATGATATGGAAGCGCAAATAGATAACTTGCAGAAGGGCTTAGATGCGTGCAAAGATGATCTCTTTCGCCTACAGCCTGTGGCCCAAACTCCAGATACAGAAATTCTGGAAGACTTTGAGTCTCTTGTTCAGCATATCCGACACTGGGTCGAGGTGGAAATCGACATATTCGAAAAGAAGTATCTACAGTCCAGAAATGAGGAACTCTTCTCCGCCGATGGGAACGAAGATGTGGCGAGGGTCCTGCAAAGATTCCCACAAGCGGGTGAGTATCTCGTAAGATACATGATCCACCACTACCTACAGGCGCATATGCTGGGAGAAGGTGTCTACTTTTTGGGTCTGTCAGAACGCTTTATCTGTATCCTCCAGGAAGTTGAAAACAGTATGGCACAACTTCAGCCACGGAGAGGTATGAAATGTCTATCCAAGTCGCCCTATAGTAAGATCAGCACAGAGCTGACACAGTACAGATAAGTCAGCCATCAAAGCCTGGCGTTCGGAAACGCTAAAAGCATTTGCGGCCACCAAAAAGTTTACGGATGTTAAGAAACAACATATTCAGCAATTCAATGCACAGCTCCTCAAATTCGTCGGTCAAGTCTTCCCAGTCATCAAAAAGCAAAAAGGGGCTACGAAAAGACTTCGCGACGAGATATCAGTACCGGCAGCCAGTCTTGCACTCAAACTTCAAGTGTCAACGCTCACCTACAGTCTCAGTCCCCAGCTGCCGCTGAATCCACTCAAAAACGGCTCCGAATCTTTCAAAATACGCGATGTCGAAAAGTACACGTTGATTGACATCACGACAGGAAAGACTCTGAAGGCCGACAGCGAGATGCTGGTGGGCAGGAGCGGCTTTCTTGGGAAGATCGTGATGCCTGTGGAGCCGTGCTTGAATCGTTGCGATGGGGATGGACAAGCCGTGGAACTGCGCAAGGCGGTATATCTGGTAGAACCCGGCCAACCCACGAGGAAGCGCAAGCGAAGGAATCCATGAAGGCAAGGTTCCCCCCTAGCATCGAACTTGTAGCAATCCCGAGACTGCTCACGCTTTCGAAAACTCCATCTACAAGCTCGTCGAGATTGAAGCCTTTGGAAGCATAAAGTAAAAAATTTCAAGAAATCTCAGGAGCTTGAAGTTCCACCAGTCGTGGAATCATGGTCATTGTTCGCGGCCTTCCTCAGAAGATGTTTGTATAATTTACCCAAAAGCGGGCAGCAGCTGCCGCGCGCGATCAAAATCAAAGCAACTTTTCCTTCCCCAAAAGCCCAGTCAGCTTCTGCTCAATCCCACAAATTGCAGGCTCCATACCTCCCAAGCCTCCCATGACAAAACCCCCATCATTACATTTTCAACAACTCCTCAACCCTTTTTTTGCCTTACGATTGACCCCTCAAAAGACTCACTCGAACTTTAATTCTCCCCTGCCTGTAAACCCCCAATCCTCCAACCTCGAAAAACCAAACCCCCCAAACCACCACTTCCTATCTTACTCTCTCTCCCCCTTGTTTTCCCCAATCCCTCACTCACCTATTTAATCCACTCGTATCGTGCCAGCTCCAGAACATTCCCTCGTGCAAAAGCTGTGCTACTGTCTCGAAACCAGTCCTGGAAATCTGGGCATCAACTGTGAAAGTTTGTTGGGATGGGATGACTTTTTTCCGGAGTGGAGAAATTTGAGTTGTTGGGGGTTTGTGAGTTGATGGGTGGTGGAAGTTTGGAACCCTTTAGGGAGACAACAAATTGTTAGGAGTAGAGTTGTTGCTATATGTCTATCTAGGTATGGCGGTTGTTAGGTTCTTGCTGGAGGGATGGGATTATGCTTCTACTTAACGAGATAACTGTGTAGCTCATTTTCGACTTTTATTCTGTTCTTCTTCAATGGTTCGACCTTTAGGTCGTATTGTAGCATTCGAAACACCCAAAGTGCTTTGAGCATGTTCGGCAGAGTGACCGATAAAAACTTTAGATTTACATTAGATGAAAAGTACCTGCACTCCTAAGACCTCTTGGATCAACACGCTCTTCGATCTACAGCAACGTCTTCGATTATGTACGCTACCGCACCCAATCCACTTCTCTTTAGAGCTCAGCTCTCTTACGCGCCGGCGCGATGGGATTAGCTGTGGCGAACGTGATCGATCTGTCGCCACTGGGGTATGTCGCAGTTTGATATCAATCTCACGCCTGGGCATTCAGCGAAATTGAGAGGGATGCTATGTCGGCCATGCCTATCTAGAGAGTGTTTGCATAGGATATTTCGTACTTTTGGAGGAGTTGTCTATAACGACCGCATTGCCGACTTGTGCCAGTCTCAAGAGCGCTGAAGCAGCTAGGCTAAATACCACAACCTTCAATCTGAATGAGTGGTTTTATTAATATTCAATTGGTAGATAAGCTTCATACGATACGAGAATAAAGGTCGGGTTGAGGTAATGAGTGAATTAATGTTGTAGTAGTAAACTGCAGTAGGCAGAACCCGGAGGGAGATACAACTACCTTTTCTGTTTTTATGATACTGTATCCGAACATAATAAAACGATGGAAAGGGATAAAGGCAATGAAAGAGCTGCCACGCGGTCTCGGGTATGCTTCGGGTCTATCACACTAGCACTGCCGAAGCCGCGGACCACCATCAGAGGTTAAACAGCTCGTATCCCAAGAATCATATTTCAACTCAAATGATTTATCACTCCGCTATGCTATAGTAAAGCCGTTGAGTGGCGCCAATGTGTATTTGAGGAGAAAAGGGGTTTCTTGTGTGGATTCGAACGTGTTGGAAATAGGGGAGTTGGTAACCTCCGCCTCATAGGGCTGGTAGGGCTGGGGCCCGCTAGTAGAGTTTTCACCTTCCACCTCCTAGATAGCCTCCTAACAACAACAACCAATATATCAATATGCCCCCATATGACCTCGTATTCCAACAGAACGCACTTTGTATAGTACAGTATGCGTTAGCTTCAAACAATTGAAGGCCTAAAATCAGAGCGGCATTGTCAAGCGCAGGGTTGAAGAGTCAGACTTGCAAGAAATCCAGCCGTAGTATGGTGGCTTTTCAAGATCAAAGAAGCCCACTTTCTGCAAGTTGCGAACCCTGAACGTTTCTTAGAATGCATTGGGATTATAAATATCAGAAATAGCCACCATATGAAACTGAGTGGTGGAAGCGCTACTCCTTGATACATGTAGTATCTTAGTCCGGAGACCTGACCAAGTCATAGATGTTGACTTTTAGAATTCTCATCTTGGAAAAACCGCAGATGGGACGTTGGCAAAAATCGTATCTTGTGCGGCGCATGCTGCGCCAGACCCGGGAGCTGGAGCGCGGCAGTGCCTTTGCAATTGGCTTGGGAAAAACGACGACAATGGCTTGGACAGATTTAGTATGCCTTGTGTAGCCGCTACGATTCTGCCTTCCGCTTCTCCAAGGGATCGATTTGGATTTGAATATGAAGAAATCTACTCTCGAGTCGGTATTTAGTTTCCAGCCAGTAATAAGCGCTCCTCACCAAATCCGACCACTCAAGCTACTGGCTGGAAACTAAATACCAACTCGAGAGTAAGGTATAATATAATAGAATAAAAAGCTAAGAGTCTTCAATCCGATTGGTCAATTTCAAGTAACGTGACTTTCCGTTCCGCATCGAACATCAAAATTTTCCTATCTTCTGTTCAGCTCTGTACGTGTCTGCACGCGCCTTTTCAGTTCTTTTTTCTTTGCTTGTTTTTTGCTTATGTGATTATATTGAATGAAGCACTGAATGAAACACTGAGTGAAACACTGGGTAGAACACTGAATGGAGCACGGAATGGAACACTAGATGGAGCACTGAGTGAAGCACTGGATGGAACACTGGATAGAGCATTGGATGGAGCATCGGAAGGAACACTGGAGGAGTGAAGCTCAGCGCTAGCTTAGGGTTTTTAGAATCAACTTTAGAAAAGTCGTTGATGCCACGGAGAAAGTCATGAAAAGAATCAGGAAAAAAGTTTCATAAAGAATCTTCAAGAGAATTGTAAAGAGAATCATGAAGACTATTTGATAGAAAGTTATGAAGAAAGTTATGAAGAAAGTCATAAAAAGAGTTATCAGTACCCGCTTAAGCTCATCCTCTTAGGGCGAGGTACGAATATGAAGAAGATTTAATAAAGAGCATGTTTAAGCAAACTTTCTATTTG
>JAABUV010008369.1_pt1 | contig 10487 bp, 10 predicted proteins | sample 5559971 | NCBI WGS metagenome assembly JAABUV01 (sample SAMN10711881, study PRJNA513362) | rock metagenome | isolation source: Antarctica rocks | place: Antarctica: Victoria Land, Knobhead nord | collected 2015-12-19
CCTACGAGAACCTGGTCGACCATTGCTGCCACGCCTGGAACAAGCTCATCGACCAGCCTTGGACCATCATGTCCATCGGACTGCGCGACTGGGCACATAGGTTTTAATCAACAAGATCTGGTATAAGGGGTGCATTGGCCCGGCCCAGCTGGCGCTTGGGCTCGGGTAGCGGGACCGCGCGACACTCGATCGCAGTCCCTGTTGGGCGATGACGCACAGCGAGGGGCCGTGCTGCGGCGTCGCTTGTTTTCATACCAGTATAAATGACATATCAGGCCGTTCCTGAACCCGAAAGGTCATCCATGGCTCGCAAGCCGAAGAACCAGCCCAGCACCGCAGCTGCGGCAGCCCTACCCGCGGAGAAGGTTGCCGCCATGATCGAGACCCTCGCTCCAGCGCGCCGGGGCCGCAAGGCAACAGTCGCCGCGTCGTTGCCCGAGCTGCCGTCGACGATGGACAGCGGCGATATGACTGCGGGCAGTGTTGAGGCGGATGTCCAAGGCGCCGATCCGATCAAAGCGCCTGGCCGCAAGGTGCTTGGTCGCAAGCCGAAGCCGTCAGCACCTGTCGCGGTTGCCACCGCGCTCCAGGCCAATGCTGGGGGACGACGGGAACCAAAGCCGCGCAAAGCAAAAGCGGAGGCGACACCGGATCCAGTTGAGGACGGGGTGCCGGGTTCTGAGGCGCTGCCCCATGCCGACAGCGCTGCAAACGGCAACCTCGCCCCAGCATCTGCTGCTCGGGACCTGTCCAGCGACGACGCGCATCAACCTCTGCCAAGCTTGAATGCGCCGGCCCCGGCGAAGCCTGCGGCCTACTGGGACGGCGCGACGAACGCGGTGCAGTTCGACTGGCCGGTCATCGAGCAGACCGCCTCGCACGAGGGCCCAAACCAGGGTATGGCCAAGCTGCTGGTTGCGGCTCGTGCAGAGGGCGCCAACTCGCGTTGGCCGTTGTAGGGCGCGTTCATCACGCAACATCAATCCCGGCAAGGGCATCCACAACAGGCGCGGACTCAAGCTCACGAAGCCAAAGGAATACGGCGAGGATGCTACTGCCCGGACCCATGTTGCGATCGCACGCGTACTCGCCCAGGCTCGGGGGACTGCCACAAGATTGGGGGGCGTAACCATTTTCGGGGGCTGAACGGCGTGGTCACTGCTGTGTGCCGGGACTGTCTCGCGTCGGATAGCGGCCAGCACCAACTTTGCTTTCAACAGGATCAAGCCCGAAGCGACGATGTCGCCGAGATCGTCAGGCCGGTTGCTCTCTGTGTGGCGTCCATGCACGGCTTTTACTCTCGGCGTTTTGAGACGTTACGATCCTCAATCTTGCGGCAGTCCTTGCCAGCGGCGTCATCAAGCCTGCAAACGTTCATGCAACCTCCTGTGCTGCCCTCCGATCTGACTATTTACGGCGCGAATGACGACTTCGTGTTTTGGCGCCTCAATGCCTTCCGGCGAAGCACCCGAGAAGAAAGTTATGGCAACGCGTCATGGAGGAGAGCCGACGTGCTCCGCCGCGTGCTTCGGCCATGGCGCGGCAAAAAGATTGTGCTTACCATATGCCATGTGTATCGGTGTGGATGTATCATGCCAGGCTGGGCTGACTTGGGGCGGAGCCGAGAGATGTTCCTGTTCATCAACTGCGAACAGTAAGAAGTTCGCATGGACCACATGGAAGATCGCCGCCCGATTTACCAGCGTCTACGTGATCAGATTGCAGCAGAGATCGCACAGAACGTCTGGAAGCCCGGCCAAGCCATCGCAAGTGAGGCGGGTTTTGCGGCAAAGTATCGCATTTCCGTTGCAACAGTTCGGAAGGCAATTGACTCCCTCGTCATCGACGGGCTGATCGAGCGCATATCGGGCAGCGGCATGTTCGTGCGCCGCCCTGACTTCGAGCACGCCTTTATCCGGTTTACCCGCGTGTGGGGCTCGGCAGGAGACCGGCGCATCCCGCAGAGCCGCATATACAAGCGGGAAGCCCTTTCCGGCCCGCCCGAGGTGACCGCTGCCCTCAACCTAGAGGAGGGTGCGCGGGTCATCCGGCTCCTGCGCCTTCGCATCCACGAAGGGGTGCCCATCATCCATGAGGAGATTTGGCTCGACGAGGCCAGGTTTGCCCCGGTGCTCACGATGGAGGAGGACCAGCCGAAACTTCTCTATCCCATCTACGAGGATCTATGCGGGGCAATCGTCGCCCGCGCGGAGGAGACAATCACGATAGAGCGGGCAAATAGAACCGATGTCGAGTTGCTTGGACTGCGCAAGGGATCGTCCATCGTCAGCGTCAAGCGGCTGTCCCTGGGATATGATGACAGCCCGATCGAGTGGCGTTACTCACGTTCCTCCACGGAAGGCTTCCATTACAAGATCGATATTAGATAAGTTGTAGCCGATAGGCCATTACAACCTTGACTAGACCGTTTAGCTATACGTATAGGTGAAGCTGTACGCGGGAGATCCGCCATGTTTCACTGGCTAGGCCAGAGTACCCAGGCCGAACGGCGGACCTTCTGGGCCTGCCTGAGCGGCTGGTCACTGGACTCCCTCGACGTGAACATGTTCAGCCTGGTGATTCCCGCCCTCGTCGCAAGCTGGCACGTGAGCCACAGCGAAGCGGGGCTGATCGTCAGCATCACGCTCATCGGCTCCGCATTGGGTGGCTGGCTTGGAGGCGCCCTCGCTGATCGCATCGGCCGCGTTCGGGCACTGCAGGTCACTGTTTTCTGGTTCGCAACGGCGACATTCTTCAGCGCCTTCACGCAGTCCTTCGAGCAGCTCCTGGTTGTCAAAGGCGTGCAGGGCCTGGGTTTTGGTGCCGAGTGGGCGGCTGGAGTCGTGCTGATGGCCGAGGTCATTCGGCCCGAACACCGTGGCAAGGCGCTCGGCGCCGTGCAGAGCGGCTGGGCTGTCGGCTGGGGTGCATCGGTCCTGCTCTACGCAGCGCTATTCTCGCTGTTCTCCGCCGACATGGCTTGGCGCATGATGTTCGCCTTCGGGCTACTGCCGGCGTTGCTGGTCCTCTATCTCCGCCGAAGCATACAGGAGCCGGTACGGGCAGCTGCCGCGCTTCCGCAGCCAAGTATTGGCCAGGCGCTTTTCGGCATATTCAGGCCCGCAACGCTTCGCATCACTTTGGTCGGCATCCTGTTCGGTTCCGGCGCTCATGGCGGATACCAGGCCTTGTTCACATGGCTGCCGACCTTCCTTAAAACGGAACGCTACCTGTCCGTTGTAGGCACGGGCAGCTATCTTGGCGTGATCATCGTGGCTTACTGGCTGGGCTGCGTCACTGCGGGCCAACTCCTCGATCGCCTCGGTCGTCGACGCACGGTGTCCCTGTTTGCCCTCGGTTGCATCGCGATCACCGTCACCTACCTGCTGCTGCCGATTGGTCCCACCGCGATGCTGTTGCTCGGCTTTCCGCTCGGCTTTTGTGCGGCCGGCATACCAGCGTCCATGGGCACGCTGTTCACCGAACTCTATCCAGAGGAAGTTCGGGGGGCAGGAGCCGGCTTCTGCTACAACGCGGGCCGCATCTTCGCAGCCGGCCTGCCAGCGATGGTTGGCTGGATGAGCGACACGATGCCGCTCGGCACAGCGATCGGCATCAATGCCTCGCTCGGCTACTCCCTCGTTCTGGTCGCGGTCCTGCTGCTGCCAGAAACCCGAGGCTCGACCTTTGCCCGCAAGACGCGGCTTTCCTCGCCCCCCGATGGAGCAGTCCACGATGCTACCGCTTGATCTCGCAACACACGTGGACATGGTGACCAGCCCAGAAGCAGTTTTCACCAGCATCGACACGCACGCGCACGTCTTCACCCAAAACATGCGAATGATCGAGGGCCGGCGTTACACCCCGCCCTACGATGCCACAATCGCCGACTATTTGGCTCTGCTGGATGACAACGGCCTTTCGCATGGTGTCTTGGTGCAGGTCAGCTTCCTCGGCACGGACAACAGTTACCTTCTCAAAGCGCTTCGGCAGGAGCCGGCACGCCTGCGCGGCATCGTCGTCGTGGAACCCGACATCGCGGCGGAGGAGCTTCACGTCCTCAACGAGGTTGGTGTCGTCGGGGTCAGGCTCAACCTGATCGGCTTGCCGAACCCACCTCTTGCCAGCCTTGAATGGCAGAAACACTTGCGCCAGCTCGTGGAGTTGGGTTGGCAGGTCGAAGTGCAGGCCGAGGCGCAGCGGCTCCCCCATCTCCTGCCGACGCTGCTCGGGGCCGGCGTGCGCGTGGTGGTCGACCATTTCGGGCGGCCCCACCAAGCGTTGGGCATCGACGATCCAGGCTTCCGGTATCTGCTTACCGTGGGCAATACACGGCAGGTATGGGTCAAGCTGTCCGGTGCATACCGCAACGGCCCGGCAGAGCGAGGAAATCATATCGCGGCATCCGCAACACCGGCGCTTCTCGACGAGTTTGGTGCCGAGCGCCTTCTTTGGGGAAGCGACTGGCCACATACATGCTTCGAACAAGCTGACGCGACGGGCGTGGCACGCGAGGCACTCGACCGTTGGATGCCATCCGATGCCGACCGGCAAATAGTCTTGGTCGATAGCCCGCGCCGTCTCTTCCGCTTTGGTCCTGAACGCAACGCCGACCCCGGGAAGGGCGATGATGGGCGGCACAACAGGACCGGCGACCTCGGTGCGTAGAAAGAAAGCTCCCTTTTTTAAGTTCAGTCCTTTGATGTCGTGTGACCCCTTGCCCACTGGACAGCACTTTATCAGTAGAGTGCCTTTAACCCGGCTTTGATTTTCTATTTAGAACGCGCTATTGAGCAATAAGTTAAGCGACGAAGCTAAAGCCGCACTCAGCTGCTGACGTATGTTCGCAACTAGCAGTCTGTTTCAGGTAAATTGCCTCTCAGGGTAGTGTCCCAGAATTAGTGTTGCTTTCTGTCTGAGTGCAGTAAGGCTCTCTTTAGGGCGTCAGTGCTAAACAGCTTCTTGGCATCCGAAATTTAGAATCACGTTGGTGTTATCCATGCTGATTCCTCTTCTGGTATCCAATCGCACACTGCTTAGATAAGCAGCACTGAAGAAGCTGTCCTGGACCGCAAAGGAACGTTCATCCCGCAGGTGAATGTTCCACAAAGATCGGGGAAGAAATGTCAGTATATCAAAACCCGCAGCCCATATCTCAGGTCTTCAAGCTCGCCAGCCTTATCGGCCTTCGACGGCGGGCCGCTCTCATCGGCGCTGGCACAGCTGTCATAGGCGTCCTTCCCCCCACGCCCGCCCGGGCCGCGCAAATCTCGGTGACACATTGGGGAGTGCTCATGTATGGCGCCCCGTATGCTGTCGGAATGGCCAAAGGCTTCTTCAAAGATGCCGGAGTGGACATCGACGGCATCCTCACCTCGCATGGCGGAGGAACCACGGTCCGCAACGTGCTCGCGAGTGGATTGCCCTACGGCGAGGTCGCCCTCAGCGCGGCAGTTGCCGCCCGCAAGCAGGGGCTCGACATCCGCATCGTCAACTGCGGCGTCGCCACGGTCGCCGACATTCTCTGGGTAGTGAAGCCGGACAGTCCGGTGCGCTCCATCCAGCAGCTGGCCGGCACGAAGGTCGCCTATACCGGACCGAAATCGGTCACCGACATGCTGCTCATCATGGCACTAGAGAGCGCGGGCGTTGCGCCGCAGCAAGTGACCCGCGTGGCTACAGGCGGCATCGGCCCTGGCCTCGTCGCCCTCGACCAGAATGGCGTGGTGGCGGCTCCGATCATGGACCCAATCTGGAGCCGTGAGCAGGACAGGTATCGGCCCTTGTTCTTCGTCAAGGATGTCCTGCCGCCGATGATGCAGACCGTTGGCATCACCACGCCGGCGTTCTCCCGGAGCAACCCCGACAAGCTGCGGTCCATCATCTCGGCACGGGCAAGCGCGGTGGATTATATCTACGCCCATCCCGAGGAAGCCGGCGTCATTTTCGCCCAGGCCTACGCATTGGCCGAGCCGCTCGGCACGGCCGCGGTGCGGAACATGGCCGCGCTGCACTACTGGTCGGATGGTCGCCTCAACCTGAAGGCGATGGATGAGATGGTGCGCGGGCTGCGGATCATCGGTGAAGTTGACGGCCCGCTCGACTGGGGCAGCCTGGTAGATGACCAGTTCCTCACGTCCACCCAGAAAGCGTCGCCGTCATGACCGTGACCGGGGGGATGCCGCAGGCCCAGCCAGGCGATCGCCGGACGGCCCTGGCGGAGCAGGCGCATGCCAGCCTGTCGGGAGTGACACGGGTCTTCCCCGGCCCGGACGCAGCCTCCGCCATCCACGCCCTCGGGCCAGTGAGCCTCGACCTGCGCCGGGGCGAGTTCCTCTCCATCGTCGGTCCGTCCGGCTGCGGCAAGTCGACGCTGCTCGACCTGCTCGCCGGACTCGGCTGTCCTACGCAAGGGACCATACGGTTCGAGGGATCGCCGGTATGCGGCGTGCCCCACGGCATCGGCGTCGTATTTCAGGAAGACGCGAGCTTTCCCTGGCTGACAGTGCGCGACAACGTGGCGTTTGGCTTGCGCCAGGCCGACCTGGGTGCCGCCGAGATCACCCGGCGTGTGGATCACGCGGTGGGCTTCATGGGCCTCCGTGACTTCAAGTCGGCCTATCCAGCCCAGCTATCCGGCGGAATGCGCCAACGCGTGTGCATCGCCCGCACCCTGGTGACACAGCCCCGCCTGGTGCTGCTCGACGAGCCCTTCGGCGCCCTGGACCAGCAGACCCGCCTGCTCATGGGCGACGAGCTGCTGCGCATATGGCGGGAAACCGGCGCCACGGTGCTGCTGATCACCCACTCGCTGGACGAAGCCGCCATGCTCTCGGACCGGGTCGGCGTCATGTCCGCCCGGCCTGGGCGATTAATCGAGCTTGTCTCGACCCATTGGCCGCGCGAGCGCGACAGCCGGCTCGTCTCCGAGCCGCGGTTCGGTGAGTTGGCAGGCCACCTTTGGTCCGTGCTGCGCAACGAGTCGCTCAAGGCCCTCGGGCGCGCCGTCCCGGTCGAAGATGCTGGTTTTGCATGAGCCGGGCTGGCCTCTCCGCCGGGTCCGGCCTCACACGAGTCTCCCATCCGCGTGGTCGCCCGGCGCTGACTGCTGCGGCGTGGAGCCGCCTTGGCTTGGTTGCTGGCGCTGCCGTGCTGCTGGAGCTGGGCTGCCGGAACGGGTGGATCAGCCGGACCACTCTTGTGCCGCCCTCGCAAGCGGCAACCCGGCTTTGGGTTCTGCTGCGGGCCGGCACGGCTGGTCCAGCCGCTCTCACGACGCTGCGCAACGCGGGCCTTGCGCTACTCCTCGCGCTCGGCGCCGGTCTGCCGGCGGGGTTGGCGCTGCACGCCCTGCCCCGGCTGCGGCGTGCGCTAGATCCCTTGCTGGCCAGCTACTACGCCGTGCCGTTCTTTGCATTCTATCCCGTGCTGGTCGCGCTGCTCGGCATGAATAGCCTGCCGATCATCGCTGTCGGCTTTCTGTTCGCTGTGCTGGCCATCGTGCTCAACACGCTGAACGGATTGGACCGCATCCCGCCCGTGTTGCTGAAGGTCGCCCGCCTGCACCACATGGGCCGGCTCTCTACCGCCCTGTTCGTACAGCTCCCGAGTGCCGCCCCCTACGTGTTCACCGGCCTGAAGCTGGCGGTCGCCTACGCGCTCATCGGCGTGATCGCCTCCGAGTTCATCCTCTCGGACCAAGGCCTCGGCTACGCCATCGCCTACGCCTACAATGATTTAGACATGCCGACGATGTATGCGTTCATGCTGCTGCTGATCGTGGTGGTCACGAGCATCAACCTGGCCTTGCACGCCTGCGAGCGGCGCTTTTCCCTCCGTCGAGGAGGGCAGTGATGGCTGACGCAGCAGCCCCTGCCACCCCCTCATCGATCCCGCGACGGGGCCAACGGAGGGCCTCGCGGGTGTGGGACACCGTCCTGGTGCTCCTGCCGCTGATCGCCGTTTGGCAGGCTCTCTCCTGGTGGACAGGCAGCGTTGCGCTCGCGCCACCCTTCGCGACCGGTGCCCGTTTGGCCGGCCTGGTCGCCACGGCCGCTTTCTGGGGCCATGTCGCCGAAACCTTCGCAGCCGCATTCACGGCATTGCTCATTTCCGGCGTGGCCGGCCTGGCGCTCGGCATCGCGCTGGGTGCGCACCGCTTCTCCGGCGAGGTGGCGGAGCCGCTGCTGATCGGGCTCTACACTTTGCCCAAGCTGACCCTCTACCCGCTCGTCCTGGCGCTATTCGGATTGGGCATGCCGGCCAAGGTTGCATTCGGCGCGATCCATGGCCTTGTCCCGATCGCCCTCTTTGCCATGAACGCCATACGGGCCATGCCGCCGGTGCTGTTGCGCACCGCACGGGCGTTGCGGCTTTCGTCCGCGGCGACGGTGCGGACGGTGATGCTTCCCGCGGTGCTGCCGGAACTTGCGACGGGCCTGCGGGTCGGCACCTCGCTTACGCTGCTTGGCGTGTTGATCGGCGAGATGTTCGCATCCCAGCGCGGCCTCGGCTTCCTCATCGCCAACGCGATCAGCCTGAACGACACGGCCACCATCCTAGCGGTGACGCTGCTTGTGGCGGCCGTTGCGGTCGCAACCAACACGGCGCTGCTCGCGGTCGAGCATCGCCTGCGCCACCCCGCCTGACAGTCTTTGGAGAGAACCATGGCAGTCCAGTTCACCGACGAAACCCCCGCCGACGATGCGTCCCTGAGTGCTGCCGACCGCGCCTACCACTGGATGCGCGACGCCATCCTGTCGGGCCACCTCGCCGCCGGCAGCTCGCTGAACGAGCGGGAACTGGCAGAGAAGATCGGGGTCAGCCGCACGCCGGTGCGCGAGGCCCTGCGCCGCCTGGAACAGCAGGGCATGGCCAAAGCCCGGCACAATGCAGCTTCCACCGTGGTGACATGGACCAGGAACGACATCCACGAGGTGTTTCAGCTCCGCGCCACGCTGGAGGGGCTGGTCGCTTCGATCGCCGCGACGCGCGCCACGCCTGGGCAGATCGCTGAACTTGGAGATCTCTGCGACGCGATGGAGACGGCATTCGCTGACCATTCGGTCGAGCGCACCGAGCGGTTGAACCAGGCCAGCGCCGGAAACGAGCGTTTCCACAAGATCCTGCTCGATGCCACCGAAAGCGAGCGTCTCGGCATTATGCTGTCATACCTGTCGAATACGCCCTACGCATTCCGAACCTACCGTTGGTTCAGCGACACCGAGGTCTTGCGCAGCCTGTCGCATCACCGCGATATCGTCGGGGCGCTGAGGGTCCGGGATGCGGATTGGGCAGCGAGCAGCCTACGCGCCCACATTATGGCCAGCCGCGCCAATCTGCTGTCGCGGGTGGTCGTCACGCCGAAGCAAGGCCGTGGCAAGCGCAAGGCTGGCAAGCTACAGCATGACGATTTGGTCTTCGCCATGCCATCGGCGGACGACATGCCGCGGCCGGCCGATCCAGGCCCCGTCTGGCCGCAAGATCGCGGGCGTGGGCAGTCGGGGGAAGGCAGCCGGCGCGCGTCGAACGGCGTGCATGCGCGGCCAGAGACCGTGCGATGACGCTCAACCTGCGACAGCGGCTGAGGGCCCGGCAAGAGGCCAAGGAGTTGATCGTGGCTCCTGGCGTGTACGACATGATCTCGCTCCGCCTGGCTGACCGGCTCGGCTTCGAGGCGCTTTACATGACTGGCTACGGAACGGTCGCGTCGCACCTCGGCTTGCCGGATGCGGGGCTTGCGACCTACTCCGACATGGTGGGCCGGGTCGAGCGCATGGCGCAGATGGCGAGGACGCCCCTGATTGCTGACGCCGACACCGGCTACGGCGGGCTGCTGAATGTCGAGTACACCGTCCGCGGCTACGAGCGAGCCGGGGCGGCCGGCATCCAGATCGAGGACCAGGAGTTTCCGAAGCGTTGCGGGCACACCCCCAACCGGCGCGTCATCGACGCCGAGGAGATGGTTCTCAAGGTCAGGGCCGCGGTCGAAAGCCGCACCAGCCGGGACTTCCTGGTCATTGCGCGCACCGACGCACGCACGTCGCTCGGGCTCGACGAAGCCCTGCGCCGCGCCGAACTCTATGCCCGGGCCGGGGCGGACATTCTGTTTATCGAGAGCCCAGAGACCGAACCCGAGCTGGAGCGCATCGCCACGGCATTTCGTGGCAGCACATGGTTGGTCGTCAACATGGTCGAGGGTGGGCGCACGCCCATTCTTGCGGCGCATGACCTGGCGCAATTGGGCTTTGCCATGGCGATCTACCCGGCGTCCGGCTTTCTCGCAGCGGCTGCGGCAGTGGAGCGTGTCTACAAGGACCTGCTGCAGCACGGCTCGTCCACGCCGGCAGCCGACCGGCTCCTAACCTGAATAATTCACGAGGGTTGGCGGGCATGGTACAAGCCCTTGATCCGACGTAGAATGTGGTTCTCGAGGCCAATTCTACGGATCCGGAGCGCCATGCCCGCCAAAGTTGAGCTTATCCCTT
>JAABUV010008370.1_pt1 | contig 10486 bp, 14 predicted proteins | sample 5559971 | NCBI WGS metagenome assembly JAABUV01 (sample SAMN10711881, study PRJNA513362) | rock metagenome | isolation source: Antarctica rocks | place: Antarctica: Victoria Land, Knobhead nord | collected 2015-12-19
GCCGCCCCTGCATAGGCTGCTCTTTGCGCACGCGGGCGGAGCACTGATCGCGCCTCCTGGGCGCCGCACAACCCGCTGTGCGACGGCATGCATGCACGCGCGCACAGTGGTCCTTCCTCCTTGCGTGTTGTGAGTACGGGCTAGCGCATGGCGAAGCAGATGCCGACGGAGGAGCGCTTGGCGCACAGCAAGCCTGGGGGTGTGCCCGCAGGCGCCAGGGTGCGCACCCCGGCGGCCTTGCCGGTGCCCGCCAGACGCTCCGCGAGCGCGTCGCGCCGCGCGGCGAGCGCGGTCTGCCGCTCCGAGAGCGCCCGGATGGCCTCGAGGCGCCCGGTGTTGTCCGAGAAGAGCGCGGCGCAGGTCCACGCGGCAACCCAGCGCCTGCGGGGCGGGGACGGCGTGCGGAACGCGCTGCGGACGGCCTCGAGCGCGCGGCTGACGGCGCCTCCGAGCGCCGGGAGCGTCCTGAGGCGGATCGAGCGCGGGTGCAAGGCACGGACAGTGGATCGTGCGAAAGGCAATGCGTACGCCCACCACAAGCTCGATGCGATGCATGGGTGAACTGCACATGAATCGGATCCCGAGCTAAGCGGGCCCGCACGCGTCGCCGCCCAGCCCGGAGGCCTCTGCGAAGAGCTCCACCACGAGCGCGCCGGGCGGCGCGTCGGCGGGCGCGTCGGCGCCGGCGCCCACGCGCCCGGACCGCTCGGCGAGCGCGACATCGCCGAGGAAGACGCGCCCGGCGTCGTCGGTTGCCTGCTCGGCGGCCGCCTCCGGCGCAAGCTCCAGCACGGGCAGCTCGCTGCCCGGCGGGCCTGCCGCAGCCGCTGACAGGGTTTTGCATGAAATGGGCTAGGGTGGGGGTAGGGTATGGTACCCCTACACCCTATCGCATGGCAGGCATGGCGACCCCCAAGGAACCACCATGGGGAGGGAAGTATGCTCACGCAGTGGGTACGCGCTCGCCATGTCACGTCATAGGTAGGACCGCTGTGTGCGCGGCGAACAGCTCGGAGGCCACAGAAACGACGAGGGGCCTCGCCTTCGCCGCCGCCCGGCCAGCGCAAGCCCAGGCGCACGCGCACGCCGCGCGCGGCAGTCGCATTGCCGAACGCGTCGCGCAGCTGCAGCGCGGCGGCGCGCAGCAGCCGCCGCCCGCCCGCGTCCGCGCCGTTGGTGGCTGCCGGGCGCGCGCGCGGCGGCGGCGGATCCAGCGCCAGCGCCACCGGCGGGCCCGCCGTCACCTGCATGCATTTTCCCAGGCGTGTCATTGCACACGCACGACGCACGCGTATACGCTCGCACAAGTGTGCAAGCGGGACAGCATGCGCGGAGATCTTGCAAGCTCCTGGACGGTCACTGCTGAGCTGTGCGGTAAAAGCGCCGGATACAAAGTACAGGCGAGCAGCCTCACACTGCAACCTTCTGGGCACTGCACGTGCCTGAAAAGCATCCGCCCAGGCCAGGGCAGCAAAGTGAAGCAGGGGAAAGGGCGGAGCGCGCGCCTGGAACGTCATCGCGGGGCTGCGCAGCGAGGCGTCGCGCTTGGCGAGCGCGCGCGCGAGCGCCGGCCGGCCCTCCTCCCATTCGGCGGTGGCGGTGTACTCGCCCGCCGCGCGCAGCTCGTCGCTCGCAAACTCAAACTTGCGCATGCCCTCGGCCAGCGCTGCGGGGCGCACGCTCTCGGGCTCAACTTTTCTAAACCCCCCACGACATGCACAGCAGGCTCATCAGTGCCAGCTTGCATGTTTCCTGGCGGGCCATGGTGATAAGGGTGACACAACAGGTCACTGACGCCTGCACATTGTGGCGCACCAGCTTCGTCCAGGCGCAGGAGCTCCGACTCGGCGCGATTCCCGCTGGGCGGCACCAGCCGCACGGCCAGGTGCGCAGCCGCGGCCGCCGCCGGCAGCGGCGCGCCGTCCTCGGTGTCGACGGCCACGGCGAGCGCGGCGGGCGAGCCCGCGGGCAGGGCCAGGCCCGCGGCGCCCGCGGCCGGCGCGGCCGGCCGCAGCGCCAGGCCGGTCACCGCGTTGCTGGGCGCCAGCTCCAGCGTCAGCGTCGCGTCGCCCGCCACCTGCCGCGCGCGGCTTGGGTCGCCCGCCACCTGCCGCGCATCCCTACTCTATCCTATATCCTTGACATGGTCAGCTCAGCCAGTAGGCTTGCCCTCACCAAGCGGGGGAGATGTCTACCCGCATGTTCCCCAGCACAAGCGAGTTGCTTTGCATCATGCCACGCGTGCGGCGCTCGCCGGCGCGGCCTGTTGCATGCAAGCAGGAGCTGGGAAGAGGCGAGCCCAGGGCGGGGGCGCGCCGTCTGCCCTTCACTGCAGCAGCATCTCATCGCCTGACGCATGACCTCTGACGACATCTCCCGGTGTGGGACTGGGATTATTGCTGTCCAACCCTGTACTCCAAGCCTGGCCCACAGTGCTGCGGCGCGCGCGCCTTGCGGCTGGCAGTCTTGGCGGCGAGCGTAAACGTTCCTGGGCGCTCGGCGACGATGCGCACGTCCTTGAACAGCGCGACGCCGTCGCGCACGCGCGCGCGGTTGCCGCCCGGCACGCCAGTCGCCGCGGCCGCGCCGCTGCCGTCCGCGGCCACCGCGCTCGGCGCCAATTGCACCTGCACATGGCATGCATGCAGGCCTCGGCACAGTCCCCACCGGAATGCTTGGAGTTCAATGAATGAAGAGGCAGCGGAGGCACGCCCGTCGTTGCTGCCAACATCCTTCGGCTGCCGGCCATGCGCGCTGGGTGCCGGGTGCGCCACAAGCTGCCGAGGCGGGAGAACTCCCAAATGCAAGTGGTTGGCTTTCCAGTGGTGCACGCATGCACTCCTTCGAGCGTGACCCGCGCGCGTTTGGTCCTGAAGTTAAAACAGCACACATGGCACGCTCCAGACGCCACAGAACACCAGAACCAACCTCCCTCAAACGCGAGCGCGCCTCCAGGCCCGTCACGCCGGCGGGCAGGGTCGCGGTGGGGTTGCCGCACTCGTCCACGCAGAGCACACGCAGCCGCGGCAGCACCGCGCGCGTGCCCGCCGCCAGCTTGGGCTCTCCGAAGGCCAGGCCCTGGCCAGACCGCACAGGCGCGCAAGGGTGCGGAGGGTGTGTGATGTCATGGGATGAGGGCACTGTGTAATGAGTGCTGAGGTGACCGAGCAGGATACCGCAGGCAGGGCTGGCGCGCGCCCCGGCACTGCGAGGCCCAGCACACTGGTGCAGGGGCATAGGCAGCTTGGTGTACAGGCAGGGACGCCCCGCAGCGAGCATGCTTCAGGACCAGTGCAGACCTGCCCGCAATTTGGACCCACACAACCACACTGCCAGGGTGAACACAGCCCAAGCACGGTGGCGCGATGCGGAGCGTCTGCAAAGTGCTGTGCCGCCCGCCGCCGCGCGGCCGCGCGCACCGCCATGGGCCCGGCGGCCAGGTTCAGCTCCAGGGTGTCGGGCGCAAGCGCGGGGCCGCTGCCGCCGCCGCCCGGCCCGTCCGCCAGGTGCAGCGCGACGCGGCCCGGGCGGCCGCGCAGGACCACATCGGCCACCTCCAGCACCTCGCCGCCGCCCTCCTGCCACCGCGCGCCCGTCCCGCTGAGTCATAGGCGGTTAGGGTCAGGGTCTGTCTCAAAGTGGAGAGCCCAAAGCCATGTGCCTGCTGTCACCTCGGCGACCAGGCTCCAGCATGTATGTGGCATGCACGCCTCAGGGCCTCTCAGCGAGCTCGTGCGCGTCGTTACCTGCGCATCACTACCATAACCCTACCTCTAAGACACCACTGCCCTATCATTTGACGCAGGCGTGACCGGTGGAGGCGCAGGATGGCCTCAGTTTGCAGTCCTGGGCGCGTGCGCAGGCCGGAGGGGCGCGCCATCGGCCGCCACGCGCGCCGCCAGGCCGCGGGCTTGCACTCCAGCGTCTGGTCGGCCTGCACGGTGAGCTGCGGCTCCAGCAGCGCGCCGGCCGCTCCGCCCGGGCACCTGCGCCAGGCGCAGGCGCGCGCGCTCGTGCCTCCTTGTGACTCGCGGCGCGCAAGCAGCTCAGCCAGGCAGGCACACATACCCTGACGTGCAGGTGGGGGTAGGTACCTGGCCCGCATGCACCCTCGCGAAGGCATGCAAAGCTGCGGCGCCGCGGGCGCGGGCGCGGGCCCAGGGCAGCGGGCGCGCGGCGGGCGCACCGGTTGTTGAAGCGGTCGCGCGCCTCCGCCTCCAGCAAGAAGGGCACGCCAATAACCACATCCGCGCCGCCCTCGTCGCGCTGGCTGGCGGCCGGCTCCGCCAGGGTCAGCTGCCAGGTGGCTGGCGCGGCCGCCACCTGGTGCCCGGCGGGGTAGGGTAGGGTTACGCAGCTTGGCGACGGCCACCACCTGCTGCCCGGCCGCGCATCCCAGCACCGCACCATTGGCGCATGGCAGCTGGCATGCGGACAGAGGCCGCAGTGCCGGCGTGGACACGTGTGTGCTTCACGCAGCTGCCTTGTGCCGGTCACGCGGTGGCCGAACGCCGTGTTTGGCAAACGCCGACCGTGGTGGGTCTGACTCCTCGGAACACCTCCTTCAGGCTGTGCAGGCGTTGAGAGCCCCCTGGATGCCACACACATGCCGCCGTAGTGCACCCACGCTTGTCATGTTCACGAACGTCTGACCAGCCAAATGCGACCAGGAGAGTGAAATGATCGAGCCTCGCTGTACCAACTGCGCTTGCTGACGCGGCTGCAAATTCCATTTTCTTCTCTTCTTTTCCTTCGTACCTTGTCGAGCACGAGCTGCGCCTCGAGCACGGCGCTGTGGCCGGAGCGCTTGAAGCTCACTTTGTGCAGCTCGGGCTCCACGCCCTCCTTGGCCTGCGCAGCGGACGGGAGACACGTCAGCCGGCATACACCACGGCGCCCAAGAGCCCCTGCTCGCGGGCCTGTCAGGGCAGAAGCGGGTGCCCGCTGAGGCACTTCCAGCATGTGTCAGCATCACACGCTTGGGAGCTGCTCTGTGCCACAGTACATGCGCCACGGCACAGTACACATATTGATACCTGATGCAGCGCGAGAGGGATGAGGGCGCATGTTTATGTGACAGCAGCATGCTGCTACAGCTTCGAGGCAGGCACGCTCAGTGCTGGCTCGGACGCGGCGCGCTGACTAGGCAAGGTCAACGCGCGCGCGCCTTGAGCGACAGCAGCTCGACAACGCTGTCGCCAGCCAGCTTGACGCGCTTGTTGCCGGAGATCCAGCTGGCCTTGACGCGGCCCTCGGCCGGGACCGACACCGGCGCGCCTGCGCCGTCCAGCAGCTCCACCGCCAGGCCCGCCACGGCCGCGCCCGCCTCCACGCCGCCCAGCACATACTGCACCTCCGGCTCCTCGCCCTCCTCGGCCTCCTGCGCTGAGCACCGCCGGCCGCTGGTCATGGCAGATTTAGGGTTTGTGCATAGGGTTTGCAAGTAGGGTGTTAACATGTGGACATTGCATGCGCCACGGCGCGCGCGCGCCCTGCGGCAGCTACGCTGCAGCCTGCTCTGACCCTGTGCATCGTGGCGAGCGGGGCGCGCCAGCAGGCGCGTGGGCAGCGGCTGGCCGCCGCGCAGCACCCGCAGCGACATGGGCTCGCCGCTGGGCGCGACTGCCACGCCCAGTTCCAGCGTCTCGCTGCCGCCGCCGGCCGCCACGGCCGCCTCGGCGCCCGGCCCGGCCGGCTGGCACCGCACAGACAGGCTGCACGCCGCCGCCGCCGCGCTCACGATGCCGGCTGCCGCGCGCAGGCCTGCACGCAGCGGCAGGTCCCCCTCTCTGTTCCATTAGCATCCTCTCCGCAATGGCACGCGTCAGGAGCTGGCGCACTTGGCGCCAAGCGCTCCGGGCCGCTCCAACCATGCGCGATGCACATGCAGCATAGCGTTAGGGTTAGGACTAGGTAGGGCGCACCCTGCACACGGGCCACGCCCGCGGCGGAGAACGGCACGGCGAGGCTGGCCGGCTCCAGCGCGGCGCACTCCAGCACCAGGTCGCAGGTCAGCGCGGGCGCGGGCGCGGACGCGTTGCCCCAGGCGTCCCGCGCGCACGCCGTGAACGCCGGCAGCTCCGCGCCGGCGGTCAGCGTGGCCACGGCCGCCGGGCGGCCGGACGGCAGCTGCGTCAGCGACTCTGCTGCCGCCCGCATCTGCGCCGCAGGCAGGCGGCCCCCCTTGAAAATTGTAGGGACTTCCTATGATAAAATAGGAGATAGGACAGCGTCATGCGGACTGCGGGCGCAGTGACAGCCGCGCAGAGGAGCAGGCCATGTGGGCCCAAGCGAGCAAGCTCCGGACTGTCCCAGCACTTGGCGCGCCTGCGAACTGCGCAACCAGGGCAGCTTGGCCGCCGCAAGCCCAGCACGCTGTCGTGGCTGCGCGGGGCCGTGGCAGACTCTGCTCTGGCCCCGACCAGGCGGAGGGCGTGCAGGCGCGCACAGCAGCCTATGCATGCATGGCAGGCCTGCCCAAATGGAGCGAGCCGCGCAGCCGCGCAGGGAGCGGCGCGCGCCTGCGCCTCCCAGGGGTGCCCGTCCAGGAGCGTGAACGTGTGCGGCGCGCCCGCGCGCAGCCGCAGCGGCAGCTCCTGCGCCTCGAAGCCGTCCACGGCCACGCGCAGCGCCGCGTCCACCGTCGGCGGCGCCGCCGTGGGCTGAGGGCGCCCGAGAAGCTGTCAGTGCATGCAGATTACGGGATGAGCAGCCCATTTTTTTTTTAATTTTTTAACTCGCGGGGTCATGCACGCGCCGCGACCAGCCGGGGTCATGCATTGCCATGCCGCACATGCCGCACACGCTAAGCGTTACAGGCAGGAAGCCAGGCTGATGCGTGACGCCGTTGGGTCCAAGCAGGGCTGACCTGGGCCTGCATAAACAGGCGGAGCTTCAACTCTGTGGCCCGCAAGGGTGCCGGGCCGGCGCACCTGGCTGCTCGCCTGTGCGAGCTGCACGTCGGAGCCTGCGGCGTCCCTGGCGGCAATCTCCCGGGCCATGTCTTTCAAGCACATCGTGCCGCCGGAGATGTCTGACGAGTTTACGCCCAGGACCTGGACGCCGGTCAGCCGCACGCCCGCGCCGCCGTCCAGACCCTGGCGCGCGCCGCAGCAGCGCGGGCATGAGCGGGGAGGCCGGCCAGCACGGCGGCTGCCGGGCGCACGCAGCGGCTGCGAGCAGGCCAACCCCACCCTCGCGCCGCCCACCCAGGCCGGCGGCATCAGGCGCTTATACCTCTGAAGGTCGGATCATGTGAGGCGGTGAGTTGCGCGCGCCGACTCGCATCACAATGTGTTTGGAAGCGGCGCAGGGTGGAAGGACACGGCTAGGGTAGGATAGGGTTAGGAACATGGGGCGTGCGCCTGCGATGCAGGGGCGCCGCACGCGCTGCGCACCTGCTCACCGGAGACGACCAGGTCGGGCGCGCCCGCCTGTCCGGCCTCGTCGGCCGAGGTCACCACGTCGAGGCGCACGTCGGGGATCGTGTTCGGGCACACCGCGTTGCCGTAGGCGTCCTGCGGCGCGCGTCAGAGCGGGATGCAGTGATGTGGATTTCTTGTGGTGTCTGCGCACAGACATGCAGCCTCCGCGCGCTTCCTTGAGCTGCGGCCTGACGCCAAGCGCCTCGCACTCACGGTGTTGCTGCGACAACTGCCCACGCACGATGCTGCTGGCCTCCGCTGTCGCTCAGGCCACGTGGGCGGCTGCAGAAACCCTAACGTGTGGGTCGCAGCGCCTGGGACGCGCGCCTGGAATGCCAGGAGCAGCGGCGGCAGCGCCTCGCCCAGCATCAGCTCCCGCGCGGCCGCCGCCGCGCGGCCCTCGCCCTGCGCAGCGCCGCGCGGTGTCGCGGATGAGGTCCCAGGGCAGGTCGTGCGCTTGCGTGCCGGCCGCGCATGCTGCTTGCGCCGTTTGTGAATGATCTTGCGTCTGCGTGTGCCTCCAGCTCCAGGGGGGGTCTCGTGCACCTCAGCAGGTCCGGCGTGGCAGTCATGCTTGTCAGAAATATACGAAACAAGCACGCGTAACCACTACGGTTGCCCGCCATGATAGCACCATTTTAGCGGCCACACTGCGAGCATGCAGCTGCAGATCACAGTGACCGCCGGCGCGCTGCCCTGCTCACTGCAGGGCAGCCCAACGGAACACGCGTGGGCACTCTCACATGCCCAATCTGATCTCAGCCGTCCGCACGACCGGCCTCGGACCACGCGGCGCCGGGGCGAGATCCAGGGCAAGCGCGCCTGGATCTCAAACCCTACTGCCGGGCCGACTGCCACCAGCAGCTCCACGGCGAGCGTCAGCGCCGGCCGGCCGGGCACGGCGGGCGACATCTCATACTCCAGGCGGTACGTTCCCGCGCGGCGCAGCCCGTGCTCGATGCGCGCAAACCAGAACATGTCGCGCAGCGGCGTGCGGTTGACCGCCTCCAGAACCAGCTCGCCTGCGCGGGCGCGCGCTGCTTGTTAGGGTTATGACTTCCTTCCCGTGCGGGCTGCCCGGGCGGTCCTGCGAGCGGCGCGGGGCGTCACCTGGGCCGTCGGCCGGCTCTGCGGCGCGCGCGGCCGCCTTCTTGCCCGCGTTCTTTTTTCGCTGCTTCGCCGCCGGCGCGTCGGACTCCGCGGCGTCGGCACCGGCGCGCGCGGCCTGGGCGCCCGCGCCTGCGCGGCCGCGCGCCGCGTCACCGGCGTGCGCTGCCGGCCTGTCGCGAGCGGGCGTGTACTGGGCGGGCAGCGGCGCGGCCTGCAGCAGTGATTGCAGGCCAGGGCCGCCGCCGCATGAGCGCCTGCACGCCAAGGGGCCGCACGCTGCGGCGGGCCCAGCCCGCGGCCGCCGCCGGCCGGGTCTGCGGCCGGGGCGCGGGGACTGCGCGCGCGCACCGGTGCCGGGCGCGAGGCGCCACAGGCGCTGCGTGACGGAGAAGCCCTGCCGGCGCTCGCCGCCGAGCGCGCCGCGCACCATGCGCGCGCCGCCGCCGCTCAGCACCGCCACGGCCGTCTCCGGCAGCGTCGCGCCCGCGCCCAGAGCGGGCGCCTCCCCGGCAGCCAGCCAGGCGGGCTGCAGCTCCAGCCGCGCGGGCACCTGCGGCAGGGGCGCCAGCGTTGCGCTCGGCGGCCGTGAGACGTGCAGGGCGGCGTCGCGCCCAGCGTCAGCGCCGCACGTTGCCGGGCGCCCAAAGCGCCGCGGCGCACACGCTGACAGCACGCTGAAAGCCCGGGCGCCCGCAGCACACATGCAGCGCGCGCGCCGCCCCGACTGCGCGCACCGCGGCCGCGGCCGCGCCCTCGCCCGGCGCGGCCGGCCTCGGGCCGGCAAGGGCGGCCCGCGCGCTTCCGCGGCGCTGGGCGCGCGCCCGGCGGCGGCGCGCGCCTTTTCGAGCTCGTGCGCGACGTGCCGCGCGAGCTCCGCCTCGCCCAGCGCGCCGCCGTCCAGGCGGCGCAGCGACACCATGCGCTCCGCCGCGCCGCCATGCACCTCGGGCGGCAGCTGGCGCACCACCACGCTGCCGCTCGCGTACACGCCCTCCTCGCGCACCAACTGCGAGGCGCCGGGTCGCCCGGGTCAGGCCCGGGGTCGGCGCCCTGTCCTACCCCGCCGCATCAGCTGACGCCAGCGCTGTGCGGGGCATGCGGGAGCCTGGGCGTCCGCAGCGGCGCCCACTGGCGACAGGATTCCGCTGCGCTCTGCATGCGAGAGCTTGTGTGCAACGTGCGCCGGGAGTGGAGAAGAGGACAACTACCCCAAACCCAACCCTATGTCGGCCGGGGCCGCGCCTGGTGCACGATGAAGTGCAGGGCCTCGCCCACCAGCGGCGGCCGCGAGGCCAGGCGCACGGCGTCGCCGATTGCAACCGTGCGCGCGCCGTCCGTGATGCGGTCGAATGCAGTGATACTCGCGCCAAAGCGCGCCCGGACCGACGCCTGCGCCCGTGGATCACAGCTCACACGAGAAGGAGCCCACGGAGCTGCCAGGCCGGCGGCCGCCGCCGGACCCGCACATTGGGTGTTGAGCGGGGTGCGGCAGGCGCCAGCAACCCAAGCACCAGACCGTAGATGGGGCGCGGGGGGGCGAGCCCGGCGCGCGCGCGCCTGCACGCCGTCGTCGGCCATGCCACTGAAGCGGATGCGCTTGTCCAGCGTGGCGTGGCAGTGCTGCAGCCAGTCCTTGAACTTGCGCTCCAGGCTGCCCGGGCCGTCTGCCGCGGCGCGCGCCGCGCCCCTCAGCGCCGTGCGCGGCCGGGGCGCGCCGCAGCAGGCCAGCGGACACCACACGGGGCGCGCGGAGGCCGCAGGGAGCGCTAGGGTAGGGTTAACCCTAGCCTACCCTACCACGCACGAGGGGCGCACCGGGCGAGGCGGCAGCCAGCAGCTCGGCCAGGTTGTCGCGGAAGGTCAGCTTGTTGCGCGTCACGCGGAACGCGGGCCCGAAGAACAGCGCGCCGCGCACGCGCCCGAACGCCTCGTCCGGCACCGCGTCGCGCGCC
>JAABUV010008371.1_pt1 | contig 10485 bp, 14 predicted proteins | sample 5559971 | NCBI WGS metagenome assembly JAABUV01 (sample SAMN10711881, study PRJNA513362) | rock metagenome | isolation source: Antarctica rocks | place: Antarctica: Victoria Land, Knobhead nord | collected 2015-12-19
GCGCCGCCATGGCGATGTCGCGCCCGGCGGAGGCCGGCGACGTGAGCGCGTCCGTGTGGCGCTTGAGCATGCGCTTGAGCAGCTGCAGCAGCTGCGCGCGCCGCGCGGCCGCCGCGTCCGCGTCGCCGTCGCCATCGCCCGCGGCGGCCTGCGTGAGCTCGCCTGCGACCTGCGTGCACAGACGGCAATCAATCATGAAACGCTCTGGTACCAGCTCTGCCTTCGTTGCTGACCACTGCTCCGAGTCAAAACGTACGCAGGGCACACACCGCACCTGCTCTCCACGCAGATCATGGCACTGCTGTTGCGGGGCGAGCAGGCACCTGCGGCTCGGCCAGGCCGCTGGTCCTGGACACGCAGTCCACTGAGGCCGCTTGCGCCTGTGCGCCTGGTGGGCGAGCACGGCTCGGGGCGCGCCTGGTGCTGCGCGGCGTCGAGCGTGGCGCCGGCTGCGCGGCGCACGTCCTTGTTACCGTGGTTGACGTGCAGGTACGCCAGGCGCTGCAGGAGCGCGTCGCCGTCGGCGATGATACGCTCACTGAAGCGCGGCGCCTGCCAGCGCGGCGCGCGCGGGGGCGGCTGAGCGCTTGGTGGTGCCCACGATACAGAAATGCAACAGCAGTGCAGAACGGAACTGCTTTCTGGATTCATAGAGCTGTGGAGTCAAACCCTCACACGGTGCAAGGCAAGCGCAAGGATGGCTGCTATGTGCTGCACCCTGCGACTATGCACATTGAGCAGAAGTGGGCGGCGCAATTCAGCGGCAGCATCACAGCTGCCAGGACACGTCGCACCACGCCGCGAGACACGCGGACCACAGTCTCACAGACCCGGCACGGCAGGCCTGGGCGGGCCTTCCGGCAGTGGGTGCCCGGCACCTGGCGCGTAATCATGCGCAGGACGCCCACCACGCCCGAGTACCGGCCGCGCTCCGGGCTGCGCAGGACGTCCTGGAAGTGCCGCCATGCGTCATCCTCCGCGTCGCGCCCCTGGCCCTCCTGTGCCAGGCCCGGCGCGCGTGTCAGCACGCCCCTCGCAGCCGCAGCGCGCGGCGGGAGCCAGGGCGGCCTGGCGCCCGCTGCGCCCCGGCGCGCCGCACGCCGGCGCGCATGACGCGGACCGCGGCCTTGAATTGTCTGGCGCCGCGCCTGGCGCCGCGGTGGGCGCAGGCGCGCGCACCGGGCACACGGAGAGCGCGCTCGCCAGGCCCGCCATGGCGCCCGCGATGACCTGCTGCGACGGCTTGGCGGCCTGGGCGGCCTTGCGCAGCAGCGTGCGGCAGCACTCCAGCAGCCACTGCGCGCTGAAGGCGTCGCCCTGTGCGGCCGTGAAAGCCTGCGCGGCAGTCGCGGCGGATGGGCGAGCGTGCCAGCGCGGCGCAGCAACTCCGCGATTCTGCCGCGACTCTGCCAAAGGTGCGCATCTCGGCCGCAGTGCTAATGTACGGATGCAGGCATGCAGCAAGCGGTGAACACTGCTGCCAAAAGCTGATGGTGCGTGTGCATGCCGCCATACTGCGCCGCGCCTTCACACTGCCACACGCGCAAACAGGCAAGAGGTGTTCTTCCAAGCATGAGGCAGCGTCGGCTGACCTGCGGCGCGGCCTCAAGGACGAGCCCCAAGGTCTCCAGCACACTGGCGATCACGCCCTCGCTGCTGCTCTTGCCGGACGTCTTGGACAGGCAGCGCTCCTGCAGCAGCTTGGCGAGCCGCCCCATCCTCTCGCTGCGCAGCCCCGCATCAGGCGTGTGAGATGGCATGAGCACTGCATCGAGCCCCTTGACAGTTCGCTAAAAGATAGCGCCTGCGGGGACTCGCATGCATGCATGACACTTTGCCGCAAGAATGAAGTGCCATAGGAATTCCATGCCCCAGGGCCAGACATGCATGTGCCACATGGGCAAAGTGTGTCCAGCAGATGGCCAGCATGTCAGCCGAGGCCCAGCACCTGTCGCTCAGCCACGCCGGCGGGCACAGCGCCAGCGCGGCCTGCAACAGCGCCAGGGCCGCATTCTGCTCATTAGCCCAGGGCTCGCTGCGGATGCCCTGCACGGCGACCCCGCCAGGGTCTGCCAGCGCGGGCGCGAGCTGCGCAGTGCGCTCCGGCGGCAGCTGAGGCAGGACCTCCTTTGCCAGCCACTTGTAGGCCTTCTCGCGCACGCTCTTGCCGTCCTTGGCTGCAAGCGCGCAGTCTACACTTCAAGAGCTTGAGCTTGCATCGTTTGCGAAAGACCGTAGCAAATGGAGTCTCTTGCATCTTGCCACATACAGGGAATTGCAAAGCAGGACCTTGGACTTTGCAACTAGGTAGCTTTGTGCCTCTGCAGTGCCAAGCGCACTCACCTTTATACCGAAGGCTGTGCACGAGGAATTGCTCAAGCCCATCCTTTGGCGCAAATGTGAAGGAGGCCACCAGCGACGCTCCCTCTTGAGTCTTGCACAACTGCCTGCAAAGCAAAGCAGCAAAGTGTTTGGCTCTGCTCTGAGGAAGCAATGCAAGTGCAGGTGGCAGAACGGGCAAGTTATGCGACAAAGCATAAATTTATGAGACCCATCAGTCCAAAGCAGGCCTTGATGTGTGCTGCTACCGGCTTACTATTACTTTGCCGTACGTTTGCCAGGCAGCGCTTGCCGGCACATTACAGCAGCAAAGTGGTACTAGGCGCACGTTGCGGCCTTTTCAAAGCGTGTCCACGCTTCGCCAGCGTCTGCAGCGGTGTCCTGACTTGCAGCGCCAGTGACAGCTGAGAGCAGAGCCCGAAGCTGTGTCTGGCTCGTCATAGTCCCTTGAGCATCCCGCAGCGTGGGAGCTCAGGGGCTTGCACTGAGACCAACATCAAGCAGCTGCCTCTGCTGCATCGCGGACACTGTTCCTGCTCCTGTGGAGTGCCATTTGGAGGGACAAGCTGTGTGTAACTGGGCTTTCCAGTACATTGTGTCCAGGAGCCCACCAGCCAGGTTTCTGTACCCTGTGAAGCAAGACATTAGAACATGAGAGCACTCAGAGCCTTCCTTACATGAGATGTATGTAGGGCAGAAGGACGTGTGCTGAGTTCTCAATCATAACCTCATGGTACTGCGCCACCCGCATCCAAGCCATCCGGTGGCTGTGCCTTGGAGCTGCGTCGGGCGGACAGCACCTGGCAGGCGCCTCGACACCGTCAGTCAGATGTCATGCACGGACCCACAAGCTGCTGTCAGCGGAACAAGGTCAAGAGTGAGTAAGATACATAAGGTGGAGGCGCGCCTCAAGCACGACGGGCAACACAGAGACCGCCACAATGGCGAGCACCACGAGCGTGAAGTTGTGCTTGACAAACGGAAAGTTGCCTGCGCGGACGACAGCCCTCAGCGCCCGCACTGCCCGGCACGGGTGAATCAACAGAGCGCCAGATGTACGCATGCGCATGGCTGTCACAGTGCCCATGTAAAAAGAGAGCACAGAGGGGCGCGCCGAAGAAGTAGCCGGCAAGGACGAAGCTGAGGGTCCACACGGCGGCGCCGCCGACGTTGTACAGGGCAAAGGCGCGGTACTGCATATTTCCAACGCCTGCAGCATGCTTGGTGGTTCAGCGCGCACAGACGCACCAGCGCAAGCTTCCACTGCGTGCCAATCTGGTGGGACGACCAGGCATGCGTGCACCTGCAACAAAGGGCGCGAAGGTCCTGATGATCGGAATGAAGCGCGCCAGGACGACCGTCTTCCCGCCATGTTTCTTGTAGTACTCCTCTGTCTTCTCAATGTACGCCTGGCCGCACACGCATGGTCACAGCAGCGTGGATGCTCCTCAGCATCACAGGCGGCTTTGCAGCTGCTCCAGTCAAGTGTTATGATGGATCATGCCCAAAGCGTGACGCTGAGGCCCGCAGGACGCATAATCAGACACCTACCCGCAGGACGCATAGTCAGACACCTAGGCGTCACCGAGCTGATGCATGTGCGCACCTTCTTGATGACTCCCCGCTGGATGGCCCGGGCGCCTGTGAGAGCGCGGACGCAGCAGCCTCATTTCGGCGCGCACCACAGCGCATGCCGCGCACGTGCATGCCGCCACAGGCACCGGCATGCTGACCAGGCGTGCTCATAGCGCTCACCCAGGTAGTTGCCAATGGCGTAGTTCACGGCGTCGCCCAGCACGGCCTGGCGCAAGCGGTCAGCTCACGCCTGCAACCAAGGACGCGCCACAGAGAGCCGAGCGCGGCGGCGCTGCAGTGCCGTGCAGCGCTCACCGACACGAAGAAGGTGGCCAGCAGCCAGGTCAGCCTCAGGGACCCCAGCGCGGCGAACGCGCCGGCAGCGAACAGCAGGGAGTCGCCTGCCGGCCGCCGCATGGAAAAGGGTGTGTGCACACGCGGCTTGCTGGGGGCGCAAGGTACAGGAACAGATCGAGCTGGGGCAGGCGGCGCGCCCGGAAGGAAAGGCGTGAGCACCAGGCCCGTCTCGCAAAACACGATAGCAAACAGTATGCCATACGTCGCTGCGCCGTGCCGCGCTATGATCTCCTTGAGGTGGACGTCCAGGTGGAGCACGAAGGACACGAGGCCTATGGCAGCCGAACCAGCCTGAGCACAGCAGGCTCGGCAGGGTGCGCAGCAAATTCGGGGCGGAGGGCACCTTGACACGCTGCGCCCAACGAGAACTGCCCCCCTTCGCTGCCCACGCTGGCAGATACGCTGCCGGGCGCCGCCGCCGCCAGGGCTCCCAGCACCAACACCACGACGGCGACGCTCAGAACCGCACGCAGCCTGGCAGTCCGCCTCGGCGCAGGCGCTGCGCAAGGGTGCACTGCCCATACCGTGGGCGACGAGCTGCTGACGCACTCGCACAGCGTGCTCCCTGCCCATTGCCGGCCACTCAGAGTGCAATGCGCTTGCCTGCGCTGCACTCCGCTGGGCTGTACAAGCGCTGGCCCGGGCTGCAGAGCCAGCGGCTGCCTCTGCTTGCCGGGGCACGCTCCGGCGCGGGCAGCGCATGAGTGTGGTTTCCGCGCGGCGAGCACAGGCAGCCCCCCATGGCCTGGCGTGGCTGTCCTACCTTTGAGCATGAGGGCAGCCTCCCGTTGGCTCAATGGTTCACACTGGGCTTGCCCTCAAGGTGAGTGCTTCCCATGGCCTAGCCCGTTGCACTTTGCCGGGCTAGGCACGTGCTTCCCAGATTGTTTCAAAATCTACTCGTAGAAATGTTGATATAGGTGGCTCAGGAAAGTTGCAGGCTGACAACAGCACTACAATCCCCTTGCACAAATTGAACTCGGAGCTGCCGTGCGCACTGCCATGCAGCAGCAGCTAGCCGTAAGTTCCTGCAGAGCTGCTATAGCTTTGACTTGTCTGCAATGACATGGAAAGGAAACTCTTGTCTGCAATGACATGGAAAGAAACTCTTAACATCGCCACATTGATTGCATAGTTATTACACTCCTAATAATAACAACGCTTCACCTTACATCACTATGTACACGTCCAACAATTACCTCTAGCTCTTCAACAGCTAGCCCAGCAATCGTAACTCAGCAGAAATGACAGCAACAATAGTTAGCACCATAGTTGATGTCAGCACACTTGCCAAATGATGGCTGTCAGAGTGACATCCACCACCACCTTATGTCATGCATTTGTTTGTGCCCTAAGGCTAAGTTGTGCCCAAGGCTAACTTGTGCCTAACACCAATGCATGGTGCAATGTAGACTGTCTCACCCACAAAACGCACTATGCAGCAGCACAGACGTCAGACACATACCAGTTCTCATGCACTTGATTTTGCCAAAGGCAGGAATCACTTGTCCTGGAGGGACGCTTGTTTCCCAGAGGAAACAAGCCACCCTGCCTGTTCCTCCTGCAAAAATGTCCTGCAACAGTGCAACACATAGCAGGCCAGCCTACAAAGCATTTAACTTGCTGCATGTACCCAACAAACTTACCTGTAACTTGCTGCATGTACCCAACAAACATACCGTCGCCAGCACCCTAGGTCGACACCTCCCCAGCATTCTGGATCACAACCATCGACGGGCAGGCCTTCTCGGTCATGCGGAACGGCAGCAGCGCCGCCTCGGCCACATCCTGCTGCTGGATCATCTCGTCCGGGTCGGAGCGCCCCGCCGACATGTCCGACTGGGTCATGGCCGGGAAGATGCCGGTTACGCGCACCTTGCCCGTCAGCTCCTGCAAGCGCTCCCCGGGTGCAGGTCATGCGAGCCGACACTGGAGTGCTGAAGCACATGTCATGGTCTGCACAAGCAGCGGAGCATGAGAGCGGCGATGCACAGACCTCGTGGACGCGCCTGCTGGATGCTGTTGCTCCAGCCGGTGAAGCCGTGCTTGGATGCGGCGTAGACCGCCTGGTTGCCAAGCGGCTGGATGCCTGGCGCCAGCACAGCGCAGCAGGTGACACATGCGCAGTCGCCCGCACTACGGCTTTTGCGACGAGCTACAAGCTGGTGCTCAAGCACAGGCAGGCATGCCAGGCGCATGCCCCACCTCACCCCATCACACTTGCGCTTTGGTGCGCTCATGCATGCGCACCTGCCACGGACGAGATGTTGATGATGCACGTCCCGCCCTTCTCAGCCATGGCCGGCGCCAGCACGCGCGTCAGCCGCATCGGCGACGCCAGGTTCAGGTACAGCAGCTTGTCCGCAGCATCGGAGTCGCCTGGCACATGATTGTGACAATGTCACTATTATGAAGGCGGCGCTTATGGTCTGATGTGATCATAGCTGGACGGGCATCCTGTCTCTACAGCGCTCCTACTCGACATCGAACAAGCGTCCTTTGCATCAGGCCCATATTTAGCACATGTTCAGCACCACCCAAGCGCACAGAGTGCGCGACTCAATGTGCGCACAAACCTGTCACCTCTTGGGCGCCCAGCACCGCTGCCTGCAAAGACACCTGCCTCCAATGCCACAATTCACAGCTAGTAAGCATCTCTTACCTTCCAGTGCGCCCGAGTACTCGAAGACGCCCGCAGCGTTGACCAGGATGTCGATGGTCCCGTAGTCCTTGAGGATGGCCTCGCCTAGCGCCTGCACAGCCGCGCATGCATTAAGCTATCATGTATGCCTGAGTAGCCAGGCAGAGACAAGCATGTTTAGCATGCACCACCACGCAGCGCTAGCTGACTGACACAGGCCTGTGAAATGCACACATCATTCTGGCAAAATTACGCAAGCTAGTGCCGAAAGGTGTACGCGCCTGAACAGCATCGCCATCGGCCAGGGAGCACGCACGAATATCAACCTCTGGTGCACCAGCATGCTTGCACTCGTCTGCCACCTACGTGGCACCCAGCACACTCAGCTGCTAGCGCACACCACAAAACCTGCACAAGACTTTTCAAATAACACTCTTACTTTTGCACTAGCCAGGCTCTTTGCTTCACATACTGGTCAGGCTCTAAAGTCGACGTTTACAAAAAAGTGGCCGCCTAGTGCATAGCAGTACATACCTTTTCCAGGTTCTCCTTGCTCCTGGCCACAAGGATGAGGCTTGCGCCTTGCTTGGCGTAGTTGACTGCTATGCACGATCCTATGCCTCGCGATGACCCAGTGATGAGCGCGCGCTTGCCCGACAGCAGGCTCGTAGCAACCATGGTGTGTGACGGAGGTGTAGGAGCGCGGTGCCTGTCAACTTGGCAGTCAGCATTGTTGTGTACAGGCACACAAGTGAGAGCAGTACAGCTGCAGATACAGTCACCGCACTGCACCTCCTCACACTTGTCCCTAGCGTGTGTCTGCACAATTCTGCTCAACCTGGGAGCCAACAGGCATGCATCTTACACTTGGCCTTTATGGGCACGCACCTAGAGACAGTCTTGGACTGCGCTTGATGGTTCTCTTTAAGTGCGACTTAATAAACAGGTGCTTGCGATGTGTATGTCTGCGCCGCAGAGCCAGCAGCGTGGCACACATTAGAAATTTGTATTCTTAGGGTGCAGAAACGAGAGCATTTGGGAGTTACAAGGCGGGAGTTTGGTTATCAGGGGCATACATAGCAAAACCACCGCAGCATGCAGGCGCGCCGCAGCGTCATCAGAGTCCATGGACCAAGTGATAGGACAGTAGGACAGAGGCATCAGCCCACACATTCAAGAGTGGGTGCCACAGAGAGCGGGTCTGGATGCACTAGTACAACAAAAACAGCGCAGGCCAACTTCGGCCTCTCCTGCGCCGCGACACCCCACCCTCTACTAACAAAGCGTGGAAAACCCGGCAAGTGCGTTCCAGGGGCCCCCATCCATGCCAGCGCCTAGCTACTTCGTACCATGTGCTGTACAGACCGAGTTCAATAGCAGTTCACTGGTGCTGGCAGTGTCTGTCCCAGCAGGTGTTGGCGGCAGCGCGCACAAAGGAAGCTGCCGCGATGGCTCTGCGCCGCGTGCAGACGAGTGGGTCACGAGGCGGCACTGGAGGCCGCGCGCTCACGAGGAGCGGATCGCGCCCTTGGGCAGCAGCAGGCCGTCGATCTTGTAGATGGTGTCCTGCCGCGCACGGCGACACACCACTCAGCCGCAGCGCCTGGCGCGGACGCTGGAAGCTCGCCGGGCGCTGCAGCCTGCAACATGCGTGCAGCAAGCACAGCCAAGCTGCACCCACATTGCCCGAGGCGCACTGGCTTTGCCATGTGGGCCCGGATAGTGCACATGCCCGACATACCCGAATGCATCGCACACTGTTGACACACCTGGCGACAAGCATTGGCAGGGAACCGCCGAAAAAGCAGCCTGCTCCATGTGGATTGGTGTCCTCCCCAGTCGCCAGCAGACACAGCGCGTAAGGGCATGACGTCTGTCGGAACCGTGAGCCGCATCGCACCTGCTTGCCCCACTGCCCCCAACACACAACGGAGCGGCCTGGCAAGCGCGCGTGCCATGCGAGAGCGGCGGCCCGCGCCGCCCATGGGCAAGCCACACGCGCCGGCATGCCTGGCGCAGCGACAGGCGTGCAGAGGGTCGCTGCATGCGAGCAGCGCGGCGGGGCCGGCGCACCAGGCAGACGTGGGTGCCGTGGTCCTTGAGCGCGGCGGTGGTGCGGTCGCCCGACAGCTGCACCACGTCGGCGGTCTGGCGGTCCACGCGCAGCGGGTCCTGGTCCGTGTCCACCGGCAGCGCCGTGTTGAACGAGTAGCCGTCGCGCAGCGCGCGGTACTGCGCGCCCCAAGGCCTCATCAGGCGCCCCGTGCTTGCGGCCGGATTCTGATTGCGATCGGGGCGCGCTCGCGTGGCATGATTGCAACTCGCGTGGCATGATTGCAAATCGCTTGGCGTGATTGCAACTCGCGTGCTATGATTGCAAGAGCCTGGATGATGCACACACGGGCACAACAGACTTCATGCGCAGTGGTGCCGCAGGCTGGGCAGGGCCCCACGGGCGGCGGGCAGCGGGCGGCGGGCCGCGCGGCGGGCGCAGGCGGGGCGCGCACCTCCACGGGGCTGGGCAGCACGTGGAACTGGACGATGGAGAGCACGAGCTTGGGGTCCTGCAGCAGGCCCTCCAGCTTGAGGCCCAGGTCGCTCAGCGTCTGGTTGACGCCGTCGTTGTCGGGCGCAAACAGCGTCACGCCGCTGGTCGGGTCGCTCAGCGTCTCTGCGCGCCCGCCGCAGCTGGTCAGCGCGGCGGAGCAAGATGCACCGCCCGCGCCCGTCCAGCCGATGCGCAGCGCAGGAAAGCAGGTGTGGCAGGCGGCGCGCAGAGGCGGACTCCAAACGGCTGGACTGGCTGGCAGGTGACACAACCACTGGGAGCCAGCTCACTGCTTGCTCGCAGACGGGCGGCCTACAGATGCATTGCGTGCCAAGGCAGGCGCTCAACCCGAGCGTGCCGGTGGCGCAAGGGCGGTGGCGCACGAGAGATGTTGGAGTTGGAGGCGTAGATCAGGCGCAGCAGCGTGGAGTACTCGCCGTGGTTCTGCAGGAACCCCATGAGGCAGCCATTGGCGGGCGGCGCGGGCGCGGGCGCGGCCGGCGCGGGCGTCGCGGCGGGCGTGGCCGCGCGCGCCGCGCGCACGCTGGTCGAGCTCACGGTCTCCGCGGGCGCCGCGGCGGGCGCCGACACGGGCGCGGCGGCGGCGCGCGCCGCGCGGTAGGCGGCGGGCGCCGGCGCGTACGCGCCAGTCTGCAGCAGGTCGCGCGCGTCTGCACGGCGCGCAGGCCGGCCGTCTGGGTATGCCGGGGCTTTAAAAGGCGGTGGCTGCACCGCACTGCTGCGAAAGCCCAGGGCGAGCTCTTCCTTGGGCTGGTGCAAGCGTCATTTTGGTCCGCCAATCCGTGCGGGCAGCATGTGGTGCAGATCCAGGCTCCTGGCAGCGCAACATAAGCAAGTGCGCAACAACGCAGGACGCAGCAGACTCGAAGCAGATCCGCATACGCTCATTATTCGCATGCGAAGGCGCAGCGCTTGGCAGTCGGGGGCTGAGGGTGCGCGTGGCCGCACCAGCCACACAGGCCAGGCCGATCAGCAGCGCCGCTGCGGCGACCAGCATCTGGGC
>JAABUV010008373.1_pt1 | contig 10483 bp, 9 predicted proteins | sample 5559971 | NCBI WGS metagenome assembly JAABUV01 (sample SAMN10711881, study PRJNA513362) | rock metagenome | isolation source: Antarctica rocks | place: Antarctica: Victoria Land, Knobhead nord | collected 2015-12-19
GACGGCGGGTGTCGGGCATCCGGGCGATGGTCGCGGCCCAGGCCGTCGCCGCGTAGCGGGCCAGCGCGGCGAGGCGACTCGGCGGCACCATCGTGCGATCGAGCGTGCCGACGCCGAGGGCGCGGAATGCAGTCAGCCGCTTGAGTGCGCCGAGTAATGCCGTGGTACTGACGCGCGTCGGTGCACGGCTAGCCGGTCGAGCGCCGATTGCCGCGCCCCGGGAGGGACCAGCAGCAACGCATCGAGTCGCGCACATTGTGCCGCATCAGGTGCGGTTGCGAGGCAGTGCCAGAGCCGCGCGGCCGCGCGGTCACGGACCCGCGCCACGAGCCGTGCGCGGACGGTCGCCCCGGGGAGGAGGATTTTCTGTTCCACCAGGCGCGCCGTCGCCAGATCGAAGAGGACACTCGGGCGCTCCGCGCCCGTCCAGGCCCGCGCGTAGAGCCAGCGAACCAAGCGGAAGTGCGCGGGCCGGTCGGGAAAGTCGCGATAGCCGTACTGGGCGGTGATCAGGCGGCGGTGGCTCCAGCGGGTCTCACCGGTGCGATAGCGGGCCAAGTCCGTGGCGAGCGGGAGGGCGCACTGCCCCGCCACAAAGCGGAGGACGGCCGCCGGGACCGCCGTCGGGTCGGCGAGGAAGGTGCCGAGGTAGCGCACGGTGCCGAGTTGCAGCGCGAACCCGAGCTGGTTGTGCCGCCCGCGCAACTGCCTGATGCGGGCACGGTCGCCATCATCAAGGAAGCAATACTTCGCCAATTGCGCCGGCGTGGGTTCGTCCGCATAGCGCCCGTAGCGCTGTTCCTGCGCCGCCGTCAGGAAGTCAACGGGCATGGCCACCCTCCAGGGCCGCGCGGACCTGCGCGTCCTGGAGTTCGGCATAGCCTTGGGTCGAGCGGATATCGCGATGGCCGAGCACCCGCTGCACGATCTCCAGACGCTGGCCTTGGGCGAGCAGATCGCTCCCGCGTGTGTGCCGGAGCTGGTGCGGGGTGTAGCGCGGCGCACCAGCCGCATCCACCAACTGCGCGGCGACACAGAGCTTGGCCCACTGATAGTGGAGCGCATCGTAGGAGAGGCTCGTGCCCCGGTTGGAGCGGAACAACGGCTCGTGCGGCGGGACCCCTGGATGGGCGTTGCGCCAGCTGCGCAAGCCGCGGAGCGTGCGGGGGGTGGCGGTCGGGCCGAGGATGACGACCCGCTCCGTGCCATTTTTCGGCTCGCGCACGCGGAGCGCCTCCCGCCCGGCCTCCACCGTCACATCGTCGGCACGGAGGGCGAGCACTTCGCCGACGCGCATCCCGGTCTCGCGCAAGATGGTAAAGAGCAGGCGGTAGACGCCTGGGGCGACCGCGATGGCGGCGTCCAGCCGGCGCTGCTCCTCGGCCTGGTGGATCGGCCGTGGCAACCCGCGCCGCGCCCGGATCGCGGCCCGGCCCGCCAGCGGGTTGCGGGTGCAGTGACCCTGGCGCAGTGCCCAGCGGAAGAAGCGATTGAAGGTGGCCGCCCGGCGCCCGACCGTGCTGGGTGCCGCCGGGCGCCGGGCCAGCCAGGCTTCCAGTGCACCGACCTGCAGGGCCTCCAGGGGGCCGTCGAAACTGCTGTCCGCTGCCGCCGCCGCCAGTTCGTAGCGGTAGGCGCGCAAGGTGTGCGGACGGAGACGGTCCAGGTGCGCGGCATCGGCCAGGAAGCGCACGTAGGTCGTCGCCAGGGTCGGCCGCATCAGGGCACCTCCGCAACGCAATTGCCAGAGAAATCCGGCACTGGCGGAGTGTCGCACCCACGGCGGAGCGCGTCAAACGGCTCGTCTGCGCGGTCGTGTTGCCAGAGAAGGCGTATTCTCCGGCAAACGCCTCCCGCATGGTCTGTCCCGAGCGGTCCCCGGCCTTATCCCGGTTTGCTGTTCCAATGATTGTCAGACCCCATGTAGCGCTCCAGGCTGCGCAGCGAGCGGTGGCCGCTGAAGCGTTTGAGTTCGACCTCGGTGTAGCCCCGCGCCGCTCGGGCGCTGATCGCCGTGTGGCGGAGTTGGTGCAGATCCCAGCCTGGCGTGTAGCCCTTCCATAGCGTATCGGCCTGCCGGTAGGAGAGCCGGGCGTGACCGTCCGCCGTCAGGTCGGCACGGCGCGGGTTCCGTGCACGGCGGTGGGTGACGAAGAGCGGCCCGCGCGTCGGCACGCCACGCTCCTGCAGGTACGCATCGAGCTGGCGCGCGACCTGCCGAGAGAAGAACATCTCCCGGGGCCGGTCGCCCTTGCCGTGGATGTGGATGGCGCGCTCGCCCCAGTCGATCGCCTCGATGTCGATCGCCAGCGCCTCGTGGCAGCGCAGCCCGCCGTCGTAGAGCAGCCAGAAGAGGGCGCGGTCGCGCCGATCGCGGATGCCCCCCAGCACCGCCTCGACCTGCGCCGGGTCGAGGGCGCGCGGCCCGCCCGGTGGTTGCGGGCGGCGCGCCTGCGTGGCGAGCGGGTCATGGTCGAGCCAGCCCTGCCGCGTACACCAGCGGATGAGGCCCTGCACGGCAGCGTAGCGGCGGTTGAAGGTGGCCGGGGCGAGGTGCATCAAGCCCGCCAGGAAGGCGGCGACCGCCGCTGGCGTGAGCCCCGTGACCGGCCCTGCGCCGAGCCGGGTGACCAGCGGAGCGAGGTCGCGCCCGTAGCTGTCGCGCGTGCGCGGGGCGAACCGGGCCTGCGCGAGGAAGCCTTCCACCGCCGTCTGGAACGTGGGGATTGTTGCGGGAGGCGCGGGGAGCTGCGCCATCGGAGCCTCTATCGCAGAGAATGCGTCGCCGTCGCCCCTCCGGCCACCCGACCCGGCGAGGCGGGTCGCGCCTTAACTGCCCCAGTATCGCACAGAATCGCCCCTTCCCTGCGATAACGGCACCGCCGACAGGGCTGCGGCCCTCCAGCACCGTCGCTGCGCCACGACCCGCAGCAACCACGCCGTTGCGGGCAACCAGGTGCTGCTGCCGTCTCGTGAAATCGGCCTACCGTAAAATCCCGTCGAAAAGCTAACGATAGGCCTGCTGGGGGATCGACGCCTCGCCACAGCATCGGGGGTCTTGCCGACATTCGATGATCGAGACGGGCCATCCGGGGCAATTCGCGCTACGCTTGCTGGTTGTGCCGTTATCACGCCTGCTTGGAGTAGCGAGTGGATGTCCCGGCGTTCCTGCCCCATCTCGAAGGCTTCCGCATCGACGAATACACAGCGACGGCGGAGCGGATCATGCTCCGGGTCGCCGCCACCACCTCGACCGCCCCGTGCCCGGCGTGTCAGCTCCCCGCGGAGCGCATCCACAGCCGCTACGCGCGCACGGTCGCCGATGTGTCGTGGGGCAGCGTGCCCGTGGCGCTCCGAGTACAGGTGCGGCGCTTCTTCTGCGGGAACACCGCCTGTCCGCAGCGTATTTTCGCCGAGCGGCTCCCGCGCCTCGTCGACCGCTACGCCCGGCAGACCGGCATCCGGCGCGCGGCGTTGCAACGCATCGGGCTCGCGCTGGGCGGGGCGGCGGGCGCGCGCCTGGCCACCGCCCTCGGCCTGCCCGTGGGGCGCACCGCGCTGCTCGCCCTGGTGCGCGCGGTCCCGCAGCCGGCGGGGGAGCCGCTCCGCGTCGTGGGGATCGATGAGTGGGCGTGGCGTCGGGGCCACCGGTTCGGGACGATCCTCGTCGACCTGGAGCGACGCCGGGTGGTCGATCTGCTGCCGGATCGCGCGGCGGACAGCACGGCCGCGTGGCTGCGCCGGCACCCGGGCATCACCGCGATCGTCCGCGATCGCAGCGGGTTGTACGCCGATGCCGCCGGCCGCGGTGCGCCGGGGGCGACCCAGATCGCCGACCGCTGGCACTTACTCCACAACCTGGCCGAGGGACTGGAGGGATTCCTGCTCCAGCAACGCGCGGCGCTGCGCGCGGCGTCGGCCGTGCCCGGCGAGGCGACCGCGGTGGCGAGTGGCGTCACCCCCGGGCCGCTCACGCCGCAGCGACCGCGCCACGGCCAGCAGCGGGCCGAGGAGGCGAGCCGCCGACGGCACGCGCGCGTCGTCGAGCAGTACGCGGCGATCCGCCGGTTGCACGCCGCCGGGGCCGACGTGGCCGACATCGCCCGGCGCGTCGGCGCCAGCCGCCGGACGGTCTACCGCTACCGCCACCTGCCCGAGCCACCAGAGCCGAAGCGCCCGCACCGCCCGCCGCGCCAGCGGGTGTTGACGCCATACGAGCCCTACCTGCTGCAGCGGTGGCAGGAGGGCTGCCATAACGGCATGCGCCTCTACCGCGAGATCCGCGGGCAAGGCTACGCCTACGGCGCCTCGAACGTCATGCGCTTCGTCGCCCAGTTGCGGCGCGACGAGACCGCCGGACAGCCGGCGGGGGCTGGGGCGCGGGCCAAGGCGACGCGGGTGCCATCCGCGCGCCGCGTGGCCGGGCTCTTCCTGCGCCGCCCGGCCGACCTCCACCCGGAGCAGCAGGCGTATCTGGACCGCCTGCTGGCGCACGACGCGGCAGTGGCGACCACCTACCGCCTCACCCAGTCCTTTGCGGCCATGATCCGCGAGCGTGGGGGCGCGCGGCTCGACGCGTGGCTCGCCGAGGCCGATGGCAGCGACGTACCCGCATTGCGGCGCTTCGCCACGGGATTGCGAGACGATCTCGATGCCGTGCGCGCCGGACTGACAGAGATCTGGTCGAACGGCCCGACGGAGGGCTTTGTCCATAAGCTGAAGCTGCTCAAACGCCAGGGCTACGGGCGCGCCGACTTCGACCTGTTGCGGCAACGCATGATCGCCGCTGCCTGACGTGCGATCATCGAATGGCGGCAAGACCCGACATCATGCGGCGAGGTGTGCCCGTGCCGACCGTCGTCGCGCCCTACGCGCGGCGGACCACGCGCCTGTCCGCCGTCGTCGAGGCGAGCGCCCTGGCGCTCGGCGGGGAGGGCGGCGCCCGGATCCTGGCCGCCCTCGGGCTGGCCTTCAGCCCCGACACGCTGCTGAACTGCATCCGCGGTGCCCGGCGGCCGGTGGCCTCGGCCCCGCGTGTCATCGGCATCGACGACTGGTCGTGGCGGCGCGGCCATCGGTTCGGCACGATCATCGTCGACCTGGAGCGGCATGCGGTGGTCGATCTGCTGCCCGATCGGGCGGTCGAGTCGACCGTCGCCTGGCTGCAGGAACACCCAGAGGTCGCGACCATCGCCCGCGACCGCGCGGGCGTGTACGCCGAGGCGGCGAGCAAGGGCGCGCCCCAGGCGGTGCAGGTGGCGGACCGGTGGCATCTCCTCCACAACCTCACGGAGGTACTCGAGGACTTCCTGCTCCATAAGCGGGCGACCCTCCCGGCAGCGGCCGACGCGGCGGTGCCCGACGCCTGCCGCACCACCACGGCGGTCGAGGTTGCCGCGCCGACGGAGGCGCGCACGCCCGGCCAACTCACGCCACCCCGCCCCCGCCACAACCAGGAACGGCTGGAGGAAGCGAGCCGCCGACGGCACGCGCGCGTCGTCGAGCAGTACGCGGCGATCCGCCGATTGCACGCCGCCGGTGCGGATGTGGCCGACATCGCTCGGCGCGTCGGCACCAGCCGCCGGACGGTCTATCGTTACCGCGACCTGCCCGAGCCGCCCGAGCCGAAGCGCCCGCACCGCCCCGCGCGCCAGCGGGTGCTCACACCCTACGAGCCGTATGTGCTGCACCACTGGCAGGAGGGCTGCCATAACGGCATGCGCCTCTATCGCGAGATTCGGGAGCAAGGCTACGCGTATGGTGCCTCGAACGTCATGCGCTTCGTCGCCCAGCTCCGGCGCGACGAGGCCGATGGCCAGCCGGCGGGGGCCGGGGCGCGGGCCAAGGCGACGCGGGGGCCCTCCGCCCGCCGTGTGGCCGGGCTCTTCCTGCGCCGCCCGGCCGACCTCCACCCCGAGCAGCAGGCGTATCTGGACCGCCTGCTGGCGAACGACGCGACGCTGGCGGCGGCCTACCGGCTGACGCAGGACTTTGCGGCGATGGTGCGCGAGCGCGGGGGGACGCGCCTCGATGCGTGGCTGGCCGAGGCGGACGCCTGCGCGGTGCCGGCATTGCAGCGCTTCGCCAAGGGGCTGCGCGACGATCGCGATGCCGTGCGCGCCGGGCTGACGGAGAGCTGGTCGAACGAGTACGTTGCATACTGCACCTCGTCGCCGCGATCGCGGCCTCAAGCTTGGTTGTCGTCGCACGCGGGCTCGTCGGTTGGCGGCCAGAATAAGCAGGTGCCGCGGTCATTATACCGCTCACCGCGCAGGCGGCCGCCCCGGTACCAGCGCCAGATCGTCTGCGGCTGGACGCCGAGCCGCGCGCCCAATTCCTTGGCGGTCAGCAATCCCGCCTCGCGCAGGCGCGTATACCGATCCTTCAGTCCGTGGTCGTGCCGCAGTTGGCGCACATGCGTCGCCTGGAACGGCAGCCCCGCGAAGGTACGATAGCCGTCTGCGTTGAGCTGCGCGGCGATCTCGCGGTCGGTCGCCTCGTCGAGGGACCGGTCGATCGCCGCGAGCGTGGCCGCCGGCGTCAGACGCGTCTCCGCGAACGGCGGCGGGAGTGGCACCGTGAGGGTCCGCGTCGCCCCGCCCTTGAAGCGCACTTGCGCGACGATCCGATCGGTCTTGAGCAGCGTGACGTCCTCGATGATGAGGCGGACTAACCGCTTCCGGTCCTGGTCCGTGGTCCGGGGATCGCGCCAGAGCTGGGCGAAATCGCCCGGCAATGCCAGGAGCGCCGCGCGCTCGACCGCGCTGAGTTGCGCCTCGTCCGCCTGGCGCTGGCGCTCCGCCGCCTCGCGGGCCGCCTCCAGGGTCCGCAACTTCTCGTTCCACTCGCTCTCCAGCACCCCGGCCACCAGGCGGTTATCGGGATCGGCCCGCAGGTAGCGGCGCTGCGCAAGGTCCGCTTCGTATTGGGCACGTTCCACCGCCTGCTGGCGCAGCCGCGCCGCGTCGTCGGCGCGCGCCAACACCTCATCGTGCACGGCGAGGGTGACCGCGACGGTCTCCGGCGTTATCGCCGCCAGCAGGAGCGCGCCCACCGCAGCGTCGATGTCGCGCCCGAGGAACCGCTGGCAGGGCGGGGTGCCGCGCGCCACGCCCTCGCGCTGGCAGATGTAATCGGGCACGACGCGCTGGCCGCCGCGCTGGTGGTAGCGCACCGTCATCCGCGCGCCGCACCGGCCGCACAGGGCCAGTCCCTGGAGCAGCGCCGGCCCCTCGCGCGGCGGCCGCAAGCGCGGCGGGGTGTAGGCCCGGCTGTTCGCCGCGAGCTGCGCCAGGTGTGCCTCGTACTCGGCCCAGGTGATGTAGCCCGCGTGCGCGTCGCGGATGGTCACCTGCCACTCCTCGCGCGGCAACGTGGTGATGTGGACTTTCCCGTCGGCCGTCTTCCATGTGCGCGTCCGCCCGAAGACAAAGGCACCCGCGTAGCCGGGATGGTGCAGCAGGCGCAGCACGTCGTCATGGCGGAGCTCCCCCCACAGCAGTTCGCCCTGATGCGGGCCGTTGCGCAGCCGCCGAGGGAACGCCACACGCTCGCGGCGGCACGCCCGGACCGTGGCGCTGGCCGAGCCGGTCCGTTCGAACGTGCGGAAGAGGAAGCGGATGGTGTCCTGCACCTGCCGGTCTGGGTCAAGGACGATCTCGTCCCGCTCGGTGTAGCAGAACCCGATCGGCAGGTGCAGCTTGAGCGCCGCCCGCCGGGCCTTGTTGAGGATGCCGCCCTGCAGACGGGCACGGATGACGTAAAGCTCTGCTTCTGACATGGTGCCTTTCAGGCCGAGGAGGAGCCGGTCGTTGAAGGTGGCCGGGTCGTACAGGCCATCTTCATCTAGGATGAGGGTGCCGGTCAGGGCGCAGATCTCCAGCAGGTGGTGCCAGTCGCTGGAGCTGCGGGCCAGGCGCGAGACCTCCAGCCCGAGCACGGGCCCCACGTGTCCCAGCCCGACCTCCGCGACCAGCCGCTGGAAGCCCGCGCGGTCGGCGGCCGACGCCCCCGACTGGCCGAGATCCTGGTCGATGACGACGATGCGCTCGGGCGGCCAGCCCAGGGCCAGGGCGCGCTCGCGCAGGGCGTACTGCCGCGCGGTGCTCTCGATGTTGGTCACCACCTGCTGCACGGTGCTCTGGCGGATGTACAGGTACGCCAAACGCTGCAACTGCCGCGACGTGATCTGCTGTGTCGGCATGGCGCTCCCTCCTCGCTCCTCCTGCGGCCAACGACCACCACCGTTAAACTCCGGGGTCCGGTCGGTCGCCACGCGCCGCGCCCAGCACCTGCACCAGCGCCGTGAGCGCGCGCAGATCGGTGAGGCGCAGGACGGCGCGATTCGCGGCGACCGTCCGGAACGGGTCGGGCGGGGCCAGGTCGGTCCAGCCGAGGGGGAGGGAGCGAACCTGCGCGGTGGCGGGGTCCAGGTAGAAGACGCGCGGCTCGCCATACGCCGTGCGCTGCATCACCGCAGTGAAGTGCTGCCCCGCCAGCGGGTGGAAGGGATGGGTGACAGTGAAAGTGACGCCCTCATTGAAGGCATCGGGTGTAGTTGTCGGCACATCCGAACGGCCCGACCGAGGGCTTCGTCCACAAGCTGAAGCTGGTGAAGCGGCAGGCCTACGGCCGTGCCGGCTTTGCCATGCTACGCCAACGGGTCATGCTGGCGGCGTAACAAGCGGGGCGACGGCACGGCGGAGGCTCCGCCGTTAACTGGCCGCTGCGCATTGTGCTGGCCATGGGTCTGGTCGTGGGTGTGGCCGAGACAGAGACACGCTTCGTGCGCCGCTCCCGAGCGGTTTGGTCATCCTCGCCGCCCAGCACCAACTTCTCGGGAGCCCCCCCCCCCTCATACGGCGAGGCGTCAACGCATAAGCCCTCAACTCGACTTTGGCCCTTCGGCGGTAGTCAGGCGGCGTAACAGAGCGCGTCGGTCAAGCGGTCCACGAATGCGCGCGGGATTTCTACCGTGTCGGGGTCCGAGGCGGACACGCAAAAAGCCGCGTGCGCCCACAACTCCCGGCGCACCAGGGCGAAGGCGTCCGAGAAGGTGGGCAACGCCTTGGGATACCAGGCGGACTGGCGGACGAGATCGCCGGTCGGCCCCATGCGCGGGTGCGCCCAGAGGGTGACCAGCGAGAACAGCCCGAAGAGCGCCGGGGTCGTCCGCAGGATGGCCAGCTCCGACCACTGGCGCTGGGTCTCGACGCCGAGGTGCCGCCGGGCCTCCTCGAAGGTCACTTCCATCTGCCAGCGCAGGACGAACCATGTCAGGATCTGCGCCGGGTCGGCGGCGGGGTCGGTGCAGAGCAGGGCCTGGGTGGCGAACCGCCCCTGCGGATCGCGGACGAGCACCCAGCGGATGGACACTGGCGGCAGGCCGCTGTGATACCAGACGGCGGTGTCCGACGCCACTTCCACCGCGCGCGCGCCCTCGCCATACCAGTTGGCGATGGTGACGCCGACCCAGGCCGTCGTCGGCGCGGCGACGCGCGCCGCGAGCGTGGGCAGTCGCCCGCCCTTCTTCCGCGAGCGGCCCCGCTGTCCCGGCCGGCGGGGCGGGGCGGGCTCGTACAGCGCGGCGTCGAGGCGCAGCCGAGTGACGACGGCGACGGGGTGGCGCAGGCGCGCGCACCGGGCGAGGAGGGCGATGGCCGCGTAGCCGCTGTCGGCCACCACCACGATGGCCCGCGTCGGCAGCCAGCGCCGCACCTGGAGCAGCGCCTGCCGCGCCCAGTCCGTCAGCTTCTTGTGCCGCCGCCCGCGCTCGCGGTCGTGCCGCTCGGACGGCGCGAGGATGGACAGGAAGGGCAAGGCCCACGCCCGCCCGGCCCACGGGATCGGCACCAGGAGCATGAGGCACAGCCAGCGCAGCCCGCTCACCTTGACGAAATAGTCCTTGCTCGACCGCACCGCGTCCCGGTAGAGGCCCTTGGCCGCGATCCGCGGCCCCCAGCGCCGCTCGATCGTCTCGTCCAGCCCGAAGACCAGCACGCCGGTTGGGGCCAACGCCGCAACCATCTGCCCCAACAGCACGCGCGCCACGGCCAGGCTCGACCACTCCGCCCGGTTGAGCACCCGGTGATAGCGGGTCCAGTGCTTGCTCTGGCCCAGCCCCATCGCCCGCAGCGCCGCGCAGACGGTGCGCTTGCCCGGCGCGAGGAGGGTGCCGGTGACCAGCACCAGCGCGTGGCACCAGACGCGGCGCGAGAACAGTGGCGCGAACGGGGCGAGCAGGTGTAGCATGGCGCGCGGTAGGGTCGGCATCGTCTCCTCCTCCGGCAAGAGTGGTGGACGTGCCGACCCTACCATATCCCCACCCTAAAGGGCCAAAGTCGAGCTCAATGTGTCGGGCAGACATGTGGAGATAAGGATTCAGGGGCTCCTGGTGGTCAAGCGCGCCGGCGCGCGCGGGTTGGGGCGGAGGCTGTGCCGCACCGGTGCGCCGAGCAGGGCGAGGAGCTCCTCCAAGGGGAAG
>JAABUV010008374.1_pt1 | contig 10483 bp, 6 predicted proteins | sample 5559971 | NCBI WGS metagenome assembly JAABUV01 (sample SAMN10711881, study PRJNA513362) | rock metagenome | isolation source: Antarctica rocks | place: Antarctica: Victoria Land, Knobhead nord | collected 2015-12-19
ATATTATCATTGTAGGGCTCGTGATCAAGCCTACTCTTTCTGTAGGTCACGTAATCTCAAAGGTTCTGGATCGCGGTGTCATCGAACTTGTTGGTCCATTTGGAATGGCTACAGGTCTTACAAGTATGGCACGCCTTATTGCTCAATACGATTCTGGTCTAGTTACGTCCTATGCTCTGTATATGGTTCTGGGTATTATAACTATCCTGCTCTATGCATTTGCACCACTAGTCCTAGGTAATATTGATACAGGAGAAGATTACGGTCTAGTTCTAGTCTTTCTAACATCTCTAGTTCTTCAACAAGGAAAAACACAAAACTCAATAACCTAAAGGCACCCAAAACAACATTCAATGTTACAATTCCCCCATTATATTCTAACCAAATACCACACAACACATAGCTATATTTCAGAGCCCTAACCATATTATCTAATCATTTCGTTTCTGTTCACACCATCTATTTTCAGCAAGTATACTATCCTCACGACAAGCAAGTTCAATTTATCATATCACTCTACGAGTGAATAGGGCACAGTAGGAATATAAAGCGTACACAAGGATCAATCAGGTAATAAGTAAAAAAAGTAAGACAAGAGTGTCAAAAGAATCAGGTAAAGAAAAAGAAGGTTATTAAAGAGTCCAAAACAAAGGATATAATTAAAGGATATAATTAAAGGATATAATTAAAGATAATTAAAGGATATAATTAAAGGATATAATTAAAGGATATAATTAAAGGATATAATTAAAGGATATAATTGACTGGACTGTGAGGCTGTCAATTAAGTGTAGTTTAAAGCGCAGAAGAAAGTCTATTAGGTAGGACGCTCGCTTTGGGTGCGAGAAGTTGGAGGTTCGAATCCTCTTCTTCTGATTATAAATTAGTAATTGTGATATAAGATAAATGATTAGTGATTGAAATCAGTGTTGATATATAAATATATCTATTCTATAATATATGTTAATTTGATATGTTAAATCTTACCTTATCTTGATTAGTGTTACTTTTTTATGATTAGTGTTATTTGTGTTATTTGTCTTATTTTTTACCTTTATTGTCTTAATCGTTGGAATAGCTTAGTTTGGTTAAAGCAAAGCACTGTTAATGCTTAGACGTTGGTTCAAATCCAACTTTTGACTTGGTTTCTTGGCTGTGCCTACTCGAAATGGTTTAAACCCAATTTCTTGTATCTAAATGTTTACTAGCACGTTACCGGTAAAACTAATTTTATTCTAGTAACCCTGCTTATTATAACACTATAGTTATATACATTTGAACCTTATTTATTATTTATATTCATGAATTACCTTCTTAATCTTCTTGCTTTAGGTTCCGTTATTGCTGGTATACTGGTTATTACGTCCAGTAACCCTGTCATTTCTGTCCTGTTTCTCGTCACAGTATTCGTACTTGCTTCTTGTTACCTACTTGCTCTAGGTGTAAGCTTTGTAGGTCTAACTTACCTCATTGTATACGTAGGTGCCGTAGCCGTACTTTTCCTATTCGTTGTTATGATGCTTAATGTTTGAGTTAGCGAAATTGTGGCAGTTGGAATAGAACATACTAAAAATATCCCTCTTGGGGTTTTTGTGGGTACCATATTCACACTAGAACTTATATCCATTCTGCCTGCTGCTTCTGTTGAAATAAATACTACTCTCTTTACTCTTGCTAATGCTCTTTTTCTTAACTTTGATATTTCTATTGACCTTACACATGTTCACCTCGCATTTTCTGGACCTGTGTTTGACTCGGGGTTTGCCGCTTTTACTCAAATCCAAGCTCTTGGACAAGGTCTATATTCTCATAATTCACTAGGTCTTCTTCTCGCAAGCTTTGTACTCCTACTCGCAATACTAGGCCCCATCCTAACTTGCCTTAACTCTACTGAGGATAAGTAGACGCCTGTGCGCCACTAACTCCCCCTACTTACCTTTTCTTGTCTGTCTCATATTAAAAGGCTGCTATGGTCCTTAACAGCTGATTTGTAGTGTGGGGTCTAAGGGTGTTATAGTACGTTTAATCATAGTTGCCCTCTATTTTTATTCTGTATTTTTCCTGATCCTAGGGGTGATTGTACAATGGTAGTACATCGTGTTTGCATCGCGGTAATCTGAGTTCGATTCTCAGTCTCTCCAAAGAATATATCCAACTGAATGAATTAGGAAACCAGGGGATACTAGCAACTACTCATATCTTAATTACTCAGAAAAAAAATAATTTAATTACTCATCTCATGTTAGAGTATAAAATAATCAGGTTAGTAAAATGATAAGTTATAGTTACGATTTAGAATGTCCTAAATAATCTTGTGTTAGGTTACAAAATTTATAATCCTTGACTTGACAAACTGTCTAAACAATCGTCACATAAGTGTCACTTGTATTCTACAATTCCTATTTTTCTTACATCTGCCTTAATTTAACCTATATATTTAAGGGTTTAGTTGTATTGATTAGTATTACTCGTATTTCATAATAATATTGAAATCTTTAAAGTGATTGATCTTAATAGCTTGTCGACTAAGATATTAATCTGTATTTTTGTAATTGTTAATCTACAAACTCTATTTTACAATACCCCACTTTCTTAATTAGTTATTGATCTATATTTTGATTTCTTTATATTACTATTGTTGCTGTTTTCTATTATTATTTTCCTTTATTTAGTCTTAAAGCTATAAACTTATCTTCTCGTCATCTATAACTGAATTGCTACTGTGACATACAAAAACATTGTATTAGACTGATCACAATTCATATTGTACTTATTATTTTCTCATTCTTTACTTAATCTATGTTATTTACATGTTCGCCTTACTCGTTTTATCAACGCGTTATTCGTTTTCTTATTTTCACAACACTAGTTATCTTTATTTTGTTAGCCTAATGTATTATTTAAGCGCTATTTAAGAGTATTTTATAATTAAGTTTATACTAGTTAAAGCTTATCTCAAATATATTCTTAGAGTAAAAACACAAGTAAACTCAGAATAATATTAAACAAGTTTCTTTAGTCAACAAATCTATGTTATTCTCTCTGTGGTTCATTGTTTTCTTTAGATGCGGTTGATGGATATATTATTTCAGTTCACACATCACACAAATACTGTTAATTGCAAGTCTAACTATTATAACAATAATTTACCACTACTGACGAGATAATACTCAATATCTGTTAACACTAGTAATAAAATTATATTTAAGACTCTCGCCTATTCTTTATCTTAAGTCCACTAAAGAAAATTAATAACTATTCAAATATTTATATTAGAGTACAATATGTTTGTACTATTTAATGTTAGTTTAGCTTTGATATAAGGGTTTACACCAGTAGCTTAAATAGAGAATAATAATTTGGCTTAGACAGTTGACAATAGTATAAATGAAACCTAAACTTATAATCTAAAGTGTATCACTTATCACTCACTATAAAATTACAATAAAAAGAATATAGCTCAACCGTATAAACCATATAACAATAAACAATCTACAGGTTATAAAGGGTTAAATATCAAGACAATAAACAATATAAGACTAAAGCAATTAGTAAAGAAACAATAATGTATTATGCCTAAACCTTAAGAGTTCAACAAGTGATCTAGTGTAAAAGTAAACATATAATATCAGTCAAAACAAATAAGATAATATAGTTATATAAGTATCAGAGTTAAATAGTCATAAAGTAGATAAGATTTACGTACTAGGATCAAATAATTAACAAGGGTTCAGTAAGCCTAAAAAAATCAAGAAGTATCACATAATAATCTAAGGAATTAATTAAGAAGTTATAAATACTACGTGAGGTGATATTTTTGACAATTAATCGTAACCTTTAAATAGGTGTTGAAATTCTTTAGAGTTCTATGATTTCAGTAGTAAACAACCTAGTTTTAATCAAATTTTAGAATTAAGTTTGAAAACCCGTAAAATTACGAAACAGTAGTATTCAAAGTAAGCACAAAAACTATAAAAATAATAACAACCAGGATAGCTCTAATTCAAATCTCTAAAATTCGAGGTATACTTTTTCTTATCTAACACATTTACTCAATTAGCCTTTTCTTATTCTATTATCATTAGTCTTATCCTCAGTTGTTTACGTTTTTTACTTTGATTTGCCGGGATAGCTCAGTTGGTTAGAGTTCTGATTTGAAGCTTCAGAGGCCGTGGATCATAGCCACGTCCTGGCATAAACTCATTAGCTTATTAATAATAGTGTATTTGATATACTATGTCTATTTGCATCTATAGTTTCTATAGTTTCTATGTAATCCTAATATAAATCTTCATATGTTTGTGATCTACTCTTATATATTTTTAATGTATTAGGTTTCTATGGATAATTTTACCTTTTGCAATAGGTTTACCTTACTTACTCGTAATCTTGTAATAAAATCTGTTTGAGATTATTCTTACAATGTGAAAAACTATTAATTCTTTATACTCTATTCTTACGTGATTATCTTATATTTCATAAGCCTAAAACAATGTCAAGTTTATGATTAAATATGTTAATTCTCAATATTATATAGCTAATGCAACTAGAATTTATATCTAAACATTCAGTTCTAACTAAATCATTATTAAGTACACTTATTTGCTTTTACACAGAAACGGTGAAAATATGAAACAGGGTTTTTATATTGAACAGGAAAGATTGAGTTATTAAGAGAAATACCTAAAAGTGAGACTGATAAGATTTATTACAATGAATAATGGACGAGGTCGCCTAATGGTTTGGCAGCCGACTGTAAATCGGTCGGGTCTAGCCCTTTGGGGGTTCGAATCCCTTCCTTGTCAACACAGGCATTAAATAGGTCAATATATAGTCAGTATAGTCCTTTTTCTATCACACTTCACGAGTAGACAAGGATATATTAGACAGCGGTTAGTGATCAAATAGACATACGTTAGGTGGGACTAACTCAAAGGCAGAGTGTTCCTTTGTGGCAGGAAAAATCACGGTTCGAGCCCGTGGTCATCACCCGTAAATAATCAAAACGCAATTATAAATATCAATTAACCTCACAATAATCCAATCCATCCATAGTATTTAAAAATAAGATAAATAGATCTTAGTGATAGGTGATTATTGTTATAAAATAGACATCAGTATCATCACACAATTAATCTCTATATTTGTTCTGTTAAGATAGAGAACTTTATTGACAGCGTGAGGTTTACGATACTGGCTGGGCTTAAGTCCATGAGGAAGGTCGGTGATTACGTACTGCATGCCCTATCACTCCTACCTATAACAGTATTTGTGGAGTGGAAGGGGTGGCGAGAGCCGCGGTAACGAAACAGATAAGATCAGTCTAAGATCAATACAGAGTAGGCAGTGAAATAACGCACCCGTGCAGAATCAGTATTGACGTTAACGAGATTTAAGCAGTCATACAAGACACCGCCTACAGAAAACACTCACGCTATTCCCTCAATTAACTCACTAAACCAGGCAAAAAAGTGGGTGAGAGAACATTATGCTGAGGTAGCTTAACAGGATAGAGCACGTCGCTCATGCCGATGATGATGGAGTTCGAGTCTCCGCCTCAGTTTAAGCAAAACTTAAGATATATCTTATGTGCTGAGTTAAAAAGGCCCGTAGCATAATGGCAGTGCGTGTTGTTGATGATGACATAGCCAAGGTTCGACTCCTTGCGGGCCTATGTTTTGATGATTTATATATTTTTGTTATAAGAATGTTATATCTATTCTTTTTACAACTTATCTATTATTTAACTTCTATCTTCACACTAATTTTATGTTTAACGGTTCAGCACTTTGGCTGTGTTTTACGCTTAATTGCGTGATCGTGGTTCGATTCCATATGAACCGAACGCTAACTGCGTGCTAGTAAATGCTAACTGTCACATAACTTAAAGCTTGAGTATACGTCTTGACAAAGTCTAGCACATTCACATAACCTATCCTAGGATACCTCAGCTACGGCATCTAGCCTGGCTTTTATTATTTATCTATTAATGCGTATTCTTAAGGCTACACCCCTTCTGTCTCTGGTTAATAGTTACATTGTTGATTCTCCACAACCTGCTAATCTATCCTATGCTTGGAACTTCGGTTCTCTGCTTGGTATGGTTCTGGGTATGCAAATTGTTACTGGTGTTTTTCTTGCTATGCATTACACACCCAGTGTAGATCTTGCCTTTGTTAGTGTAGAACATATCACTATTTCTTGTGTTCTTTAAACCTATAGACTGCTTAAACCTCTCAATAACTTTAAACCTCTCAATAAGTTTAACTGGAATAGTGAGAATATTAGCAAGGATATTCTATTATTGAAATTCTTTAGAGACTGTAAACAGGATACCCTAAGAAACAGTCCGGACAGTCGCGTGAGCGATTGAAAACATATTCGCTTGTCTATCATAAAAATAGAACTGACCTAACGATACTACGCATCTTAAGACAATACTAACATAGGATTAGAGGCTTTATCTATGGAAATGGCAAGTTTCAAGGTGTTATGTTATCTACGGCTTACATAAGACAATATTAAGGTACTCTACAATATTAAGACTCATCTGGATATAGAAATCTTAAGCATTAATAGCGATTTAAGTTTGTTCGTTATCTTAGCAGTCTGGTGTTTAAGTTTTTCATTATGAACCAAGATTTTCTAATGACAGATACTAAGGATTTCTTTACGCTACTACGATTCATTGTTTGTGTTGCATAACAAGTAACACAAAAAACAAGTAACACACTTTTCAGGGCTGTCAATTTTGTTCATGGAATACACTGACATAGTCAGTCTACAAGGTGAATTTGGAAATGAAAAACGCGAGGTATTTCAGGGCTGTCAATTTTGTTCATGGAATACACTGACATAGTAATCGCAATATTGATTTCTATTGACTACTCAGCTTCTGAGATAAGGTTCAATTTTAAGAATCTTAGAGACAACAATTTGCAATCTTTCTCGTGGTTATTCGTTTACATTCAATAATGGTTTGCCTGTAGTAAACAGTATGCTAAATTGTAATGTGAAGATTCTGTCTATTCTAATGATCTTGATGCTACAAAATACACCTAGATATACCTTTCTAATCGCGTAGTGTCTTGCACTACATCACTATACTATTGTTGTTGAGGTTGACAAGTGAGTTATAACTCATTTGGCATATTAATCAATTGATCAATGACACAGCACATATTCTAAACTTACATTGAATACAGGCTTTATTATTGATGTTTTTTGTATTTGAACGCAAGAAAAAGCTAAGACTATAACTTAAACCGTTGAAACTTGCACAATCTATATATATGATTATGATGTGCTACTTAATGAAGATCCTTATTTTTATCCGGCTATTTCGAACAACCCGCGCTGTTTCTCGTAATATCAATAGGGGTATGATCTTTAAAGGTCAATACACGTTCTATTATACGACTGAACGTTACGACATAACCTTCTATTATACGACATAAACGACTATTACTAACACCCTCGATCATGCGTGATGTTAATTACGGTTGGCTTCTACGTTACCTTCATGCTAACGGTGCCTCCGCTTTTTTCATCTTTGTTTACGCTCATATTGGACGTGGTCTATATTACGGTTCTTATAAGTCTCCACGTACACTACCTTGGTCTATTGGAGTAATCATGCTAGTGCTCATAATGGGTATTGCTTTCCTTGGTTATCAATGTAGCCAAACATAGTATAATACGATAGATTTTATTTCAAAAGATTATAATCTTTCCACACTGTCAATTTTATCAGTATTTGAATAGCCTTATTGTGATTATATCCTAAAGACTCTTAAACTATTGTCAAAAGCTGTCATTTTCATATTGATAATATGAAGCTGACAGTTAATCAATTTATCAAGCCATTAGCAGAAGTATACTTTATCATTAATCTTACTTAGGATTATATTTATAATGCTTTTTATCTAATCTATTCAACAAGCTTTTATACGGATTTATTTTCTGGTTGCTACTGTGTGGTCTATTAAATTAAAGTGGTATTAGATAACAATAACAAAACTCTTCTAAATATAAAACACCACAACTACTACAATCTGACTACAATATATAAGATGGTAACACATTTAACATTAAGCATATTGAATTAACCTGATTTGACTCATCTAAACGAGAAAGAATAACTCTTACTTCTGATACAAATACTGTATTTGAATAACTGATTTTCTTCGTATTTTGATTAATGAATATTCATACCTGAAGGTCTTTACTAATTCTGCAAAGGCTAACCTATCAAATATAAGTTGAGTGTGTTCTAGTGTTATAATTATTACGCTCTGTATTATTTTAAAGGTTGCTGAATACTGTAACTGTAACGAAATGACTGTTCAATGAGTGGAATAAGTATTATCAAGAAGATTTGTTGAGTTGTTCTAATTGGAAAGGCTAACCTTTAATAAATTATTCGTGTTTTATTATAGTCACACAGTTCTCGCCTAGAGAAAAGAAATGCTCCTGTGAATATTCTTACTGGAATATTGTTGAAATTATTTATTTCAATGGCGACACGAGTGAATACGGTTAGAGAAACTGTCCGCTTTCAAGACCGTCGGTTGTATAAACAATCGCTACAGACTGGCTCACTTGTGGGTGCCTTAAAGGGTGCTTAATGTACAGTCGAATCCGTGTGGTAATAACCCATTAAAGGCCTAGGTAGAAGTTATTCATAAACTTATTTGTGTAGGATTGAATAATGGACTAGGTACAACTACTATTTATACTGAACACAACTCAATATGAGATATAGATAATTAGACGGATATGTACGTACTTCCTTATGGACAAATAAGTCTATGGGGTGCGACCGTAATTACTAGCATGCTAAGTGCTATTCCATGGCTAGGAGGCGATTTTGTTCAATTTGTAATATATATCTAAGCTATAGTATTAATGGTTTTTTATCATGGCTGTCATCTCAATATTTGAGTTCATTAGATAGACTGAGGAAAAGAAGGTTTACATAAGCGTATTTTATGCATTTTTACTATGTTTATTAATATTGTTGACCGTTAGAACACAAACTATTTCATCTTTTGACAACTTGACTACGAGTAGTGTTATTTATCTTAAACGTGTTTTAACGTATTATAATTTCTCTACTGCTATATTGTCTGAGTTGATCTTACTTAATTGACTGAACATGACTGTCAAAGCTAAGTCAATTAAGAAAGAATAGATTACACTATTTGCTGACATTCCAACCATAGCACTTCAGCTCTTGCCTTTTTATATTTCTGTTTTGTGTGTTGTATCAGTCATTTTTGTTATTGGTTATTTACGTCTAAGTGATGTTATCTTGTTTAGACATTCATACCAACTATTATACAAGACGCAATGTACTATCGATAAACACGGAAATGACATAAAGCTTTCAATCTCGTGAATCTTACAAATGTGGTTAACCTTTTCACTTATTCAAAACTGTCACCTCACATAAGTGTGAATCTTATGAACCTTGATTTGAGATTATATCCGTCGATTAAAGAATCTTAATCTAACTGCGTTAACTAACAAGTTCTATCGCTTAGTTTGCGATACGCATAGAGTTTTATGCTGGCATATTTTAATGAAATTACCTGCAGCCTTTAAAATGGCTCAACGACTAAATATCACACGAATTCTCTAACACCTTTTCCTCATCCCTTAATACCATATTTTGGTGCTTAGGGGGTAAGGGTTATCTGGTGTATGATATAGTCTAAGCTCTTTTCGAAAGGAAGAGTTGGCGACATGCCAGTAATATATTGTTGTTTGGGGTGGGTTCAGTGTTAATAACGCTACGCTAAACCGATTCTTCAGCCTTCATTTCGTTCTGCCATTCGTGCTATCAGCTTTTGCTATTATGCATCTTATGGCCCTACATACACATGGTAGTAGTAATCCTCTGGGTGTTGGTGCTAATACGGATCGACTACCTATGCATCCTTACTACATCTTTAAGGATCTTGTCACAATCCTTGGAGCTCTTCTTGGAATTGCCGTGCTTGTGCTATATCTACCTAATGTTCTAGGTCACAGTGATAATTATATTCCGGCAAATCCTCTACAAACACCTTCATCAATTAATAACAAGTGTTATTACATCCTTTTTATAGTTAGTGCTCTAATAATTGGTTGTGGTCTTAATACTAATTTTGACCCTTCACCAATAACAACTATAATAAAATTATGACACGGTTGATTAAATAAATAGGGAAAACTGCTGAAACCTATAACTCTATAAAATCAGCATCGATAAACGATAAACGATTAGCATAAACTCTACAGAACCTACTGATGATATAATCTAAACAGAATGGAGACATTCTGATCTTAATACAAAATAATACAATTTGCGTTCCAGAATGGTAAAATTAGATGCCTTTCTAAAACCTAAGTCAATGCGAGAATGAGAAGTTAGCTAAAATATACTTTAATAAAGTAATAATTATTTAATGTTTATCTTAACTTGCAGTGTTTTTAATTA
>JAABUV010008380.1_pt1 | contig 10477 bp, 10 predicted proteins | sample 5559971 | NCBI WGS metagenome assembly JAABUV01 (sample SAMN10711881, study PRJNA513362) | rock metagenome | isolation source: Antarctica rocks | place: Antarctica: Victoria Land, Knobhead nord | collected 2015-12-19
CATTAAACGCTACCTCGCCGAGCACAACGCCAGGCCGAAGCCGTTCGTATGGACCGCTTCGGCCGCATCCATCCTCGCCAAACTCAACAGGATGCCCGCACCATCCGTTTGAGTCAGTGCACTAGAGGCTGCTGGAATAATTGCAGTGATTACTCCGCTTATGGCGGCCGGGATAGGCTTTGCGGCCGGGATAGGCGGTATCGGGAAAACCCAGAGTGGTTTCCCGGATTGCAATAGCACTCTCGCGCAAACCGATGTTAATTCAGCCTTTGCTAATGCTCCTTTAGGTAAGGTTATGGGTATATCGGTTGTAAATTATGAAGATATCAACACTGTATTAGAAAATAAGGAATCAGAAGAATGCCATGCCACAGTTCTTCTAAGCAATGGTAATAAGACAGGAATAAATTTCAGATTTTATAATTCTGGAAATCAAATGTTAATTAGTGCGAAACTTGATGACCGTTGAAAAAATATCTTAAATGCAGATATGTTTCTGAAATTATGCGGGTGCTGTCATTTGTCCGCACGACCGCAAACAGATTGCGCACTTTATAATGTGACCAAGGGCCTCCGCCCTAACGGGAACAGGTAGAAACCTGCTTTGGTTACTTTCGCCTGCACAGATTTGCAGTGTCGCTTGCGCTCGCCCGCCACCCGTCTGATGCTTGGTCTGGTGGACCCAACCAGGAGATGACGATGGCAATCGTGAGCGTGATGTATCCGGCCAAGCCCGGCTCCAGGTTTGACATGGAGTATTACCTGCACAAGCACATGGCGATGGTGGCCGAGGCCTGGAGCCCGTTGGGGCTGCGCGGCTACCAGGTGCTCAAGGGTGTGCGGGCGCCGGGCGGGGGCGAGCCGGTGCTCCAGGTCGTGGTCAACATGGACTTCGAGTCCGCAGAGGCGTTCGAGGCGGCGGTGGCGCAGAGCGGCGCCAGGATCATGGGCGACGTGGTGAATTTCACCGACGCGGAGCCCACGATCCAGATCAGCGACGTGGCCGATACCTACGGCGCCTGACGGGCGGGGGTGCCGGGAGACGCCCGCGGCGCGCGGTGGCCGCGAGCGGGTTCCGGGTGCGGCCGGGGTGGCAGGATCGACTTGTGGTCCGCGTGGGGCCTGAGGTTGTCGGGTGGTGCGCCAAGAGTGTTCCCGCCGGCGCGAAAACCCTTTACAAGCGGGGCAAGCGCCGCGCGATGCTGTGGCTGCCGAGCGACAGGCCTCCGGGCGGGCGACATGCCGCCGCGACAACAGGGCAGGGAAACGAACGCCATGAACGAACAGAGTGCGCCGAACTCGCTGCACCGCTTCTTCGAGGGGCGGCTGGCCGACACCGACCCGGTGGTCGCCGAGATCATCGCCGCCGAACTGGTGCGCCAGCAGGACGGCATCGAGCTGATCGCCAGCGAGAACATCACCTCCGCGGCGGTGCTCGAGGCGCAGGGCAGCGTGCTGACCAACAAGTACGCCGAGGGGCTGCCGGGCAAGCGCTACTACGGCGGCTGCGTCGAGGTGGACCGCGTCGAGCAGCTCGCGATCGACCGGGTCAAGCAGCTGTTCGAGTGCCAGTATGCCAACGTGCAGCCGCATTCCGGCGCGCAGGCGAACTCGGCGGTGTTCCTCGCCCTGGTCAAGCCGGGCGACACCATCCTGGGCATGAGCCTCGCCGCCGGCGGGCATCTGTCGCACGGTGCCGCGCCGAACATGTCGGGCAAGTGGTTCAATGCCGTGCAGTACGGCGTGCGACGCGAGGACGGGTTGCTCGACTACGAGCAGCTGGAGAGCCTGGCGCGCGAGCATCGTCCGAAGCTGATCATCGCCGGCGGCTCGGCGTATCCTCGGTTCATCGATTTCGCCCGCATCCGCACGGTGGCGGACGAGGTCGGCGCGCACTTCCTCGTCGACATGGCGCATTTCGCGGGGCTGGTCGCGGCGGGCTTGTATCCGAGCCCGCTGCCGTACGCCCACGTCTGCACCAGCACGACGCACAAGACGCTGCGCGGGCCGCGCGGCGGCATCATCCTGAGCAACGACCCGGAGCTGGGCAAGAAGTTCAACTCGGCGGTGTTCCCGGGCATCCAGGGCGGGCCGCTGATGCACGTGATCGCCGGCAAGGCGGTGGCGTTCGGCGAGGCGCTGCGGCCGGAGTTCCGCAGCTACCAGCGCTCCGTGCAGGAGAACGCGCGGGTGCTGGGCGAGACGCTGGTCGCGTCCGGCCTCGACATCGTCACCGGCGGCACGGACAGCCACATGGTGCTGGTCGACCTGCGGCCGAAGAAGGTCACGGGCAAGGTGGCCGAGGCGACGCTGGAGCGGGCGCACATGACCGCGAACAAGAACGCGATCCCGTTCGACCCGGAGAAGCCGGCGATCACCTCGGGCATCCGCCTCGGCACGCCGGCGGGCACCACGCGCGGCTTCGGCGCGGCGGAGTTCCGGCAGGTCGGCGAGATGATCAACGAGGTGCTCGAAGGCTTCGCGCAGGCCAACGACGGCGACAACTCGCGGGTCGAGACGCTGGTCGGCGAGCGGGTGCTGGAGCTGTGCGCGCGGTTCCCGATCTACCAGGGGCGGTGAAGGCAAGGCTGGGGGGCGAGGCCGCCCCCCAGACCCCGGCATCCTTGGGGTTCTTTGTCATGTGTGCCGGTCCAGGGCGGCTCGCCCTGGCGGAGTCCAGAGGCAGAGCCTCTGGCCTTGCTTCCTGATGCGCTGTCCGTTCTGCGGCCATGACGACACCCAGGTGAAGGACAGCCGCCCCACCGAAGACAATGGCGCGATCCGGCGGCGGCGGTCGTGCCCCAGTTGCGGGCAGCGGTTCACCACGATCGAGAGGGTGCAGCTTCGCGAGCTGACGGTGGTGAAGTCGGACGGGCGGCGGGTGCCGTTCGACCGCGACAAGCTGCTGCGCTCGATCAGCATCGCGCTGCGCAAGCGACCGGTGCAGGAGGAGCGGATCGAGCGGGTGGTGAACGGCATCGTGCGCCAGCTCGAGGCGTCGGGCGAGGTCGACATCCCGTCGAGCAAGATCGGCGAGCACGTGATGGACACGCTCAAGGAGGTGGACGCGGTGGCGTATGTCCGTTTCGCCAGCGTGTACCGCGACTTCCGCGAGGCCCGGGACTTCGAGGCCTTCCTGGGTTCGCTCGCGCCACCCACATAGTCGAGTCATGGACGACATCGCTTCGATGCGGGCGGCGCTGGCGCTGGCGCGGCGCGGTCTCGGCACGACCTGGCCGAACCCGTCGGTGGGGTGCGTCGTCGTGGCGGCGGACGGACGGGTGGCCGGGCGCGGGGTGACGGCGGAGGGCGGGCGGCCGCACGCCGAGACTCGGGCGCTGGCGATGGCGGGCGCGGCGGCGCGGGGCGGGTGCGCGTTCGTGACGCTCGAGCCGTGCAGCCACACCGGGAAGACGCCGCCCTGCGCGGACGCCCTGGCGGCGGCGGGGGTGGCGCGGGTGGTCGTGGGGTGCGGCGACCCGGACGCCAGGGTAAGCGGCGCGGGGGTGGCGCGGCTGCGGGCGGCGGGGGTCGAGGTGGTGGAGGGCGTGCTCGGCGACGAGGCCCGCGCGGTGGCGGCGGGGTTCCTGTCGCGGGTGGAGCGGGGACGGCCGGTGGTCACGCTCAAGCTGGCGAGCAGCCTGGACGGGCGGATCGCGACGCGGACCGGCGACAGCCGCTGGATCACCGGGGCGGCGGCGCGTCGCGCGGGGCATGCGCTGCGGGCGTCGCACGATGCGGTGATGTGCGGGGTCGGCACGGTGCTGGCGGACGACCCGGCGCTGACGTGCCGGCTGGCGGGCGCGCGTCTACGGCCGGTGGTGCGGGTGGTGGTGGACAGCGCGCTGCGCACGCCGAGGGCGGCGCGGCTGGTGGCGACGGCGGAGGAGAGCCCGACCTGGCTGCTGCACCGGGTGGGCGCGGACCCGGCCCGCGTGGCGGCGTTGCGGGCGGCGGGGGCGGTTCCGGTCGAGGTGGCGGATGATGCAGGGACGGGTGGGGTCGATGCGGTCGCGGGCGGTCCAGGCGGGGGGGACGCGGCGCGGGTGGATCTGGCGACGGCGTTGCAGGCGCTCGGTGGGCTGGGGCTGACGCGGGTGCTGGTGGAGGGCGGCTGGCGGCTGGCGGCTGGGCTGCTGCGGGCGGGGCTGGTGGACAAGGTGGCGTGGTTCCATGCGTCGGGGGTGATCGGCGCGGATGGGATCGCGGCGGTGGCGGGGATGGGGCTGGAGCGGATCGAGGGCATGGCGCGCTTCGTGCCGGTGCGGAGCCGGTTCGTGGGGGTCGACGTGCTGACCGAGCTGGTGCCGGCCGGGATGGGGGGGAGTGCCTGATGTTCACCGGGATCATCGCCGCGATCGGCGAGGTGCGCGCCTGCGAGGCGATCGGCGCGGGGCGCGACATGCGGCTGGTGATCGGGGTGCCGGGCGAGGGCGTTGGCACGCCGGGGGTGATGCGGGCGGGCGGGCTGCTGTTCCTGCCGCCGCTGACGGCCCAGGCGGGCGAGGTCCGGGCGGGCGGGGTCCAGGCGGGCGAGGGCGTGGCCGATGGGGTCGGCGGGTGCGTCCGCGCGATCCGGGGGATGCTGGAGGCGGAAGGCGAGGGGCTGGGGTCGCTGGTGCGGCTGGGGGTGGCGGTGGCGGCGCCGGCCGGGCCGGACGCGATCCCGGCGGCGCTGGCGCTGGAGGGCGTGCGGGCGGGGCTGGCGGCGATGCTGCCGGCGGGCGGGCCGGTGCCTGCGATCACCCTCGTCGCGCGCCTGCCGGACGGGGCCGCGGTGCAGGTCGAGGCGGTGGCGCGGGCGTCGCAGGGCGCGGGCGGGTTCCTGTCGGGGGTGGCGCCGGGGGCGTCGATCGCCTGCTCCGGGTGCTGCCTCACGGTGGTGGCGTTCGGCGCGGACTGGTTCGCGGTGGAGGCGTCGGCGGAGACGCTGTCGCTGACCACGCTGGGCGGGTGGCGGGCGGGCACGGCCGTGAACCTGGAGCGGGCGCTGCGGCTGGGCGACGAGCTGGGCGGGCACATGGTATCCGGGCACGTGGACGGGCTCGGCGAGATGGTCGCGCGCCGGCCCGAGAACGGGTCGCTGCGGATGAAGTTCGCGGTGCCGCCGGCGCTGGCGCGGTTCGTCGCGACCAAGGGCAGCATCGCTGTGGACGGGGTGTCGCTGACGGTGAACTCGGTGCGCGACCTCGCCGGCGACGACGGGGACGGCGGCGGGAGGCGGCACGCCAGCAACGGCGCGGTGTTCGGCGTCAACGTGATCCCGCACACGGCGCAGGCGACGACGCTCGGGTTGCGCCGGCCAGGCGAGGCGGTGCACATCGAGGTCGACGGGGTGGCGCGCAACGCCGCCCGGCTGGCCGACACCGGCCGGACGGACCGGCGGTGGGCGGACCCGCAGGCCTGGGGCGCGGCGGACGAGGGTCCCGCGCCTGACGCGCCGTCCGGCACGGGGACAGACGAGGCTGGGGCGGCCAGGGGTGGGCCCGGCGGCCCGGCCCGCACGGGGGCTTGACGATGGACGATCTGATTCCCGAGCGGGACGCGCGGCGGGCGGGCTCCGGCCTGGCAGTCTCCGGCCTGGCAGTCTCCGGCGTGCCAGGCTCCGGCATGCCAGGGTCCGGTATGGCGGCCATGGACCGGCGCGGGCCGGAGGCGATGGCCGACCTCGTGCGCGGCGACCTGTCCGGCTACATCACGCCGAGCGCCGAGCTGATCGACGAGGCGCGGGCCGGGCGCATGTTCGTGCTCGTCGACGACGAGGACCGCGAGAACGAGGGCGACCTGGTGGTGCCGGCGCAGTTCGCCACGCCCGAGGCGGTGAACTTCATGGCGCGCCACGCCCGCGGGCTGGTGTGCCTGGCGATGACGCGCCAGCGGGTCGAGCAGCTCGGGCTGCCGGCGATGGCGCAGTCCAACGGCACCCGCCACCAGACCGCGTTCACCGTGTCGATCGAGGCGGCCGAGGGCGTGACCACCGGCATCTCGGCGTTCGACCGGGCGCACACCATCGCGGCGGCGATCAACCCGGAGCTGAAGCCCGGCGACATCGTGACGCCCGGCCACGTGTTCCCGCTGGCGGCGCGCGACGGCGGCACGCTGGTGCGGGCGGGGCACACCGAGGCGGCGGTCGACATCGCGCGCATGGCCGGGCTGAACCCGTCCGGGGTGATCTGCGAGATCATGAACGACGACGGCTCGATGGCGCGGCTGCCGGAGCTGGTGGCGTTCGCGCAGCACCACGGGCTCAAGCTCGGCACCATCGCGGACCTGATCGCGCACCGGCGGCGCACCGAGCGGCTGGTGCGCCGCGTGCAGGAGGGCACGCTCGCCGAGGTCGCGGGCGGCGACTGGCGCATGGTGGTGTACGCGAACACCGTCGAGTACGCCGAGCACCTGGTGCTGACGATGGGCGACCTGTCCGGGCCGGCGCCGGTGCTGGTGCGGATGCACGCGGTGGACCTGCTGACGGACATGCTGGGGGGGCGGCACTCGGCGCTGCTGCACGAGGCGATGCGGATGATCGCGCAAGAGGGGCGCGGCGCAGTGGTGCTGCTGCGCGACCCGAGGCCGACGGCGGTCTCGGAGCGGGCGGCCTCCGTGGCGGCCGGCGAGGGGCCGCCCAACCCGTTCCTGCGGGATTACGGCATCGGCGCGCAGATCCTGGTGGAGCTGGGGGTGCGCGACATGGTGCTGCTGACCAACACGACGCGCACGATCGTGGGGCTGGAGGGCTACGGGCTGAACGTCGTGGGGTATCGCGCGTTGGCGGGTGCATGAGAATGCAGGCGTGAGCACGCTCGACGCGCCGCTGCCGGTGGCGCCCGTGGTGCCGGGCGGCGCGCCGCACATGCTGGTGGTGCGGGCGCCGTACTACCGCGCGGTGGTGGACGGGATGACCGAGGGCGCGCTGCGCATCCTGCGCGAGGCGGGGGCGACCTGCGAGGTGCTGGACGTGGCGGGCGCGTTCGAGCTGCCGCAGGCGATCCGGCTGGCGCTGCGGGGCGGGGCGGTCCCGCGCTGGCAGGGGGAAGGCTGGCAGGGCGCGGGCGCACAGGGGGCAGGCGGGGCTGGCGGCGCGTTCGACGGGTATGTCGCTCTGGGCTGCGTGATCCGCGGCGGCACGGACCACTACGACCACATCTGCCGCGAAACGATGGCGGGGCTGATGGCGGTGGCGCTGCAGTTCGGGATCGCGCTGGGATCGGGGCTGCTGACGGTGCACTCGCTGGAGCAGGCGGTGGCGCGGTCGGGGACAGACGGGCACAACAAGGGCGCGGAGGCGGCGGCGGCGGCGCTGGGGCAGGTGGCGGTGGCGCGCCGGTTCGGGGGCGGCCGGTGACGCGGGCGACGACACAGGGCATGGAGGCCGGCTGATGGCGCGGGACGGAGGCGGCGGCCAGACCGGCAGCCAAGCGGGCGGCCGGCAGGGCCCGAAGGGCCGGCCGCGCACGGCGGCGCGCGTCGGCGCGGTGCAGGCGCTGTTCCAGAGCGAGCAGAGCGGCGACGGCGCGGAGACCGTAATCGACCAGTTCGTGCGCCATCGCCTGGGCGAACTGCCCGGCGGCGACGACGGCTTCGAGAACGGGCGGGTGCCGGACGCCCACGTGGCGCTGTTCTCGCGCATCGTGCGCACCGCGGTCGCCGAGCAGGACCGGCTCGACACGATGATGGCCGAGGCGCTGCCGGCCGAGTGGCCGATGGGGCGGCTCGACCCGGTGCTGCGCGCGCTGGTGCGGGCGGGCGGCGCCGAGCTGACCATGGCGGACGGGCCGCCGTCGCGGGTGGTGATCAACGAGTACCTGGACGTGGCGCACGGGTTCTTCGCGGGCGACGAGCCGCGCATGGTCAACGGGCTGCTGGACCGCCTGGCGCGGCAGCTCCGGCCGAAGGAGTTCGCGCCGGTCGAGGTGGCCTGAGACGGGACGGTCCGTAAGCAAGCAAGGCCGGGCTCTGCCCGGACCCGCCAGGGCGAGCCGCCCTGGACTGGCGTGGGTGAAGGAAGGGGTGGCGGGCTTTCCTTTGAGATGGATTCTCAAGGCTCGCCTTGAGCGGAGTCCAGAGGCAGAGCCTCTGGCCTTGCTTACCTGGGAGCCGCCCGCATGACCCTGCCACCGGAGTTCGACCTGATCGCGCGGCATTTCCGGCCTTTGGCGGGGGAAGGCTCGCTCGGGCTCGCGGACGACGCGGCGGTGTTCGTGCCGCCGGCCGGCCGCGCGCTGGTGGTCGCTGCGGACGCGATGGTGGCGGGGGTGCACTTCCTGCCCGGCGACCCGGCGGAGGGCGTGGGGCGCAAGCTGCTGCGGGTGAACCTGTCGGACCTCGCGGCGATGGGAGCGGCGCCATTTGGGTATCTGATGACGGTGTCGGCGCCGCGGGGGACGCCGGACGCCTGGTTCGCGGGGTTCGCGGCGGGGCTGGCGCTGGACCAGGCGGAGTTCGGGGTCGGGCTGCTGGGCGGGGACACCACGGCGACGCCGGGGCCGATGACGCTGTCGCTGACGGCGCTGGGCAGCGTGGCGCCGGGCTGCGCGGTGCTGCGCGCAGGCGCGCGTGCCGGCGACGGGGTGTGGGTCAGCGGCACGATCGGCGACGGGGCGCTGGGGCTGGATGCGCTGCAGGGGCGGGTGGCGGACCCTGACGGGGTCCTGGCCGGGCGCTACCGGCTGCCGCGGCCGCGGGTGGCGCTGGGGCTGCGGCTGCACGGGGTGGCGGCGGCGGCGATGGACGTGTCGGACGGGCTGGTGCAGGACCTCGGGCATCTGTGCCGGGCGGCGGGGATCGGGGCGGCGATCGGGGCGGACCGGGTGCCGTTGTCCGAGGCGGCCCGGGGCGTGGTCGAGGCGGGATCGGTGGCCGGGGGGCTGGAGCGGTGCCTGACCGGGGGCGACGACTACGAGCTGCTGATGGCGGTGCCGGCGGGGCGGGAGGCGGCGCTGGCGGACGCTGCGGCAGCGTCCGGGGTGGCGGTGACGCGGATCGGGCGGTTCGAGGGCGCAGACGGGGTGCGGGTGACGCTGGGCGGACGGGTCATGGCGCTTTCGCGGCAGGGATGGAGCCACTTCTGAAGCGGTGTAGGCTGGGCGGATGCGGCGCGGCGCCGTGGGAGAGGTGGCGATGCAGCTGTTCGGGTTCTGGCGGTCGGCGGCGGCGTTCCGGGTGCGGATCGCGCTCAACCTGAAGGGGCTGGCGTTCGAGGAGACGATGCACGACATCGACACCGGGACGCTGGCGGCGTCGGAGTACGGGCGGATGAACCCGCAGGGTTCGGTGCCGTCGCTGGTCGACGACGGGGCGCCGATCGTGGAAAGCCTGGCGATCCTGGAGTACCTGGACGAGCGCTATCCGGAGCCGGCGCTGCTGCCGCGCGACCCGGCCGGGCGGGCCAGGGTGCGCGGGCTGGCGCAGACCATCGCCTGCGACGCGCATCCTCTGCTGGTGCCCCGCGTCAGGCGGTTCCTGCAGGCCGAGTTCTCCGCGGTGGAGGACGGGTGGAAGACCTGGACCGGGCACTGGTACCGCGAGGGGCTGAAGACGATGGAGGCGCGCCTCGCCGAGCCGCAGACCGGGCGGTTCTGCCATGGCGACCAGCCGACGCAGGCGGATCTGTGCCTGGTGAGCCATGCGGTGAACGCGAAGCTGTTCGGGGTGGAGGTCGCGGCCTACCCGGTGGTGCAGCGCGTGGCCGAGGCGTGCCTGGCGATGGATACGTTCGCGCGGGCGCTGCCGATGCGCCAGCCGGGGGCGCCGATGGCTCGTGCCGACGGTCCTTGAGTGCGACCGGTCCGGCAGGCAAGGCCAGAGGCTCTGCCTCTGGACTCCGCCAAAGGCGAGCCTTTGGAAACCTGGATTTCAGGAAAAGGGTTTTCGAAGGCCCCGTGCCTGAAGACGGGGGCCTTTGGCAGGTCCGGGCGGAGCTGGCCAAAGGTTCCGATGGCCCTCTTGGGCCATTGGAAAGGCCAGCGGAGGGAGAGCCCGGCCTTGCTTGCTGACAGGTCGATGTCAGGGGTCTTTGATGTTGGGCCGCAGCGCGGCAGGCCAAGGCAATGCCCGTTCCGTCCCCGCGTGGAGGAAGCCTGCCGGATCGCACGATGGCGGTGTGGGGCGCGTTTGTTCAAGCAGGGGGAGGCGACAAGGTGCTGAAGGCGTCCTGCCATTGCGGCGCGGTCCGGATCGAGGTCGAGGCTCTGCCGGCCTATCTCAACCAGTGCAGCTGCTCCGTCTGCCGGCGGTACGGCACCTTGTGGGGCTACTACCGTCCTGAACAGGTGCGTCTGCTGTGCAGTCCCGAGGCCACGCAGGCCTATTCCTGGGGCAAGCGGGATCTGGAGTTTCACCGCTGCCGCGCCTGCGTCGGTGAGTGTCAAAGGGGTTGCCGCGCGGGTCTCGTAACGACGTGTGCTTATCCGGGTGTCATCAGTGTCTGCACGGTGGCTGTCTGGACGACGATGTCGCGCTCGGGGTTAAGCGTCACGGC
>JAABUV010008381.1_pt1 | contig 10476 bp, 13 predicted proteins | sample 5559971 | NCBI WGS metagenome assembly JAABUV01 (sample SAMN10711881, study PRJNA513362) | rock metagenome | isolation source: Antarctica rocks | place: Antarctica: Victoria Land, Knobhead nord | collected 2015-12-19
GCTGGCTGGCTGCGGCTGGTGGCGCAGCGGCGCGCCGTCCTCGGCCGGCTGCGGCCCAGGACGGGGCGCGGGCGCGCCTGCGGGCTGGACAGCAGCTCGTTGTGGTTGCGCGAGAAGGGGTAGAAGGCGCCGGCGGAGGCCCAGCGCGCGCACAGCTCCTCGGTCGTATTGAGGTTGAAGCCGCAGATGTCGGCGCCTGCGCGCGCATGCGGCGTGAAGATGCAAATGGGGACAGCGACCATCTGAATGACTCTGATCTGCATGCGGCCATGTGCGCCATATTGTGTCACTCATTTCAGCTGCCGCACTGTCGGAAAAGGCAAGCAAACGTGCCCTCGACTTAAGCACGAGCTGTCAGCGGCAACTGAAGCGACGACGAGCTCCACGACAGTGCGGATGTACAGGTGTGATGCAGGGTGTTCCCGGCGCTCACAGAACACGCTGTTTCTCCCGCCGGTGAAGCTGTGCACACACACCATACCTGTGCATACATCAGTGCAACACACACCTAGGCTGTCACACCGACTTGCACATTCGCGCACGCCGCGCCGAGCTGTCGACTTCAGTCGGCTGGGAACGCGCGGGCACACTCCAGGCTAACGCGCCGAGCCAGGCTGGACGCGCACAGGCGCGCACCGGTGAACGGAATGGCCACGAGCCCCGAGGCCAGCACGGACGTGATGGACCAGCGCAGGTCGTCCCAGGTGGCCGCATTGTCGCCCTGCCAGTGCGCCGCATATGCGCCCGAGCCCGGGAAGCTCGACCTGCGTGGCGCGTGTCAGGTCGAGATGGTAGCTGGCTCGATGCGCAGACCATCCACATGCCTTGCTTGGACGCTGGGTGTCAGGCTGCCCTATGCATTGAGTCATGGGCAGCATGCCAGGGCCTACGCGGCGCTTGCCGTGGGCGAGACGCGCACCGCGTGAGGACAAAGGGGCGGCGGCCGGTCATGCGCGCGACGATCGCCGTGGTGATCTGGGTCTCTGCCAGGCCGTACAGGTTGTGCGAGTCATACTCCAGCGTGTTGTTGTAGCGCAGCGCGGTCATGCCCACCGTCTTGGTGCCCAGGGGCAGCTGCGCGCGAGACGCTCGCTGGTCGCTCGAGCACGCGGGTGCGCCGGCCCGCGGGCCAGCGCATCTTCATGCCTTGTTGCCCGCGTCAGCTGCGCAGCACTCTGCCGTGTTGACAGTGATGGCTTTGGCCGGACTTCCGAGAAGACAATGCACGCGCCTTGCGGCTCAGCAACACCTCCGCAGGCGCACCATTCGCGCTCCGCTGCACCGCATGCACACGCCCAAGAATGCAGCGTGATCCATAAAAACGCAGCGACCAACACTGCTTCCACAGTCGCCCGGGTTGACAAGCGGTCAAGGGCGGGCGGCAGGGCGCGGGGCCGCGGGCGCCGGGCGCGCGCCAGCTCGTTGCCGTTGGCGATGCGGTAGGGCGGGAAGTCGAGGTCGCGCGCGCCGGGCGGCGCGCCGCGGTGCTGCTGCAGCGCCGCGGCGGCGTCCTCCGGCCGCGTGCACAGGTGCGCGTAGGGCCAGTCGCGGTTCGCCGGGTCGCCCAGCAGGTGCAGCGCGACATACTCCGCGTACTGCGTGAGCTGCGGGCGCCCTGCGCTGCGCCGGCCGCCTCAGCCCCAGGACAGGGGTCGGCAGCTGGACATGCTACTGTTGCCTAGCTTAAACTCCCAACAATTACTCTCCACAACATGTCTTGCAATATACTCCCAACTATAAGTCACGCAGGGCGGGGTTGGCAACTCATGAGCGTGCACGTTACAAAACCAGCATATGCTGGCGAGCCTGCACCCGGGCGGAGCGCGCCGCATGAAGGCGCCGGGCGCGCTTGGGGCGGGCAGAGGGCGGGAGCGGGGGCGCGCCTCCCGCTTCGCAGAGATCGGTCGCGAAGTTGCTGGGCTCGTTCATGTCGATCCAGAGCCCTGCGCAGGGCCGAGCGCAGGAGGGGTTAGGGTATAGGGTTATGGGTATGACGTCAGGAGGTGTCTGCTGACCGCTCACCGCTTGGAAGCAAGCACTCCACGCCGCGCCCGCGCACAGGCAGGCAGCCGCGGCACGCGTCTGTCAATGCCATGCAGACCTTGGGAATCTCCCCTGCTGCTGACCATGCGAGCCCTGGCCAAGTCGCCAACTCCCACAGCTCACCTTGCTGCACCATGCATGTGCACCCCGGGCCCGACCAGCCGATAGGGCAGACCGGTCCATGGGAGGCGCACCATCCCAGGGCGCCAGCTGCGCAGGCAGAGCAGCTCGCGGGCACCGTCCCAGGGCGCCAGCCGCACAAACGTACGTAGCTACGCCTCCCGGTGCACTAACAGCGGACAAGGCAGAGCAACGCATGGGCGCACCGTCCCAGGGCGCCAGCGCCGCAAACGCGCGCAGCTCTGCCTCCCAGTACACGGCGGTGGCCGGGTTGAAGAAGTCGGGGTAGTGCACCGCGCCCGGCCACACCTGCGCCGCCACAGGGCGGCCCGGCTGAACGTCAAGTGCAGAGCGTCCCCGCGCAGCCCGCACAGCCCTTACACCCTCCTCAGCCTGCACGTGAGGTCCGCGCCCACCCCACCGTCGCTGTCACGCTGCACGCCGCCTGGCCTGACCAACGCACACAGATTGTTGGCGTGAGGCAGTCCCGGTTTAACACGTCTGTTGCATGCTGGACGACATGCAGCGCACAGCATGCGCCTTGCGCCAGCCGCCGTGTCCGCGCCGCCGGCAGCGCACAGGCCGCGCCGTCATGCTGCACCGCCCCAAGCCTAAGGGCTGATGTGGCGCGCGAGGCTGCACCAGCTCTCGGCCCTTGCTTCGGTGGCGGGGCGGCGGGCGGCGGGGGCGCGCCTGGCCGGTGTAGGGCGCCTTGTTGGCCGCCTCGGTGATGAAGATGCCGGCCGCCAGGCCTGCCTCGTAGGCCGGGTAGCCCGGGTCGATCTTGATGCCGGGGTCCACAATGGGCACCCAGCGCTGGCCGCGCGCGTGCAGCAGCGCCACCAGCGCCTGCGCCCTACCCCCAACCCTGAGATACTGTCAATACAGACGCCCCACACAGAGGCGCTGCAACCCCTTCCATGTGCGACGGTGTGTGGCAAGGTGCACAAGTTGCAGGGCAGCCTGACCCGGCTTGCGGCCAGGCTGCCGGAGTCGGCAGACATGCGCTTCGGCAGCGCTGGGGACCGTGGCCCCAGGCGCGTGCACCGCATGGCGAGCCTGGCATACCAGGCTGCCAGGCAATCCCCCAAACACGCCGCCGAGCAGCCCATTCGCCTTGCCTGGAGGCCGCGAGCATCGCGCGCGCCATGAGCGGGCGCGCCTGCATCTTCGGAGCGGCGTACGCGACAGGGTTGAGCGTGAAGTCGCGGAAGCCGTCCATGTAGTCGATGTCGCTCCAGAGCACCTGCGCCCGCCGGCGCGCCCGGCCTCTGAGGCGGGCAGCGCGGTGAGATGGAGCTCTGCCGCAGCCTGCGCGCACCAGGCCGCGCAGCACGAGCGCATGGCTGCATGGGCTTATACCTTGCGCGCCCTGTTCCCCGGCTGCGAGCACCGGCTTGGCCAGCTTGTGAAGAAGCGGCAACGCAGCACAGACTTCGGCGCCCCCGCGCCAGCACGCATGCCGTCCAGCCCTGTGGCGAGCGTACCAGCACGGACGCAAGATATGCTGCGCACCTCAAGTGGGATGCCTGCGGCGCTGTAGTTGTTTGACACCTCCTCCAGGGCCTCAGTGCTATTATAGCCCCACCTGCGGCTCCCGACGCACACCTTTGAGGTTCTTGCCAGCCCCATAGCACGCGCGCCGCTCGGCGCGCCTCATCACCTCGAGTATGAGCGGGATGGAGTGCTCTCCGGGCCCAGCGCGCGCGCGGTGCAGTGGCGCAGTGGCCTGTGTGCAGAGCGTGCGCCCGGCAATCACAGCGCGTCGCTGCCACGCGGGCGGCGCCGCGTCGCCGCCCGAAACAGGTCGGGCGCGGCGCCGCTCGAGTCGACGCCAGCCGCCCGCGGCGCCCGTCGCAAAGACTTTGGGCGGCGACGCAGCCGCGCCGCGCGCCTGGACAGGGTTAGCGCGGCGGCACAGCCGCGCTGCGCACTTGGACTGGTGGAAGCCGAGGGCCCAGAAGGGCGGCAGCGCGGGGCGGCCGACCGCGGCCGCCAGCTGGCCCAGCACATCGCGCGGCGCCGGCCCCAGCAGCACGAAGAGGTCCAGCACGCCGCCGAGCGCGCGCAGCGACACCGCGCCCTTGGTCACGACCGCGTCCATGCCGTTGCTGTTCAGCAGCAGCACGCCGTGCGCCGCGCCGCCTGCGCGCTGCGCGGCCCGCAGGTGGGCTCGCACGCGCCGGCCCGGCGCGCGCGCGCGGCGGCGGCGGCGCGCGCGGCCGCCGCCGGGCGGCGGCGCGCCGTGCACGACTTCGCCTGCGGACACCGGGGCGCTCCGCGACAGGCTGCCTGGCTCGCGTGCGCCGCCTCCCGCGCATGCCAGACAAGCACGGCCGGTGGAGTGCCTGCCGTCGCGCAGGCTCCAGCACGCCGCCGCCGGAGGGCCCAGGACCCAGCAGCCCTAACCCTAACCCTAGCCCTGGGCAGGGCCGCGCACCGGGGCGGACCTCCAGCCAGTACGGCCAGGCCGCGTACAGGTTGACGTCGGGGAAGGCCGCGCCGCAGTCGCGCGCCCAGAGCGCGAGCGGCTGCCCGTCGCGCCGCAGGCGTAGGCCCGCGCTGCTGGTGCGCTCGCCCAGGCCGAATACCGCGCTGCCCGGCACGACCGCCGTGGTCAGCTCCAGGTACTGGTCCTGCGCCGGGCCGGCGCGCGCTTGCGCAGCTGCGGACCCGAGGCGGCAGCGTGACAGTGTGAGAGGATCGCCGGGGTTTGGCGCGTATCATCAGCCCCCATTCGGCGCACCCCACTGATGCAGCTGAAGAAGTGCGCTCAGCTCGGCACAAATAGTGACAGGCTTTAAATTTTTGCAGAAAGCTGCTTTCAGAAGCGTTTTCACCCTTGACACACTAATTGAGGAGGTTTATGGCAACTGAGAGTGAAAACGAAACGCCCGCGGTCCCCACAGCAAAGCACAGAGCAGACTCTGCGCGCAGGGTGGGGCCCGGTCACTGGTGTCGGCCAGGCGCGCCGGCCTTCAGCCCTGGCGTCAAGACAGCGCGCGCCCGCCGCGCCCTGCGCAGCCGGGGCGCGCCTTGAAGACGAGCCGCGTGCCGCGCGTGTCGACCAGCGGCGCCTCGTCAGCGGCGGAGCGGTTGCGCCGCACCGCAAACTCGAAGGGCGAGTCCAGGTGCTCGAAGTGCGCGCGCCAGTCGCCGCTGCCCTCGCTCGCATTGCCGCCTGGCGGGCACGCGCGCCGCGGGGGGGTCGCTGCATCTCGGAGTGAAGAAGTGCACTCGCCTGCTGCTTGCCTGTTTGTGCTGGCTGACATGCGTGTCACATGCCCCCATGCACGCGCAGAAGGCGTGGGCGACACGCAAGCTGGCTTCAGCAGGCTTGGCGCTCCACGCAACAGCAGCACTGCCCCACCTGCGAACAACACCGCAGGACAGGGGTGCGTGCTCACCTGCACCGCGACAGACCGCCCCCATCCTGGGAAGGGGCACGCATGCAAAGCGCCTTCATGTCACATGTGCACGCAGCATGCATGCAGCATGCATGCAGCAGATTTTCCCCGCAACGCCCACGAATGCATGTGTGGCTCATTGTGTCGCAGCCCAGGTGCGCGGGCGCCAGGCCTGGGAGCGCGCCTGCGACTGCGTCCGGCGCGAATAGCCACTGCGGGACCTCCCAGCGCGGCGCGTCCGCCGCCGTGATCCGCATGCGCACCACGCCCGCCGCCGGCATGGTCACCGCGAGAGCGAGCCGCTCTATGTCCGGACCGAGCTCCGGCGCGGTGGTCTCCACGGCAGTGAGCGTGGCCGAGAAGCGGGCGCCTGTGCGCGCACAACGCGCCGCTTGACTTGCGCGCGCCGGAGCAGTGGGCCACTACAGCGATGGCTGTCCAAATGGGCTGCATATGCTACGTGAATTCAGGCAGCTAGATTCAGACAAGTGTAGGAGTGTCATTACCGCGAGGAAGGTGCACAACTTCACATTGCTAGAGTCTGTCCACCTAGCACTAGTTGACACTGAGAACTCCTGACACCATACACGGTGTGTGAACACTTTGCTTACCGGTCTCGTGCGCTTCACTGAGCTTGTACTCGCTGCGCCCAGTATTGGTGTAGAAACACCAGGGCTGCTCGACTACTGGTGGACTGTGCCGCTCCACGGGCAGCCAGCAGCAGCCTTTGGACACGCACTCATCCTGGCTGATACCCAAGTAGCCTGGCGCACACCATCCTTTAGAATATTACGGTATGAAAGTTCCAGCCCTTGTTGAGGTATACAAACTTGCTTGGCGCAACATAAAGAGCACTACCCAGGTGTGCAGCAGGCAGGCTGCCGAGCTTGGTCAGCTGCGCACCGCAGTCCACTCTGGGACCTGATGGACTGCATATGGAGCCGATGCTGCTGCCCAGAGACAAGAGAACCAAACAAAGAAGCAGTGCGGTAGTTAGTGAGGACATCTGGCACCACATTGGACCTACTTAGCTACTCAGGATTATGAGCGAGCATGCAAACACCATGAACGGATAGAAGTGTGCGAACTGTGCACGCACGTGCTCTTCTGGCATGCCAGGACTGCGTACTTACTGCTGGCACCATGTTACTGGGCAGATCGAGACCGCAGCAAGCGGTCCTATGATGGGCCTATGACCCTAGACAAGCTTCCCTTCGAGTGCGGCCTTGGGAAGTCGCTGAGTTGTTTGTTGTTTGTTGCGCGCGTCCACCATGTCAACTTTGAGCCTTCCCCTGACCAGCAGCGCAGGCTGCAGGTGTAGTACAAGTGCTAACGAGAAGGAGGAAGAGGAGGACGCACTTGAGGTGCGCAATTAGAGCACGCTGTGCAGGCCATACAAGATATTGGCAGCCAATATCAGCCAATGGCTGCCTGTGAGCGCCCTTGCTGGAAGTGACACGCACTTTATGCGGGGCGGTCAGCTGTGTTTCAGGCTCCCGGACGGCGCAGAGTGGTTGACAAAGGTGTGCACGCGCTGCCCTGCACACCACTGTTATAACAAAAGTGACTCACCGGCAATAAGCAGGTTTCCATCACCATCTTAATGTATAGTTCTGGGTTGGTAGAAACTGTGTTGGTGAGCGCAGAGACACGCCTTCTGGGACTAAGTGACCCTCAAGGCTGCCACTTGCAAGGCGCGCAGCTGCCCAAGGCGCAGACAGTGGCGTACGCGATTGCAGTGCTGCACCGCGAGAAAGGTATCCCTATGTCAGCGGTGTGCCCTGCTCGGCACCAGCTTGCTGGCTGCCAAACACCTGACCTGCAAATACGGAGCGTCACAGCCCCAGCGTGACGCGCAGGTGCTGACGAGCGGCGGCAAGCGGCTGCTTGAGCCCCTGTCCCTCTGCGACTCCGGTCTGGAGCCCGGCCAGTCAAACTTGGTGACTGTTGAGGCGAGTCGGCTTTCTCGCCCTCTGCCCCTGCAGCACGGCCGTGAGCCTGCCAAAGTCCGTGGTATTTAGAACATGTGCCATAGGCTGCCAGCTTGCCCGGTGCAGCATGGCCTTGGGGCCAGGTGAACGTCCAGGGGTAGTCAGATAGGCTCAGTTACGCGTGTACCCGCAAAGGGAGGCAGCATGTAGCCTTCAATAGGTATACCGGTATGCCTACGCTCCACTTCCACATTTGCACCCTGCGCTATATTACTGCACCTTTGGCCTGTGTTGATTGTACTTGCCTGGCCATCACTTTGAGTTATAAAGCATCTTCCATGTGTTTAACTCCTCGATGCATGCTCAGCGGGCCTGTGCAGGCGTGACCGCAGGTGCAGCAATGACGAGTGCTCCAGCCGGCGCTCCCAGCTAGTGGCAGCTGTCCACAACATGTAATCCGTACTGTGTTCGAGCCTACATGTAGCCGCTGGTGATGCCGCACTGTGGTATGCAGGAACATGCGTGGCTGCAATCACCTACACGTCCCTCCTCCCAGGATATGTTCGACGAGAGCTCATTTACACAGTGCGCCGGCGCTCAGGGGCACAATAATACCCGGTGCGTGGACATGCGGTGCAGCATCACATACCTTCCACTGCTGCCACCGCGCTTCACGCAGGCGCCATCCTGCACACTTGCACATGCGCCCGCCTTGCAGACTCGACGACTTCCCACACAACTCCTGCCCTTCCCCAGCCGCAATGTACACCGCACATAACACATAACACAAGAAGCAGTCCTCTGCTGGACCGCATCGACAGCCGAGTGCTCTACATACCCTCTGATATCACGCCTCTGCGCTGGTGCCCAAAAGTCGCTGGACACTGCAGCCAGAGGTGGACAGCGCGCAGCAGGGAGTGGGGCAGCTCGCTGCTTCAGCGCGGCGGCTCGCTTGCCGGCGCATGTGCGGGACGCTCCTCGGTGGCGGCGCCCGCCTCCTGCTCCGCGCCGCCGCTGCTGTCCGAGCGCGGCGCGCTCAGCTCGGAGCGCGGCAGCTCGAGCTCGGAGCGCGGCAGTTCGAATTCAGAGCGCAGCTCAAACTCGGAGCGCGGCAGCTCGAGCTCGGAGCGCGGCAGCTCGCTCTCGGAGCGCGCGTCGAGCGCCGCGCCCGCGTCGGGGCCGCTGTTGAAGAACAGCGTCTCGCCGCCGCTGGAGTAGCAGCCGGAGAAGCCGCTGACGCCGCCGTTGCTCTCCAGGCTGTGCGAGCGGCCCAGGAAGCTCAGGCCCAGGCCGCCAAACGTGTAGCCGCCGGGCTCGGGCTCGGCGGCCGGCGCCGGCCGCTCGGGCGCAAGGTGTTCGAGATAAAGCCGCAGGCGCGGCGCCCCAGGGGGCCTGACCCTAACCCTGCTCCGAGCACGCGCCGCGCGCGCCCTCCGAGGCTGCCAGGCGGTCCTGCGCGGGAGGCCTGCGCAGGAGGACTCCTCCCGCTGCTGCGCGGATGTGCTGGGGAGCGGGCTGCTTGCTGTCGTGCAGTCGCGGGCAAATGGCAACCATGGGCCGTGCTGTCCCTCAATGTCGCGAAAGGCCCGCGCCAAGTTTCAGGCCAGTGACGTAATAGGTCGCCGGGCATGCGATGTGCGCCAGTGCGTGCTGGGAGAATGGCTGGGCGCGACGCTGCACGTCGTTGCTGAGGCGGAGCACACAGATATGCAGGCCGCCGGCTGGGGTGTTGTGCGGGGCGCGCCGGGAGCGTGACGCGCGGGCCGGCCGCTGCGCCAGGTGGACTGGCACAAGGGCTGCGCGCTCGTGCACCTGCTGGGCGCGCTGGGCCTGGGCGGCGGCGAGGCGGACGTGCTGCCGATCTACATCGGCGATGACCGCACCGACGAGGACGCCTTCCGCGTGCTACGCGAGCGGCCCGCGGGCGGCGTCGGCATCCTGGTCTCGTCCAAGGCGCGCGCGGCGGCACCATGCGACTTGCTCTTGCATGTGTTGGCGCACGGCAGGCGCCTCGGCGTGGCAGCATGCGGCAGCACATCGAGGTGCCCCTTCGGGCTCCCGCAGCCGCCCCGGTTACCATCTGCCAGTGCCGCGTCAGGCTGACAGCACGCCAGCACGATGGCAGCCCGGGCCGCCGCGGTGGCAGCGCTGCGCTGGAGGGCTGCAGCAGCCTGCAAACAGCTCACGAATAGTGCGCTGCCCTTGAGGTAGGCTGCATCACTGCAGCACGCGTTGCCCAGGCCGCATGTATGCTGCGCAAGGTGTGCAAGCGACGAGGCGTGCAAGCAAAGGTCGTCCACATCAGTGTGTTTGCTGTGCATGGATGCTGGGGGAGGCACTGACACGGGAAGCGCGCGCGCCGCCGCGCGCAGGCCAAGGCGACGGAGGCCGCGTACACGCTGCGTGACCCGGCCGAGGTGTTGGCGTTCCTGGCGCGCCTGGTCGCCTGGGGCCGCACGCCGGCCAGCGCCTGGCACGCGCGGCCCGCCTGCGTCGGCTGGGCGCTGAACCTGGACGAGCCGCCCGCGCGCGACGCGGCCGACGCGGCCGCGGCGCCCGCCCTCGCGCCCGCCGCCGCCCCCGCCGACGCCGCCGCCCCGGCGCCGGCCGACGCCGCCGACACCGGCGCGGCGTCGCCGGCGGCGCCGCGGCTGCGGCCGGTGCGACCGGCGGCGGGGCGTGCCTTCGCTGGCGCACACGCTGGCAGCCCCGCCGCGGCCGCGGCCGCTGGGCGCGAGGCGCTGCTGGGCGGCGGCGGCAGCGCGAGCGCGACGCCGCGCGGGCGGCCGCCGCTGCCGCGCCCGCCCAGCACCGGCGGCCTGGCCGCCTTTGCGGCGGCAGGCGGCGGCAGCGCTGGCCCCGGCAGCGCCGGCCCCGGGCCGCTGTCGCCGCTGGCGCGCACCGGCTCGGGCGACGCCGACCGGGCGCCCACGTCGCCGCCCGCGCCCTGGCGCGCCGCGGCGGACGCCGGCGCC
>JAABUV010008383.1_pt1 | contig 10475 bp, 10 predicted proteins | sample 5559971 | NCBI WGS metagenome assembly JAABUV01 (sample SAMN10711881, study PRJNA513362) | rock metagenome | isolation source: Antarctica rocks | place: Antarctica: Victoria Land, Knobhead nord | collected 2015-12-19
AGCCTGCCGGGATCAACCTCGGGCGTCATGCAGACAGTCAGCCAAGCCATCCCGCCCCGCGTCAACAGCCCCGCCGGCGGTCTGGAGCTACCGCCGTCAGGCTACCAACCCAGGTGAGCAGTTACAAACAAGGTGTCATTTTTTACGAGATAGAAAAGTCGGTTCTTTGCATAGTTCAGCGCTGCCATCTCTCTATCCGATGGGGTAAACCCTTCGGCCTCGGGTTCTGGTACGCTGAGGGCCGCGACGACCGGTTCCACGACAGGAGTACGAACCACATCTTTTGGCGCGTAGCCGAAACGCGACAGCGCCTCTTGAGCGACAAACGCCTCCATCGCCGTACGGATTACCTCTCGGTTGGCATCGACAATCTTCTGTGTGATTTTGCTGATCTTGCCGCCGACCGTTGAGCAACTTAGAATGAACCTGACATAATCGTCGGGCGGATCTGACTTAAATTGTTTGATTAAATCTACGATTGACTCAAACAGTAGCTTACGTTTTGCTTCTGCTCCTACGTCTTCTGGATTAAACAAGCCGCTGCGGATTGCAGCGAGACCTCCAAGTGTATTATCATCTATTGATCCGTTCTTGGCGATCTCGGCGAAATCAAGTCGTAAGAATGCAACTTCATCCATCGTATTTGGCTTGTCGGAGTCTGCATAAAACTCATATCTCAAACCATCTGTGAGGATACCAAGCTTTACTGTTGGAGAAGCATTGAAATAATTACGAAGCTGCCCACGATCATCTTTCATGGCCGAACCCACACGCTTCGCCTCAAGCGCAATGACCGGAGCACCATGGTGCAGGATCGCATAGTCTACTTTATTTTGATATTTTTCTGAAAAGTCTGCGTGGTGTTCGGGTGAAACCTCGTCCGGATTTCCGACGTCATAACCGAGCACAACTAAAAATGGCTGCACAAGCGACGTATTAGTTTTTGCTTCATTGTCGACTTTAGGTGATCGACTAGATGCTTGCTTTGCATGTCCAAGAATTCTCTGCCGAAACTCTTCCAGCTCAGGAGACATAAAAGCCTCTTTCAACAAACGGGCTTGAGTCTAAGTTGCATCGACTTAGCTTCACACATTCATAGCGTGTGTTTACGATTTTAGTAAATACCTTAAGGAGAAATTGGCGCTAAAACACTAGACCGGCTGGAGGCAGTGGCTTTCCCGGGTTGTCGGAACGCCCATGGAGAGCGTCCCCAAATCCATATCCGTCTTTGAGCCGAGGCGACCGGGGCGTTGCGTCGGATTCCACATCAGACAAATATTTTTCGAGGGCGAGCTTTTGGCGGACTCCAGAGGCAGAGCTTCTGGCCTTGCCTGCTGTCCCCCCATCGGCAGGTGTCAGAGTTCCAGGCGCTCGCTGCGGCCGAGGGTGCACCCGGCGATGAGCCAGCGTCCGTCGGGCTCGTGCTCCATGTCGTAGGAGGCCAGGGCGCCCTGCCCGTCCGGGCCGACGACCTCGACCTTCTGGACGAGGGTGGCGTCGCCCTGCGCCAAGCTGGAGAAGGTGACGGAACGGGGATGCACGAGGACGGGGTAGGCCTGCCGCACGGTGGCGAGGAAGCGGGCGGCGGTGCCGAACTTGGCGCGGATCAAGGGCGCGGCGAAGCCGAACGCGGCGTCCGCGTCGTCGCGGGCGAAGGCGTCGATCTGCGCGCTGATGACGCGGTGGATCGCGGTCGCGTCGGGGGTGTCCTGGGCATGGGCGGGGGCCACGAGGGCGGCGGCCAGGCAGAACGCGGTTAGGGCGCGGCGCATCGGCGGTCTCCCGAGACGGAGTGTGGAGTAGTCACCTAAGAAATGGGTTTCCAAAGGCCTCGGGCCTTTGGCGGGCCTGGGCAGAGCCCAGCCTTGCTTGCTGCCCTACCCTTTCGCGACCGCGTCGAACAGCGCGAGGCGCCGCAGCAGCGCGGGCATGTCGCGCAGCGCGATCATGGTCGGCCCGTCGCTGGGCGCGTGGTCCGGGTCGGGGTGGGCCTCGATGAACAGGGCGGCGACGCCGACGGCCAGGGCGGCGCGGGCGAGGACGGGGGCGAACTCGCGCTGGCCGCCCGAGGCGGCGCCGAGGCCGCCCGGCTGCTGGACCGAGTGGGTGGCGTCGAACACGACGGGGTGGCCGGTGCGCGCGAGGATGGGCAGGGCGCGCATGTCGCTGACCAGGGTGTTGTAGCCGAAGCTGGCGCCGCGCTCGGTGAGCAGGATGCGGGTGTTGCCGGTGGCGGCGACCTTGGCGGCGACGTTGGCCATGTCCCAGGGGGCGAGGAACTGGCCCTTCTTGACGTTGACGGCGGCGCCGGTCTCGCCGGCGGCGACGAGCAGGTCGGTCTGGCGGCACAGGAAGGCGGGGATCTGCAGGATGTCGACGGCCGCTGCCGCGGGCGCGCAGTGGGCGGCCTCGTGGACGTCGGTGAGCACGGGGACGCCCAGGCGCTCGCGGATGCGGGCGAGGATCTCCAGGCCGCGGGCGAGGCCGACGCCGCGGGCGGCGGCGGCGCTGGTGCGGTTGGCCTTGTCGTAGCTGCTCTTGAACACCAGCGGGATGCCCAGCGCGCGGGTCATCTCCTGCAGGGCGGAGGCGACCTCGGTGGCGTGGGATTCGGACTCGATCTGGCAGGGGCCGGAGATCAGCACGAAGGGCTGGTCGTTGCCGAAGGTGACGGGGGCCGAGGCGGAGCCGACGGTGACGGCGTGGGCGGGCACGGGCTGGGCGGCGGGGCCTGGCGTGTCGGTCATGGGCGGCTCCGGACGGGCTTTGTGGCAGGCGGGCGAGGACGCGGGCCGGCTCAGGGCGCGGCGGCGGGCGGAGTGGCGGCGGGCGCGGCGGCGACGGGCACGGCGGCCTCGTTGCGGCGCAGCGGCGGCAGGGTCCAGGGCGGGTCGTAGAACCATGACACCGCGTCGCCCTGCGGGGTCCAGGCGCTGGAGGACAGCGCGGCGAGGAGGCGGGCGCGCGCCTGCGCCACGGCGTCGGGGGAGATCGAGCCGGTGTAGCGGAGCACGCCCATGGTCTCGGCGGGCACGGCGACGACGCGGACGCGGGAGTCGTTCGGGGCGGGCGCGTCGGCCTCGGCGAGGCTGGCGGGCAGGAAGAAGCGGATGGTCCAGCGCCCGTCGGCGGTGCGGGTCTGCGCGACCGGGGCGGTCATGGCGATCCGCTCGCCATCGCGGGCGGGAGCGGCGGAGACGGCGATGGGGGCGGTCATGGCGATGCGGTCGCGGCGGGCGTTGCCCCCGAAGATGTAGCCGGCGACGCGCTGGAAGCCGGTGCTGCGGGCGGAGACCTCGGTGCCGTCCACCGTGGTCTCGGCGGCGAGGCGCGGGGCGTAGCGGCGGATCTCCACGCCGTCGGCCAGGTGCGCCACCACGTCGTAACGCGGCTGCTCGGTGCCCGAGCGCACGCCGACGACGGAGCAGGCGGTCAGGAGGACGCCGGAGAGCAGGGTGGCCATGGCGGTCCTCATCGCATGGGGCGGCTCAGGCAGGCGGCGGGCGGTGGGCCACCCCGGGGCGCTCCGGGCAGGCCGTGGACGGGGGCGGGCGAAAGGCGGGGACGGCCTGCGGGCATTCTGCAAGGGTATCGCAATGTCGGTTCTCGCTCCACCCGCACGCCCGTCCCTCCGGAGCCGGCTCGTCGTGCTGCGCCGGCCCGGGTTCGCCCTGCTGTTCGTGGTGACCGGCGTGTCCACGCTGGGCTCGGCCATGGCCTCCATCGTGCTGACGTTCGCCCTGCTCGCGCGGGGCTACTCCGCCTCCGCGGTCGGCGTGGTCATCGCCGCGCAGACGGCGCCCATGGTCGTCCTGCTGCTGGCCGGCGGCGTCGCCGGGGACCGCTGGCCGAGGCGAGCCGTCATGGTGGGCGCCGATCTCCTGCGGTTCGCCAGCCAGGGCGTGCTGGCCCTCCTGCTGCTGCGCGGGCACCCGCCGCTGGCCGCGCTGATGGCGCTCGCCGCAAGCTGCGGCGTGGGCCATGCCTTCTACGGGCCGGCGGAGAGCGGGCTCGTCCCGCAGGCGGCCGGTCCGGAGCACATCAAGGAGGCCAACAGCCTGATCAGCCTGACCGCCTCGCTGATCGGCGTCATCGGGCCTTCCCTGGGCGGCCTTCTCGTGGTGCTGGGCGGCGCCTCGCTGGCGATCGGCCTGGACGCCGCCTCCTACGCGTTCAGCGCCGGCCTGCTGTCGCTCATGCCGCCCATGCGCCACGAGCGGCCCGACGCAACGCGAGCCTCCTTCGTCGCCGACCTGCGGCAGGGCTGGGGGGAGTTCAGCCGGCACCGGTGGCTGCGGTCGATCACGGTGCAGTTCGGCCTGCTGAACCTGCTGACCTTCCCCTCGTTCGTCGTGCTCGGCGCAGCCTCGTTCGCCTCGATGCCGGGTGGCCTGCAGAGGTGGGGCCTGGTGATCTCGGCGAGCGGCGCGGGCGGGGTCGCAGGCGGCCTGCTGCTGCTGCGCTGGAGCCCGGTCAGGCCCCTGGTGGTCGTGGAGGCCGCCGTCATGCTGGCGGCGCTGCCGGTCGCCCTGCTCGCGATCCAGGCGCCCTTTCCGATCGTCGCACTCGGCGGCGCGGTGCTGGGTGCGGCTGCCGCGGTGCTGAACATCCTCATCCACACCGCGATCCAGGAGAGCGTTCCCGACGAGGTCATGTCGAGGGTCAGCTCGCTGGTCGGCCTGGTCGCCCAGGGCCTGGCGCCGGTCGGCTTCGCGGCGTGCGGCCCGGCCGCGCAGCTCATCGGCATCCGACCGGCGCTGGGCGCCGGGGCCCTGATCCTGCTTGCCAGCGCCGTGGTCATGCTGGGATTGCAGGACATCCGCCGGTATCGATCGCCGCATCGGCAGGCGGACGGGTGATGCCAACCGCCACAGGCATGATCCTTCAGCAAGCAAGGCTGGCATCGATCCTTCAGCAAGCAAGGCCGGGCTCTCCCTCCGCCGCCCATTCCGGCGACCCAAGGGGGTCGTCGGAACCTTTGGGCAGCTCCGCCCAGACCCGCCAAAGGCCCCCGCCTTCAAGCGTGGAGCCTTTGGAAACCACTTTGTCAGGAAGGTCAGGTACAGCCGGGTTCTGGCACCGACCTGAAATAGCTGGATTCTCAAGGCTCGTCTTGAGCGGAGTCCAGAGGCAGAGCCTCTGGCCTTGCCTGCTTGCTGGCCGTCACACCAGCCGCGCCTGCCTCACCGCAGCCTCGATGAAGCCTGCGAACAGCGGGTGCGGGTCGAACGGCTTGCTCTTCAGCTCGGGGTGGTACTGCACGCCGATGAACCACGGGTGGTCGGCGCGCTCGACGATCTCGGGCAGCACGCCGTCGGGGGAGAGGCCGGAGAAGCGCAGGCCGGCGGCTTCCAGGGTGTCGCGGTAGTGGACGTTGACCTCGTAGCGGTGGCGGTGGCGCTCCTCGATCTCGGTGGCGCCGTAGAGCGCGGCGGCCAGCGAGTCCGGGGCGAGGGTGGCGGGGTAGGCGCCGACGCGCATGGTGCCGCCCAGCTCGCCGCTGGCGGCGCGGCGCAGGGTCTCGTTGCCGCGGGCCCACTCGGTGAGCAGGCCGACGACGGGGGTGTCGCTGGGGCCGAACTCGGTCGAGGAGGCGTCTGGGAGGCCGGCCTGGTGGCGGGCGGCCTCGATCACCGCCATCTGCATGCCGAAGCAGATGCCGAGGAACGGCACGCGGCGCTCTCGGGCGAAGCGGACGGCCTCGATCTTGCCCTCGGTGCCGCGCTCGCCGAAGCCGCCGGGCACCAGGATGCCGTGCACGTCCTCCAGGCGGCCGACGGCGCCCGGCTGCTCGAACACCTCGGCGTCGACCCAGTCCAGGCGCACGCGCACGCGGTTGGCGATGCCGCCGTGGGCCAGGGCCTCGGCGAGCGACTTGTAGCTGTCGAGCAGGTTCGTGTACTTGCCGACCACCGCGATGCGGACCTCGCCCTCCGGCGCGCGGACCACGTCGACGATGCGCCGCCAGCGCGACAGGTCGGGGGCGGCGTCGTGCGGCAGGGCGAAGTGGCGCAGCACCTCGCGGTCCATGCCCTGCGCGCTGTAGGCGATCGGCACGGCGTAGATCGTGTCGACGTCCAGCGCCGCGATCACCGCCTGCGGGCGGACGTTGCAGAAATTGGCGATCTTGCGGCGTTCGTTGTCCGGGATCGGGCGGTCGCAGCGGCACAGCAGCATGTGCGGCTGGATGCCGACGTTGAGCAGCTCCTTGACCGAGTGCTGGGTGGGCTTGGTCTTCAGCTCGCCGGCGCTGGGGATGTAGGGGACCAGCGTCAGGTGGACGAACATGGTCCGTTCGGCGCCGAGATCGTTGTGGAGCTGGCGGATGGCCTCCAGGAACGGCAGGCTCTCGATGTCGCCCACCGTGCCGCCGATCTCGATCAGGGCGAAGTCAAGGTCGTCGGTGTCGCGGGTGATGGCCTCCTTGATCGCGTCGGTGATGTGCGGGATCACCTGGACCGTGGCGCCGAGGTAATCGCCGCGACGCTCGCGAGCGATCACCTCGGAGTAGATCCGCCCGGTCGTCGCGTTGTCGGACCTGGTGGCGTGGACGCCGGTGAAGCGCTCGTAGTGGCCGAGGTCGAGGTCGGTCTCGGCGCCGTCGTCGGTGACGAACACCTCGCCATGCTGGTAGGGGCTCATCGTGCCGGGGTCGACGTTGAGGTAGGGGTCGAGCTTGCGCAGGCGCACGCGATAGCCCCGCGCCTGCAGAAGGGCCGCGAGGGCGGCCGAGGCGATGCCCTTGCCGAGCGAGGAGACCACGCCACCGGTGATGAAGACGTACCGTGTCATGGGGGACCCCCTTACACCGGATGGTCGGGCGGCGGGAAGTGCGGGGGACGCGGGGAAGAAAGGCCAGGGCTCTGCCCCATCGCCTGGAAGCCGGGACCCGCCAGGGGCAGCGCCCCTGGACCGGCCTCCTGAAGGAAGAACGACCCCGCACACGGTCGCGGGGGCGTGCCGCCGACCCCCAAGGATGGTTTCCAAGGACCCTGTCCTTGGCGGAGTTTGAGGCAGAGCCTCAACCTTGCCTGCCTACGCCGCCGCCGCCAGCTCCGCCGCCCCGCGCCCGCTGAGGATCGCGCCGCCCACGGTACCGGCGAGCCCGTCCTCGCGCACCGCCTCGCCGGCGAACACCAGGCGGCCGCCGGCCAGGGGTTCGCCGAGCACGCCGCGCTGCGCGTGCTGGCCCGGGGGGGCGTAGGCGTAGGCGCCGAGGAAATGCGGGTCCCTGCCCCAGGTGGTTTCCACCGCGTCCCGAGCGAAGGCGCGGTCCGCGTCGGCGCCCAGGATGAGGCGGAGCTGCTCGCGGGCATAGGCGGCGGCCGTGCCGTGCCGGGCGGCGGCGAGGTCCCAGGCTGCCCTGCCGCCGAAGAAGCCGATCAGGTGGTCGGCGCCGTCGGGCCAGGCCTGCGCCATCATGCCGGTCTCTCCGGGGCGGAAGCGGCGCTCCACGGTGCAGCTCCCGGGCAGGCCGAGGCGGTCGGGGCCGGCGGCGCGCAGGGCGACCTTGCTCAGCAGGCCCATCGGCAGGCCGTGCAGCGCGCCCTCGGTGGTGGCGGGCAGCTTGGGGTGGAAGCGGATCGCGCCGGCGCGGAGCACGCCCGTGGAGACGGTGACGATGCAGGAATCGGCGCGCAGCGTGCCGCGCGGGGTTTCCACGGTGACGCCCGGGCCGGCCCAGTCGATGCGCGTGGCGGGGGTGCGGAGCGAGGCGCGGGCGACCTCGGCGGCGTGCACGGCCAGCAGCAGGTCGCCCAGGCCGCCGGCGGCGCGCAGGTTGGTGCCGGCAAGCGCGTTGCGGTGCCAGTCGCGCAGCGAAAGGGCCTCCGCGTCGGCGGCGGCGATCAGGGCGCCCTCCCAGGCCTCCAGCGTCGCGCGCCACGGGTCCTTGCCCAGCGCATCGGCGGCGGCGGCGAGGTCGAGGTCTGCGTCGGGAGCGAGCCGGGCCAGGCTGTCCAGGACGGCGGCGGTCCAGCGGGTCCCGGCGGCGGCGTAGGCGTCGCGCTCGGCTCGCATGGCAGAGCGGGCGTCGACGAACAGGCGGGCGGTGTGCATCTCCGGCGCGTCAAGCAGGGTCCGGCCCTGGGCGCGGGCAAGGTCGGCCAGGGAGTTGCGCTCGGCGTCGTGCAGCCAGGAGGCGCCGTGGTCGAAGGCGGCGGCGCCGAGCGCCGCGGGGCGTTCCGTGCGGGCGCGGCCACCGCAGCGGGCGCCGGCCTCGATCAGGGTCACGCCGCAGCCGGCGGCGCGCAGGGCGGCGGCGGCGGCCAGGCCGGCGGCGGCGGCGCCCACGACCACGCTTGCGGTGCCGGCCGGGGTACCGGGCCGCGGCCTGTCAGCAAGCAAGGCTGGGCTCTGCCCAGACCCGCCAAAGGCCTGAGGCCTTTGGAAACCCATTTCTTAAGGAATGGATTCCAAAGGCTTGCCTTTGGCGGAGTCCAGAGGCAGAGCCTCTGGCCTTGCTTGCCTCACCGGCCACGCCCGACCGTCGCGGGCCTCACTTCGTGGGCACCTGCGGCGTCTGTGCCGCCGACGCAGGCTCGGGAGCGGGGGTGGCGACAGGCGGGGCCGCCGCGCCGGCGGCCGGGTCCTCCGGGCGGGTGGTGGGCTCGGAGACCGGCGAGGCGGATGGGGCCACGGTGCGGTCGGCGGGCGTGGTGGCGATGCCCAGAGGCGCTGCCTGGCGGGGCGAGCCGGGCGCGTCGAGCAGGTCGTGGCCGACGCCGCCGGTGCCGCGGTTCAGCAGGGCGAGGCCGAGCGAGAGCAGCAGGAAGATCGTCGCCAGGATCGAGGTGGTGCGGGTCAGCAGGTTGGCGGTGCCGCGCCCGCTCATGAACGAGCCCATGCCCTGCGAGGAGCCGATGCCGAGCCCGCCGCCCTCGCTGCGCTGGATCAGCACCACGCCGATCAGCGCCAGGGTCACGAACAGGTGGACGATCAGCAGCACGGTTATCATGGCAGGGCCCCGGGAACGAACGGCGCCTTCTACCGGGCGGGGCGGCGCGATGCAAAACCCGGGCATGCAGCCGTGTCGGCGGCGTGGTGGAAGAAAGACCCCACGCTCCGCCTCCGAACGACGCCCAGAGCCAATCCTGCAGAGTCCACTTCCTCAAGGAAGGGTTTCCAAAGGCCTTGGGCCTTTGGCGGGTCCGGGCAGAGCCAGAGCCCGGCCTTGCTTGCTGCTGCCCCTCTCACGTTCGGCAGAACCTGCGTCAGAGCGCGCCAGGCCCTTCCGCGTGACGCGACACGGGCGCGGCGTCGGTTCCGGCCGCCTGGCGTTCGCCGAAGCCGGTGTCGCTGAGCCGGATGATCTCGTCGTTCGAGCTTTCCAGCATCGGCAGGGTGCGCACCAGGGTGGGCCGGCCGCCGCGCAGCGAGACCCGGCCCCACTGCATGCCGGTGGGGTCGCGCAGGTCGGGCTGGCCGTACTTGCGCAGCAGCGACAGGTGAAACAGGCGCTTGGACCGGTCGTTGCGCGGCTCCTGCGACACCACGATCTCGGCGACGATGCTGCGGTGCGGGTGGGCGGGGAGATCCTCGACGTAGCGCAGCACCACGCCGGTGGGGCCGGCCAGCACCGAGGCCGCGAGGCAGGAGCGCAGCCTTCCGCCCGGCGTCGCCTGCTCGTCCGCGCAGGGGATGCGGCTGTCGCGCCAGGCCGTCTCGCGCGGCAGGACACGCCGCAGGGCGTCGCGCGCCTCCACGCCATCCATGTAGAGGCGCACCCCGAACACGTCGGCGTCGGCGACATCTTGGCCGAGCGTGGCCGTCACGGGGCGCGGCGGCGAGGCTGCGGGCGGCAGCGTGCCGGCCTGGGCCAGGGTGGACAGGCACAGTACGGGAAGCAGCCGGCTCGCGCGCATGGGAGAGGGGTATAGCATGACGGGGGCATGCAAAAGCACCGAGCGCCGCCGACGCGGGCGGGGCGTCGCGCGCTTCCCGGCAGCGCGACGCTACTGCCCCAGCGGCGGCGCCAGGGGCCGGGCGGTGTTCTCGCCGGCACGGGCGCGGCGCAGCGACAGGTCGTTGAGGTTCTCGATGTTGGCGTTCTGCGGAATGGCGGCGTGGCTGGCCGGCGCCGAGGCGGATGTCCGGGCGGCAACATGGTCGTGGTGCCGGGTGCGGGCGAGGGCCGGCGCCAGGGTGGCCGCAAGGGACAGGGCGGCCGCGGCGATCGGCGAAATTCTGGGCATCGGGCACTTCCTTGCTGGCGACGGCCCCTTAACCACGCTCCACCCTGTTTGTTCCGGACTCTAACGCCAACGGCCCTGAGCATTGACCTGTCAGCAAGCAAGGCCGGGCTCTGCCCAGACCCGCCAAAGGCCTGAGGCCTTTGGAAACCCCTTCCCTAATACCAACCGCCCTAATCCCTGACCGTTGCCCAGGTGCGTTCCGTGATTGACCTGACCCGTGCGATGTCACCGATGAACGCGTTCCACGCCGTGCAACAGGTCTCGACGATCTCGTCGTAGCTG
>JAABUV010008386.1_pt1 | contig 10472 bp, 10 predicted proteins | sample 5559971 | NCBI WGS metagenome assembly JAABUV01 (sample SAMN10711881, study PRJNA513362) | rock metagenome | isolation source: Antarctica rocks | place: Antarctica: Victoria Land, Knobhead nord | collected 2015-12-19
TGTGTCGTGTCTTCGCAGTGTATGTGATTGCGATGCATGTACATCGATCTGATAAAGCGAAAAACCGATCGATTTACTGCATCACGCAGACGTGTAGATGCGCAAAAGCTGGGTCGTGCCTTCGCAGTGTATGTGTGTGTGACGTATATGAGTTGCAGCGCATGCGCAAAGACGTTGCTGTCGTTCTGTGTATATGAGCAAAGACTGTGTCGTGTCTTCGCAGTGTATGTGATTGCGATGCATGTACATCGATCTGATAAAGCGAAAAACCGATCGATTTACTGCATCACGCAGACGTGTAGATGCGCAAAAGCTGAATCGTGCCTTCGCAGTATATGTGTGTATGTTGTATATGAGCTCAACGTGTGAATAAAGCGCTGTTACTGCTCTGTGTGTGATTGCGCTGCGTGTAAATCGGCCTGAAAATGCGAAAAACCGATCGATTTACTGCATCACGTCTGTCTGTATGTGCGCAAAAGCTGAATCGTGCCTTCGCAGTATATGTGTATATGTTGTATTGAGTCGCAGCATGTATGCAAAGACGTTGCTGTTCTTCTGTGTATGTGCAAGCTTCAACGCGCTGATGATCGCGTTGTTATTGTCTCGCTTTTCGACTGTGTGTGAGCTCAACGCGTGAGTAAAGCGCTGTTACTGCTATGTCAATGTTGATGAGATTGTTCAGCTCTTCTGACAAGCATAGCTTGCAGAAGATTCGTAGTCAGCATCTCGTACAGGTAAATCTCGTTGCCGACCTGTCTAGACGCTGTGTGTGTGCTACGTTACATGTAATCTGATCAAAGTCGCTGCTTTATATTTTTTCGTTGATTAATCACATCGATAGTTTATGCATACAAGCGCTTTCGCTCAAATTCTCGCAATCGTACTTTTGTTTTTCTTCATTTCTTCGCACTCTTTGCATTTTACTCTTTCGTTTCTAATAGTCATTTTCTCGTTGCAATTCAAGTATTTTTCAAATACTCTAGTGTTGCAATTCTTTCAATCTTGATAATGAACAGTATCAATATGATGTCTGTGTTTTTGAGCTGAGCTTTTTCCTTAAGCTTTCTCTGCTCTGCTCTATAATGTCTGCAGTTCAGCAGTAAATGCTTCAACGTTTGTCTTGCATTGCATATTTCATAGCATTTGTTCGAATTATTCTCTGATAATCGATGCAAATAGCTCTTGAAATAATCATGTTTCATTTTCAGCTGAATAAAGATTGAGAACGTTAGTTTATCGATTTTTCTCAGCTTTTTTAGTGATTTATGACTTAAATTCACATTTGATATGTTCTTTTGATACTGATTTTTCTTTTTGATACTGCTTTTTCAGATCTCTAATCATTGTAATTTCGTTTTTTTGCAAATTTGCTTTTTGACAAAGCTTATGATGATTGCTTTCATGTTGTCAATAACTGATACTTCTTGAGCAGCAATTTTGATCAATTGATCTGCTTTCTCGTTTTCAATAATGCTCTTGCGACTCAATATTCACTGTATGTGAATTTAACACTGTTTCTGACGTAAATTGATCAAATTTTGTCGTATGTCGTTGAATAATCTTGCATTGACGTTGCTCTTTGCGTTTAGTCTTTGCAAAGTCATTTGACTGTTTATGTACACTCAAATTTCGCTGTTTTTGAGTGCTTTTTCGCTGTACATTACGATTGCATCGCTAATAGCTTGCAGTTTCGCTTTTGTTATGATGATTTTGCCTGAAACGCTTGTCGCTTTGCTGCATCTAACGAGTTCATGCGTAAATATCACTGTTGTTTCGATTTCTGTTTCAACTTCTGCTATCTTTTTCCGAATTTGCGATGCGTCTGTGTACATCACTATGTTTTTCGCCTTTTTGATAATTCTTTCTAATTCTCTATAGTGTGTATTGATCGTATTGCACGTTTCGTCTTTTGCAAATTCGGTTTGAAGTTTTGCTAAATGCTCAATTTCTTGTTCTCATGATTTCTTGAAGTGAGAGATTTCAATTTCTTTTATTGAATTCAGTGTTTTTTGCACTTTGTTCAATATTCAATATATCTGCGTGAGTCTGTCTTTGCACTTTTTAGCTTTTCAAGATACATTCGTCTTCATCTTGTTTTAGTTCAGAAATTTCAATGCGTTCAGATCTAGATTCAATTCGATAGAGTATTGAGATGAGTACGTAATAGATGTTCTTTTTCTGATAGAATGTTTTTTTCATAACTCAACTATTTGAATTGCATAGTTCTTGCACTTTTGATTTAATCATATCTTCATCGACGAGATTTTGACTTCTATTTGCATAGCATCTATCGATGATGTTCGAAACGCACTAAGAATTTTTCATAATGCAGCGTTTTGCAGTTTGCGAAATTTGACTAAGTAGCTTTTTTGATTATTTCACCATATTTCGACGTCATAATTGCTAATAGATGTGACATATGTCAGATATAACTGCTTTTCTGATTTGACATTTAGTTTTCACTCGCTATTCATTAATCTAAACAATGAGTGTAGCGTTCTTGTGACTGTCGCAATTTTCGTTTGCATAGACTGATCGCGACGAGTTGAATCATTAAGGTCGAGTCGAGTTTTCAACTTGTCAAGACTCGATTCGAGTCAGAATTTTGAAATCGAGTATTCGAGTCGAGTCACAATGTTTGAATCAAGTATTCAAGTTGAGTTAGAGTGTTGAAATTGAGTATTGACTTGAATTCTCAACTTGACTCGTCAAGACATGAAGCGAAGTACTACTAATATTCATCTGAGTGTCTGATAATGCAACAGAGTAATGCAATTGATTGAAGAAAACTCATGCTTGTTCATTTACTACTGCTAATCTGAGATCACTATTATCTCATCATTCTTCTTCTTCTTCTTCTTCTTCTTCTTCTTCTTCTTCTTCTCGTACTTCTTCTTGTACTCATTCTCGTACTCGTTCTCATTCTCAATCATATCTGCATCGTCATCTCTCTTGCTAAATTTCATCTTCTTGTCATCGTCGTCAATCTCAATGATTCCGTCAGATTCATTATCTGATAAATCTAGTGAATTAACTATCTTTCGATCAATCGCATTTTTTTCATTCGAAAATGCGCTCATGAATTTGTCAAATTCTTGTATGACATCTGAATCATTCGTCATCTTCAATTCATTCAATTCTTCATGATGTAAAATGCGTTGCTGAATTAGTTCAGTAGTAGATATCATGTATCTTGACATGTTTTTCCAAGTTCATCTTGTTGTGCAATAGTTTAATGCATACGTTAGTCTTGTCTTTCACATCAAACACAGTACATACATCAACAGTAGAAGTAGTATTGAATGTCGTCTTCATGACTATCGCTTCAAGCTTCGCTCGCTTCGCAGTCTTTTTCTCTCTCGTCTTCTTCATCAAATTCATCTTGAAGCATTGAGCTATTATACAATCAGCTTTTGAAACACATATGCATTACTCAAATGCATTATCATGCAGATTCTTTCCCACTCAATCATTCGTTATTGTATTTCACATATTGTTTTTCATTTTCATCTGCTTCGCTTTGATGACTTTCTAATAAACGCTGATGCTTCTCAATTTAATGAGTTGTTTATAAAGAATCACTCGATCTGCACTTTGTTTGATATAAAAAGTTTTCTGATCTTTGTTTTATCTCATTGCATGATTTCTACTCGTAATTAACTGCGACTTGATTGATAGATTAAACATTCTGCGATTTTGATTAGTCTCAATGATAATGCATATAAATAATGCATAACAATCTTCTTATCTGATAGTGATGTTGAAGTGCTTTTTCTAATAAACTTAGTCACAATAAATAAGTGCAATGAATAAATGTGAGACGTAGAAAAATTTAGAGTTAGAATAAACATTAAGCGTAGATAAAGTTAGAATTAGAATAAATGTGAGATGAGATGTAGATAAAATTAAAGTTAAAGCTGAATGTTAGAATTTATTCATCATCTTAGAGCTGCAATCAACACATTCATCATATTAGTGCTAATATCAAAACATTTATCATATTGATTCTACTATAAACACAGTCAACAATCATCATCTCTTGTTTACACATTATCTCTTGTTTACATCGTACTTCACTTTGCTTTCACTCAACTCGATAGTCTCAATTTTTCAAATCGTTGTCAGTTAATATACATCATGACTCATTGCAAGCAAACAGGTAATGCATTTAGATAATGCATTTCTTGTTACGCATTGCTGATAGACTTGATTTAAAACGAAAGTCTAAAGACGCATCATGTGATGATTTGAGAATTTCAACTCATGATGATATGACATCAGATAATCATATCACGAACGAATCAAGAGCAGACTTCAAGATTGTATCTGAAAGTAAGATCAATAAAGTTCAGAAGATAATGCAAACAGATAATGCATCAAGCTATCAACAACTAATTTATTGCAACAGTCAAAAAGAAAATGAAAGTCAGAAATCATCACACTTCAAGAGATACATTGTTATCAAAGAGATGCAAATTTGTTGATATCAAAGATCTCATTCAAAAGAATAGTTCGCGAAATCATGCAGAATGAGATTGATATGAACAAGACGAGTCAAAGAATGAGTGATGCAAACTATAAAATTTAGACTTTGACATTGCTTGCTTTTCAGAAAATCACAGAAGCGTTTCTATGTGAATTTCTTGTCAGTAAGTGCATTACTCATTTGCATTATCATTGATGTTTTACAACACTTACTGATATAATGCTTTACATATGCAGATAGCAATCTTCTTGCTATTTATGTCAAGCGAGTAATTCTTCAGCAGAGAAATTTGATACTCATGAAAACTTTGATGCGTAATCTTGAAATTCAGTTGAATGCTCAATGAAAATAGCATTCGCGATATCTTGATCAGATCAAGTTATCTAGCATAGCAATACATTCTATGAACTGCATTATCTTTTTGCATTATCTCGTAACTGTATTATCATACTACATACATTGACAATGCAAAAGTGACTTCAAATGAAATGATATTGAACATCTAAACAATAATAGAATGTAAAACATTCTGCAAATCTGCTCTGAAAGAATCAGCAGCTTCATCAATTGCGTTATCTTCATCTTCTTCTCTACGATAAATATCTCATGCTTCGATGATAGTCTTCTCAGAATTCAAGTTCATGATATGATTATAATACTTGAGAAGCATTATCTGTTCAACTGATTCTAAAGTCATTTGTGATCAATCTCATTGACAAACTCTTCTTGCAAAACTGAATGTTCATTCAATATCTATAAAGAATATTGAACATGAAAGAACATTCTTAGTCATTTGAGTCAATCTTGAATAGTTCAAGACGTTGTCTCTTTAATACTTTCATGTTGAAAACTTTTCAACAATAGCGTCAGTGCAAAGATATTGATCATTTTCACTAACAGATACAGAGCGACGTTGAGTTTTTTGAAGAAGAGTTTGTGTAATCATCACAACAAACTATAGCATTGTTAATAAATGATCAATTGCATTATCATATTGCATTATCTGATCAACATCATTAGTCACTTGCGCTCTGACTTCTGCAGTTGTAGTTTTCTTTTCATAATGATGATGAAAATAGTTCTTGAACTTTTTTCTGTACTTGTTGTAATAAAAATGAGAATCATTCTCATTTGCATCTCAATCTTGATACAAATTCAGCTTTTGAGTAGAATCTAAAATCATAGCGAGATTGTATATCAGTTCATCTTTGCTCTTCGTCTTGAAATAGTACTTTGCAAGCTTGTTAGAAGCTAGTTCGCAAGCTCGAAGAACAAGTGCTTGTGAAGTACATGCATTATCGCGTACTATCGTCTTAATAACATTGAGATGATTGAAAAGAGCATCAAACATTTTAAATTTTAAATGTATATCAACATTGATGATTCTAAATATGATCAGAGTTAGCTCGTAGAAAGAATTTAACATGTTGTCAATAAGTAATACTAATGATCATTCGTTCTTCTTTAATTGAATAGCTTGAATCTTTACATCTGTCAAGAATTTCTCAACTCATGTATCAATCATGTCACGCAGTTGATATGCACGTCGAAGCATCAAATAGATAGAGTTTCAGCGAATGCAAATGTCTTGTATCAATTTTCAAGATCTTGTTACTTGCAGCTTTAAAAAGCGAAGCTTTCGTTAAGAAGAACTGTTGATAGCAATAGTAATAGCGCGAATCTGTTTCATTGATTAGTAAATACATTATCTTTTTGCATTATCATCTTGATAAATATCTTCTTGACAACAGTGCAAAAATCATTGCTTGTGATTACATTCTCAACTTGATCATCGTTCAATGACACAGCGAAATTGTCATTCAAAGTTTCTGATTCAATAGCTCTGATAAACTCTTGAGTCACTAGATTAATGTTATGAGTCATACAAGAAATCGAGTTTTGTGCTCTATTTCATGAAATGTCGCGTCAATTGAGTGCTCTTTCAAGCTTCTTCTTTAGAGTGTCATTGTTGCTTGCATTATCAGTAACAACATCAAAAAGCTTGTTCTTGATGTCATATATATTCAAAATCTTGAACAGCTTTTGCATCAAATGACAATCAGTATGCTCAACTTCAAAAGATGTAAATTCAATGAAATGTTCACGATATTGAAATGTAGCATTTATTTAATATATCAAGACTCTCAGATAAGCGACTTTTTGAGAACTAGATCATGCATTCAACGTAATAAAAACATGTCGTGACTCTTTTAAATCTTGCTTTATCTTTGCATGAATCTTATCATATTTCAAGAAAATCATGTTTGACAATTTAGTGTGATGCACGAAAGTAATCTCTGAACGAAGCATTTGTAGTAACTGTTGAAAATGCTCATTTTCGATGATTTGAAAAGACAAATTCAGTGCAACGAAGATATGATACAATATTTTTTTCCAATTCTGTTGATTGAATTGAGATGATAAGTCAATATGACTTTTCTTCTATAAATATGTTAACTTTGCATTATCTATTTGCATTATCATATTGAACTTACACAACTGAAATCTATCTTGAGCTGTGAAAGAGAGTTGAGTCGTTTTTGTTTCATGCAAGCATTTGTCTTAAGATGCTTGATCATATTGATTGTACTAAATTCATCAATAGCTGTAGAATGATCTAGAATTTTAAAACAATTCTTGCATGAAATTTTAGAATATTCTTTCAATGTCGAGATCATTTGAATAAACTGATTTCAGATGTTGAATTGTCTATTTACTTCAATCTTCTTAGCTCAAAGTGAATTATCTATCTTTCTTTGAGTCTTGTTGATGACACTTTCGTCAACAGATGTCTGTAGTCATCATTGTTGAAATTGAGCATTGATATCAGAACTTCACTCAACGTACTGATTATTCTCTCTTAATATTAGAAGAGAAGTATCGCGATGAATTCTATTCATCGCTTCTTGAAGAGTTCATTTCTTTTCGACGAAAATCTGATTAATGTTTCGTGAATCTTGACTTGCGAAGTCATTAGAATGAAGACTACTGAAAGTAGATGAATGAACGATCGAGAAATTAGATTCTTTCTCGATCGAAGATTCTTGATAATTCATATGTCTTATCAGAATCAGATATCTTGCAATGTATTTTATTGATAATGCAACAAGGTAATGCAAACAACAAGAAGATGATAATGAAGAAACGAGAAATAGTTTTCTTTGTTGCACGTAGATCTTTCAAATATAATGACGTAATAGATTCAAAAATAGTAAATCTTGATATTTGACATCATTTTCGATTGCTTGACGAGTCGAGTCAAGAACTCAAATTCTGACTCGACTGGAGATCAATATCAAGTCGAGTCACGACATTGATATTGAGTACTTGAGCGAGTCAAAAAGTAGGTATAAAAACTTGACTTGACGATCAGTATTTAAAATACTGAAGTTATTAACATGATTTTCATTGATGAATCTTTGATGTCAGAACTATGTAAATGCTTTGATATTCAATTAATATTGTTGTCAAAATCAAAGTTGATTTGATCATATGATGAAATTTCTGATTGAAAGTCAATTACACATGCTTTGTAGACATCAATCATGATACAAGAACACAAGAATGAAATAATGTTTTTATTAATAATTTATTTAAATCAGCATAAAATAATCATTGAAAATTTTTAATTGAAAAGAAATCAAATTTTGATAAATTTTGCAAATGATTGATTAACATCATTGTTGAAGATTCAAACATTGAAATCTGTTGTTTTAAAAGTAAGCAGTCAATCAGCATTTTACAGATTTGAGTCAAGTGAAATTTATAAAATGAAATGAAAGAACTTAAACTTGATTGTTACATCAATGATCATCTTGAAGAAACTCATGAATCAGAAATCAGTGAAAAAATTCATTGAATCTGCTCGATGTATTGAATCTGCATTCATATGAAAGCAAAGCATTCAAGTTAATCTTGATCAACTTTAATTCTTTCAATCAACTAAAGTAAAAAAGATTGTCAATATTATCATGATTAAAGTTGCTGTATATTGAACTTTAATCAAGAATAAGAAGATTAAGATCTTTTTTCTGATCATTAGCAAAATCAATAAAGCGCTTAACTCAGTTGAAGATTTCGCAAAACTGAATGAAATGACATCAATCATATCATTGAATTAACTGAAGAAAAAACTCTTAATCATTTATCACGACTTTCTGAATGTTTTTGATAGAGAAAAAACAACTCATTTGTCTTTACATTGATCATATGATCACAAGATTGAATTAAAAGATGAAAATCAACTTTTTAAAAGTCAATTGTACTTTATGTTGAGTCACAAGCTGTAGAAGATCAAAGAGTATTTAGAAGAGAATTTGAAGAAGAAGTTCATTACATTCAGCAAAGCTTCTTTTGCTTTGTTAATACTATTTCTTGAAAAGAAAGATGATAGTCTTTGCTTTTGCATGAACTATTGAAAACTGAATGCTCTGATTAAAAGAGATCATTATTTAATACTTTTGATAAATGAAGTACTAGCTTAAATTCAAGACAGTAAGTATCTGATTTAATTCAACATTATCATCATGTTCAATAAACTGCGCATGAGTTCAGAAAGTGAAAGTTTAACTACTTTTGTTACTTTCTTCAATGATTATAAATATAAAGTAATGCTTTTTAAATTAATCAATAAACTCACATTCTTTCAACATTATATCAATGATGTATTGTTTAACTATCTGCACAAGTTTTGTCAAACATACTTGAATGATATTCTCATTTATAGTAAAATCTTGAAAGAACATAAAACTCATGTGAAAGAAGTGTTAAACAAGCTTCATGAAGCTGATTTGCAAATAAACATTGACAAGTATCAATTCAAGATTCAGAAAATCTCGTTTCTTGAATTACTAATATTTATTAATAATTTGCAAATGAATTCTTGATAAGTATATGTGATTCAAGACTGAGAAGTGTCTTGATCATTAACTCATGTGCAAATTTTCATTGACTTCTGCAATTTCTATCAATGATTCATAAAGAACTTCTCAAAGATTGTTCAACTTATGATGAAGTTAACTTAGAAAGATCACTTCTTTGAATGAATTGAGATTTGTCAGAAGATTTTTGATAATTTGAAGTAATAAATGATGACAGCTCTTGTTTTGAAACATTTCAACTTAACTAAAAAAGTTATTCTAGAAATAAACTTCTTGAACTATGTGAATGATGAAGTATTATCTTAATATGATGATGAAAACATTTTACATTCAGTGATCTTTTATAATAAGAACATGATTTTCGCAGAATGTATCATGATGAATTGACACATAGAGATTAAATCAGAGACTAAAGTTGAAAATTAAGTTGAAAATCAGATCTGAGTTAACTCTGAAATTCTGTGACTTTGTCAAGACATCATTTAAATCACGTCATATTTTCAACTTAATATATCATGAATTATGTCATGTTCAACTTAACAATGCTTGACAAACTCTTTATAGTTAATCGATTTTCTCAAGTTATCAAAAGCTTCTTAATAATTAACTTTATCATAATATATATTCATTCTGTGTCTACTTAGAATATCACATTGTCATATCACTCTTATAAATCTTATTTATTCATTTAGTAAATATGATCATCACAATTCTAATTATTTCAAACTTTTCTTAAAGATGATGATTCAATATTCAAGCATGACAACAGTAACATGATTGCAACAAAATTACAACAATGATATCTTGATTTTGCAAGACATTATATCAGAAAATAAATGTTGCATAATGAAATCGAAAAGTGAAGAAGTAAAAAATGAACTCTCTCTTGATATCAATGAATAACTGACACAAGCAATGCTTCAACATGATGAACTGTGAAAGAAACAGAAGTTAACAGCTATTCAATCAAAGATTGAGATTCTGCAAATTGTTGAAATGATGAAAAAAAGTTATTAAACTTTCACTTAAGTTCTCATAAAGAACTTGAATGATTTATGCATCATCTTCATAGTGTCGATGATGATGAAACGAAGTCATCACAAGAT
>JAABUV010008387.1_pt1 | contig 10470 bp, 9 predicted proteins | sample 5559971 | NCBI WGS metagenome assembly JAABUV01 (sample SAMN10711881, study PRJNA513362) | rock metagenome | isolation source: Antarctica rocks | place: Antarctica: Victoria Land, Knobhead nord | collected 2015-12-19
TGTGATCGTGCGGCCGGTGCCCGCATGTGGTCCCCCCTCACGCGGTGTCTGGCGTCCCTACAGCCCGGCTGGCGATACCCACGGTCCTGCCCAGTTGTCAGGGGTTAGAGCCGGCACACGGCCAGCGCCCTAGCCACGAGCACACCCGGCAGCGGGCTATGGGACAGGAGCAGCGCCTTTTCCCCGCCCGCAGGCGGCGCGGTGATTGCCGCCTGCCGACAGAGAGCGCAGCCCCGTCGGCTCCTGCGTCGCTGACGGGGCGCAGCAGGCTGGCTGCACAACGCCCAGCGCCGCCCTCGTCTGTGCTGTCCGACACGCTGACGGCAAGCGACGCTCGTCCCCGACGGAGGAGGGGTGGAGCCGAGCGCCCACCAGCCGACTGCGGCGCAGCATCCCCGGCTGGGGCAGGGCAGGGTCCTCACCACGGCGGCCGTCAGTCCCTGTCCTCCTCCCTTCACAGCGCCTCCCGTTCATAATGGCTCCCCACTATGGGGTCGCTGCCCTGGGCGAGGATGTGCATAAATATGCAGGCTTGTCCCTACACACTCCGCCCGTGCCACGTTACCCTGCCCCTTTCTTTCCCTTTTCTCCTGCTGCTACTGCGCGAGGCATGCGCTGATAGCATGTGACCCTGCTCCTGATGAAGATCGAGGAAGGCACACCGCCACTGCCGTCTTGGATAGGCAGGGCAGCCAGCACAGGGCGTGTGCGGACACACCGCCTATACTGAACGGCAGGAATGCGGTGCGCACCAGCGGACTAGGACACGCGGAGCACCCGCTCTGAGTCGCTCTCCTCCTGGGCGGGGCTGGCGCTAGTTGGCCTGCGGGTGGGGAGCAGCACGATGATCTGGGAACCGTCGCGTGACCCTGAGCGCTATGACCGGCAGAAAAAACGTCCCCTGATCACTGTGCGGAAGAAGGGTCCTCGGGTCAGGGCCTAGCTCGTGGCGCTGGTATAGCGCCGTAGCCCCGCCCGCCAGGCCACCATCACAGCCCACACGGCGGCCAGGGCGGCCGCCATGCCCTGGGTCAGCAGGGCCGGGTCGGCTCCCCGGGTCAGCGCACGGGCAGGAAAAGTGGAGACAAAGGCCACCGGGATCACATAGGTCAGCAGTGCCCGCAGCGCCGGATGGTAGATGCTGACCGGGTAGCGTCCCAGCTGCCAGAAGGCGCCATACAGCACGTCGGGAGTCACCGCAGGCGCCCAGAAGGCCAGGCTGGCCAGCGCCACCCGTGAGGCCCAGGTGATCGCCATGCCGGCGGCCAGCAGGAGCAGCCAGCCCAGCACGCCGCCCAGCGTCAGCCGCACATCGCTCTGCCGCAGGCCGCCGCCGACCAGCCCGATGCCCAGGACCACCTGGGCCAGGCCCAGCGGTGCCGCGGTGCCCAGGCTGGCCAGAAACATGCTGGGCACCGGCTTGAGCAGGATATCGTCCAGCTTGCCGCTCCTGACTCCCTCGGCGAACCAGGCCAGGTTGGGCTCGATGAACGTGGCCAGCACGCCGCTGACTATGCTATAGGTGCCCAGCAACACAATGGCCTCGCCCTCGCTCCAGCCGCCCAGGGTGGCCGTACGCGTGTACACCAGGCCCAATGCGGCCAGCCCGGCGGCGATGCCGGTGGCCGTCATCAGCACCTGGAAGACAAACTGGGCCCGGAACGTCAGTTCCCTGAGCAGGGAAAAGGCAAAGATGGCCGCGAACAAACGGGGCAGGCGCATCGCCCTACGCTCCCACGGCGGTATAGCGGCGCACCCCACGCTGCCAGGCCGAGCGCGCCGCAAGCAGCCCCACGGCCAGCCACACCACCTGCCAGGCATAGCCGGCCAGCACCTGCGCCGTGCTCAAGTCCCCGGCGGCGATCTCGGCGGGAAAACCAAGCATCGCCCGGAAGGGCAGGGCCTCGCCCACGGCACGGCTCCCCTCCGGGAACACACTGATCGGGGCAGCGGCGCCGCCGAGCAGGAAGATCAGCGTCTCACCAAAGCCGACCACGCCATGGGCCTGCTCGGTCCAGAAGGCGGAGAGGGCCAGCACATAGACGAACAGAAAGCGCAGCGCGGCGGCCAGCGCAAGGGCAGGCAAGGCAGCCAGCACGTCCCGCGGGGTAAACGCCACCCCGGCCACCAGGGCGGCAACAGTGATCAGGGGCAGGCCGATCAGCAGGTGCCACAGGCGCAGGGCCAGGTTTGCGCCCAGCGGCATGATCACCACCGGCTGTGGCTTGAGCAGATCGTGGGTCAAGGTGCCTGCGTAGATGCCGTTTGAGAAGGTGTGGTGCTCGTAGGAGACGGTCATCAGGCCCACCGCCAGCAGGGCGACATAGTAGGTGGAGATGCCCGTCTGGCCGGGCAGCGCCGCCGACCACACGGCCAGCCCGATCAGCGGCGTGATCGCCTGGTTGACCACCAGCGTGAACAGGAAACTGCGCCAGCCCATCCACTCCAGCAGCTGCCGTTGTGTGTACAGGGCCAGCAGGTGCAGCGTGCGCATCAGGCCACCCCCGTGCGATAGATCTGGTCGATCACGCTCTCCAGGGGAGGGTCCCCCACGGAGAGGTCGGCCACCGGCAGTTCGGCCAGCAGGCGGGCGGTGACCGCCGGCGCCTGCTGCCGGGGCACCCGCAACGACACCGTGCCCTCCTCGGCCTGCACCACCTCCCCAAACTGCTGCCAGTCCGCCGTCGCCCCGCCGGCGATGGTCACCGTCAGCAGCTTGAACGGCGACAGCAGGGCGGAGAGCCCCCGCAGATCGCCATCGTACCGCAGCGTGCCCTTGTCGATCAGCACGATGCGTGTACACAGCGTCTCCACATCGGCCATGTAGTGGCTGGTCAGCAGAACGGCCGCCTGTGTCTGGACGCTATAGCCGGCGATAAAGCGACGCATCATGCCCACGGCCGTCACGTCCAGGCCCAGGGTTGGCTCGTCCAGAAAGAGCACGCGGGGCCGATACAGCAGCGACAGGGCCAGCCCGCAGCGCATCCGCTCGCCCAAGCTCAGCGCACGCACCTGCCGCACCAACAGCGGCTCAAGGGCCAGCATCTCAGTCAGTTCGGCCAGGTTGCGCCGGAAGTCGCCGTCGGCTACCTCATAAACTAACTGCTGGAACCGCAGGGCATCCAGCACGGTCAACTCGCCGGGGCCGCCCAGGGGCTGGCTGCCCCGGATCAGGGCGATCTGCCGTAAAAAGCCACGCTCCCTGCGCCAGGGCAGGTAGCCCAGCACGCTGGCCGTACCGCTCGTGGGGTGCAGCACGCCGCAGAGCATCTTGAGCGTGGTCGTCTTGCCCGCGCCGTTGGGGCCGATAAAGCCGACCACCTCACCCGGCTCCAGGGCGAACGAGATGCCCTGTACCGCAGCGACCTGGCGATACTCCCGCCGGAACAGCGAGCCGGCGGCCGCGCGCAGCCCGGCCTCGCGCACCGGCGCGCGATAGGTCATCGTCAGATTGTCGGCCACCACCGCCGTCATATGCCTTCTCCCTCCATCACCACCGCACCCTCCTATCATAGAACAGTGATGCAAGCAGGAAGGCTTGAGGACTATACTACGCCAGGACATTCCTGAAAAGCCTCTCGCTGTTGTTGAAGGTTAAGGTGGAGAGTGCCCGACGCATGGCGACCGATCGACCTGGGCCGCGCCGCCGGCATCAGCGCCCAGACGGTGCGCACCTACGAAGCAGTGGGCTTTCTCCCCCCGGCTGGGCGCACGCCCACGGGCTACCGCCGCTATGGCCCGCGGCACCTGCAGGCGCTGCTCGCGGCCCGCGCCATGATCGCCGGCTATGGCTGGCAAGAGGCCCTGGGCATCATGCGGCTGGTTCATCAGGGCGACCTGGCCGCCGCCGTGGCCGCCGTCGATGCCTGTCATGCCGCCCTGCACCAGCAGCGCTGCGATGGCCAGGCCACCCTACAGGCCCTGCGGCGGAGCGCCACTTTGGAGCCGGTAGGCGGCGGCCTGGCCAGAGGGCGGCGCACGCGTACCCACCTGCAGGTCGGCCAGGCTGCCCGCCGCGTGGGCGTGCGCGTCTCCACCGTGCGCTTCTGGGAAGAGCAGGGCCTGCTCGCCCCCCAGCGCGAGCCCCGCAGCGGCTATCGGCTCTACGATGCCGCGCAGATGCATAGGCTGGAGGTAATCGCCCTGCTGCGCAGGGGCGGCTACGGCGTTGAAGCGATCCGGCCCATCCTGGAGGAACTGGCCGGCGGCCATCTGGAGCGCGCCGTGGCCGCCGCCGAAGGACGGCTGGCCGAACTGACCAAAGCAAGCCAGCGGGCCACCGCTGCCACCGCCGCTTTCTGGGACTATACCCGCAGGTCTTGACGGGCAGCGCCCCTCATAGAGGACCTCGTCTGCAGAGGAGTCAGGGGAGAGGATCTTTCACGGGTAGGTTTTTCGGTAGCGAGAGGGGACGGACACTATCGGGCCGGGTGCGCCCCGCGTTGGGGAATCTGTGGGGTTGTGCTGGCCGCTTGCCTCATCTAGGGCCATTCCTGCTCACGTGATGCGTGCGATGCGCTCCCCGCACACGGCCTGCCACACCGCCCCGAACATTTGAGAAAGTTTGCACCGCCAGCCATAGATGATGAGTAACTATGCCTGCTGTTGCATAGACATGTACTGTGGCGCGCCCGTCTCGTCCTGCTACCTCATGCACGGTGGGCGCTGACAGCGCGTGACTGTGCCGCTGATCACGGTGAGCATTGCAGGATGACCGACCTGTTTACCTCTGATTCTCACAGGGTGATGAGCGCGGAGGGTCCATAAACCTGCCGTGTCTGTGTGTCAAAGACGAGGGTCGGATCATAGCCCAGCGCCACGATCTGATCAGCACGAGCTGACACGGCCGCTCGTTCACTCAAGGCAATGACGGGGAAGCCACACTGGGCAACGTATGCCCTGATGTGCATATCATCGGCTGGCTGATAATGGCACCATATAGCATGTCCGCTGAGGACGTTGAGGCCAGCGCTGTCGGTGACCCGCACGTCATTCGGATCCATATGTGCGGCGGTCCTAATGTCGCGACCCAGCATGATGGCCCCAGCGCTGCCGCCATATACGATCCCACCGCGCTCGATGAAGCGGCGCAGGACATGCAGAAAGCCAGTGCTCTGGAACATATGCAAGAGGGTGAAGGTGTTGCCACCCCCGATGTACACGGCGGCATAAGGCGCGACGTCCTCATCGGTTTTGCCCGTGATGTCGCTCCACATGCTGATGTTATGCAGGCCGCGCGGGCCAAAGACCGACCGCAGCCAGGCCAGACAGGTCGCATACGGATGCCTGTGCGGGTCCAAGGCGATGGGCAGGTAGAGGATGGATTGATGTGTATGGATGGAGCGGGCAAACACATCATCGGCAGGGGCAGAATCCTCTGCATTTCCGCCCCCCGCCACGATCACATGCCGCATGAAGCCACACCTTTTTCTCCCTGTACAGACGATCCTCTGACCTTATTGTAGCCCTGTGGTGGCGACCCGCACCATCCGCCAGCCTGGCCATGGCATCGTTACCCCTCGGCAGTCTGACTAGATGGTGGCGCTGTGCGCCATGCGCGAAGATTCGCCGTGGCGACCCTTGTACTCACGGTTCGCTCATTTTCGCACGATTCGCCCGTTTCGAGGAGATCAAGGCCCACTTCGCTGGGGGCAAGAGGCCGTGGCGTGCCGGGAGGGAGTGATCGCCTGACGGTGCGTCAGCCATAGCCCCCCTTTGCTCGCCACTTGGTTCGTCGAGTCCGTTCAAGATATCGTGATGCACGATGTGCGCCCGTCGCATGTGTTCTTCAGCGTTGTTCCAGGCGGCCACTGAGCATCCCGCCGCCTATGTTAGCCGGTGCAGGGGTATCCACGCTCCTGGATGCGTATGCGCCAAGAGGAACCAGCCCCCTGTCGCTGCCTCCAGGGCCTCATGCACGCGGCGCGCTGATGGCATGTGACTATTCTACTGATGAAAATCATGCGCTGCCCAGCTGTCGCTGTGCCATTAGGAGACGGTACACTGGCCTCGAAGCAGACCAGTGACGCGATGAGAGCCTGGATCCTGACAAGCCGGCGCAGAGCGATCTTGGCTGGGCATCCTTGACATGGCCGTGGAGGGCCTCGTACAATCATCCGCATGACACACCATGGGCCAGGCTGCTGCAGGCAGCTCTTGGCTGGCCACCCCCTCGCGAAGGATCGTCCGCGTCGCACGTCGCCGTGTAAGTAGGCCTGGCGCCTTCGCTTACACGGCCGAACGTGGCGCCCTGCGATGCTCCTCACACCGCACAGCATACTGGCTGGGTGCGTGGTCTCTCTCTGTATCGCTGGGCTGTCCCCCACTCTGCTGCGTCGGCGGGCGCCATCGGGATGCTGTCGGCTAGCGTGCCTGTCTCCTGGGAGCCCAAGCATAGACGGCTGCCCAGTCTGAGAGCCCGTGTGCTCTGCGCACAGCACCCGATGTGCCTCATCACGCACCACTCCGGTCCCCGACGAGGGCACCATGGAGGGTGCTCGGTTCGTCGCGACCCTGACGTGTGTGAATGGCTTCGGTTGCTGCGCTACGCCTCGGTCCAGGTGATACCGCGTCCTCAGGGCTGACGCTGGCCGCTGGAGTCATGCTTATAGAAGGGAGATCGTCGCATGCATCGCTTCTTCACAGGGCTGTGGCGTCATCCGGAGTTCATGAAGCTCTGGATCAGTCAAACCCTCTCCGAACTCGGGTCACAGGTCACACTCCTCGCCCTCCCGCTGACCGCCGTCCTGGCGTTGCGGGTCCACTCCCCCGCGCACATGGGGTTGCTGGGTGCGGCAGAGTCCGCGCCGGTCTTTCTGATCGGCTTGTTTGCGGGGGTGGGGGTCGACCGCTGGCGCCGCCGCCCCATCCTGATCGGCGCGGATCTTGGCCGCGCCGTTCTCCTCGGTGCGGTCCCGTGTGCCGCTGCACTCGGCTGGCTGACCATGGGGCACCTGTACAGCGTCGGCTTTCTGGTCGGCGTCCTCGCGGTGTTCGCTGACCTCGCCGATCAGTCCCTGTTACCTGCGGTGGTGGGGCACGCGCACCTCATTGAGGCCAGTAGCAAACAGGAACTGAGCAGTGCGGCCGTCGGCATTCTGGGACCAGGCCTGGCTGGAGCTCTCGTACAAGCGCTCACAGCACCCCTGGCTATCGCTGCCGACGCCCTGTCCTTTCTGGTATCGGCGGTGTGCATGAGCCTGCTCCGGACTCCGGAGGCACGGCCTCCGACCCGGTCCCCTGAGAGACGCAGCCTCTGGGGTGAGATCGCCGAAGGACTGCGGACGGTGCTCGGCCATCCGCTGTTACGCCCGATGGCGCTTAGTGGGGGCGTCCTCAACTTCTTCAGTAGTGTCCTGCTGGCCGTCTATGTGCTGTTTGCCGTCACAGAGCTGCGGTTGAGTCCTCTGATGCTCGGTGCGCTCAGCATGGTGCGCAGTGGCGGATTCTTGGCCGGAGCCCTCCTGACGCCCTGGGCCGGGCGGCGCTTCGGCACTGGGCCGACGATGGTCGGGGGCGTGGTCCTGATGGGCGCGGCATGGCTCCCCTTTGGGTTTGTCGGGGGCCCACCGCGTCTCCTGCTTCCCGTGCTGGCGGCCATGCACCTGGTCAGTGGCGTGGGGAATCCCCTGTACACCATCAACGCCTCCAGCCTACGCCAGACGATCACACCGGATTGGCTCCTGGGCCGCATGAACGCCAGCTACCGTTTCATTGGGCGCGGCGTGATGCCGCTGGGATCTCTGACAGGCGGTGCGCTCGGGACGCTGATCGGACTGCGGCCAGCCGTCGAGGTTGCCGCCCTGGGACTGCTCGTCGGAGCACTCTGGCTGCTCCTCTCCCCATTGCCAGGGCTGCGGGAGATGCCGCCGCACGTGGGGGATGGTGCCATGTAAGCCATGCGCTCGCTGCACACGGCCTGCCAAGCTGTCCTGAACAATGGAGGAATTTTGCACCGTCAGCCATAGATAATGCATAATAATGCATGCGTCTGGATAGACATGCACCGCCACTGCTCAGCTGTCGTGCTGCGTCGCGACGTGGCCGGGTAGGGTCTGACCAGGTCAGCACCTGGTCGTGGAGCCACTCCACGACACTGCCTGCATGACGCACACGCGGGGCCAGCCCCACTCACGACGTGGATGGGGGTCGCCTATGCTCTCAGTTCCACACTGCCATGCTGTTCAGGGCGACCACCACATGCGGGAGCAGCACAGCGCTGGTCGCTGACGGCTCGATGAAGCGCAGATTCCCCAGCCCAGGAAAGGCGAGTTGAAGATACAGAGTGGTAAGGAAGACCTTCGTGTTATGCCGCGCAGTGACCTCCCTCTCGTCGTGGTACACCTCGTCCCAGGATGGCAGCCGCGCGGGGTGGGCCAGGGACGCCACCCAGGCCACGAGGAACGGCAGACTGAGCAGATCTCGGTGTAGCGCCGCCAAGACTGCACGAATCCGGTGTTCGGCGAGATCGTTGGTCGGGATGTCGCGTGCCGGCGCGGTGACCTTGCTGCCGATGGCCGCCAGGAGACGCTCCAGATCCGCCGCCGTCAGGTAGCGATTGTTCGCCAGAACCCACAGCAGGTCCGCAGCGTGCACGCTGGCGGCGAGGAATCCGTGCTCGGGCACCCACCCCCGCGTGTCGTCCTCCGCTGTGAAATGGACTAGTGCCTGCTCAAGCAGCAGCTGCACGGCGGTGCTCTCCAGAAACGGCGCATGGCTGTCATAGCCAACCAGATCGGTCAGGACCAAGGCGGCATAAGACCGCTGGAAGATGGTGTTGGGGTCAGATGAGCCGGCGTCCACCAGCAGATGCGCGGCGAGTTGTGTGACAAGGGAGCGCAGATCACTGGGCGCATACGTCCCGTCGTAGATCCACCGGGCGATGATGGCATAGGCCAGATGCTCGCGCAGGGCAGGATCAGGCGAGCTGAGATGGGGCAGCAGGGCAGGCGTCAAGGTCGCCGCCGTGTGGGGGGACGGCACGGTATAGCCCGCAGCAATGATGGCCTGCCAGAAGCCGTTCTCCATGGGGTGCTCCTCCGCTAGAGCTGTACCGGTAGTCACGGCAGATAGGGCTACGGAGACAGCCACGGGGTGCGCTCTCCTGCCTGAGCGTCCTTACCGTCCAATGATGCCAAGATGCAGCATCCTTGGCAAGAGGGATGAAGGCACGTGCCCAGCGAGCTGTTAGCTATGCGCTCGGATCGTGTACGCCAGGCGGTGAATTCTGGCCACCACCCAGGACGGCCAAAGCGACAACAGGCGATGAGTGCCTATGCAGCACGGTGCATGATCATGCGCATGTGCGATCGTCCTCCTCTCCAAGGTGGCCAGCATGATGGCGGCGCTGATAGTACTCGTGTCTCCGTTGCTCTTCAAGAACCCGGCGCTGCCCTGCATGAGACACCGGCCACGGTCTGCTCAGACCTTCGTCGCGTGGACGACGATGACGCTGGGGACATGCACATTGCGTTCGTAGGCCCGGCCATAGTGTCCCCACGCGGCGTCAAGGTGTGGCTCCACGATCCGGCGCAGCCGACAGCCGGCATCAATGACCTGGTTGAGATAGTGGCTCAGCGGGCGATGAAAGCGGACGCCAATGGTCTGCGGGATGGGGTAAGCGGCCAGGTACTCCCGCACCTCGACACAGCCTTTGTCGGCCCAGGCCGCACTCGGCTCCTCAAAACAGGGGTGGGTGAGGGAGACGATGAAAGCGCCGCCGGGCACGAGCGCAGCGACGCAGCGGCGGATCGCCGCCTCGTACCTGGGGATATCCATGAGCACCATGTTGGCCACGACGGCATCAAACCGGGTGGGCGTCTCGAGCGTGGAGAGATCGGCCTGGAGGTAGGTGATGCCGAGCCGCTCACTCTGCTCCCGTTCCAGCGCGGCATGATACCATGGTGTCGCCGGCTCCACGCCCGTCACCCGCGCCCCGCGCTGGGCCAGGAGGCGACACAGATAGCCGTTCCCGCAGCCGACATCCAGAATCGCACGGCCCTCGACCGGGCCGAGGAGAGCAAAGAGGACGGGATTCAGCAGATGCTGCCGGGTAAAATCCCCCTCGGCACCGAAGCCCTCACTGTCCACGTTCGCTGCGGCCCAAGCAGCGATCGCGCGCTGATTGTCCGCGTCATGCTCCTGGTCACCGTGCTCCACCATGACGCCCTTCTCCTTGCCTCCCACGGGAGGCGCGTCGTTGCCCTCGTCTGCACACCCCTCCACAAGCCTACCATCTCCGCGCGCCAGGTGCCGGTCAGTGCTGGCACGGCTGGCGGTCCAGGCCAGCATATGATGAGGCTGGGCGTCGCGGTGCCCACGACACGCTCATCACACCGCGCCGCGCCAGAACCCCGCCCAGCGCCAGCGGTTCCATGACCACGACGGTGGTGGAGTGGGAGCGACCGGCGACCCACCCGATGACCAAGCCCCTCAGCCCGCCGTAGGCACGCGGCAGGGTGTTCACCAGCG
>JAABUV010008389.1_pt1 | contig 10467 bp, 12 predicted proteins | sample 5559971 | NCBI WGS metagenome assembly JAABUV01 (sample SAMN10711881, study PRJNA513362) | rock metagenome | isolation source: Antarctica rocks | place: Antarctica: Victoria Land, Knobhead nord | collected 2015-12-19
ACTTGCTCATCAAGTGCTGTTATAGTAAAGACTTACGAAAAAGTCTCAATCAAACTTGCGAAGTATTATGTCAAAATTGAAGACAGCAATGAAACAATATACAATCTTGCAAATATTCTGAATTCTATCATGAAGCTAAGTCTCTACAAGATTTGAAATAACAAAGACAATGAAGATACAGATCATGATGAAGAGACTGTCAACTATGAGATCAAGTACAAGACAAAGTTCAAAGAGTATTTTCATCGTTACTATGAAGATTCAGCTGTCAATTTGAGAGCAGAAGCACAAAGAGTAAAAAGTGATGCTGATGAAATAATGCATTATGATAATGCAGTTAATCTTTTACTAATGATCTTGTAGTTTGTTGCAACTATCAGAAGATCATTACTTCAACAATCTCAACGTGCTCATTCTTCTTAAGACAAAGATGATTAATATTTTTGCACTGATGTTATAAATGAGAAATACTTGATCTGACAATTTTGAAAAGACAATGCTTCGAATTTTTCTAAGTTGACGTAAATGACTAAGAATATTCTTTCATGCTCAATATTTTTAATAAATATTGAGCGAACTTTTAGTCTTGTTAGAAGAGTATGTTGATGAAATTGATCACAGATGACTTTGAAAATGATGAAACAAATAATGCTGATCAAGTATTACAATCAAACTATGAATTTGAATTCAGATGAGACTATTACTGAACTTTGAAATATTTATTGCAGAGAGAAGAATGATGATCAAGAGATCAATGAGTCTGCTGATTCATTTCAAGTATTTTTGAAGACTGTTCTGACGCAGATTTATTCATAAATTTGCAATATCATCTCATCTATTAAAAGTCTTGCATTTAAAGTAAGTACTTATTAGAAGTACAATTGAGTCAATGCACAAGAGTAATGCACAAAAGTAATGCAAATGTGATTTCAAGAATTACATTGTTTATCTAATTGATGAAGACAAACATTTTCTAGTCTGTCTTGAAAAACATGACATCAAGATTCATCATGAAATTCATCATAAATCTCATATTTCTATCTTGAATGATAACGTGTTTGACATGAATTGTCATCAAGTTGATGTCTGCATAGAGCAAAATGTCAATGAAAATTCTACAACAAGAGTGATAATGCGAAAGAGTAATGCACTTACTTTTCATAAAGAAGCACATAAAGTCTTCAGTGACTTCTTGAAGAGCATTCAAGACAGAGCGCTGAATGCGAAAATCATATTGTAGCATGTTTGTTCAAGCATAATCATGTATAATCTTTCTAATCAGTCTTTCGAAGATTATTTTGAGAATGAGATTTTCTGCAATCTTCTGATATTTTCGAATTTTGCGCAGCGTAACAATGTCTGATTTGTAGCGTCTTTTCTGTTGCAAAGCATTAGTATGTCAGTAAATAATGCATTATTCATGTGCATTATCTTTTTAGTAGTAATAGTAGATTTAAAGACTGAAGTTTCTTTGATAATATAATGATCAGTTGAATGCATCAAGCTCTTAAACGTTTTACGTGCTGATGCACATGTTAAAAATGAACTTGTCAGCAATAAATAAGTCATATTGCATTATCAGTATGCATTATCAATAACATGCTTGCTGCATGTCATTGTTTATCAAGAATGATTAATTTGATTTATATAAACTTAATTTTTAAAAGTATTATCTTCAAAAGTATTATTTATTGAAGTGTTGATTACTAAAACGATTCAAGAAAATATGATAGAAGAAGTGATTGAAAAATCAGAAAAGAAATTGAAGAAAATATTGAATAAGTGTTAAGAAATAAGTGTTAAGAATAATAATTAAATTTTTCTCGTTGCACTCAAATTCATCTCACTTGATGAGTTTTTTTCTTACTTTTCAAAATTCTCTATCTGTTCATATTCTATTGAACTACTTAAATTTCATCAATACTATTGCATTACTCAAATGCATCATCAAGAAAACAATGCTGACTTTAACAGATACTTTTCACTTTGTTCAACAGTTCAAAGATAATTCTTCGTGAAAATTAATTCATCTTACTTAATGAACTATTAATCTATCTCTTACTTTTCAAAATTCTCTATCTGTTCATATTTTTTTGAATCATTCAAATTTCATTGATACTATTGCATTACTCAAATGCATTATCAAGAGAACAATGCTGACTTTAACAGATACTTTTCACTCTGTTCAACAGTTCAGAAATAATTCTTTGTGAAAATTAATTCATTTCACTTGATGTTATACTTCTTACTTTTTCAAATTCTCTACAAGTTCATATTCTATCAAACTACTTAAATTTCATCAATACTGTTGCATTACTCAAATGCATTATCAAGAGAACAATGCTGACTTTAACAAATAATGTTCACTTTATTTGTAAATTCAAAGTCTATCACAAGTCAAAATCGTGATGAAAATTGATTCAATGAGATCAAAGAACACTACAAGTGACAAAACAACAATCGTGTAATCATATTCAAATGATTACACAAACTAAGACAATTCAATGTTTGAAAAGAAGTGAATGAAATTGACAAAGCAGCGATGAAAGACAATGTAATAGACAAGATAGAACAAGAGCGAAAGAACAAAGATATTCATGATAATACATCTCAGTAATGCAATACTAAATAAAGCGCTGATCTGTTTATAGTTGAATGCTTTGAATTGAAAATCAAACGCAAAGTGAATGCTGAGATTGTTGCTGAAACAATAAAGCTTTTCAATATAACTGCTGCGACACAAGATGCAAATACTACTGCAGAGAAAATTGCTTCAAAAGCAATGAAGATATGCATTATCTATATGCATTATTTCTCAGTTGTAAAAACTAATATCAATTTTAGAAGACAACAGATGAGCTGAACGTAAGCGAAGAAATATTAAAATTTATGATTTCTATAGTTCACTTAATTCAATAAAGAATTCTTTATCATGATGATCTGAAGAAGTTAAAGCAGACTGATGATACTAATTCTATGATAGTTTTTCAGAATTTTACAACAGAATTCATCACTTTCTCAACTGTCAAAGAATGAGAAATTCAGAATTCAATACATGCAATAAATTCTAATTCAAATTATTTCATCATAGTAGAAAACGATGACGCAAAGATGTGCTATGAAGCAAAGAAGAATGAGAAAAAACTACAACATGATGAATATAAGATAATCAGTAGTGAGAAGAAAGAGAATAATGAAAGTGAAAAGAAAATAATAAAGCTGTTCAACTAGCGAACAGCGCTTATCTTACTTTCTAAGTTCTAATCATAATTCATAATCTTATAAATTCATAGTGCATTATCTTTTTGCATTATCATGATGTTAGGGACTAGGGCTATGTTCGAAAGAATGTAGCCAAAGCTTGATATTGGTATATACAAAGAGGTTAACTTGCAGAGCAAACCTACTGCGATACCCAGCTTCTCTATATAGGAGCCCCATTACCCCCTTGCCCCCTTGCCTTCCTCAACAAGCCAGAGGATTGACCAACCAACCAGAGGATTGACCAACCAACCAACCGATTGACCAACCAACCAACCAACCAACCGACCAATGGGTATAACCCATAACAATCTCATTGTACTCACGTAAAATCAATGTTTTTAAAGTCAAGAAACTGATGATTCTGATTGAGATGACAACTTTGATAATCAAGTCAACATTGTTTGCAAATCATTTCTCTGTTGAAGTTTCAAGCTTTTGATCAATTTGAATGTGAATGTATTCAACAATAATGAGAAGAGAAAATTTATCAAAGACAATGATAAGATTTAACTTTCAGTTGAATGCAATATTAAAAGCATTACTGAACAAAATGTTGATCAAAACATTCAGAATAAAATCAAGATTCTGAAATATTAATTTCTGTAGTGATGTTGACACAAATGATAATTTAAAGATCATGAATTTTGAAAAGTTTTTAAGATGATCAAAGAAGTTCTGATCAAAGTATATCATATGTTCAATCATCTTTTGATGAATGCAATGAATAATCGTTTGATTGATTATATTGCAGACTCATTCAATGCTGAAATATTTAAAGAGATTTGCAATCATCAGCATGAGGAACATGAAAGCATAAAAATTAATCTGATCTTTTGCTTTTAAGTTTTGTAATGTGAAGATGTTGATAAGATGAAAGAAGATGATCGCTTGTGTTGAGTATGTATTATCATCAATCAAACATTTGAAAATGATGATTAAATATCATAAGTATAAGTCTGAATGTTCTTTCAGCATGATTCGAATGCATTTTTCAAGCGAGTATTCAACAGTTTCAGCAGAAAGATGCTTGACTTCATGTTTTGAATTCTTTGACAGAATCTTAAACTGCGTTCATTGAAGTGTGAAAGATTGATTAAATGCTTTCTTGACATTCTTTTTCTTTTTCAACTTTTCATGAAACTTTGATGCTTCAATCTTGATATCTAAATCTTGTGCGCACATTATAGCAATGTACAAATCATCGTGCTTGAGAAGTTTACTATAAATTTCTTGCTTGATGATTTTTTCACTCATCATCACAGCAATGTTATCAATTGTCATGATCATGATGAGTTTATGTATAATAATGAGAATTGTTTTGTTGATTGACATATGATGAAAAGCATCTTGAACAACTCTCTCTGCATGAAAATCGAGTGCATTAATTACTTTATTGAGCAGTAAAACTTTTAAATTCAAGATAATACTTTTGATGATGATTACTTTCTGTTGCTGCTCATCATTCAACATGCTTACTCTTTCGTCAACTTATGTATTGTACTTCTCAAGCAGTCTTTCAATGCAATCATATGCATTGCTGATCATACATGCTTTTTATATCAACTTCATTTACATCTTCTTGAAGAGATTCTGTTGTTCATCAATGAAATCTTTGATGATATTTTGAAAAATTATGTCTTGAAAGAGAATAAACTTCTGCTGAACGAGTCTGACATTGCTTCGTAATCATTTCATGTTATACTCAATAATGTCGTGATCATTCACAAGAATCTGATCTGAAGTGAGCTGATATCATCTTTTCAATAAGTCAATCATGATCGACTTGTCACAATTACTGAATTCAATCAGAGTAATCATTTTGTTAATTAATATAAATAAGTTTAAATCTTGAAGCATTTGCATCATGAATTGCATTGAATATGCAAAGCGCAAGTCACGAATCTGAATTTCTTCTGTAAAGAAAGTGAATTGCATGCTCTCAAAAGAGAGTGAATTCAATAAAGATTATTTGTTGATAATAAAGAAAAGCTTAAAAGCAGCAAACAAAGCATTCATGATGAATTGAAGCTGTAACGCGATCAGCATAATGAAAGTAGCATCAAGCATCACACTGAGAATGATTGTAAAGAATGTTTCAACGTTATCAATTTCTTCGCTTTGAAACAATTGAAAGTCTTTTCAGAAGATAAATGCAGTTTCAAACATGATCAAAAATGTTTAAGCGAAGAAAAGAATGTTAAATAAAAGCAACTTCTTATTGTCTTTCTTATAAGCTGTTTGTAAATATTCATCATATCTGTTCACAATTTTTTGCTGCACTTTGAATGCATGAATGATCTTGATGAAGCTCATTGCATTCTGAGCAAGAATTGCTGTGCAAAAGTAAATTCATGTCTAAACAGAAGTGATGTCAAAAACACTTTTGCATTTCATGATGAATGCTTTACTACTTACAATTCAAGTCTTTAAAGATGCATTAAAGCTGAAATATTCTGCTATCATCAGAACAATGATTGACACTATGCTTATGATAATGAGAGTAAACTTTCATTGAACAGCGAGTGTCACAATATATATTGAGAAGAAGAGCGAGATGCTTTGAATGAATATATACAATTTTTCAACAATATCTTGATTGACACAATTGTCATCTGAAAGCTTCTGTCAGCGACTCAATACTGTGTAATGCATAAGCATGTATTTATCGTAATTTGCATCACGATAGATTCATTGTTTTCTTTGTCGAAATGTTATATTTTCTGTCTCAGCAGACTCTTCAGAAACATCATTCTCAAGAAGCGTGTGATTCTGATAGTCGCGATACATATGCAAAGTGTTGTCACGTAGTCAATGATGAAGTGAGTCATGAAAAAATACATGAAGTAGAGAACGAGATGATTGATCTGAGCAGTGAACTGCAGCACGCTGCTCTGATCAATCGCGAAATTGTTGAAGAAAGCTGTTGATGAGTCAAACATCAATGTCATTAAAGACAGAGCAGCGTCAATCGCAAGACTGTCTGTAAGTGCAATGATGTACAAGAGTATGTCAAGACGATTCGCGTATTGAAAAATTCACTATCGATGATTCAGTTCAATGCAGCAAAGATGGTCTGATTCATCGCTTACGAAGTAGTTCTTGATATCGTCTTTCTTTTCTTTCGCTGGCTTTTTCTCAGCTATCTCAGACGAGTTCGCATCGTTCGACGAAGACTTTCTGAGCCCGATCTGACTGAGTAGATTTTCCGCAGTAGATGGCGACGCATCAAGCGATTTCTCAACATCAGGCTTGTCTGATGAGTACACTGACTCAGCGACCTTTCTCATGTTTGATGATGAGATAGTACCTAATAAAGCATCAAAGGTAGAAAGATACGCGAGATCAGAGACGTCATCATCAGCTGAAACGAACTAGCATTTGACAGCTGGCGGACGGTTGATGTTTCGACCTCGACTCAACTTTCTGCATACCTAGTTATGCTAGATATGTATCTTACTTCGAAGATCGTCTGAGGTTTCGAAGATGTCAGACAAAACATCAAACTCGACTGAAACTAGATGCAGATGAAACAGATACTCGAATTTACGAGGTTTTTGCGCACGCTAACCTAAAGGGTTATTTTAGACAGTATTGAGTTTAGCGTGTCAAAAAGAGCACTGAGATGATTAGTCATAGTTAGCGTGCCTCGAAACCTCGTAGATACCTTCTACGAGTATCTTTCAGTCGTCGTCTTGAAACTGTTTCAACCTTAGCGCTAGTGAATGAGTATTTACCCTTCGCTCACTTCTTTCCTTCATTCGAATGTTCTACCTACTAGATAAATTCAGTCAATATATCTATATATATGTACCCCATTTTCAATAACTTATAAATTGCTAAAGAAGCTACACGCTCATCAAATAGTTCAAGTATTCTGCATACTTCTTTAGTCGAGACCGAAGTACATTATGAATGAGAGCAACAGACTGATCACGATCGCTATCGCGATTGCGCTCATCGCTCTGATTGTTACTCTTGAACAATTCATTCAGCAGTTGCTAGAAACAGCTAATGAATATCGAAGATGCAAGAAATCTGTCATTGATTCATGGTCTAAGCTGACACGTCTTCATGAGCTGTGATACGAGTTCAGATTTGAGACTCTGTACACAAGTTCAGAAATCGCTCTTATTTCATTCAACAATATGAATTATAAAGAAATGAAAGAGAGGTCTCGCAAGCTGAGCATGATGCAGCCTATTGTTCGAAATATTACACTTGTCGTCAATCTTACATGCCTTGAAAGAAATCTACATCAAAGATATAGTCACTTTGTCTGAGCTTATCTCTCTTCTTTCAAAGCCTATCTGAAATCGATCTTTAGATATCTTTTATATTTTGCAATGCGAAAGAGTCAGCCGAAGGTGAAGAATCCTGAGAATGAATCAGAAAGTAAGATCACGACGCAACTACCATCTATTCACCTGATACGCGAGAGACAAATTCGAAAGACCTTCGAAGTGATGAAAAAAACTGTTTGTGATCAGTCGACGAAACAAGAACTACTAGTGAGCTGAGTTCTCTTTTTGAAAGCGCTGCATGAGAATTATCTTCAGCAGTGATCTGACGATTGCGAATGCTCTATCAAAGGCAAGTCTTTCGTCGTTTCTCACTTCTCTCGAATCTCAGAGAAATATGTCGAATCTCGATGAAACGATGCTATTTCAGGTCGAACGATGCTCATGCTTTTTCTTCGTGAGCGCAGCTGAAATTTCATGCCATCGAACGTAGTACGATCTGTCACGTCGATTCAAGTTCGAGCTCTGATTGTGTTAGTCACGAGACTCGAAATGCAATGAAGTGGCCTGAATCTGAGGTTCGACGATGAAATGAGCGCGCAGAGTAACAGTTATCACCTCACTTCAGTGTCTCTTCGTGATCTCGAAATCATCATGTAGTTTGGTTCGAATGATCTTACAGCTCGAGAGCTGAAATACATTTCTAGCGTAACAGCGGACAAGCTATTGTGCGAGATTCTGCCCGGCTGTCTCGGCCTTTGTCAAGAGGTCAAGATCGTTGAAGACGATCGCACACAGTCTCTAATCGACAATTTTTTCGATATTCTGAGTCTTCTCGACGATGTTTATCAGAGTCTCGCAGATTCGAAGTATGAGAATTGACTGGGTTTTAGAGAAAACGTCTTCAGACGTATGATGATCAATGACGTCATGATATTATTCTGTTCTTTCTTACCTGAAAATTTGTGCACGAGCGTGTACTGTTACTTCTACGCTTGGTCTGAACAGAGTCAGATGTCGACGTTTCATCTGTGAGAGTCGAGACGAGCTTTACTTGTACAACTTCGAAAGCGAATTAAGGCTCTAAACGAGCTGTCAAAAGATGATAACAGACTAGAATATGTCAAAGAGAGTCTAGAGCGATTAGAGAAGAACTTCAAGAAGAATTTTTACGTTCAGCGCGATTCTTTGATAGCTCGGTTCGAAACTGATGAAGAACGAGCGACTTCAAGAAAACGCGAACTAGAAGAAGTTAGACTTCAACGCAAAGTATTTCTAGAGGATTTGCGTGAAATATTCAAAGTGACGCAGGATTTTTTTTTAAGAAGAAGACTGCCGAACTCTGAGAATGTCAAAAAGGTTTCTGAATACGTTGATCTCGTCAGCGTCAATATTGAGATGTGTCACTTCGCAGAGCAGAAAGCTAGGAAACGTTGCGATACAAACGACGGTAAACATCCGCTCAATTTTAGCGAGCGACCTTGAGAAGACTTCCTCGAATGTTACGAGGCCGCCTCTTGCTATGTAGAGTTTCTCGATCACAACGAGTATGAGCTGTTCGTGAGTTTGCGCAGAAAGAGATGCAAGATGGAAAATTTGAAGATGAAAGAGGCATGATGAATGCTTATGCTTCGCGATATTGTGTGAAACCTGTCATGCAACTGTCTCAACTCTGACGAGCCTATACCGTCAAGCTTTTATGACAATCAAAGGCCTGTGTGAATAATGTGATAGATACTTGGAAAGACAAACATGAAAGCGATTGAAGAACATGAGCGAGCACTGCATTCATATCTCACTTAGTCGACATATACATCGTGACGAGTCTTATCGTAAAATCTGACGAGATATGCGTAAGAACGCATCAGACCCATCGCTGCTTTAGCGATGTGAACTTTTTTGTCATCTCACTCGAGATAGTCGAGCTCTGTGCGTAGTTTCGATATCGACCCTCGAGGAAGTACAAATCTAGTAGAATAAGAGATAATTGAGCATTGGCTTGATGAAGATTCGCGTGTCGATTCATACTAGATGAAGTCGAGAGTCTTTGATAATCACAATCTTCTAACCTTTAATCTTTTGATAGTGCAGCGATAAGATTCTTGAGCTTGACAATGTGCTCACAAGCCACAGATATGACGTCATTCTGTCAAGATCTCTTGTGCAAATATTTAAATTCAAGAAGTTGAAGAGAGACTCTGAGTTGAACTGCAAACGCAGCAAAGACTGTCCGGAAAGTCTCTCATTACTGTGTGAATGTGAGACTTCGCTTGCTGTATCGTTGAGTTGACAAGCCTTTTCAAATGAAGAATACATATTTAGTTGATGGAAATGATTTCAACCAGCCTTCAAATTAAGATGTGTCAGAAGCAGAAGACTCGTCTTTCAAACAAGTGCTCAATGTACAACTGATGAACTTGACAAAACGTTAGACTGACCGTCGAGTCGAGTTTTCATGCCAACTTTCTGACTTTTCCCGAATACGCGAGTCAAACCTACTGTAGGCAGCTCTAGGCAGCCCTGACTACCATTGAAGCTGCCTACCATTGTTTTCGAAGGCAGACTGCCATTTAACTTCCAAGACCGATTTTCTTCAAAATCTCACATCTTCTTCGTTCTAGTCAGTTGTATTCCCGATTGCAATATCGAACTCAACAACATCAACCTGCATTTTTAGAAAAATGTTGAACATTGAGATGTTAGAGACTTTTGCTAGCGCGAATCAGTTTGAACATCAAAACCATCAATTTCCCTCGCCCGGATTGATTTATGCGCGCTGACTATCTCACATACTTTGGGAAACATGATTGTAGCTCTGGGTTAGCTTAGCTTAGCTTAGCTTAGCTTAGCTTAGCTTAGGGTTAGGGTTAGGGTTAGGGTTAGGGTTAGGGTTAGGGTTAGGGTTAGGGTTAGGGTTAGGGTTAGGGTTAGGGTTAGGGTTAGGGTTAGGGTTAGGGTTAGGGTT
>JAABUV010008390.1_pt1 | contig 10467 bp, 12 predicted proteins | sample 5559971 | NCBI WGS metagenome assembly JAABUV01 (sample SAMN10711881, study PRJNA513362) | rock metagenome | isolation source: Antarctica rocks | place: Antarctica: Victoria Land, Knobhead nord | collected 2015-12-19
CCTTTGTCGGCTTTGTATCACGCTTGCCGGTGTGTCAGCGGAAGCAAGCACTCACAGGCGGCTGCGGAAGCGGTGGGAAGGTCGCAGCAGCTGCAGCGCAGCACTCAGAACACAGCGGCCCGCGCTCGCCTACTTGCGCCCTTGTTCTCCCACATAATGCAGACTTACAATATGCCCACACTGGTGGCGTCCGTGACACGCTGGGGCGCGCGAATGCAGCGGCGCCGGCGCCGCGCAGCGGCGCGGAGGCGCTCAAGGCGCTGCTGACGCAGCTGTACCAGACGCGCGCGGCGGCCTACCGCGACTCCGTGCGCGCGTTCATCGAGGGCTACGCGGAGGGCCGCGCCGCGCCGCCCGCGTCCTGGGAGGACGCGCTCGGGCCGCAGCCGGGCGCGCAGGCGCCGGCAGCGCCCTCTGGCTTAAGTACAAGCGAGACGGGCGGCGCCGGCGCGCCGCCCGGCCGCGCAGCAGGCCGTGCGGCCGGCGGCGCCGCCGGAAGCAGCGGCGCCGCGAGCGCCGCTGGCGGCGGCGGCCCCGCGGGCGCCGGCCGGGGCGGCGCTGCAGGCGCGGCAGGCGGCGAGTCTGCACAAGGCAGCGAGGCAGCCGCCGCCTGCGACGACCCAGGCGCGGCGTCGCCGAGTGGTGCGGGTGCCGCGTCCGGCGTGCGGCAAGCGGCGGGCGGTGATGACAGGGCCGCCGTGCCGCCCCATGCAGGGGGCCGCCCAGGCAGGGGTGAGAGGCAGGCTGGTGGCGCAGCTGGCACGAGCGCCGATGACGGCCGGCTGGCGGACAGCGGTGCAGGCGGGGCAACAGGTGCTCATGCGGATGCAGAGTTACAGAGACACAATTGTGCCGGGCAGGCAGCCAGTGAACGGCGTGAGCAGGAGCCTCCTTGCACTGCAGCAAAGTGACTGACATGGCCAAGGAGTGCGCGTGCTTGCTGTGTGAGTTGGCTGTCTGCTTTGTCACACGCGACCTTGTGCAGCAGTGACCAAAGAGCCAAACCTGGCCATGGCGCAATAGAGTGCCTGATCCTGCTATGTTTGTAACGGGCCACCGCATGCGTTTGCGTTCTCGCCAGCATAACTACAACGGGACGAGGTCGCCACCCAATGCGCTAGCCCTGCCGCTCACTGCAATGACTGCAGATGCAGCACACGACAATCTAAAAAGAACCAGACACCCCAGACGACCCCAGACCACGCGCGAAAACTTGAGGCCTACATCAGACTCGGCGCGCCGGCCGCAGCCCCCGTGTCTGGCGGCTCAGCGCGGTGGCAGCGGCGGCCGCCGCCGCTGTGGCCTCGGTGCGCGCGGCCGCGGCGCCGCCCTCAGGGGCCGGGTCCTCGTCCTCTTCCAGCACCCAGCCCACCAGCGCAAAGAGAAACTCCGTGAAGGAGACCATGCCTGCACCGGCGGAGGGGGTCAGGACCCTTCTGTGCCGCACGTGCAGCACCCATTCCTGCTCCTGGGCACTACTTCATGTGGCAGACCACAAGACGTCCAATAACATACTTCACAATTGGGTAAGGCACGTTATTGTCTTATGTCTCGGCGCAGCGCAGAGCAAGAATTAGGTGACAGTGACATGGGCTGCTGTGCGACCCATGAGCCACGGGGCGGCATGCTAGCGCGGCACCCAGAGGCACGCACCGTCGTGGTCAAAGTCCATCTCCTCAAAGCGCCTGCCCAGGTCGTGCGCGGCAGTGGAAGCGCCCCCTTCCCGCGGCTGCTCATGGTGGGCGACATCGCCGGGCTCCCTGAGGGCGGCTAGGAGCTCCTCCTGCTCCCCGCCGCCAGCCCAGTGATACAAGCACATGCAACAGCCCGGCAGATGAGGATGACCGAGATGTTTTGGGCTGTGGACTTTGCATCACTTGTTGGGCCCGCCCAAAGCAGGCACACAGCAGTATAAGAGGGTCCTCAGCTCTAACACAGCAATGAAGTAGTGCATGCGCCTGGCATGCTGACCATGAGAGCGCTCACGCGCCCCGTCTGAGCAAACCCGCCTCAGCCTCCAGGGCGGCGCACCGCCTGGATGTAGCCGTCGAGCGAGGTGTCGAAGAACAGGAAGGACTCCTCCGCCTGCGCCCGGCCGTGCCGCGCGTCATTCCTCTACTCGGCAGTGTCAGGTTGGGCCGAGCAGGGGGCGGAGCGCATGCAGGCCCCACGGCACGGATGCGGGCTAGACCAGGACTGGTGGGGTCCTGCTCTTGGGGCGCGGCCGCGCGGGCAGACGTGGCGCCGCACCAGGTGGAAGGTGTGGGTGATCTCGGGGTCCAGCGCGCCGGCCATGTCTGCCTGCGACACGAAGCTGAAGATTGCCAGCACGAGGACAAACTCCTGCGGCGCGGCCCCGGTGGCTTTCATGCCCTGCCCGCTGGACAGGTCGCCGCCGGGCCTGAGACCACTCCAGGGCATGGGACCGCCCCATCAAGCGGGGCGTGGGACTACCTCATCAAGCCGGGCATAGGACCACCCCATCAAGCGGGGCATGGATCCGCTCCAGGGCATGATGGACCTTAACAACAAGCCTAACCCTAGCCTATCAAGCCGGGCGCAGGACCTTGAAGTCGATGGTGTGGTTGTTGTCCATGTCGGCGGCGCCAAAGGTGGTCCGCAGCAGCGCGTCGCTGACGTGGAAAATGCGGCGCGCGACGCCCGCCCGCAGCTCCTGCGGCACGCAACTGCTGAGCGCGCTCGCCCTGCCTCAACAGCGTTCACAGCGGCTGCCAGCAGGCGCAGCAGCGTGCACGGCGCGCTCTGACGGGCGGGGCGCTCGCAGGCGCGGGCGCCGGGCGTGCTGGGAGCACCTTGAGGTCGATGACGCCGTTGCGGTCGCTGTCGATCTCGCGGAACAGGAGGCTGCACTTGCCAAAGCCGGCGCGCAGCGCGTCAAAGCGCAGCAGCAGGCGGTGGAAGCTGGAGGCCTTGGCCCTGGGGGCCTGCGCGCGCTCCTGCGGCGCCGCCCACGCGCGGTGCAACTGTTAGGGTAGGGTAGGGTGGATGCTGGAGGCCTTGGCCCTGGGCGCCTGGGCGCGCTCCTGGTGCATTGCCATGCGCGGTGCCACTGTGAGTGTCAGAGGGGCGCAGCCCGGGCGCAGCCCCCCTGGTTCTGCACAGGCGGCAGCAGTGGCGCGGCGCCCCGCAGCTGGGGCGCGGCCTGCGGGCACGCGCCTGCATCACGCTGGCGAGCTTGGCTTCCAGCAGGGCGCCCGGCGCCCTGCGCTCTGCCTCGGCCGCGGCAGGCGCGCTGTGCCTCAGGCCCACTACTGGGCTCCTGCTGCCTCCGGCTGAGTGTTTGTGGGCGGCAGGCTGCGCGAGCGGGATGGTGCGCAGCTACATACTACATACCCGGTTGACAGTGCCTGACAACAAACTTCCGAGCTTTTTTTGGCAGGGGTGCTGCTGTGACACCTCTGACAGCAAGCAGTGGCAGCGCGTGTGCGTCCAGTGTTGCCGCAACTGTGAAACTGCTGCCACCCATGGTGCCCCTACCCTACACATGTGCTCTGTAACAGCGCCATCTTGAGATCTTGGTGGAACGCATTTATGCGGCACGCACGTAAAGGAGCACGGGGTGTCAGCTTGGAGCTGCAGCAGTTACAGGGCGATGGTGCATGGACGCAAGCTTCAGCTGACACATGGGTGGCCAAGTCGCACTTGAGCAAGCAGGTGCAAGCCAGTCTGCAGACTCTGCAACTGACTGACTCAAACTCGGTAACAGACCTACTCTTTACGATGCGCGCTCCGCCAGTCTGCACAACATGCTCTTAGGCAGGTGATGGGCAAATGACTTGTGCTGGTCGTGGAGTAGTTCTGAGCAGACACCAAAACAGAGCACACAGAACAGTCAAGAGGCTGCAGAGCCTGCATGCACGCGCAGCACCGCGAAACCGCATTCCAGGCCCTGCTGCCAGCGCAAGCGACCACCGCACGCCGCAAATCCCGCACGCCCGACCTCAGCCGGCACCCCCAGACCGGCCAAGCGCCTGTGCCGCGGCCCAGGCAGGCCGGCTCAGTATGCCCGCCAGCCGTTGGCCTCCAGGCGCGCGGCCTTGGCGAGCACCTCGGCCTCCATGACGACCGGGTAAAGGGTGTATGGTAAGGGTTAGGATAGGGTACGGCTCAGTACGCCCGCCAGCCGTCGGCCTCCAGGCGCTCGGCCTTGGCCAGGACCTCGGCCTCCATGCGCGCCTGCTGCTCCAGCACGCGGCCCTGCAGCTCCGCGTCGGACGCCGCCAGGATGCGCGCCGCGAGCAGCCCCGCGTTGGCCGCGTTGCCGACGGCGACCGTCGCGACCGGCACGCCGCGCGGCATCTGGCGGCGCGCCGCCGGCGGGTCAGCGCGCGGCCCCAAGAGCGCCCAAGCTGGTCATGTCACATGAGTCATGTGTCCGAGCTGGCTGAGTGAAGTGCGTCATACCGGCCTGTGTAAAATAAGCAGGGTATGCACGATGATACTCATGAAACCAAGCGGCGCATCCTAGCGTCTGAACGACGTGATCGCGCTGCAAAGACAATGCAGGCGTCGGCCTGCGCGCCTGCACGATGGACAGCAGCGCGTCGATGCCGCTCAGTGCCGCGCCGGTCGGCGGCACCACGGGCACGCCCACCACTGGCAGCGGGGTCAGCGCGGCGACCATGCCGGGCAGGTGCGCCGCGCCGCCGGCGCCCGCGATAATGACCTGGGGCACAGCAGGGGAGGATTCAGTGAGCAAAGAGGGGTGGGCCAGAGGGCACAGGGGAGGAGTCCATGACAGGCACGGCCGCCGGCGGGCGCGTCCATGCACAGGCGCGCAGGCGCATGCACAGGCGCGAGCGTCGCCAGCTGCTGCGCTTGCTGGCGCCCCTGGGCGCTGCCGCTGCATGGGCGCCTCTCCAGTGAGGTCAGGCTGGGCTGCGAGTGCTCCGGCGCACTCGACTCGGCACCCCATAGTGGGCGCGCAAAGGGCCTCCCAAGCGCTGCCACCACCCCCGTCATGTTGTTTCTTGGGGCAGCCCACCCCGGATCCCAATCAAACAGCGGGCGCCACAGTGACAGCACTCCAGCGGCGCGCGGCCGGCGGCGCGCCTGCAGGCCGCGCGTGTGCGCGCCGCGCGCGTACGCGACCATGCGCTCCGGCGTGCGATGCGCCGACACAATCGTGACCTCGGCCGGCACGCCCAGGCCCTCCAGCGCCTCCGCGGCCGCGCGCATGGTGGCCAGGTCCGAGTCGGAGCCCATGATGATGCCCACGCGCGCGCGGCCCTCTGCGCGGCGCCATTGATACCTTTGAGTCAGCACCCGCACGGTGGCCCGGTCCGAGACGGGGCCCATGATGACCCCCAGATGTGGGCGCCGCTTTTGTGCGCGGCCGCTAACACGCTGGAGCAGCGCGCAGCCCCTTGTTCGGTGTGGCGCCCAGCAGGCGCTGCTGCCAGAGCATCGTCGAGACATTGGCAGGAGACAGTGCCTGCCATGCCAACTGAGACGCATGAAAAGTGATGAGTGACGTCTTGACGGTCCGTTTCACCACCATGCGGTGCCTGCTTCCACAGCAGCCGGGCGCAGCGGCGGCCCGCGCGCGCACCGGGCGCGGGCGCCGGCGTGGCCGACAGCAGCGCCTCCGCGCGCGCGTCGATGGCGGCCAGGCGGCGGTGCGCGGTCGCCGCATCCGGCGCGACAATCGTGACGTGACCCAGCTTGCGCTGAGCGACCACCTCGCGCTTGCCGTACCAGTGCACGCTCGCGCCCGGCACCTGGCGCGCGGCACATGCGCACGGTTCAGCATCTGTCACCCATGCACCTGACCGCCAGCCTGGTGCACGCCCCTGTGCCCCTGCAAGCGGAGCGCGTCTGAGGTCATGCTAGGGTTCAGGGTTCGCATCATAGAGCTGCTGCCTACGCGACACAAGTTAACAAGCTGCTGTACTCGCGCTGGACATGAGTTGCACGCAGCTGCGCACAAGGCAGCAGCCGTGCTTGTCAGTGTACATGCATAGAGAGAAGAGCGGGCATGGGCTGGGCCGCAGCCGCACAGCGGGGCGCGGGCGCGGGGGGGCGCGCACCGCGTACGCGCGCGCCATGACCTCGTGTGCGCGCGCCATGCCCTCCTCCCCGTCCGCCTCGCCCAGGATGTTCAGCATTATGCTGCGCGCGCGCGCGCCTGCATCAGGCGCGCACGCCCCCCCCGCGCGGGCCGCCCTGTCCGGCCCGCACTCGCACGGAGCGGGCGGATGCGCTTGGCGGCTCGGTGCGGCCCCTTGCGGCTCAATTCGGCCCCTTGTGGCTGTACTGTCCTGCACCGTCCGTGGCGATGCATCCTGAGGGCCAGACAGGCACCCTCTCACGCATCTCTTGTTATCTTGAGGTGGTGGGTCTCTGCCAAAGAAAAAGCCTGGCCCCATGCGTGCAGACCACAGCCAGGTCTCACATGACTCCCGAAGTGGGATGACGGGGCCGCGGCCGGCACAGCGCTGGCCCGCGCCTGCAGCCCACGGCCAGGTCGGGCGCGCCCAGCGGCCAACCGAGCACGGCGCGCAGGTGCTGGCCGTACTGGCTGGCCGCGCACGCCTCAATGGTGAAGTGGCCGCTATTGTGCGGGCGCGGCGCGACCTCGTTCAGCAGCAGCCGCCCGTCTGGCAGCAGGAACATCTCCACGCCAAACACGCCCGCGCCTGGGCCCCCGCGCGGCCGCGCGCGTCAGGGTCGCCACACAGGCTGCCCGGCATTGGGCGCTCCTGCCGGCGCATGTTGCGGCATGCATGCTGTCTGCCACGACTGAGTTGCCGGCCACAGCGGCGCGCCGCACAGCAGGCTCAGCGCGCAACGGACGCCGGGGCGCATCAGCGTGGACGGCGCTTGAGGAGGGTGCAGGCAGGAGCCCACGCGGCTTACGCCCCAGCGCAGCCCCCGGGGCAGCAGGCCGTCCAGGCACGCGGCCGCGCGCTGCGCCACTAACCCTATCTTCAACCCCTACAACCTCCAGGGCAGCGCGCCGTCCAGGCAGGCTACCGCGCGCTCGGCGACGGCGCGCGCGCGGTCGCGCAGCCGCGCCGGCACGCGCGCCGGCGCCTCCGCGGCGAGCAGGATGGAGTTGACGTGCAGCGTCTCCGCGACTGGGCAGGCGGCCACCTCGCCCGAGCGCCCGCGCGCTACCATCACGGCCAGCTCCTGCACGCCAAGCACCGCCCCGCGCGTCACGCCTGACGCCGCGCGCCCAGCCCCTGCGCGGGCGCCTGCGCAGCGGCCAAGAGCGGGCCCGCGTGCCATGCCGTTGCCGCGGAGCGCGCAGCCAGGCCCGCCCCATCGCGCGAGCCGCACCCGCAGCCATCCCCCGCGCTGCTCCGCCCTGCGCGCCGTCACGCCGCTGCATGCGCCAGCGAGAGTCCCGCAAGCCCCCCTCCGCTTTTCCGCCCACAGACCGGAAGGTCACTTTCGTGGGCGGCTGGCACCACCCGCAGCCACCGGTACGCGACAGGCGCGAGCTGCCACGCCGCTCCGGCAAGCCTCGCGGAGGAGCGGCGGCAGTGGCCGCGCGCGCCTTGGTGAAAGGCGCCCAGCGCTCCGCGTAGAGCCCGTGCGCGTAGCCGCCCAGCGCCTCCACCGCCGCCGCCAGCGCGTCCGCGCTTGCCACGACTGCGTTGCCGCGACCGTCGTACGCAAGCCTGCGCTGCCGCTGCAGCTTCATTTTTCCATTGACTTGGGGTCCTTCACTTCTTCCTCCTCACAAAATATTAGTATATCTCAGCTGGCCACAGGGCAGGGCCGCAACACACAGCGCTTCACTGCGAAGAAGATACTGCAGTCCCTCGTGCTATATGTTGCGGCGGCCTGGGGCGCGCCGGCGCGACTTGAGCATGAGCGGGAAGCCAAAGGCGGCGGCGGCGGCGTCCGCGTCGGCCGCGCTGGCCACGCCGCGGAAGTCCGCCACCGGCACGCCCGCCGCCGCAAAGTGCTCCTTCTGCAGCAGCTTGTCCTGCGCGCGCGGCCAGGGGTAGGGTAGGGTCAGGCTCCTTCTGCAGCAGCTTGCCCTGCGCGAGCGCCGCGGTCAGGCGCCGCGCAGCCCCGCGGGCGGCCCTCGGCGCGCGCGGCGCAGCGCGCCGGCCGGCGAAGGCGGGCGCGGGGGCGCGGCGCGCGGGCGCCAGAGGCGCGTGCCGGGACAGGGTTAGGTTTAATCAGGGCCACGCGCCTGGATGACGCGCAGAGTGCCCGGCGTCGGCTCCACGGCCACGCCCAGCTCCGCGCGCACCGCCTCGAGCGCGCCCGCATCGATGTGCTCTATCTCCACCGTCAGCACGTCCACGCCGGCCGCAAACTGCCTGCACGCTCGGGCCCGCCTTCCTGCCGCGCGCTGCAAGGCCATGCGGGCTGGACGCGGCACTGCGCCGCTGCGGCGCGTTCGCGAGGCGGCCACGCAGGAGGCAGCCTGACGGTGTCCACCACCGAGCAGCGACAGTAGAGTGCAGAGTGCAGTGCCCCAGCATATGCAGACAAAGTGCTCATTACATACGCAGATATGTATGCGGACAGTCGTGCAGGGTGCGGCCGGGCGCGCGCCGGATCATGTCCGGGTCCCTGAAGCTGCCGAGCGTGTGCTCGGCCACCGCAGCGGCCGGGCAGCCGGGCGTCGGGTCCAACACCTTGACGCGGACGCCCATCTTGGCCTGCCGCGCCGCGGCGCCCGCGTCTCAATCGCTCGCTTGCAAGGACGGCGGCTCCGGTAAGTGGTGTCCATGCACTGCTGGCTGGCTGAGCACGGGGCGGGAGCAGCCCCCAGCGTCTGAAAGCTGCAGCGGTGCCGCATAAAGAGTGCGGGCGGTCACGCGCCGCCTCAGTGGCGAGCATCTTGCCGAGTTGGCCGCCGCCCAGCACGCCGACGACCGCCGCCCGGGGCAGGCCCACATCGCTGCGCGCGCACTGCCCCACTGTTGCGGCCGTTATGCACAGGGGCGGCTCACTCGGACCCGCCTCCGAAGAAGGCTGATGTGACTGCAGTGCATTGGCACGGAACAAGGTGCTCCAAGCAGGGCTGACAGCGGGCTTGTACGCCATGTGCTTTTGAGAGGTACCTGATGGCTGTCGAGTGCTGCTCTGAGCTCTCCAGCGCAGTGCTGCAGCGGGTGCGCTGCGCCGGCCTCCGCTGCCGGTGACTGGCGCTGCGGGCGCCTTCGGGCGCGCCGTGCGGCTGCAGCACCGCAGACAGCTGCGCTCTGAGGGCTGACCGTACGCCAGGCGCCCTGCAGTGCGTCCGCTGCATAATCACGCCGCCATGGCTCCACCAGAGCGCCCCTCGAGGCAGGACAGGTGCTTGCGCGACTGCTGACCGCACAGCTGTGGTGTGAGTCTGGACAAAGGTGGAGAGTCAGTACGCAAGATGCAGGCACATGCATGCACATGCGCAGTCCTCGTTTCTTCTTCTTCTGAAGGTGTCGGCCGGGCCGTGTATGCCCCCGCATGTGGAGTCGGCCTTGAATGTCTCAAAGCGCTTGCCCACCGGCATGCATGTCCGCAGTGCTTACAGGGCGTGCTTACATGCATGTCGCACAGGCAGCAGGGTGCACAGAGTCTGCAGTGCTGAAACTCAACGTTTGCTCCTCACCATCCAACAACTACACGGGAAACGCGCCTACACAAACACTGCTTGCCACGGAAAAACACCATGCGCTCACCAGCCTGCGGCACCTCCATGTCGCTCCGTGTCGCTTGGTCCAAGCGTATCACCCACACTCCACTGAATGCATGACGCAGGGCAGGTGTGCACGTGCGGACAATATCGCGCGTCACCAGCAGAGGCGCGCTCTGTCGAACCTGGGCACTGACCCGCGCCGCGGGGCGGGCAGCGCAACCCCCCGCCTGGTGCCAAGCAGTGGCAAACAAAAGAGCAAAGCGCCAGGCGCCCAAATGAGGTGCAGCAATGGCGCTTCCGACACCACCGGCGCTGGGTCCGCCTCAGGGCGGACTGCAGCGGGCGCTGCTGCTGAGCCGTGCACCGCTGCTGGTGCGCCAGCGCTCGAGCCGACTAATGGCCTAGCGCGCTGGGTTGAACGTAACGCATTCCCCCAACAGAGGCGCCGCGAGCGCGCACCGGCACGCCGCAGCGCGTTCTGGCCAGGGGCTGCCAGGCCGCGCGGCGCGAGACGCGCAGCGGTCCGCCCTGCCCTGGGCGTTCAGCAGTCCGCCCTGCGCTCGGCCCGCGCTGCGCCAGAGCGGGTGCTGCCCAAGCCGTGGCTCTTCAGCGGGCATGCAGCCGCGCCGCGCGCTGGGCCAGGGGCAGCCAGCGCGAGGCCACGCGCGCAGCACGAGCGTGGGCGCCGGCGGCTCGGCGGCGCCGCTCGGGCGCGCCGCGGCGGTCCTGGCCGCGGCGGCGCAGCTCAGGAGCCGTGCTCCTTGATGGCGCCACGCGGCGCGTCACCGTGCGCAGCGGCCAGCGGCGACCAGCGCGAGGCCAGGCGCGCTGCGTCGAACGCAAAGTTTAGCAGCACC
>JAABUV010008391.1_pt1 | contig 10467 bp, 9 predicted proteins | sample 5559971 | NCBI WGS metagenome assembly JAABUV01 (sample SAMN10711881, study PRJNA513362) | rock metagenome | isolation source: Antarctica rocks | place: Antarctica: Victoria Land, Knobhead nord | collected 2015-12-19
ATACGCAGAAGCATGGGAAGGATTTTTGAGTTTTTTGGTAGGGAGGAGATGTGAGTGTTTGATTTGTAGGGGGGGATGGGGACAGGGATAAGGCTATGGGGTTTGAGGGTTTTAGGGGGGGGTTGAAGCGTAGGGGATGGAGGATAGGGGGTGGGGGATGGAGGATGGGGGTGGAGTGGATGTTATAAGGATAGAGGATGGGTTGTGGGAGAGGGGAGTGGAGGGGGGTGGGGAAAAGGGGAGAAAAGGGGTGAAGGAAGGGGGAAGGGGGATTGGGGAGGGAAGGGGGGATTGGGGAGTAGGATAGGGACGTGTTGGGGATTATGGAGTAGGGGAGTAAGAAAAAGTACACTAAGCTTTGTCGAAAATATGAGATTTGTGGGAATATTGAGTTAGTACATGAAAGTGAAGAACGGGAGGATGAATATGATATGGGGAAGAATGGGAGGATGATTGGCCATGCCGATCCTATTACCGCTGCTTTGATATATGGATGCTTCGATTCTTTCTCTATTTTATCTTGTTAACATTTTAATGGGGGTAGTTTGTGATTCATTGACATTATTCTCTCCACTTCATGAAATGCAGAGTATGTAAATAGGATAACTCATCCCTTGGTGGAGCATAGTTCAATGCTGTCTCTCGAAACCCTTGGGCAGTATGGGAAATAGATAAGCCGCGGCTTATTCGGTCGTTTGCATGAAATTGATAGGTATTGCGGCTATCGGCATTGGTGTGATGAATCTTCTAAGGAGGTACTCAGGGGGCTGGCAGATTTGAACTGGATCCTTCGGATAGGATAGGTCATTTGTGATCTGATGCAGGTACCCGAGACATTTGCCTGGACTTCCAATTCTTTGTCTTGTCTTCCGTGACGGCGACATCGTTGAGGGATAGCAGTGTATACGATGGTTGAGGACTTGAGTACGAATATGATTTCACCTTTCGCGGGGTTTTATTGGTTGAAGAGAAAGTGTTCTGTAGATTGGCTTTCCTGATGAATATATATTCGGGTTTAATGTGAGGTGCGGCTTCAAGTCTTGCCCTTGGCTTCGTCCGAGGAATTCCATGCTTCACTTTGGTCGTCGTTCTGGGGATCTCCTGATTGAGAAGCGCGGTCTCTTTTCTTCCTTGACTTCACGATTATGTCTCTGGCCGTTCGGACGTTGGTCGGTGTCACTTCAGTAAGGCGGTCGTGTTCGCATCAATTCGCTTACCGGGGTACCTTCCAAATATAGTTTACTATAATTCGGTCTTTCAATGTCAGGTTCTTTCGCTTCGTGATTGCAAGAAACGCCTTCTTTCTTTGCCTTTCAAGGTGTTGATTTTGAGCCGCTGGGCGCAGCTTGCATGTCTTTCGGGGTCAAATTTCGAATGACACTACCATCGATCATGCGCTGCATTCTTATTCTCCTCGTAATGGTGGCAGTATCGCTTGCAGCGCTCCCAGTGCTTCCAGTATACCGCCAGCAGAGTATGTGTCTCAATTGAAAGGAGTACTGGGTCCTGAGCTGACAGTCACAGCGCTCCAATTACCGGGACAAGACGTTACTGCGTCAACTTGTGATGGAGGTTCCGATTGTCGACGATGGCTGAATCGCCGCCGTGATTGGTTCTGGTCGCAGCGACAGAACCATGTATTCGCTGGTGAGACGCCAAAGCGTTGTGTCAGAGGTCAGCTGTTGGATACGTCCATCTTTGCTACGGTGACGGAGGCTAATATGTGTTTTGCATAGAGAACGCGCAATGTAATGTCTATAATGGAGACTTGTGCTGCGAATCCCTTTATTGTCATGAAGTACCGAACTTCAATGGTGTGTGCAAAATTATGGGCCGTTGAAGAAAGAGGGTATTTGGTCCATGTGAATAAGGAATGGGGCCTGGTGTGTAATGAATGGCTCTGCTGGTGTAGAGTCGTCTCGAAATCTCTCATCAGTGAGTGATGATGGCTTTGGAGATCCCCTGCCGTATATAATTGCATTGGTAGACTCATCCTCAGGGACATACAGAATGATCCCGATATCATTCTCGCCAATTATTGATGCTTGAGTAACGCTTTCCTCGATTGACATATGGATTGCAGCTGCAATGCAAAGAGCTTGATGTACTTGCTTTGTGAACCATATTGCGGATTCGTCAGAGCTCCATGACTGTATATGCTTTTGGGGGCACACGTTCGGTCGTGCGATCTGGCGAAAATCGCCCAATGTTCAGAAAAGGCTCAAATGCGCGCTCGATGTCGTGGGAGGTCAGCAACCCATGAAAATGAGCATTCTCATCAAACCTTGGGTACACGATCGACACAGCAGACCCGGGCTTCCTAGGAATAACAAATTCATCCAGCTACCATGTGAACCGCGGAACACTCGGATCCAACAAGCCGCCATGATCGAGTACCTTAGTGACAGCATTTATCAACCCTGTAGCCACGACGGTCGACGCGAACAAAATCATGAACGGAAAGGTAAGGTCTCCTCCTCCCAGGTTACTATCGATTGGAAATAACCTATACACTGAAAAGACGATTGCGGTGCTGATCGAGAATTGCTCAAAGTAGCCTATCAGACTCTTTTGCGAGACTGCCTCGGTGGTTGGAGATGAGGACTTTTTTGGAAGACCGCCCCTGGGAAGAGGAGGATACGGGACGGAGGGACCTATTGATTTTCCCACAATTGAAGGTAGGGCTATATTGAAGTTAGACATGATTTCGTCACAACTGTCCTTGTTGATGCTCTGTTCATGGTCAACGACGTGTAGGCTACTTCGAGAAGAGGCTATTGCCGAGATCTCTCACGCCATTGTTTCCCTGGCAAAGCGAGACCAGAGCAATCTGATTCGCTAGGTGAGCCTGGTTCAAACTCAGGTTTGCGATATCGTTTGCTGTTTGGGCCGCTTTATAAGACTTGATGCCCCACGTTAAGGCGAGGGACCCTACTATGAAGCCAAGGAGACTGTTAAGTGGCGTAAAATAGGACTTGAATGTTTGTGTTGTCATTTCCATAGTTAAATTGAATTGTCGTGCGTCTGTTCCTGATTCTGACTTGGCGAATTTAGAGCGAATCTACTGATCGTCGGTGGTTTGAGAAGGAGAAGAAGCTCCTTGTGGTTTTCAAATATAATTGCGAACGACGCTAGGCTGTGATATGCCGAGCTAGGAAAGCTGACAGCTAAGCCTCTTCGAGTCAGCCTCTTAGTCTGCCCTCGCTCGGCCTACACCTGAGGCACTGCAACTCCAGAGCATGTCAGAAAACACAGTACTACATCTCCTAGTATAAGAAGCTCCTCCTACAGTTGGTTGTTCGGCTTCAATAAGCTCTTAGGCTTAGCAGCTGTATGCAGGTTTTCGACAGTGCAACCCATTTTTGAACAGCTTACCTACAGCTTCATGTGTGGCTCTCTCTGTAGAGTGCCAATCGAACAAGCAAGACAAGCTGAACTAGAACCTTTTGAAAAGAAATTTTATACTGGCGACAAAGCCGCCAATAATCATGGTAGCGATCAAAGAAGCACCGCAACACCTCTCTGCGCCATGGATGGCATGCAATTGAATATACTTCGACAAAGCAAAATGACTGCATTGTCCACACGATCCTGGAGGCCCTTTTTACCATGGCATTGTAAGTATTGACAACCGGACAAAGGACATTGTGTGCATTGTCCACCTTCAGGGCATCAAATACGAGGGCGATACTAATACCACGTTCATTCCGTACACATTTTCATCATAATCATTCAAAGTATATCTGGAAAACAACGCGATACATATCACAGAAAGTCAAACAAGAGACCGCTCTTTCAACTTATACCTTTTTCAACTTACCACCTCCGAAATGTGTCTAATGGACTTTATCACCTTTCCCCGCTGCGGGCATACCGAGTACAGATTCCCTGAATCAGGCCATGTAAGTCAAATTTTCCTTTCAGTTACCCACCCCATTCGACCTCAGTGTGTCCCGTGAGACATGTCTTAGGGGCGGATAATCCCGAAACTATATCACTTCGTACCTTGATGAAACATCGCTGACTCTATGAGTATCTAGTGCAGCTATGGATTTGATGCCAAGAAGCAGTCATGCTCGAGAGGTGCTAATGAGCTCAGATCCGTTCATATAGGTGAATCCGTACCGGCAGTCTGCCCTCCCTGCTACGAGGAAAAGCTCACCAAGATTCGAGTCGAGCATATGGAGCGTTATAGTGAATGTGCGAATGAGGCGGCCAAGCGTGGTTTGGGGAAGCATGAGCTGAAAGCGGAACTGGACAGGATCATGAAGGAGATGATGAAGGAGGCGACGAAGTGGAAGATTACATGTGAGTTGAAAGGAACGAAGCTCCCACCGCTGACAGATAGTTCTTACCCCCTTCAGATGTAAGTTGTAGCGCGAGTTGTTTCGACGGCGTGTCATGAGATTGCAGATACTTAATACACATATATTGTGGCGATCAGTTGCTCGTGTCCTTACCTTTTTGTAACGTCGATACCTGTACTCAACTGATTCTCGTCCTGTTTCTAGATCCCTATAACGCCAACTTCCCTTCGTGAGCGTCACCATCCCACCAATTCACTGAAGGATCACAATCCATTGTGTTGAAAGCCAATCGCATTCCGGATGGACGGTCAAGTAACTTATCTTGTTTCACTGATGAATGGGACAGGATGATGTTCAACAGATCCATGAACACATAAGTGGAAATCTATGCTCTCCGTCGGACTATGCCTGGAGACATTTCTGCCCCTTTCCGATCCTTGCAATACCGGACTTCAGTTGCTGGTCGTCCGCAACAGAGAGCTAGTTTATTCTCTGTTGGAGTGCGCTACAATTCCGATACAGCCGTATTTTATCTTCTAAGCATAGAGATCAGCTTTGTCAGAATCCATGGCCTTGTCCTGTTCAGGCAGCTGGTCTGGTGGAAATCCCCCAATGTTATACGACCCTGGCTGGAGCGGGGTTCTCTTCAGTCACTCATCATCAGTGAGCAAATAGCAGCGTCATCATCTACCGATTGAACGGTAGCTTGGGAGTAGGATGAGCCGCATGGACCCCAAAGTGCGGGGTGCATACCTAGGGCTTATATTCGTACTTGAGCAGCCAATCGGGAATATGATCAAGAGGCTGAAATCCTTCATCTGGTTACCCGGGCTTAGATCCCGTGATGTGACGACTTTATTGACTCGTGTGCCGATCTTCAATTGATCCTAATTCAGTGGTCCACCCGGTGATTCTGAAGCTCTTGGAGAAGGTGCTAACGAGGTAAACAACCCTTTTCAACGGAGTATGCACAGACGGTATGATGGAGCAATCATTTGTAAGACATGCGGTAGGGATACTTTAGCGTACACCACAGCTTGTTGTGATATGGTTGGTCACATGGCTACCAACTAGAATAGTTGACGAAAGTCGCAGGGCTCAGGCTGTAGAATACGTTGGCCGGACAAAGATTCGAATAAGAATAGAACTAGGATTGATTGCGACGTCACTGCCATAACCTTGCGCTGAAGAAACTTTCGCGCAGGAACGGCATCTGATATGTTGTACATCGAAATACTTCAAGTACTTCATCTTTATACATATTAATATTGATCGGACGAATGCTCATTCACTTGCTGCATTCTCTATCAATTGTTGCATCACCCTTCTATTAATTCTTGCTGTGGCTGCAGATCATGATGTGGCTTGCGCCGGCATTGCTCTTAGCCACGAGCCTTGTTCATCCTTCACTGCAGCATTCAGGCAATTCCACGGCGCCTTTTCCCGCAGCCACCTATCCACAAGCCACTTCCCCAAATCCAGCCGCGCAACAAAAAGCTGAATTCTCACCACCATTCTATCCTTCCCCATGGGGATCCGGAGCTGGAGAATGGGCGAGTGCCTATGCCAAGGCAAAGACCTTTGTGAGCTCGCTCACCCTGCTTGAAAAAGTCAACTTGACGACCGGTGTCGGGTATGTGAATTACTATCTGGTTGTATCGAGGCGACAGCTGACCTTGAGCAGGTGGCAGGGAGAGCGTTGTGTTGGACAAAATGGAGCTATCCCACGATTGGGCTTCCGAAGCCTATGCATGCAAGACTCGCCTGTGGGTGTCAGAGACACCGACTATAATTCTGTCTTTCCTGCGGGCGTCAATGTCGCTGCGACCTTTGACCGGGGCCTTGCCTTTGCGAGAGGCCAGGCAATGGGCGCCGAACATCAGATGAAAGGGTCAGATGTGCAATTAGGACCTGTGGCTGGACCTCTAGGACGTTCCCCAGAGGGTGGACGTAATTGGGAGGGCTTCAGGTGAGCTTGCACATCAAACATCCTTTTATCGTGTTGCCGATAGTAATTCGCACACTTAGTCCGGACCCAGTCTTGACCGGGGTCCTCATCGCACAGACTGTTCAAGGCATCCAGAGTGCTGGCGTGATTGCGTGCGCCAAACACTACATCGGTAATGAACAAGAGCACTTTCGTCAAGCTCCTGAGGCCACGGGGTACGGCTACAAGATCAACGAAGCTAGCAGTTCAAATATTGACGATGCTACCATGCATGAGCTTTACTTGTGGTATGTATGGTCTTCAATCCCTCAATCCCATCGCGCTGACACTTTCGAGGCCATTTGCAGATGCCGTCAGAGCTGGTGTCGGTTCAATCATGTGCTCATACAATCAGATCAACAATAGCTATGGTTGTCAAAACAGCCATATGCTCAACTACCTTCTGAAAGGCGAGCTAGACTTCCAAGGTTTTGTCATGAGCGATTGGCAGGCGCAGCATTCTGGCGTTAGCAGTGCGCTAGCTGGCCTGGATATGACAATGCCTGGCGATGTACTGTTCGATTCTGGCTCATCTTATTGGGGTGCCAACCTCACAATTGCTATATTGAACGGCACAGTACCTCAATGGCGCTTGGACGACATGGCTGTCCGTATAATCGCTGCTTGGTATTACGTTGGTCGTGACAATGCTTCGGTCCCTATCAATTTCGATTCTTGGACAACAGATACCTTTGGCAATCAGCACTACTTCGCTAAGAAGGGATACTCGTTGATTAACGAACACGTCGACGTGCGTCAAGAGCATGGCAATCTCATCCGCCAAATTGGTGCCGCTAGCACCGTTCTACTCAAGAACACCAACAAAACTCTGCCATTGACTGGCAAAGAAAAGTTTACTGCGGTGTTCGGAGATGATGCGGGAGACAATCCGTTGGGTCCAAACGGCTGTCCCGATAGAGGTTGCGACAACGGAACCCTTGGTATGGCCTGGGGTTCAGGTAGCACAAACTTTGCCTATCTGGTTACGCCGGAGACCGCAATTCAGAATGAGGTTCTCTCAAATAACGGGGTTTTCCAGTCCATTACCAACAACTATGCAGGAACACAAATCCTTGCTCTTGCGAGCCAAGCGTCCGTTGCAATAGTGTTTGTCAATGCAGACAGCGGCGAAGGATACATCAATTGGGACGGAAACGAGGGTGATCGTAATAATCTCACTCTTTGGGATGGTGGTGACACGTTGATCACGAACGTCTCAGCTACATGTAACAACACCATTCTGGTCATCCATTCGACGGGGCCAGTGCTGTTAGGCAACTACTCGGACAACCCAAATATCACGGCCATTCTATGGGCTGGCATACCTGGCGAGCAGTCTGGGAACTCAATCGCTGATGTCCTTTATGGACGAGTCAACCCAGGCGCCAAGCTTCCATTCACACTTGCAAGGACCCGGGAGGACTATGGAACCGATCTCCTTTACATTCCCAACAACGGTGAAGCTGCGCCTCAGATTGCGTTTACCGAAGGTGTGTTCATTGACTATCGATCTCTTGATAAGGCGAACATTACCCCAGTCTATGAATTCGGATATGGTCTAAGCTACACAACCTTCTCCTACTCAAATCTGCAAGTCACTCGTATCCTTGGCATGAACGGTACATACACGCCGACAACAGGATCCACAGCAGCTGCACCAACGTATGGCACTGTTTCTAATAGCTCGTCTGATTATCAGTTTCCATCGAATATGACTACGATCCCCTTCTATATTTATCCGTACCTTAATGGCACCGACCTTGCAAAAGCAGCAAATTCGAGCGGTGCCTACGGAGACAACAGCTTTGTCCCTCCCAATTCTCAGAACAGCTCTGCCCAAAGTCTACTCCCAGCTGGTGGCGCGCCAGGGGGGAACCCAGAGCTGTATGACGTTCTATACCAGGTCCGAGCAACCATCACCAACACCGGCACCATACCAGGCGAAGAAGTGCCTCAGCTTTATATCTCGCTCGGTGGACCCTATGATCCTAAGATCGTGCTGCGAAACTTTGAGCGCCTTTCAATTCAACCCAATTCAGCCGCGACTTTTGAAGCTGACATTACCCGACGAGATATCTCTAATTGGGATACTGTGGCCCAAAACTGGGTTATATCGAGTCACACCAAGACTGTTTATGTTGGGACCTCGTCGAGAAAGCTGCCTTTGTCCGCAACCTTAACCTAGTATAGTACGATGAAACGAAGAAGACGTCTCTCCAAAAGCGTAAGAATAATGTCACCAGAAAAATAAGCTATTGAAGCCACTGCGTAGGATGCACCTAGTAGTGGGTACTCTCGGAGAATTAGCCACTCCTCAAGGTGGATCAAGTTCACAAGGAGCAAAGACTGAAACCGAGTTATGATTATAACGCAGCTTTATATATACACTCCAACGCAAACAGACTACCCTTTGAGCATATTGGTACCCGTCTCCAATCTACGATGAATTTCACCTTCATCCACTTCGCTCCAGCTTCATAAAACCCCCTTCAAGAAAGTATATACACTTGAAAAAGAAGTTGAGTAAGAAAATGTAGTATATATATATATATATAGTTTCTCATTTCGAAACCCGGCCCCTATCACTCCTTCACACACACACACACATACTTACAGAGAAAACTCAACACCCAGTTACGCCATAATTTCCCCCCCTTTCATCCAGCCGCGTTTTCCGTCTCCCACCTCCCACCTCCTACCGTATGATAACCTATCATAATATCACGACATGTGAATGATGAAACAGATGTAAAATCTGTGTAAGCGTAGACGCATGTTTAATTGGGAGATATTACGGTTGCACCCCTTTTGCCTACAATTACACCCCCCAACTGCCTACGATTACACCCCCTGATTAGCGCTGTGAGGGGTTTTAGATGGGGCTTTGAATGGGATTTTGATGGGGATTTAGGTGGTTAGAGGGGGCGGTTGGAGGGGAACAGGGAGGGGGATTTTGGTGTTTAGAGGGGGATGATGGGGGAGGGGGGGGCGGGGGGGGAGAACTGGGATGGGTTGTGTATGATGGTGGTGATTGAGGGTTGAGGGAAGTGCATTCTTCCGGATACTGCTGTTTAGTGTGACTAGTTCTATTAGAGTAAGCTTGAATAATTGGCATGATTTTGGGCTGGAGCGGTGAAGGCCCAAAAGAATACGTGCGTGGACCTGTGTGTCAGGGTGAGGGCTGAGGAAAGTGCACTTCTTGGCTGCTGCGCAGTTGGAGGAGTTTTTGGTGTGTTTGGATGTCTTGTAGTTGAGGTTGTTAGTTGCTTCTGCCTGAAAGGTGAGGGCTGAGGGAAGTCCCCTGTCTCGATTGCTGCGCGGTTGGAGGGGTTGTTTTAGTATGCTTAAATGTTGTGCATTGTGGAGGTAGGGGTGAGGAGATGGTTGAGGATGGGTTCTGCCATGGGGTATGTGGTATGTGGGACTTGTGGTATGTGACGGGTTGGATTAGTGGGATTTGGATGGTTGGTGGCATGGCGTACCGTTGTGGATTATAAGTATAGAGATGATAATATATGAGTAACTTTTGATATCGGAACGGCGGAAGCTTTGCTGAGTGTCAGATATATCGTAGAGAGGTAATAAAAGCGTAGAGATGATGTTTTTCATATCGACCAGTAGCATAGATTGAAGGGTATGAAGAGTTGCAATGCTGTTGATTAGAGTATGGACATCTTAGAGGGGAAATATCGTAATCCTCGTAGAGCTAGACACCTGGCATGCCAATATAATCCCTCATGGCCGGTAAAGCTCGGGGTAGGAAGTAGACCACAAAGAGGCCCGCAAATGCGGTCAGGAGTCCGGTAAACTACACAATGTCAGCTTCTTACAACACCATATGACACCAATTGGAAAACATACCTTCTCAAACCACGTATGGAAATACGCCGCCGTCATCAACAACATCCACAGACTCAACCCCACCACCACCAACGGCGCACTCAACCCCCCCTTCGCAACCCCCTCCTCACCATCATCATCCCCCATAACCTCCCCCTCCGCCCTCCCCACCCCCCCGTCCCTCCCCACCATCCTCCTCTCCTCCCTCAACCCCCTCGCCCCCACAACAGCAGGCAACACCTCCAACCCCAAAAACGCACTGCCAAGCACCAATATAAAAACATGCCCGCTAATATCATGCCCACCCTTCCACACCCCCCCCACAGCCTTACA
>JAABUV010008399.1_pt1 | contig 10459 bp, 21 predicted proteins | sample 5559971 | NCBI WGS metagenome assembly JAABUV01 (sample SAMN10711881, study PRJNA513362) | rock metagenome | isolation source: Antarctica rocks | place: Antarctica: Victoria Land, Knobhead nord | collected 2015-12-19
CTCTCACCAATGGACGCTTCATCCCCTTGGTCTTCTCGGCAGGTGGGATGATGTCTGAAGCGACAAGGAAACAGCTGGAGACATGGGGAGAGAAGCTGGAAGCGAACACTTTCCAGAGGATGAAGACGATGGTGAGTATCGCCTTGCTCAAGGCCAGGACAAGGAGTTTTGAGGCAGGAAGGCCAGGAGACAGGGCAACGCCCTGGAGGAGCTGAGTGGCGACTCTTGAGAGCCACTCCCATCTTTCCATGTCGCCCTCCTCTTCCTCCGTCGGATATCATAGCTTCCGTAGATCCCCAGAACTACCCTAATGACCAGAATGCAACGAACTCAAACCCCCTAACCCTTGGCTGGGCTTCCCACTTCTTCGATCCCAGCTTTCGTCGCAGCGATCGCCACCGGAGATTCCGCCGGACGTCAGGGGTTGCAGCTTTCAAGCAAGCATTTTCGGATCCGATCAGAATCGTCCAAGTCATTGCGATTCCCTTTGGAGCGGTGACGTGCGTCGCTTCCTGGTTCGTGGGGGATTTCCGCAGCGTCATGACCTACCGTGTCGACGCCCCGCTCCAGGCCCTATCCGCCAAAGCTCCTCACGAACGCGCATGAGGAATACCATCTCCGCCTTTGGCTATCCTGTACGAGATAAAAAATCATCGTTCTGATATGCATGTTGAGCCGAACCGTTTGTTTGGTGACATGGATTAGTGGGGTCCATTTAACAGGCACAAAGGAACCAGGCTCTACGAGGGTAGAATATCGAGCCATTCTTTGGAATCCTTTGTGGCACATCCCTACTGGCGCTCCCGTGTCACGGATTGCTCATGGATCAGCTGTGCGCACCATGAAGCGACGCTACGACGTTTCATTCATCGGGTATAGTCGGGGGACAAGATCTTGCGTGACATGATTGGTAGAGACGTCACTCCGTATACGAATAGCTAGCGATGCGACCAGGTGTCAAGCGTCCACCGGCCTGATCCGCAGTTGGCACCGCATTGCCCTCCACACGATGTCAGCAAGATGCGCATATAGGTAGGAAGCAACGGTTCGACGCACTTGGGTACCACGAAAAAGTGCTCCACGGGAGCCATGGTATCGTCGGTCGTTTGAGGATCTGGCAGGATCTCGAACCTTCGGATCATAACTCCCAGCACCAGTCTCATCTCGTACCAGGCGAGACTGGGACGCCAGATAGTCAGCCCAAGTATCCTGTTTGCTTGCGAGATGCCCTCACTTCATGCCAACGCAATTTCGCGCTCCATAGCTGAACGGTATGAAGGCCGCCTTCATTTCCGACGTCTCTTGGAGCCATCTCTCCGGTTTGAACGCGAGGGGATCTGGGAAGATGGTCTCGTTGCGATGGATCGTAAAAGGTTGCATTGTAACTTCCGTCCCTTCGGGCAGGTAAACGTCGCAGATGACTCGGCCACCCTCGGTGACTGAGCGCTCGAGAGGGCCCGGTAGGGTGGGCCATACACGCAGCGTCTCCTTGATGAAGGCGTTGAGCAGTGGAAGCGCTTCCAGAGCCTTGAACGTGGGCCAGTCGTCAAGATTCTCGGCGACTGAACACATCTCGTCTCGAAGCTGTTGTTGCAGTTGGGGCCGCCTAGATAATTCGTAGCTGAACTCGACGTCAGTCAATGAATATGCCAAGAAAGCTATCTGTAACTCACCATGCATAGGTCATGGCGGTGGAAGTCGTATCGCTTCCGGCAATGAGGATCGCTCCCGCCTGACCCTTGTTTAGCGATTCTCATTCCCCTGGTAGCGTTTGTGGTACCCACCTCAGTCGCTACGTGCCTGCGCGTGATCTTGGGAGAGACTTGGGAGGCCGCGTAAAGCGATTTGAGCAGCTGAAATCGTGGTATGTCAACACAGAATACTGGGTGAAGGTCACTGACATTGGTCTTGCCTTCCTGATGATTGATCTGACCGTTCCTGATCATTCCCTCCAAAATGTCGTTCCCGTATTGCACAAACCTCTGCTCCGCGTTCCTCAAAGCAGTCAAGGGAGGGATGAGCTTCATATCTTGGATGTTGCTGATGAAGGGGATGAAGTCCCTGCACACGACTATGGACAGAGCAATCAGCGGACCGTCATGCCCACCCGTGGCTATAGTTTGCTCACATGCGAAGAAGACTTGGGACATCATCTCGACTAAGGGGTTCGTCTTGCCCGTTTCGGTCATCTTCATATCATTGCCATATGCAATCGTGCCTAACTCAGCAGGTCAGTCTCCGCGTCCTCAGATCTGCACGGTCGATCCGTAGATACCTATCACGTCGAAGGCAACCAAGCGAAACCATCGAAACACGTCCACGCTGGAGGACTCCTTCTGCTCCTGAGCCATTTGGTCCAGCAGTACCGCCGTATGTCGCGTCATCTCGTCGAAGAAACCGTCCAGGTTGCTGCGCTGGAACAGCGGCAGGAGAAGACCTCGTCTCGCCTTCACCTCGGAGGGCTCGCGCAGCATGAGACAGTGCTCGGTACCAGCGATGGTTTTGCCCTGATAGCGGTCCTTTGCTTTCGGGAACTTGCCTCCGTACACAATCTTCAAAGCTTCGGGATCGGCAATGCTACAGAGGGTAGGCGACACCCGGACGATTGGCCCTACGCGATAAACGTCAGAAGCGAGCGGGTATCACCCCTCAGGGGTAACCTGCCATATATCTGGTGCAGTCCGTGCATCCATTCCGCCCGTCTTCCGCCCAAAATCCCCATGTATATATCGACAGCTCCAGACAACTTGCAGATTAGCGGCCCTGGTACACGGCTGAGGGGAGAGAAGAAGGCCAGACGGATGGCGCGAGCCAGCTGGAAGCCGACCAGGCAGAGAGCCGCGGTACCTGCGAGCACCCAAAAACTGGGGACAGCCTCCATGACGAGCGTCGGAGCGAAGACGGACATATTGACAAGATTCAAAGTGGTATACCACCTGAAAGAGTCGTTCACGACGGCGCAAACGCACCGGCGCGGATCTATATCCTGTTGTCTTTGGGGCCGCCGGGGCTACACACCGTCCCACAATGTGGTGCCTGGGTGACTATCCCTCAGCAGCTTGAAATTGTTCTCGATTGCTTCTTCGCAAACAAGGATATTGTTCAAGCAATATCAGATTTCGCGAAGAATGCCAACGCGAATGCATCAGATACGTTCACTTTCACTGCCCCATGGCCCAACACCGTGATTCTTCGCCTCGCTCCCGGCCCCGTCATCCTGTTCCTCCAGCTGTTTTCCGGAATATCATCCTAATCGGGGAAACAACGCCACCGCATTGCCCTCGTATAACCTCTTCCGCTGTCCCTCGCTGAACTTCCATTCGTCTACTCCTTTTGCAAACGCCGCCATGCCCTCTGGCGCAGCGTACGGATGATCGGTCCCGATCAGCAGCTTGTCCTCTGGCACGAATGCGACGACGGCATCGAACGCAGGGGAAGTACCGCATGAAGCGGTGTCGTAATGAAATGTCTTGAACTGCTTGATGATCTCGGAAGGAGAAAGGGGATTGCGGAGAGCGGGAGCATTCGTGAGGTACGCTATACGATCGGCCAAGAAAGGGATTGTGCCGCTGATAGGGAGCGATTGAGTGCGCGAAAGGGGAAGGGGAAAAGGGAACGAACGGTTGGAAGATCAGCCAGACTATAACGAGGAAGACGTCACTTACCCTCCATGGCAAAGTACGATATTCACGTTGTGGAATTGCTGTCGTCGGCCAGACATGACGATATCGCTAACCTGAAAGGTCCCCCTCATGAGCAACAACGAAATCAACAGAGTCCGGGAGATGACTCGCGGTTCGAGTGGTCTCGCTGCAAAAGTCGAACGCAGGACACGGACAGTATTTCTGTGCCGGTATCGGTTTGTAGCCTTCAGGTGGGGTAGGATGGATGAGCACAGTCGTCTTCCTCCGGTCAAGCTCCTTCCATAGCGGAATGAAGCTTCCCAGGGGTACGCATCCGTCAGTACGGATGACGATGGACGGAAAGGTCTTCACTGACTCCGGATGCCCCAAGTAATACCCGTCATAATGAGTCATCAAGCATACGCCGTCCGCCTTTAGCGAGTCCAGAGCATATTCGACTTCGGCCAGACTGCCCTCGAGGTCGGTTTTGAGATTGGGTAGATTGGCGTAGAATCCGAAACGCCCGGGATGATCGACACGGACTTGGGCCGAGTACTCGTTACAGCCTCGCGCCAGCCCTCGGTTGCCCTCCAGGTCCAGGAAGATGCATCCTGTGTGATCATGAGCTTCGACTTGTTCCAGACAGGGCACGCAGCTTGGACTAACCTGGCGAGGTGACGGAGAGGACGCTCGTCTTGACTCGGAGCGAATCTTGAGAGTCTATGGCGCTCTGAGCTGTCCATTTGCTAACGTACGATTCCAAGTCAGTGATCGACTCGGACGAGTTTGAGAGTCGCTGACGGGATTGTCCATCCCGATGAGTCTTTTCCGGAGTTCTCGAGAGCTTCCCTGAAGACGGGTGGAACGACGTGAGCGTGAACGTCGATCTTGGACATGATGCTTCTCTGATGTCAGTTCTTCGAAAGTGCTGGTAGTCGCAACCTCGTACATTTCCTACCGGCATGCACGGTCCGGAAGAAAGCGGCAGGAAGGTCCCACATTTCCGGAGAATCCCACATTTTCCCATGTGGCCACACGGGCCGTAAGAGGCACCCAGGATATGACTGATTCAAGGTTACGACGTGGAAAGACCCACCATTTCCACTGGAAGTGAGGGAACAAGCAGTCCAGTCGGATGCGTCAGTTTGGCCGACAGGGCGTTAAAATCCATGGTTGACAGGATGTGCGCCCCACTGCAAGCGACCTCTAGCGAATCGTTCTCCCACGACTCCGACTGGGTTCATCTTCCGCCGACCTTCGCTTTCACCTTAGCCCGGATTGACGATGATCACCTCACCTTCTGGATGCTTCCTGATAGCTCTGGCTTGTTTCGCGCCTCAAATCCCAGCATCTCTTGCTGCTCATGCTTCGAGTCCCGTCGTCACAACTTGGAATGGGACCTTACTCGGACGACACTCTCCTTCTTACAATCAAGATTTCTTCTTGAATGTCCCATACGCAGCTCCACCACTCGGAACTCTACGTTTCAACGGGCCCGAGCCATATGATCAAATGTATTCGAATCGCGATGCTACTGAATACGGTGCCGCCTGCTTCGGCTACAATTCTATGGCGGCCATCAGCCAGACATATGCCAATCATTCAGAGGACTGCCTGACCCTCAACATCGTCAGACCCTCGGGGCATTCTGGCCTGCCAGTGATGATTTGGATCCACGGTGGCGGGTTTCAATTCGGCAGTGGGATCGATACCAGGTGAGAATGGTCGAATTCGATTACGTGCGTGCACCTGCTGATCATTGTCCATCGAAGATTCAACACGTCGTATCTGGTGCAGCAATCAGTCCAGGTGGGATATGATTCCCCGTCCCGGAAGAGCTAAAAAACATCATCAAATCCAGGTCGGGTCGCCAATCATCGGTATCACCATAAATTACCGCCTCGGGCCATGGGGCTATTTGGCTTCAAGCGAGATTCTCGATGATGGAGCAGCGAACGCTGGCCTGCGAGATCAGCGTATGGCCTTCCAGTGGATCAAGGAGAACATCGCTGCGTTCGGAGGAGACTGCGACAAGATCACAATCATGGGTGAAAGTGCGGGAGCGACATGTGAGCTCATGTTCCTGTCGGAAGAGAACGAGTCAGAGCTGAGAGGCACTCGTGTCAGCTGTTGGTTATCAGATCCTTGCCTACTCGGGCAACAATGACCATCTCTTCCGCTCGGCCATCATGGAGAGTGGAAGTGTTTTCAACCCGATGAAAAGTGAGTGACATTCCTCCCTATTATCGCGCGCTAAATCGTCCTCTCGACAGTCCTCGGTGTCGAATATTACCAGCCCATTTTCGATTCTCTTCTCAAACAGGTGAACTGCAGATCGTCAAAATCGCCACTCGAATGCCTCCGTTCTCTACCCTCGACCATCTTGCAAGCCACGCTCTCAACTGCACCTTACAATACAAGCTTTAACCCCTTGATCGATGGCGATTTCCTTCCGCACTATCCAAGCAAGGCATTGTCAAAGGGGGCTTTCGCTCGCGTTCCTATCATCATCGGTACCAATACAGGTAGGCTGCCTCAAAGTGACATTTTTGGATGTCAATTGACCCGAGGCTCTCTTGTTCATTCAGACGAAGGGACCCTCTTCACCCCGCCGAATGCGCCTTTTGGGGTCGCTAACGATGAAGAGTTTGAGAGCCTGCTCAGTGAGCTTCCCATGGCTTTCAAGTGAAGCCGCTGACCGATCATGATGTTTCAGACAAGACGGGGGTATTCATGCCAAGCGACATCCAGAAGTTGACCGCTCTTTATCCCAATGTACCCGCATTAGGCTCGCCCTACAACACTGGCAACGACTCGGCGGCTTTCCCGCCTACTCTGGGCGCTCAATTCAAACGGGCAGCGTCATATGTAGGCAAGTCAAGGGCCTCGGCTACTTCCTGAGAGTGGTCCCAGCTGACCAGATCACATTGGATAGGCGACTTCATGTTCATTGCAAACAAGCGGAAAACAGCAGAAGTGTGGGCTGCCTCTGGACTTCCAGCCTATACCTATCGTTTCGATACCTTGCCAACGAGTGTCCTCCCGAACATTCTCTTCGGCGTCTATCATACGACCGAGATAGCCTTCGTCTTCCACAATGTTGAAGGCGTCGGCTATTCCACGGGGGATCCATTTGCGAATCGATCTTCGTCCTACATAGGATTGTCGGATTACATGTCTCATCTGTGGATTGGTGAGAATGGAAGACCTGAAATCCCTCAAAGCTGAGCTGACCAAGCCCTGTCAGGCTTCATCGCGAATGGTAATCCGAATTCGGTCTCGCTTGCAGGCAGCTTGTCATGGCCCGAATATGGTTCAGCAGCCTCCAACCTTGTCTTTCAGCCCAATGCAAGCCATGTCGAAAAGGACGACTTTCGGTCTACGCAGCTGGATTTCATAAACAGCAATCCCTCGAAGTACATGCGTTAGGTCCTAGGTGAGGCTAGACTTTTTAGTATCGATTTTGTGAATTGGCGGTCGCTGAGAAGCAACCATAGCACATGGCGCAGCTGGGAGCATTGCGAAAAGCTGTGCATCATTGTGGGGATTGAGCGGGATGTAGTATGGGAAGCAAAGGACATGGACGGCATATAGTAGTCCCAAGGATAGTATGGCAAAGTTTCGCACCTTCTCACCGGCTATCCTACTCGCCGTCGAAGGTAGTTCCACACAAGGGAGTCCGTCGGCCAGCTTCACAGAGACCAATAAGCAGCCGAGGTCAGAGCAGCCGATGTCAAACCTTTTACCATATCCTACCGCCTTGTTTCGATGAGAGAGCGAAACACCCCTAAGCAGGGTTCCCGTTCGATCGCAGAAATCACTTTTCAGTCAGTAGCGCACGAGTCTACTGTGTTGATATCCAATTGCGTGCGCGCAACCGCGTCGTCCGGCATGATTGACTTCACAACATACGATACTACACTACAAGCAGAAACTCCGCCTAGATCCCTGCCTCATATCGGGTCCCCGGACTCTGATTACGGCGCTGCGCCCATCTTCAAGACCCGTCCTCATCATGTTTACGCCGAGCATGGAGCTCCTCGACCGGCGCATCGACTCGGTAATTCATCAATTTCGTCATATCCCCCAAGAACCAGCAGAGGATGCAGGCGACGACACCGAAAGGTGGGGCGATGATATAGATCACCCGGAAGCTGTCTGCCAAAGCGTGCGACAGGCCCTCGGCACTCGCACCGATGATGGCTGGCGTGACGTCCGGGATGGCTTTGAATCCAGCGGTATTCTTGGTCAGAAAGGCGCGGACGAAGGGCATGATGTATTGAGGAGGTAAGCCCGCAGCCAGTGCGGCAGCCGCTACGTAACTGGGAATCTTGACCGCGGTACGGCTGGACAGAGCTGCACCGTAGACGGCCGTGAAGGTGGCCGCTGCTACTGCGCGACTCGAGGTGACCACAGCGGTGGCGGTGGCGATGAGGTGATGCGGTGTCGATAATTGCACACCAGCGATGATGAGAACGAGAGGAGCGCCGAAGCCGAGTCCGGCTAGGCCATCGAAGACGACAGCACGGGTGGACTGGCCTGGTTGAATCGTCGCCATTCCAACTGAGATGTCACGCTCAGCAATCCGATCTGGTTCTTCGGACTCTATGGAGAACTCACTGATTCCTGCAGTCATGATCGCGAAACCCGTCATCATCGGGGCACGAATAGTGCGCCTCTTTGTACTCCAGAACCCAAAGATCACGGTGGTGCAACCACTGCAGACCCAGAAGGGGATCGTTCGAAGTGCTGCAAAGAATGGCTCGGTTTCGAAAAGAGCTCCCGTCCTGGACAATCACCTGTTCAGTAACGACCGGAAACCACCGGTCAGAAACTTACAAAGCCGGGTAAAAAACGATAATGGTGAAGAGAAGAATGGCCTCGATGAAGATGAGTGCGACACAAAGAGGGAAAGTCCGATTGCGGAAGAGTTCGTGGTGTATGATCCCAGTCTTGGTGCCCTTCCACTCGTAGACGCCGAAGCCGATCAATATCGCGATGCCGGTGATCATGGTAGCCAAAACACGTTTATTCGCCCATGGCCATGGATTGCCACCGAGACTCAGTCCAGTCAAAAGGAGAGTGAGACCGGTGGTAAGCTGTCAAGGGGAAGTCAGCTAGGTTCATTGAGCACGAATGGTTGAGCTGCCTACCAGGAGCATGCCCGGAATATCGAGTCGACCAATCTTTTGCACCAATGTCAGGTTATCGAGTCGTGTATGTCGCTTTGGTGGACGATAACCAATCACTATGCCAACGACCGTGACACCCCAGAGAGCCATTTGAACCCACTATCCGGCAAGATCAGCCGATGTCATCAGGCTCCTCGAACTGTTGAGCTTACGTAGTAGTTCCGCCATCCACTATGCAAGGACCGTCTGGTCAAGGCGCCGGCGATCCTGAAAGTCATATAAGTCAGAGCAGATAAGGTAGTACCGACGATCAATGACTCACAAAGGTCCTGTTATAGCCCCTAGTGAGGCTGCGACATTCATTCCCGCCAATGTGACTGTACGAGGTTGAGATCAATTGGACATAACTCCTGCATGAGTATATAGCAACGAACATGGTCTCCATCTTCGCGGCAGGATCTACGAGTCTGGTCAGCCCAATACATGAATTTCTTAGCGATCATGGACCCACCTCAGAAGGAATGGCGTAGGCTAGAGGAACAGCGGCAAATCCGAATCCAACGAGGATCTGAGCGACGATGACTCGATAGATATTGCTAGAGTTTGGGGCAATGGCGGCGCCGATGAAAGAGACGGTACAAGTCCCGATCAAAATGATCTTACGAGCCTGGAAGGTGTCGGAGGCGAACGACTGTGAAGGAGACAGGATAGATCGTCAGTTCTGGGTGACCGATCGATGCAAGCACTGGGGACAGTCTTCTGCTCACAATGATCGGTCCGCCTACTGCTTGGACGAGGGACAGCGCATTTGGTACCCATGTCTGTACTGCAGTGGCGTCGAGATCCTCACCCAGATAATCGAGCTGGATACCGAGACCACGTGAGCATACAAAGATCAGAGGAGAGACGCAAAAACTCACCACCACCGGTGGGCCAGTAAGCGCAACCAGCTGTACATAGTTCAGGAAGAAGAGGGCGGCGAGCGCGAACCACGTGCGGGCATGAAACTCGGGCTCTTCGTCTTCGTTGGCGTATGCGAGATTGCCCAGATCAGATTTGATGTCTTCGGGGCCCTGCTTCGGGCTCTGCTCCATTTGATACTGTTCGGAACCCTTCTCGTCCTCGACGTCGTGTTCGCGTTCGCGTTCGACGGCGGGAGAGGACTGCAGCGTGGTGGACATGTCGAATGATTCCTGAAAGAGGTCGATGATGGGCGAGAAAAACAGGAGACCTACGTGGCGGAATGCACAGGAGATATATGCAGGAGTAATCGGACAAAGCGGATAGTGTGGGACCGGTTGGCATCCGTGGCCGGGGGTTTCCCACAAAAAAGTGGGACGAACCGCTGGAGCCCCACAGCGTACGCCGCTTCGCTACCGTCAACCCTGACTATCGTTGAGGGAGTCTTTCGGGAGAATTTCATCGCTGCCCGCATTGTCTTGGATAGGGGCTTCGAAGGACGTTTTATGAAGTGAGAACAACAATAGGATATCGGCAGTGGAACCAGGGCCTAGGGGATCAGCGAAATCGACCCCATTCGGCTTCGGCGAAAGCCGAAATGCATTGTCTCTGTATCTCGTAACGTGATTCCCCTATTAATGGGACACCCCCCTTTATTGGCCACTGCATCACATCTACTGAATATCACTCTCCGAAAGGGTCCCCTGCTTGCATATCCCAGTCCATTGACTCAAGCACAGTGTG
>JAABUV010008402.1_pt1 | contig 10456 bp, 9 predicted proteins | sample 5559971 | NCBI WGS metagenome assembly JAABUV01 (sample SAMN10711881, study PRJNA513362) | rock metagenome | isolation source: Antarctica rocks | place: Antarctica: Victoria Land, Knobhead nord | collected 2015-12-19
GTTTTTGCGCCCAATATTCCGTCTCCAATGGATAAGTTCATCAGCATGCCATCGTCGGCCATGGTGGTGTTATGGCAGTCTGAAATGTTCTGTTGTGCAACTTGTGCTCCGCAAGTAGATTTGCTTACTAGGTTCGTTGGCTGCCCGAGCAAGTCTGTTACCAATGGAAAGCAACGCAGTTTTCAGCTAGGAGTATGCCCGGGCCCGTGCACGTTCCGGTCCCGTGCACACCCTAAACCCGATTAGCCACCCATACTATTTTTATCATTATTCAACCATCATTCATAGAATCAAATTGCAATTGATATGACTGATTGTTGATATGTATATGAAGCCTTCAAGCTATAGAATCAATCATCAAATCGCTTAGAAGCTTTGTTTTGCCTTTCAGCTCGCGTAGATCTGATTTGACTTGACCTTCTTTTCACCTGCTCAATAGAAACAAAATCAGTGAATTGCTGTACTTTCACCTCTTTAGACTTCTTCTTTTGCTCTTTCTGAAGCTCTTTAGCCTTCAGCTTTTGCTTCTGAACTAGACGTCGTCACTTCAATTTCTTCGCTCATAGCTTCTTTTTTCGCTTCGCTTTCTTCTCTCGCTTCGTCTTCTTTTTTTCCCGTTTCATCTTTCTTTCAGCTATTAAACGCTGTTTCTTTAGCTTTCTAAGCTCTTTTTGTTTCTTTTCATTCAGCTTTTGAATAACAGCTTGCTGTTTCTCTTCGATTCTTTGAATTTAATGATCATGAATCGTCTGAATCTTATTAGAACTAAAAAACATTTTCTTTGTCTCATCATTAATCTTTAGATCATCAAATAAAGACTTGTCACGTTGTCTGCAACTTCTCTCTATACATACTGTTCATCGAAGATCTTCATTTTATGCTTTCAGAAAAACAACATCTGTAGTAAGCTTTTTCATCGTATTGTTCAATCTATGAGCTTTCAAATCAATTACTTCTTTTACAACTGACTTCATTAATTGTTAAATCATTCTTTAATCAGCTTCAAACAATGTTGAAGAAGAAGAATGACTTGAATCAGATCTAATGTTTGATTTAATCTGCTTTATGATCTGTGATGAATCAAAAGACAGCAATTCTGTCTTTTCTCATTCACTTTTTATGTTGACAGACGTGAAAGCAGCTTGATATGCAAATCAAAATAGATCAAAGAAGTCTCTTTTTAATATTCAAGAAAGTTCTTAACGTTTAAAGATTCAGTCATTCAGATTTTAAAAGTAGTAATTGATCAAAGAATTGAATAAGTTGATATTCAAAGATTGAAGATGATAAGTAGAATGAGAAGAATATAAAGTCATGAGCATCTTGTTCTGCTCACATCAGTCAAGAAACTTCATGTTGATATGACTGTCATGCTCATCAATGAATAGAAAATGATAATCATGTGAATTTCTGACTTTTAATCTCATATTTCGATCAAATATGATAGTGAGTCAAGAGTAAATCAATTCATCGTTAGTTCAGTTAGTAGCAAAGAAAGCAAAGAAGCAAAATTGCTCTTTGAGATCATATTCAGTAAGTCAGCTATTCTGAATATTGTCTGATATTGTTTAATAAATGATCGAAGAAGATATATTGTTACGAGCGTATCAAGACTGAATAGAGCTAGTCAGTGTCTTTAGCTCAGATCTGACTCAGATCTGACTCAGTCTTTATTTTCTTTTCTCAACATTTCTTTGTTCAACATCATCTTTCTTTCTACATCACATTTTACTCATGTCACAAACACATTCTCTTTAAGCTTAGCGCAGTCTCTGAATATTACTTAAATAAAAGCTCTTGTACTCATCTTCTTCTGTATTCTTAATATTCAGTTATAGCTATCTTCAAAGATCAAGCACTATTCAATTCTGACTTTCGCTGATTGACTCATCTAGACACGATTCTGACATTATATTAAGAATTCGTTAATCACACGATACTGATCTCATTACTCATTCAACATACTTGTACAGACAGAACGAGTCTAAAGAAATTCATTTATCTGATGATCGATGCAATCGAAAGACTGAACAACACTAGAAAGTTTGATAGAATCAACAACAAGACTGTTTAAATTGCTGAACAACTTATCACTCACTAAGTACACAAAGTTCACTCGATCAAGAGAATCAACTCATTCTCATGAAACAGACGAGTGAAAATAAGCTGTTCAATTCGATTAAAAGAATCGACGATAAAGAATCTTCGTGAATTGCTTGAGAATCACTTAAAAAACTCACAAATCAAAAATATTCTTCTAATTAACAACATTCTTTCCTGAAGATTAAACACTTGATCATACATCTTCATTAATACTGTTGAGCATCGTCATTCGCTTGATCTCGTTCTTTCTTCAAATTTCATCATGTCAAAACATTTATCTATTGAAGAACGTTTCAAAGAATTTCAAAGTCGCTTTTCTCAAACTTCTGAGACTGATTCATCAAAATTCTCTAGTGCTGAATCATTCATCAATGAAGACAACGAGTCATTCGCTGAAACAGTAATACTCTCTGTTTCTATTGAAAACTGAAAGACTCGATGCATGATTCTTGACAGAGAAACAGATCAACTCAACGAGCTGAGTAAACAACGAGACAACAAAATCAAAGAGTTGAAGACTAGACTTCAAACTAAAGAAATCACTTCTTCTGATTTCATTTACTTTAAGCGTTCTAGATCTCAGAAAATACCTGATTCTCTCTGATTTACTGACGAAAAGAATTCTACTTGAAAAAACTGATACGACAAAATTCAGAATAAACTAGAGATCAACGTCGATCTCTTTTCAAATGAACGAGTCAAACTAAGCTATGTACATTTCAGATTATTCAATGACGCAGCTGATGTCGCTCAATCTAGACGCAAACATGACTGTGTCAATTTCTATAAGATCATCAATGATTTTTTGAAAGAACTAGCTGAGTTATTCAATGATTCAGATAAGAAAGTCAACTTTCGTAGAAAATACTACAACTTGATTCAAGAATCAAAGAAGTTCAGTGAGTTCTACACTCAGTTTCAACAATTATCTTTCTATCTGAAGTATCACGAAAAGCAACTGATCATCAATCTGAAAGATAAAATAAATTCTCGTCTTCGATTCATTTGAATAGATCAATTAGTTCAATCTGATTCTCTTAAAGAGATTCATTTCTATCTGATTCATTTGAATAATGATCAGCGAGTCATTTGAGAAATCAAGAACAAAGTTAATCTCATCAAATGTATTAATGATCTGTTAAAGATCATCTTTCATAAAGTTGTTGTTACTCAGTTAGTTGATCATTCAAAATCTGATCATTTAAAGTCGCGTGACGCGATTTTAACTAGCGTCAAAGAAGCAGATGTTCTAGTCAAAACCTGTTTTATATGTCATAAATCAGATCATAGCTCTAAAGAGTGCTCTGATCGATTTATCAGAATCAATGCAGTGAACAATGAATACAATCATTTCAAATTCAATTTTGATTTGAATTTCGATTTAAAAAACTAGTCATCTCTTCAAAAGTCATTGAAAAGATAAAGATTATATCTTTGTGCAAACTAGACGAAATTCTATCAGAAGAAAATTACTTTGAAAAGTCATTTTTAATTGATGCTCATCTCATCTTGCAGAATCAATTCTTCAATCTTTGTTCGCTAATAAACAGTGATTCAGTCGCTTATATGCTCATACATGCTAATCTAGTCAATAGAGTATGTGAGAAACTAGAAATTCAATCTATACTTCTGACAAAAGAGAAGCTAATAAAAGATTATGATGAAAAGATATTTAAAAAGATCATCACTCATAAAATTCTATTCAATCTCATCATCGAAAGTCATAAGAAATTGATTGTATCAATGTTGATAACTGATATCAATCATCATGAAGTTATATTGAGTAAGCTCTGAATGAATAAAAACGAAATATTACTGAATATGCAAAACGACGTCATTGTTTTTTCGAATCAATTGAATACTTTTATTTCGATTTTTTCGATTTCTCTCAATTCAAAGCACTCAAGTTGATTGCAATCAACTTCGTCTTCTTCAATCACTTGAACTAAGATCTTTATGATGCTCAAACGACTCGTTTCAATCACTGCTCAGAAAAAGTCATTCTTGATTCAAAGCATAAACGCAGCTTCGTTTAAAACATGATTGAATCATTCAAAGAAGAATCAGACTGAAGTTTTTGCTTTATTCATGACAGACATCAATAGAAAAATCGCGTACAATACTCAGTGCGATTTGAACGCTTTAAACGTCTCTTCAATCAATGAAACGACTCAGAATTTGAAAGATATTAAAGCGAAGCTGTCATTGAAATATCATGAGTTTTTAAATGTTTTTAATCGAGCTCAATTGAATAAACTACTCTCTCATCGCTTCTATGATCATAAAATTGAACTCATCAGTGATTCAACACTCTCTCACTGTCAAGTCTATTGAATGTTTTCTATCAAACTTCTGAAGATAAAGAAGTACTTAAACGAGAATGTCAGAATCGTGTCTAGATGAGTCAATCAGCGAAAGTCAGAATTGAATAGTGCTTGATCTTTAAAGATAGCTATAACTGAGATATTAAGAATACAGAAGAAATCAAAGAGAGTTCCGAGCTATATCTATAGTAGGGCAAAACAAAGAGAGCGAAGCAGGTTTGCTTGAGTATCGAAAGCGCTAGAATAGAGTGTTGAGGCTAGGGGTTCAACATAAGTCAAAACCTCTAGAGCTTGTTGGCTAGAAAACCCTATTCAATCTCGACACACTCGTAACATTATCTTCTTCTCTTTAAAAGTCATGTTTCTATGACTTGTAGTGTAGTTCATAGCACTGACGTAGAGTCTTGATGCCTGCCTTTCTATCAACCTTTCTATTGATTCAAACCAATTCGTCAAATGCCTATTGTAGCAGGCTCACTATGTGAAATAGAATGGTCATTGAAGCAGGCTCACTAGTCGACTTGCTCATCGAAGAGGTCGACTATCGGCTTGCCATTGAAGCAGGCTCACTAGTTGCACGTGAACGTGAGGTAGATCGGTTCACTGGTAGGTAGGGCGATAAGGGTAGGTATGTCATCGCATTGACGAAAAGTGTCATTGAAGCAGGCTCACTAGTCGACTTGCTCATCAAAGAGGTCGACTATCGGCTTGCTATTGAAGCAGGCTCACTAGTTGCACGTGAACGTGAGGTAGACCGGTTCACTGGTAGGTAGAGCGATGAGAATAGGTATGTCATCGCATTGACGAAGAGTGTCATTGAAGCAGGCTCACTGATTCACGAGCTTTCGAGGCGAAGAGGGGAAGGGATTGAACAGATTGTTTTCACTCGTCTGCTTCATGAGAATGGGTTGATTCTCAAGCAATTCACGAAGGTTCTTTATCGTCGATTCTCTTAATCGGGTTGAACAGCTTATTTTCACTCGTCTGTTTCACGAGAATGGGTTGATTCTCTTGATCGAGTGAACTTTGCGTACTTAGTGAGCGATAAGTTGTCTAGCGATTCAAACAGCCTCGTCGTTGATTCTATCAAACTCTCTAGTGTTGTTCAGTCTTTCGATTGCGTCGATCATCAGGTAAACGGATTTCTTTAGACTCGTTCTGTCTGTACGAGTATGTTGAATGAGTAATGAGATCAGTATCGTGTGATTAACGAATTCTTAATATAATGTCGAGATCGTGCCTAGAATCTAACCACACTGCAGCGAGGTAGTGCGTAGCTGAATAGAATGTTTGATCAATAGAGGTAGCTCTAACTAGGAAACTAAGAATACAGAAGAAATCAAAGAGAATTCCGAGCTGTATCTATAGTAGGGCAAAACAAAGGGGGCGAAGCAGGTTTGCTCGAGTATCGAAAGCGCTAGAATAGAGTGTTGAGGCTAGGGGTTCAACATGAGCCAAAACCTCTAGAGCTTGTTGGCTAGAAAACTCTATTCAATCTCGACACACTCGTAACAGAGAATCTGTCGAAGAAATTCATCACTTCTAGTCAGATCTTCTATTTCTCTTTCGTTTTATTCATTCTCAAAGCAAATGAAGATCTTTGATTCTGTGTGAATTATTGAAAGCTAAATGTCATTTTCAAAAGAAATAAATATTCTCTATCGCTGATAAATGAGATCATTGATAAAATAGTGAGTTGCAAACATCTGACTAGATTGAACATCATATCAGCATTCAACAAACTTCAAATGCATCTCGATAGCGAGAATTACATTACTTTTATCACTGCTTTAGAAGCATATAAATGTTACGAGTGTGTCGAAATTGAATAAAGTTTTCTAGTCAACAAGCTCTAGAGGTTTTGGCTCATGTTGAACCCCTAGCCTCAACACTCTATCCTAGCGCTTTCGATACTCAAGCAAACCTGCTTCGCTCTCTTTGTTTTGCCCTACTATAGATACAGCTCGGAATTTCCCTTTGATTTCTTCTGTATTCTTAATATTCTAGTTATAGCTATCTCTATTGATCAAACATTCTATTCAGCTACGCACTATCTCGCTGCAGTGTGGTTAGATTCTAGGCACGGTCTCAACATTATATTAAGAATTCGTTTACCACATGATATCAATTTCATTATTCATTCAAGCTACTTGACGAACAACGAAACGAGTATAAAGAAATTTGTTTTACCTGGTGATCGACGCAACCGAAAGACAGAACAACATCAGAGGGTCAATAGAATCAACGACGAGGCTGTTTGAATTGCTAGAGAATCTACCGCTCATTAAGTACGCACAGTTCACTCGATTAAGAGAATCACGATAAAGAATCTTCGTGAATTGCTCTAGAATCAACCCATTCTCGTGAAGCAGACGAGTGAAAATAAGCTGTTTAACTCATCTCTTTCCCTCTTCGCCCCGAACCAAGCTCGTGAATCAGGCGAGTCAAAACAATCTGTGCCGTCAGATCAAATTAGTGAGCCTGCTACTACAAATGACGTTCTCATAGTGAGCCTGCTACAATGACACTCTTCGTCAATGCAATGATCTACCTACCCCCATCGCCTTACCTATCAGTGAACCTGGTTCTACGTTCACATGCAAATAGTGAGCCTGCTACAATGACAAGCCGAAAGTTGACCTCTTCGATGAGCAAGTCGACTAGTGAGTCTGCTTCAATGACACTCTTCGTCAATGCAATGATTCACCTACTCTCATCGCTCGACCTACCAGTGAATCGGTCTACCTCGCGTTCACGTGCAACTAGTGAGCCTGCTTCAATGGTCACTCTATCTCACATAGTGAGTCTGCTACAATAGGCATTTGGCGAGTTGGTTTGAATCAATAGAAAGATTGATAGAAAGGCAGGCATCAAGACTCTACGTCAGTGCTATGAACTACACTACAAGTCATAGAGACATGACTTTTAAAGAGAAGAAGATAATGTTACGAGTGTGTCGAAATTGAATAGAGTTTTCTAGTCAACAAGCTCTAGGGATTTTGGCCCATGTTGAATCCCTAGCCTCAACACTCTATCCTAGCGCTTTCGATACTTGAGCAAACCTGCTTCGCCCCCTTTGTTTTGCCCTACTATAGATACAGCTCGAAATTTCCCTTTGATTTCTTCTGTATTCTTAATATTCTAGTTATAGCTATCTCTATTGATCAAACATTCTATTCAGCTACACACTATCTCGCTGCAGTGTGATTAGATTCTAGGCACGATTTCAACAATAAATACAAGATGTTATCATTTGAACTGACTAATGAATCGATCTTCTTTCAGCAATATATGAATGATGTTTTATGAGACTTTCTGAACGACTTTTGTCAAGTCTATCTAGATGACATTCTCATCTATAGCAAAATGAGAAAGAAACATAAAAATCACATCAAACTAGTATTGAATTGACTACGCGAAGCTGAACTGCAGATGAATATTCGAAAGTGCAAATTCAATGTAGAAGAGACTGTCTTTCTAGAAGTCATCGTATCAGAACTAGATCTTCGTATGAATTTAAGCAAAGTGACAGTCATAGTCAGCTGAATCACTTCAATCAATCTAAAAGAAATTCAGAGCTTCGTGAGATTTGTTAACTTCTATCGTCGTTTCATTAAGAACTTCTCGAAGTTAGTCAAATCATTCATTCAGCTGACTAGAAAGAACATGTCTTTTGTTTGAAATGAGATCTGTGTTCAAGTCTTTGACAATCTAAAGAAACAAGTCAGCTCAATCTCAGTACTTCGTCACTTCGATCTCAAACGACAAGCTATTCTGAAGATTGATGCTTTGAACTATGTAAAAGATGAAATACTATCTCAGTACAATGACGAGAGAGTTCTTCATTCGATGATCTTCTACAGTAAAAGCATGATTCTCGCTGAAATCAATTATCACATCTATAACAAGAAGTTGCTAGTCATTATTCGATGTTTTGAACACTGACGACTTGAGCTGAAGTGCACTGAACTACTCATTCAGATATTCATCGATCATCAAGCTTTGAAGATCTTCATGAAAAATAAACAGTTGAGTCAACAACAAGTCAACTATCTGAACATTCTGTCGAAGTCTAACTTTCAGATCATCTTTAGATCAGACAAAATGAATACTAAAGTCGATGCTTTAACTTAAATGTCTCTAATGAACGTCTCTGAATCAGCTCAACGACTTGAAGATTTTTTTCAGACTATTCTGATTCTCGATAGAGTCAATGTTTTACTCGTTGAATTGAAAGCAAATCTCTATTAGCGAGTGCATATGATCAATCAAATGAATGAGCTCTGCGACAAATATAAACAAGCTATGAACGAGAACAAGCTCAAATTTCATATCACTAAATTGAAGAACTGCGAAATCATTGACAGCGTTCTCTTTAGAAAAGACTTACTGTGAATCTCTGAGAACATGCACACGAAATTACTACAAGAAGTGCATGATTAATCTTCAATCTCTCATCTCGACAATAAACAAATCATTAATCTAGTTCAGCGTTTCTACTATTGATCAGATCATTGAGCTACTATTCGACAATACATTTGAAACTGTCATGCTTGTCAGCGAAGCAAAGTCTCTAGAGATAGCATCAATGAACTTCATCATTCTCTTTCGATTTCACAGAAACGCTGAAAAGATATAGCTATGAACTTCATCACTGAACTACTTCTGTCAGAAGACTATAACATCATTTGCACAATCATATGTCATCTCATCAAAGAACGTCACTATGTTTTCTGTCATTGAGAAGATGATGACATCTCAGTCGAAGAAACGATTTGAATCATGCTATGAAACGTTTATCGACTGCATGATTTATTCAGTTCTATTGTTTCAAACAGAGACTTTCAATTCATATTGACTATGTGAAAGAGTCTTTGCAAGCGACTGAGAATCACAGCTAGTTTATTCACAGTCTATCATTCAGAGATCGATGATCAGACGAAACAAGTCAATCAAGACGTTGAACGCAAACTTAGAATCTACTGCAATTACATGCAGAACGACTGAGTCAAATGAATATCTATGATGAAATTCAGCGACAATTTCAATATCTTCTCGATCATCTCAATGATTTCTTTCTACTTCAATAAAGATTTTCACTTTCAAATGAGTTTTAATTCAGATACAACTGACTATGAAATCATTCGTGAACGACTGAAAGCTAGAAAAGCAGATGATATTGTCATTTGAATGAAAGAGCTACTGAGCTTCAATCATCAACAATTGAAAAAGATGAAGCTGATCATCGAAGCACAGATCAATAAACATAGACGAGACGTCATTTATGAGATAAATGACTGAATTTGACTATTCTTCAGAAACATCAAAATCATGAGATCATGCAAAGATTTGAAAGACAAACAACTAGAATCGTATCAGATCACTGTCAAAGCGAAGATCTTCTATCATTTTCGTCTATCAATCAGCATGAAGTATCTGCATTTGATGTTCAGCTCGAAGCTACTGCAATCGTATTCAGAAGATCTTCTATCAGAACAGCATGCAGAATTCTTCAGATTCATCATTATTGATGACGATGACAATGAACATTGAAAGATAGATGACATTCTGAATTTCAGACGCTATCAAGGTTGAATACAGTACAAGATCAAATGAAAAGATCTAGATAAAGACGATGAATGATACTATGTCAATAAAGATGAATTCAATGACTTTAAGAAAGTTTTGAACGAATTTCATACGCTATACTCAAGAAAGTCACGCTAGTATCGAAATAACTCAATAAGAAAGCAAGCAAACAAGCGACATTCATGCAAACATGAATTTTCGAAGAGAAGAATAATGTTACGAGCGTATCAAGATTGAATAAAGTTAGTTAATGTTTTTAGCTCAGATCTGACTCAGATCTGACTCAGTCTCTATTTTCTTTTCTCAACATCTTTTTGTTCAACATCATCTTTCTTTCTACATCACATTCTACTCATGTCACAAACACATTCTCTTCAAGCTTAGCGCAGTCTCTGAATATTACTTAAATAAAAGCTTTTGTACTCATCTTCTTCTGTATT
>JAABUV010008404.1_pt1 | contig 10455 bp, 14 predicted proteins | sample 5559971 | NCBI WGS metagenome assembly JAABUV01 (sample SAMN10711881, study PRJNA513362) | rock metagenome | isolation source: Antarctica rocks | place: Antarctica: Victoria Land, Knobhead nord | collected 2015-12-19
GTTGTAGAAGTCTACGCTACCTGCGCACAGATAGCGACCGAGCAGTGTCGCGTGGGTGGTGAAGATGGTCGTCACGTCGATTTTCCGCTTCTTGCAGAGTGGGACGCCTACGCCGGCCAGCCACTCGTGGAACTGCGCAATCACCGCCCGCTCCTTCTCGTGGTAGACGTACTCGCCGAGGAACCATGCCACGAGGTAGCCGAAGACGATAGCCTCGTTGGTCTCGTGGTCGTCGGAGGGCTGGGAATGCCGGCGGTGGACCACAGGTCGGCCTTCCACTCATCTAGCTTGTAGTAGGCGGTGCCCGTGTCGAACAGTAGCACGCGTGGTGCGCCGTCAATCAGCCAGCGGCCGTAGAGTGTCTGGATGCCTCGCTCGCCCATCGATTTGATCGTCGCTACTATCGCCGGATCTTTGGGCTCGATCTCCTCCACCTCCATTGCCGCCGACGCGCGGTTGAGGGGGCCGAGCAGGGTATATTTGCTTCCATATTCTGCGGTGGTCACCTGTGCTTTTGATTTGAGGACAGAGTAGATGCCGCCAACGCGATTGGCGACCTCGGTAGCGACCTCGAACAGGACGTGGTAGGACGTGGTTGCGGATGTCCCGCTTGGGAGGGTCGGACATGGCGAAGGGAAGCTCGGCGGGCTGTTGCTATGGGGAGACGGAGCTTGAGGCCACTGGTGGTGGAGGTCAGTCAGAACATAGCCATACACTTCCTCTCATATCGTACCTTACGGATCTCGATTTGCAGTGTTCGCGATCGCTCGCTCGCGTACCTTCCGCTGACGGCTACACCGAGATGCTTGGCTGTTTCGAAATAACAATACCAAAGGAAGGCGGAGACACGGTGCGCTCAGGAGGAGCAGGGATGGAGCGTGTTGGATGGGTTGTCGAGAGCCTCAACATGCAAAGGGTGGAGAGAGTGGGATGGATCATGTACAGTAAGTAGAGGTAGATGTAGAGGAGAGCTTCAGCAACGGCGGAATATGAAGCCAACGCGCACGTTCGCTCTCACCAACATGACATCGTTGGCCCCACCGCTCTGCAGTGTCCCCGTTCACCCCATCCCCGCCACACTAAGGTACATGTACATGTACTCTCTGCCTCTCCTCCCACATGCTGGGAACGTGCATGCGTAAAATCCGGCTCGACAAATCCCCCTTCTTCCCATCCTCATGCCCATCTTCACAGCGATCCCCTCCATCGTCCACCGCGACCGCAGCAGCGACTCCAAAATCCCCCCAATGCCCAAATGCACAGCTCCATCTCGTCTCCAACGCACCCCGCATCTGAGGTGGAGAGGGGAGAGTCAGCGGTCATGCCCGACTAGGCAGTTGGGTGGGCCAATGCCTTTTAATCCCCCGGCCCATTCGGCCCTTTTCTTCTCTCCAACACTCACCCGGTAACCCGGCTATCCAAGGGCTCGAAGCGACAACGATGGATTGGATTTTTATCACAGCGTTCGACCATCAACATCGACTGCCACGACGCACAACATGCGAGCACACGCGCTTCAAACGCCGAGAGTACCGCCACGAGACCACGGCGCCCTTCTTCTCAACGAACGACTTCAGAGCATATGCACTCGTTGTAGTACCCTAGCCGAGTGTCATGGCTGCGAGGCAAGGTGAAGTGTACAGGTCAGTACGGAGGCGCCACTCCTGCTCTCCACGCCCGGACTACCTCAAATGCAGACGGCAGGTTTCTTGGCCATCGCAGTTCCAATACCTTACTCGAGTCGCTGACGAATGGCGTCTACCTCACCGCGACATCAGGTGTAGGGATACCAGGGAGCGCCCATGGACTGCGCCGCTTCCAGCCATCCTGACCGCCCCCGGTCGACTTCCGTCTCATCACCAGCATCTGCCTTCTTGTCCGTATCGCACTCAGTGCCCTTCGAAGTCCCCGCCTTTACCACCCCAGCCGTTCTCTCTCGCTCGACACGCATCTTCGGATCCGTCTGATTAACGTCTTCCATGAGCTCGGCCCGCCCTGGATGGTCCGGCGTGCCTCCCGGCTTAGTTTCGTAGGCCCTGCCAGCCGTCTGCTGACAATTTGCGTTTGCGTCTTCGCCGGACCCGGCGGCATCTTCCCTTTCTCCTCTCAGGTGGACGAAAATCATATCGTGCAGCAAATCGCCCATGGTTGGTGATATCTGGAATGAGGCTGACAGCAGTGCAGGAATTCGCGACTGAATCAGTGTCTTGGTCCTCCCGGATCGTTACATCGCTTTGCATCGCCATTCTGGATCTCATCAGAGCGCATCGATCGAGAATTGGTGATCTGTAGATATGCACGCGATAAGTAGTGACCTGCCATTCGAGATGCCGATCAGATTGCTCGACGTGCGGACTAAAGTCAACAGCCTGACCTTGAATGGAGTTGAAATTCAGACTCTTCTACACTTGTGCCATGGAGTTCCCTCCCGTACTGGACCTCTATTTCACTGCTGCCGTGGCAGCGATCCTCCTCATCGCCATCGGCACGCTCGTTGCGGATCTCCGTCTCGCCCAGATCCTCATCAGCGAGCAATGCACACTACACACGGACGAACTCAAACGCATCAAAACCAGACTACTGAGAAGTGACGGAATACCACGAACGACCAAAGAGCAAGACATGAGTGACGCCATGGTTGAGCGTCGGCCACAGTCGCGTGGAAGAAGTAGGCAGAGGAGATCGTACGGGCGGAAGCCAGCGTTGGTTGAGACTAAGGCGGCAACATCAACGTCAGAACCGTAGCAAAGCATCGCAGCCTCCACTAAACCTCGCACCATGATCCGCCATCCGCCCGACCCAACCTCTCACCCCATCACCGACACGTCCAAACCCCACTGGCCACCCCACCCCCTCCCACCTGTATTCCCACGCACCCCGCCCCCGCAGGAACCACAAAAATCTCCTTCCTCGCCTCCCCCTCACACACACTCGTGTCCTCGTACACAGTGATCGTGCACTCGTTATCCGGGACAGCGGCGACGGCTATCGCGGGCCAGAGGATCGGCGTGCAGATTTCGGCGTAGATTGAACTGTTGCCGAGGTTCTGGGGGCAGATGGTGGAATTGGTGGGGTAGCTGGAGGTGTTGGAGTTGTAGTAGATTGTTGTGTTTAGGGGGAAGGGATGGGGTGTGCCGCCACCGTCGTGGGGTGGGAGAGGGGTGGATGTTGAGGTTAGGGTTGAGGTTGAGTAGGAGGCTGCGAGGGTGGTGAGGGTGGTGAGGATTTGCATAGTGGCGTGGTCTGGGTGGGGTTCGGTGTAATAGTTGATGTCGGAACGATGTCTCGCGCGTCTCTGGTCTTGGGAACGTGTTCTAGCCGCCCTTGCGGCAGTGTCTGACTGCCTGTAGAGAGAGCTGGTCAACGGTATCAAGATAATCCAGACTAGGTTGCTTCCAAGAAACTGCAATGCGTGGGACGTCACACCAATACCTATTATTATTGCACCCTCGAGCAGCGGACTGCATAGATGCTGCATTGTGCGGTGAGAGGGAGCGTCTTACCTTCTTCATTACGTGCCCGTGGAGCCGGCGTGCACGACAATGTAGTACACTATTTGCACGACACTTCGTCAACTGCAATCATGCTCAGCCTGCTCAAGCTACTGCGTGCGTCCAGAGCCAAGACGCTCGATACTTGTGCTCGTGGTAAGCAGGGAATCATAGTCAGCGATCACCGGTGGTGACTCGTATCGAAGGCCTGGCGCAAGTCGGGTCACACAAGTGACGGTGCCCGACCCTTGCGTCCTGGACCACGCGTGCGTTGCGCAACCACACACTGGCCTCCACATGCGGTCGGTATCTTACTGAGCATGGTGTTGCCGTGGTCACTGCATGTTGAAGTCGTCTGCCTTGTCATGCCAACACACCCACTCGATCGATGAACGTCGATGCTACATACCGTATTGTAGACATCGAGCCGTATGTCGTGCATGGCTTCGGCAGGACCCAAGCTGCTCCTCCTCAGATTGGCTCTTACAATCGCTCGTCCATGGCGCCTGGTCGGACGATCATCTCCCTTTCGTGGTGACCTGTTGCGATCGGTTGGACGCTCTGTCGCTTCGCCAGTCTACCATCTATCCAGGGTGATCCTGAACCGATGTACCGGGCTCGCAAGTCGCGCGGAGACGATGGCTCCGACTGAGCACCAGTAATGCAACGCTCGTCGTGGGTTACCTACATGTACATGTGTGTCGAAGACATACAGGTAGGTAGGAAGTCTTGCAAGTCGGATGTCAAAGTCGATGTACATACACGTAAGCGGAGCGAGTCTTCCTCCCATGTCCATTTTTGAGGCCTGCCGACATCACGGCCACGTACACGCATTCTCAAGTTCGTGAGACGCGCTGCCATTCCATCGATGCTGTTCCACAAAGCTGAACAGAATGACTGAAAAACGGCAAAAAAACTTGTAGCACTCTTTGTTTGCATGTGTCATCCTTAGTGCAGGGGCCATGCTAATCTTCTCTGTATTGTTTCAAATTGACCAAATGCCACCCTTGCGGGGGCGAGAGTCGAGTTGCGTTCAATAAATTATATAGGCATCAATCTGAGCCGAGAATCTACCTAGCCCTTTTTCTCCAAGATCCGGACATGTCCAGCTCGACCTTACACTCTCCGCCACTATCGTCCTGGACTTCTGGATACTCTTGCTCATACCGGACCTGACCCGTCTGCTGCCAAAGCGTGGATAGTCGTCTTGATCAAACGCACTTCATGCGTCGACACATCAGTCGAGTGCATGATCGGTGGGAATCGGCATGTCGAGACTCGTGGCAACTGGGATTGCTGTTGGGCCAAGAGAAGAGAACACAGGACAGTAATGTAATATTGATGTCGAATGCTGATGTATGAAGACGTTTGTGGTCGTTGTCAACGACGAAAGATGCAGAAATGGTTGTGGGTTTTGAAAGACAACCCCGCCGGCTTCATCGCTCTTGAAGCCGACATAGCTCTAGTCCTCCGCATATTATTCTCTCTCCAACTGAAATTGATTCGATTAACAAGGCCGAACAGCGAGCAGGGTTCGCTGAAACCACAGCAATGCATGCCCTTTAGCAGGGAATCGAGAACGGAGCGCACGCCTGGTATTACGACACGCTCTACTCACTGAGGTACGAGACTCGACCCAACGCGTGAGCCATCGAGCGGCTTTTCAACCTCAATAATTCGAGTGGAAGCATGCTCCTCGATCACGAACCCCGCCTTGCCTTCGAGCATAGCGCGTGATGGGAGGTGGCCTGATAGCTTTGATCAGAAGCAGAGCAGCTTCAAAGTACTGGACTTCGGGAGTCACACCACGGTATCGGTACAGCCTTGGTCCAAGACCACATGTAGCCAATCCAAAGAGTAGGTAGCGAGCTGTTTCACTCACGCACCCTCTCAGATCTGGCTCGCGTGGTCTTGCTTTCGTGCATGCAAGGGCCTGACCCGCGATCTAACCGTCGTTCTCTGCGATTGCGGAAGGACTTTCGAGCTTGGTAGGCCGAGTAGTCGGACAAGAGCGGGTTCATAGCAGACACAGTCCATCCGCTACAACTCGACTGGCTGTGGCTGCAGCTATGATCGGTTAATCTACACAGGGGGCTGTTGGTAAGCTCGTGAGGTGGTGGGCTGATGGGCTGATCTATCAGCCTCGAGAGACGGACTGCCTTCAATGCGAACGTCAGAGATCTATGGACTGCGTATAAGTGTTTCGAGCTCCGGCGGCGAGTGTTGAGATGGGAATCACTCTTCTGTTGCACAACTCAGGTACAGCATCAATCTTTCTACAACCACCATGACCGGAGGCAAGGGAAGCTGCGCATGCGGCAAGACGAAGTATACCTTTTCTGGAGACCCAGTCATGACTGTACGTCGGATCAATATTCTACAGTCTCGCCTCTACTCACAAGTACCTCACAGGCGATCTGCCATTGCCTAGACTGCCGCAAATTGTCATCTTCAGCATTCTCGACCGCACTTCTCGTACCGTCCAGCAACTTCCACTTCGAAGCCGGTGCGCCGGTCAAGACCGTCGATCTCAAACACCACATCGACGGCATCGACATGACGCCGCATTTCTGTGGGAATTGTGGAAGCTGGATGTGCAAGACCGCGGACGATGACAGGTTCCGAGGGATGCACATCGTGATGGCCGGGACGTTGGATACGGAGGACGGTCAGGATTCGAAGGTGACGGCGCCGCAGGCCGAGTTGTGGACGAAGTATCGGTTGGATTGGGTCAAGCCGTTGGAGGTGAAGCAGTGTGTTGGGTTTGAGTAGAGACAGAGCAGACGCAGAGGGTGGCGCGGCCTTGGTGGCTGTGAGTCTCATGGTCTGTTGGAGCTTTGCGAAGATGCCTGCACTGTTTGTGCACTTTCGTATTCCTGCTGAACTGGTTGTTCTGACGGCGCATGTGCGTCCTCCGGTAGCTCTGATCTCCTGGAGTCAATGCCTGACACAGCCGCCCAAGACTATCGTAACAGCCTCGTCGTCATCTGCGACGTCGCCGAAACCAGTTCTACAGTGCGATAGAAGTTCGTGATGATGGCGGGTGATGGTTGGACGAGTGACAGCTTTTGTGTATGGAAAGCGGCTAGCGTTGCCATAGCGCAAGGGAACGCGCAACGGTTGGCTCTCCTGCAACACACCGCGAACCTCTCACGTCGCCGCCCCACTTCATCGCGACACCTCTTCCGCTGTCCGTGCGCGACTCCATCATTGCGAGACTGTCTTCCTTTCCACCGTGACACAACATCACACTCGAGAGACTCGCTTGCAGCACTAAAACTACAATACCACGACGACGTCAACACGCCCGGCGTTGAGGTGCACGAGGACAGCAGGCGAACGGGCTCCGGTAGCCTTCAATGGCCCGTAGCAACACCAAACACCTCTCTCACGACGCGTACTCCGCCACCATATTCCCAATGACTGCACACGTCCCCATGGCGAGGGTGCCATTCGCGCCGCTGGACAATCCGCGTCTCCAGCATCTCGCCAGCGCGAAGAATCGCCAGAATGGTACGTGGAACTCACGTCTTGGCACTCCCAGGTGTATGAATATTGACACGACGCAGGCTTCACTGCCCAGAAGTCGCCTCTAGGCGGTAAAGCCAACTTGATCCCCACCAAGCCTGCGTTCTCCTCCAACAAACGCCCCCTCGATTTTCCCACATTCGACGAGTACGACGGCGAGAACGTCGATCCTGCCCAGCTTACCTCGCCCTCGAAGAAGACCAAGGGCAAGCGCGATGCCTATGCCTTCTCCACCACTTCCGAGCTACCTCCGCCTGCCATCTCTTCTCGGATCACCACACCCGTCCGCGCCAGCATCCCCTCTGTACGCACCCCAATGACCGCACCCGCTGGCCGCTCTCCCCCACGCAAGATCGCAGGCATGAACAAGAGTCGCCGCACCTCCGCACCATTTACGCGTATCGACCCTCCCTTCGCTACTCGCGGCGCCTCCCTGCCATTCAGCTTGGACGCTGCTTTGAGTGGTACCTTTGGTGCGACCTCAGCCAAGCCAACTCCCGCCACCACTATCCAGGAGAGCATGCCCAAGACCTGGTTCTTCGAGATCTACGAAGACACACCTGAGGAGGAAGCAGCGAATCTGATGGAGCACAGCACATTGACGCTGGACCTGAGCTCGGACGACGAGGGTAGCAAGAGAGTGAAGGATGATCGCGGAAAGGAGAATTGTCCACCAGAGGGATACGAGGCAGGGATTGCGTCGAGAGCGGTGGACAGTGTGGCCGTGGTGAGCGAACGCGCGCCGAGCCACGTCCGGACCGAGATCATTCGGAAGAAGATCTTCCCGGACGAGATGGACGACGGGGAGCGCTCGCCTCTGTCGGATCTGGAGACCGAGGTCTTCATTCCGGAGGGGTTGGACCGCAACTCGCATGTCGTTGTCGACCTCCCCACGCCGGAGAAGACTGCCTCTGCGGTGGCGGTCAAGGCGGGCGCCGATGTCCTATTTGCCGCTCCCACGGTCACCATCATGGGTCCACCCACGAAGGCGTCCTCAACGAGCTTGCTCAGCTTGCCCGTCGTCAACGCCGCCGGCGATACTAAGGGCGAGATTGTCGTCTGGGAAGACAGCAGTAGCCTTGAGCCAGAGCAAACTCTTGCAACTGTCAAGCAGATCGACACGGAGAAGGAGAAGACGATTGAGGTGTACGATGAGAATACGGCTCCCTTGCTTAACGCATGACTGTGATGAATTTCGATGTTGGGATCACAAATGTTGCTTTCAAGGTATCGAGACGGCGTTTCTTGGAGACTGACGCAGTATTGTTGTTTGTAGCTTCTCGTATCTCGTACTTGCATCGCAATTATGTCTCTCTTCGACCTCGTTCGCTTAGTAATGTAGTAAGTACATGTAACCGAGACGGAACCAGATCCTCCAGACAGATTCGTGGTGCCCATGCCTGTCGGCGGCAGCCTGCTGTTGGGGCTGTGCACACGTCCTGAACTACATGTAAGCCGGAGGTAGGCTAAGGCCAAGGACTCCTTCGCTAATATCCGGACTACGTCGTCAGAGCCACGAGACAAAAGACGGCCTGTTCGTCGCTGCTGTGGCAGAATTCGAACTGCTCTTTTCACCCAGGTTGAGCACTTCTCACTCGCAATGGAACGAATTGAAGGGACGAAGAAATGGGATGCTAGCGCTTATTGGAAGGAGCAAGATTTCCAGACGTCAGCCAGGCATGTCCTCGAGTGTAACAGGAGTGCGGACGGGTGCGCTGTGAGCTAACGTAGACCGCAGACTCCACCTCCAGCACTGGATCTTCACGCATCAGCTCGGCTACCTGCTGCATCCCAAGATTTCCGTCGGGAGCAAACCCCTCAAGATCGCGGATGTTGCGTGCGGTAATGCGTGCGTCAACATTCTTGTCAAAATCAGCAAGTGACTGCTCATGATATAGCAGTGCCTGGCTCCTCGACCTCGCCCGCCAACACCCCGAGCACCAATACGTCGGCCTGGACATCACCCCCGCCCACTTCCCAGCAGCCGGGAACCTGCCCCCAAACATCCGCCTCCACGTCCTAGACGCCTTCGCGGAGCTGCCATCAGAGTACGTCGGCGCGTTCGACATCGTCAGTATCCGGACAATCTACAGCGCCGTCATCGACAACAACGTCAAGCCGCTCCTCTCCAATTTACTGAAAATGCTGAAACCCGGCGGCTATCTCCAGTGGGTCGAGAACGACGCTTCGACGCTTACGGCGCGGGCTCCGGAGGGTACGGGGATGGACGCCATGACGAGTGTGGCTAGTATCCAGAAATTCTTTTCTCGCCACCAGGGCAAGATGGATCCGGAGTGGTTGCACAATCTCAGACCGACGCTGGAGCAACACGGCTGCGAGGTGCTGGCTGTCGATACGATTGAGCCGTTCCCGGAGCTGTCTCGTGCGTGGTCTGATAACCTGCTTATGGTGTGGATTGGCTTGCCGGGGAGGCTGCCGGAGCAGGCTATTCCGTTGCCGCAAGTGCCGGGCTTGCCTGCGAGTCTTTCCAGGCAATCGCTTGGAGACTTGGTTATGGAGAGTGCGGCGGAGGCCTCGCAAGGCGCGTGGGCGGCGATGAACCAGCGGGTCGTGGTGGGGAGGAAATCCAGGTGAGCTGGAAGAGATGGGGGTGAGTCTACGTGCCACTTTCGTAGCTCTTGCGTTCGCGCTCGGTAAAGTCCAGCCCTTCTGCTTCTTGGTACTTGAGGTTCGTGTTGCCCTGCGCTTTGACCTGGTCGCCTACTTCGCCGTTCATGACAGCGACGGGGTCGCGACCCTGCCACGCGACGTCTGTGAAGCGCACGCACTCGTCCAGCACCTCCAGCCTAGTCTTCCTCTCCTCCTTCGACAGCGCGATCTCCGGGATAGTCGTCCACCCATGCTTCCGGTCCTCGTACCGCATCACCTTCATATCGTCTCGACGACCCTCCGACTCCACTTTCTTCACCCAGATCTCGCTCTGCTCCCACAGGGTATCCAGACCCGACAAAATCAACAGCACCTTAGCTTTCCCATGCAAGCATACCCTACTATCAACCAAACCCGGCGACGCCCGCGGATGCCCAGACATCTCCCGGCTGACATACGTCGCCGCGAGGTGATTATCAATATCCAACCGTTTCTTCTCCGGCAACGGCGCCATGCCCTCTCGTCGGAAACGCTCGTCCGGCAGCTGTCGGAGGTCCAGACTAGGGTACAACAGCAGCAGCGGGATCATGTGAGGGTAGTCCGCGGGTATTGGACAGGGCCACGCGGGCAGGCCCAGGCTGGCGGGCGCGGAGATGGCCATGTTGAGGGCGATGTTGCCGCCGCTGCTGGCGCCGCTGAACGCGATCCGGGACTCGTCGAGGTGGATGCTAGGGACGGGGGGTAAGGGGACTCTTTCTTTCTTGCGGTCTTCGGCCGTCCCGAGGGTCTCGTACCATTTCCGGCGGAGGAAGTCGGCGATGCCCTG
>JAABUV010008405.1_pt1 | contig 10454 bp, 8 predicted proteins | sample 5559971 | NCBI WGS metagenome assembly JAABUV01 (sample SAMN10711881, study PRJNA513362) | rock metagenome | isolation source: Antarctica rocks | place: Antarctica: Victoria Land, Knobhead nord | collected 2015-12-19
AAAAGGACGGCACGGGCGTATCCTGCATAGGGGATGGTCTCCTCGTGATGGTCTGGTTGGTTCAACACCCTTACCCTACCATTGGGCGGCCATCCCCCTCTACGACCGACTTTTCACAGACCCTGAGAAAACATCGTCGTCGCTTGACGTGGGAGCAGTGGACGGATCATGACGCCGCGATTCTTTCCTCGTAGCGTATCGCGCGCTACGGCGGCGACGAGTTCGTCCTGCTGGCCCCGCACACCGGTCCGGACGATGGGCGCGCCTTAGCCCACCGCCTGCTCGACGCCTGCGCTCGCACGGCGATCCGCGTCCGCGAGGACGCCGCCTCGTTGCCGCTCGCCCTGTCTATTGGCGTCGCCGCCGCCCCCGAGGACGCCGCGACCGCGCTGGCGTTGATGGAGCTCGCCGACCGCCGCATGTTCGAGAGCAAGCGGAGTGGGGGAGGGCTCTACACAGCCGACGACGCGTTGCCCGCCGTGCGCCTGTCCCCCAACGCGCCGTTCGGCGTTCTGGACGGCCTGGTGACCGCGATCGACCACAAGGACTCCTATACGCGCGAGCACTCCGAATGGGTCGCCCGCTTCGCCGACGTGCTGGCGCAAGCGCTGGACTTCGACCGGGAAGCGCGGGAACGCCTCTGGATGGCCGCGCTGATCCACGATGTCGGCAAGATCGGCGTGCCCGACCGCATCCTGCGCAAACCGGATCGCTTGACCGACGAGGAATACGCGGTCATGAAGCAGCACGTCGTGCTCTCGGATCTCATCATAGCGCAGGTGATACCGGGGCCCGACATCGTGGATGCGGTGCGGCACCACCACGAGCGCTGGGACGGCCGGGGCTATCCGCACGGCATCGCGGGGACCGACGTGCCGCTGCATGGGCGCATCCTGATCATCGCCGACGCGGCGTCAGCCATGTATATGAGCCGGCCGTACCGCAAGGGTCTCTCGTTGGAGACAATGGTCGACGAACTGCGCCGCAACCGCGGCACGCAGTTCGACCCCACGCTGACGGACCTGTTTGTCGACGCCCTCCTCGCGCCCTCGTCCCCGCTCAAGGCCGCGCCGTCGGATGCGACTGCGGCGGCGTAATCACAGAGTGTTTACCCGGCGCGCGTGAGCGGCTTGGGGGCGCGGCGGGCGGGGCGCTCGTCGGAGAGGCGGCCGAGCAGGGACGCCAGCGCTTCAAGTGAGCGCAGGTTGTGCGCCGGCAGGAACAGGTCGACGTAGGGGAGCGCCGCGCTCATGCCGCGCGTGAGCGGCTGGTAGCCGTCCAGCCCCAACAAGGGGTTGAGCCACACCAGCAGGTGACAGGAGCGCTGCAGGTGCGCCATCTCGGCCGCGAGCAGCGCGGGGTCACCACGATCCCACCCATCGCTGATGACCACCGCGATGGCGCCGCCGCCGAGCGCGCGGCGCGCCCAGCGGCGGTTGAACATGCTCATCGACTCGCCGATACGCGTCCCGCCTGAGAAGTCGAGTACCTCGCGCGCCACTTCGTCGAGGGCGCGGTCAGGATCGCGCGTACGCAGTTGGTGGGTGATGCGCGTTAGGCGCGTCCCGAACACGAACGTCTCGACTCCTTCCAATCCCTGCGTCGTAGCGTGCAGGAAGCGCAGCAGCAGGCGCGTGTAGCGGTCCATCGAGCCGCTGATATCACAGATGAGCACGAGCGAGCGCGGCTCACGCTTGCGCCGGCGCCTCGGCAGCGCCAATACTTCCCCGCCGTAGCGCAGGTTGTGGCGCACGGTCCGGCGTGGATCAAGCAGCCGGCCGTGGCGCGCGCGCTCGCTGCGGCGCAGGCGGCGCATGGGCGGCGTGAAGGTAAGGCCGGACAGCAGGCGGCGCAACTCGGCGGACTCGGCCGGCGTGAGGTCGGCGAAGTCTTTGCGGCGCAGCGCCTCGGCCGCGCTGTAGGCCACGGCCTGGCCCTCGTCGCCTTCGGCCTCCGCGTCCTCCTCACCGGCCTCCTCGCCCTCGCCGGCCAGCAAGATCGTGCTCCCGCCGCGCGCCGCCGCGCGGGTGGCGTTATGCCCCTGCCCGGCCCCCTCGCGGGGCTGGCCGCTCTCGGTCCTGGTGTACTCGGCCATCGCCGCGCCGTATTCCTCGATGATCTGCGGCAGGCCGCTCCAGAAGCGCGCGAAGGCGGCGGCGAACACAGCCTCGTGGGCGTGCGCGTCGAGCAGGACAGCGCGGGCCGCAGCGTAGACGTCGTCGCGGCGCGACAGGTCGACGAGGCCGAGCGCCTGCACGAGGTCGAGCGCCTGCCCCGTGCCGGGCGCCAGGCCCAGCCGGCGCAGCACGCCCACGAAGCGTAGCGCCGCGACGGTGAGGCCGTCGCCCTCGTTAGCTATCACCTGTCACTTTCGCCACCAGCGCGGTGCCCTCGGGGCCGTTGAGGCGGTGCAGGTCCTCCTCATACTTGACGACGGCGCCAAGCGTGGCCTGTACCGTTTCGCGGTCGACCTCGCGCTGACCCAGCGCCACCAGCGCCTCGACCCAGTCGAGCGTTTCGGAGACTCCGGGCGACTTGTAGAGATCCATACCGCGCAGGGCTTGCACCATGGCGCAGACCTGCTCCACCAGACGCTCCGACGCCTCGGGGACCTTCAGGGCCACGATGCGCCGCTCTTTCTCCAGCGTGGGATAGTCGATCCAGTGGTAGAGGCAGCGCCGCTTGAGCGCGTCGTGGATCTCGCGCGTGCGGTTCGAGGTCAGCACCACCACGGGCGGCGCGGCCGCCTTGATCGTGCCCAACTCGGGGATGCTAACCTGGAAGTCGGAGAGCAGTTCGAGCAGAAAGGCCTCGAACTCGGCGTCGGCGCGGTCGAGTTCGTCGATCAGCAGCACCGGCGGGACGGGGTCGGTGTGCGAGATGGCCTGCAGCAACGGCCGCGCGATCAGAAAGTCGGGGCCGAAGATATCTTTCAGGCCCTCGCCCTCGCCCAGCGCGCGCGTCTCGCCGCGCGCCTCCAGTAGGCGGATCTCCAGCATCTGCCGCGCGTAGTTCCACTCGTAGACGGCCGAACTGACGTCCAGACCCTCGTAGCATTGCAGGCGAATCAAGCGCGCGCCCATCACGCCGGCCAACACCTTGGCCACCTCGGTCTTGCCGGTACCCGCCTCACCCTCCAGCAACAGGGGCTTGCCCAGGCGCAGCGCCAGGAACAGGCTCATCAGTAGGGCGCGGTCGCCGACGTAGAGATGCTCCAGCAGCGCCTCTTGCAACTGATCGAGCGTCGGCGTGGCCGCTAGTTCCGGTCGTCCCCCGTTCATTGGCCCTTCTCCTCGGTCGGCAGGGGCACGGCCGGTCCGCCTTCGCCCTCTTCCTGCATGGTCGACATATCACGCCAGTCGGGCGGTTCGATAGAGGGGACATCGTGCAGGTGCGCCGCATCGTTGTAGCGGCGCAGCCGCCAGCGCGACGGGCCGTTGTCGCGCGCGAAGTACTCCCAATGGGTGATGGAGGTGTTGCGCGTGTAGAACTCGATGTCGGGGCGCGGCAGCGGGTTGACGCCAAAAAAGTATAGAAATGAGTTGTCGATGACACCACCGTGACAGACGATCACGACGCGCTTGCCCACGTACTGGCGGCTGATGCGCTCGAACGCCTCAGCGCAACGAAAATAGAACGTAGCCCAACTCTCGCCACCCGGCGAGAGGGGGCGGAAGGGCTCTTGTTCGAACTCAGGGACGCCGTAACGCTCCCTAAACTGGTCTAGCGTCATGCCATCGGCCTCGCCGGGGCGCATCTCCTGCACCTCGGCGTCCCACATAATGGGCAGGTTCAGGGCCGGCGCGATGATCTCAGCGGTCTGGCGGGCGCGTGGAAACGTACTGGCGATGAGGACGTCGGCCGCGATCTCGCCCGTCGCGGCCAGACGGTCGCGCAGGCGCTCGGCCTGAGCTACACCGCGCGGCGTGAGGCCGCGATCACCACGCATGCCGCCGATGATGGGCTCAACGTTGACCACGGCTTCGCCATGGCGAATCAAATATAGATGTGTCACACCTCTATTGTAGCAGCCAGCTATCAGCTATCAGCTATCAGCTATCAGCTATCAGCTATCAGCTATCAGCTATCAGCTATCAGCCATCAGCCTTCGGTCCCATGATCGAACGTCTGGGCGTTGTCGGGACTCCGTAGCCGACGGATCTGCTCCTTCAGTTCGGCGCGCTGTCGCGCGTCTTCCTCGCGGGCGCGTTCAACGGCCGTCAGGCGCTCCTGCGTCTCGGCAAGTTGTTGCTCCAGCCATTCCGTGCGCCGCGGCGCCTCGCGGGACCATGCGACGTGATGACCCTCACGGTCTCGGATGCTCAGGATGGGCCGTGTCGGCTCGATCGTGATGCCGAGCGAGGCGCTACGCCACGAGCCGTCCGCTTCAGGCAGCCAGGGGACGTAGCCGTCGCTTCCCAGCCGCCACGCCAGCAACGGCGTCGATAAAACATTCCCCACGGCGTCGAAGACGATGTACTCGGGGACACCGATGAACTCGAATAACTCTCTTTTCGTGCCGACATCGTTGCCGACGGTCGACTTGCTCGCCACCTCGGCGATGAAGAGCGGGACGCCGGCGTCGCCCAAGCGGATAGTGGACATGCCGCCCCAGGGTAAGGGTTGCGCCAGCACCATCACATCTGGTCGAGGATTGTAGACATGCCCATCCGGGTAGCGTCCTCCGGTGTCGAGCAGCGCGATCTGCTCGCACACTCCCCAACTCGCGCCGTGCCGCCGCGCGACTTCTTCCAGTATGTCCGAGAGGGCGCCGCTTGCCTGTTGATGCCACTGTGTGCCCACGACGCTCTCCTCCGTATCGGCCGGCGTCCATTCCGGTACGATGAATGTCGCCGCTCCCTCCGCCGTTTCCGCTGTTTGCACCATCGGTCTGCCCCTATTCACCCTCGTACGCTTAACCTGACTGTGTATAGCGTATCATCTACGCGACACGCGAAAAAAAGTGTCCCTTCTCACGTCCTCCAGGGAACATACATAATAGTAGCGACGTAATAGGGGGAGGACGTGACGATGGGGATTGACGCGGGAACAGCCGCGCTAGATCGGGAGGGGGCGACGCTGGCGGCGGAGCGGGCGCGGCTCGTGCGCCTCTGCGCGCGGCTGACCGGTGACGCGGGCGCGGCCGAGGACCTGGCGCAGGAGACGCTGCTCGCCGCGTTTCAGCACGAGCAGGCCCTCCGCGCCCCTGCGAAGCGCGCGCAGTGGCTGTCCGGCATCGCGCGCAACCTCTGTTTGCATTGGGGGCGACGCAAAGGGCTGGAACGCGCCAGGTTCGCGTACCCGTACCCCTACGACGCCGCTTTTCCGCCGGACGAGGCCGATGCGCGCGCCAGCGACGTTGACCTGGAGGGCGATCTGGAGCGGGGCGAGCTCGTGGACCTGCTCGATCGGGCGCTGGCGTTGTTGCCGCCCGATACCCGCACGGCGCTGGTCCAGCGCTACGTCCACGCGTCGCCCCATGCGGAGGTCGCGGCGCGCCTCGGCGTGAGCGAGGAGGTGGCAAAGAAGCGGGTGGAGCGCGGCGCGACGGCCCTCAAACGCGTCCTTGCCACGGACCTGCGCCAGGAGGCGCTCACGTATGGGCTTATATGTCCGGGCGCCACGGGTACGGACGGCTGGCGCGAGACGCGCTTGTGGTGCCCCGGCTGCGGGCGGCGCAAACTCGAAGGGCTGCTGCGGCCCGATGAGGGCGAACTCTTCATGCGCTGCCCCACCTGTTCTTCCCCTTACGCGGATGTCTTCCCCTACGCGAACTACATCTCGTCGCACCTGGGGGATGGGCTGCGCGGTCTGCGCACGTACAAGCCGGCCGTCTCACGCGTCCTGGCCGTCATCGACGACCTGTTCCGCGCCCGCTGGCTGGATGGCGGCGTGGTGTGCGGCGGCTGCGGGGAGCGACTGCCGATCACACGGGGCATACCGCCCGCGCCGGCCCCCCTCTTCGGCCACTCCCGGCCGGACCCCGACGCGATCTACATCTGGTGTCCCCGCTGCGACTTCGTCGACGTGGAGACCTGGCACTCGCTCACCTGGAGCCTGCCCGCCGCGCGCCGATTCTGGCGTGAGCACCCCCGGATGCGCTTCCTGCCGGCGCGCGAAATCGACATCGCGGGCAGCCCAGCGGTACTGACCGGGTTCGAGAGCCTGACGGACGGGACGCGGCTGGAGGTCGTCACCCTGCGGGACACTTACCGTGTCGTCGGCATCGACGGCGCGCCGCCGGGGGGCACACATGAATAAGGGAGCGCGCCGGTCGCGTGGGCGTACCCCCTGGGACCGCCGGCGTCCCGCCGGCTCACGGCCACGACGATCATGGGCGTCACCACCGGCGCGCTTGCGCCCAGCGATTGCCGGCGGGACGCCGGCGGTCCCAGGGGGTACGACGCGCGGCGTGCATGGCGCGCACGGGGACGCTGCCCATGAATAGGGGCCGCGCCGGCGCGTGGCCGGCGCGCCTGACTCTGCCTCGGCGGTGGGCCGCGTCGCCTACGCTCGTCGGGACGTTCGCCGTTCTGCGCCTGCTGCCTCAGGTCAGCCGCGGGCGGACGGCGCTCCTCGCGGCGGGTGTGCTGGCCGCCACGGCGCTGCCCCTGGCGGCGGTGGTTGTCACGGGGATGCTCGTCGGCGCGATTCCACCAGCGGTCAGGGGCGGATTAGACTCCCCGGCGGGGCGGCGCGCCCTGTCCCTACTGGTCGTGGCCGGCGTCCTGATCGTGGCCGAGCGCTTGCTCGGTCCCTTCCTGGCGGCGCTGGCCGGTACGTTCGGCCGCGCGGTCGACCGGCGCTTGCAGGAGCGCGTGATGGCCGCGGTCGGCGGCCCCAGCGGGGTGGCGCACCTGGAAGATCCGGCCGTTCTCGACTTGATCGAGACGGCGCAGGGACTCGGCGCCAACGAGGTGCGGCCGGGCGCCGCCGTGACCGCGCTAGCCAGCCTGCTGCCAAGCTGGTTCCAGGCATTGGGGTCGGCGCTCATCCTGGCGGCGTTCCACTGGTGGCTCGCCCTGGTGTGGGTCGCGCTATGGCCGCTCGTTACCTACTACTTCCAGCGCGAGTATATCCGCGTCGGTGAGGCGGCGAGCGGGCAGGCGGGCGCGCTACGTCGCGCCGCCTACTACCGCTCCCTGGCGCTCGCCCCGAGCGCCGCCAAGGAGCTGCGCATCTGGGACCTGACGGATTGGCTGATCGCCCGCTTCGAGGAGACCTGGCGCCGCGCGATGGAGCCCACATGGCGGGCGCGCAACCCTGGGAGACCGGCTATCTGGCTGTCCGCGGCCGCCGTCACCGCGCTGAACCTGGGCTCGTTCGGGGCGCTGGCCTGGGCGGCCACGCGGGGAGAGATCGGCCTGGCGGCGCTGGCGGTGTACACGCAGGCCCTGCTGGGGGCCAACAACTTCCGCGCCTTCGACGACGTAAACACCCACCTGGCGTACGCGGCCGTCTCCGTGCCCAGCCTGCTGACCCTGGAGCGGCGCCTCGCGGAGGCCCACTCCACGGCGGCGCGACCCGCCCACCTCCTGCCGCCGGACGCCCCGCGCACGGCCATCCGTTTCCAGGGGGTCTCGTTCCGCTACCCTGGCCGCCGCGACGACGCACTGGCCGGGCTCGACCTCACCATCCCGGCGGGGCGCTCGCTGGCCATCGTGGGGACCAACGGGGCCGGCAAGACCACCCTGATCAAGCTCCTCTGCCGCCTCTACGATCCCACCGCCGGTCGCGTCACCGTGGACGGCACGGACCTGCGCGACGTCGACGCGCGCGCCTGGCAGCGCCGCGTGGCCGCCATCTTCCAGGATTTCGCCCGCTACCACCTGCCGGCGCGCGACAACGTAGGGCTGGGCGCGCACGAGTTGGCGGGCGATCCGGAGCGGTTGCGGGCGGCGGCGCGCAAGGCGGGCGCCCTGGAACTGATCGAGGCGTTGCCGCGCGGCTGGGACACCGTGCTCTCGCGCGAGTACACGGGCGGGACGGACCTGTCGGGGGGCGAGTGGCAGCGGGTCGCGCTGGCGCGCGCGCTCGTCGCGGTCGAGGGCGGCGCGCGGGTCTTGATCCTCGACGAACCCACGGCCAGCCTGGATGTGCGGGCGGAGGCCGCGCTGTACGACGGGTTCCTCGACATCACCGCCGGGCTGACCACCATCCTCATCTCGCACCGCTTCTCCACGGTCCGCCGGGCCGACCTCATTTGCGTGCTGGACGGCGGCGCGGTGGTCGAGCAGGGCACGCACGACGCGTTGATGGCGGCGGGCGGCCGCTACGCCGAGATGTTCGCGCTACAGGCCGCGCGCTTCGTCGACGAGGGCGCGGCGGTAGGGGCGGCCGGGAGAAGCGGAGATGGGTAAGATGCGGGAGCGCGCGCGTGGCTTTGGGGTGCTGCTGTCCTTCGGCTTCCGGACGGCGCCGTGGCAGGCCGGGCTCTTCCTTATATGCGGCGCGCTCATGGCGCTGACCGGGCCGGCGCTCTCCGTCGGCGCCAAGCTGCTGGTGGACGCGGCGCTCGCGGGCAGCCCGCGTCGGGGGCTCATCGCGGCGGCGGTATTGTCGCTGACCGCCGGGGCCGGCTTGATCGTCGCGCTATACTACATCGACCTGCTGTTCGCGGTGGTCGAGAAGGCCGGGGCCGCGTTGGACAAGCGGCTGATGGCGCTGATGGGCGGCATCGCCGGGCTCGCGCACCACGAGCGCCCGGAGTACCTCGATCGGCTGGAACTGCTGCGGGAGCAGCGCGCCGAACTCGCGTGGATGACCAACGCGACGGCCGGCATCCTGCGCGTCGCCGTGCAATTGACGGCCAGTGCTATCCTTCTGGCGCGGCTGCAGCCGCTCCTGCTGCTCCTGCCGCTGGTCGGGGTCGTCTCGTTCGCGTTGGACAAACGCGCGCGGGACCTCCAGCAGGGGGCGCTGGAGGCGACGACGGAGGCGGAACGCCTGCGCAAGCACCTGTTCGGACAGGCGACCTCCGCGGCCGTGGGCAAGGAACTGCGCGTCTTCGGGCTCGCGGATACCTTACGGGAGCGCCACCACGCGGCAGCGGGGGCCGTCATCGGGGCGCGCGACCGCGCCGACTGGCGCAGCGCCGGGCTGCAGGCCGTGGACGCGCTGATATATGGGCTGGCCTACGCCGGGGCCATCGGGCTCGTGCTGGCGCGCGCCATTCGGGGCGAAGCCAGCCCTGGGGACGTGGTCCTGGCGGCCGGTCTGGCCGCGGGCCTGAACGGGATCGTGACCACCGCCGTGGGCTACGGGACGCATTTCTTGAGCGTACTGCGAGCCGCGCAACGCTACCTGTGGCTCGAGGACTACGCGCGATCGACGCGTATCTCTGCGGTGGAAACTGTCCCGCCGCCGGCGCGGCTCACCGGTGGGATTGAGCTGCGCGACGTGTCTTTCCACTATCCCGGCGCGGCGCGGCCGTTGCTCGATGGCGTCTCCGTGCGCCTGCCCGCCGGCGCCGTCGTCGCATTGGTGGGCGAGAACGGCGCCGGGAAGACGACGCTGGTGAAGCTGCTATGCCGGTTTTACGAGCCCGATGGCGGCGCGATTCTGGTCGACGGCGTGGACCTGCGCCGTATGCCAGTCGAGGAGTGGCGGGCGCGGGTCAGCGCGGCCTTCCAGGATTTCAGCCGGTTCGAGTTCGTCGTGCGGGAAACGGTCGGGGTCGGGCAGGTGGCGGACATCGCGGACGCGACGGCGGTGCGCACCGCTCTCGCACGGGGTGGGGCCGCCGCCATCCCGGCGACCCTGCCGGAGGGATTGGAGACGCAGTTGGGCCAGGCCTGGGAGGGCGGTGTGGACCTCTCAGGCGGCCAGTGGCAGAAGCTGGCGTTGAGCCGGTCGATGATGCGGACCGATCCGCTGCTGGTCATCTTCGACGAGCCGACCGCCGCCCTGGACGCCCAGACCGAGCACGCGCTGTTCGAGCGGTTCGCCGCCGCCGCACGGCGCGGGGAGAGCGCCGGCGCGGTCACCGTACTCGTGTCGCATCGCTTCTCCACCGTCCAGATGGCCGACCTGATCGTCGTCCTCGACGGAGGCCGCATCGTGGAGCAGGGCAGCCACGCGGAGTTGATGCGGCGGGATGGCCTCTACGCCGAGTTGTATCGCCTACAGTCTCGGGCGTACCGATAATCAGCGGTAGAGTTGCCAAGATGATGGGCCAATACATCGGAGCGTCAATCATGTGGCGCCTTCATCAGGGTGGATAGGCCCCCATGCCGGCGCGCATCGCGCCTTCGATCGTGCCGTCCACTTGCTCGGACCCAGGGAACATCCACTCGTCGGGGTCATAGCGCTCGTCGCTATATTTGAAAAGAGTGTGACCAAAATCCGTGGGACGCGCGATGAACGGTGAAAGCCACCGGGCGGACGGGGGATACTGTGGCAGAACCACCCACCACATGATCTCCCGGAGGTGCCCGATGACTCCCAACGCCGCC
>JAABUV010008407.1_pt1 | contig 10451 bp, 13 predicted proteins | sample 5559971 | NCBI WGS metagenome assembly JAABUV01 (sample SAMN10711881, study PRJNA513362) | rock metagenome | isolation source: Antarctica rocks | place: Antarctica: Victoria Land, Knobhead nord | collected 2015-12-19
CGCGAACGGGTCAAGGCGGGCCATAATGTGAGCAGGCAGAGTAAGCATGATACCCTCTTTCCCAGGAGCGGTCTTTATGCTTAGTCTGCCTGCCTTATCCCTTACGTGAATGGCCAAAGTCTAGCTGGGATGATGTCGATCTATCACGGCGTACCATCATCGTGCGCAAGGGCAAGGGCGGGAAGCGGCGCACGGTCGTTATGAGCAGTAGTTTGGCGGCCGCCCTGGAGGCGATACCGCCGGCGATGCGCGGCGAGTTTGTGCTGCCGTATCGCTCACGGACCAGCGCCTGGACTCGCGTCAGGAATCTAACGGCGCGCGCGGGCATTAAGCAACATGGCCTGCATCGCTTGCGGCACAGCGCGGGGACGCGGATGATGCGCGAGACCAACAACCTACAGGAGGTCGCCGAGCTGCTCGGCCACGCGCAACTCGACACCGCCAGGGTGTACGCCCAGTGGGCCAACGACACGCAACGGAAGGTCGTCGGCGAGTGGTAATGCACGTCGCACGGATCATTCCTGTGGTCGCACACAACAGCGGCGTAGAGTGCGCTACTATAGCGCGCGCTATAGCGCGCGCTATAGCGGAAGCGCAAGCGGAAAGAGGAGCAATGGCAAGCAAACCACGCCTGGCCTATACGGTCGTCCATAGCAGCGGCACCTATGGCGCGGCCACCCCCTACGCGGTCGTCAGCACTGCCTCGGGCATGCCGCACATGCCCGCCTACCGCAGCGAGGAGGAGGCGCAGCAGGTGGCCGACCGCCTCAATACTGAGGAGACGCAGCGCACGACCAAACAGCTCGCGTCGGCCACGGAGCAACGGAAGGTCGACCGTTTGCAGGCCAAGGCGTCCGCGCACGACGAGGGAGACGCTATTGCCAGTCGGGAATGACGCGGCAAAAAGGGGCAGCAAGGGGCCGGCCACAGCAACATCACGACGCCGCAAGTCTACGCCCACTGGTCCGACGAGCGGGTGAAGACGGCCCTGCAAGGCTGGTAGCGCCACAAGGGAGACGATAGACATGGACGACTGGACGGTCGCGGAACAGGGCTTCATCGGGCATGTAGTCAAGTGGGCCTTGGTGCTCCCCGTGTCTGTCAGGCAAGAGGTCGTCGTGTCCGCCCACCAGCACGCCCAGCTGTGTCGGCTACCCCGTCCCGGCGTCGGCGGCTCGATCGTGTTCGCCAAACCCGAGGTATGGGAGGAGATTGCACGCCGCGTCGAGACAAACGGGCATACGCCACTACCCGACATAGGCCGGGATTAGCGACGGTGCGGAAACGTGGGGACCACAGCAACGTGACGACGACCCGGCGCTACGATCGCCGCGGCGAGGAGGTCAAAGCAGAGGCGGCTGGCCTGCTGCATGTGCCCTATGTAGGGCAGGATTGACGGTTGTCGCTGTGTGCATAAATCTAAACCCATGCTTTAACGACCTGATACCTATGACCACTCCAGCATACTCCAGCATGCTCTATGTGTCTCAGAAGCATTTAGCGTGAAAGTACACCATTATCATAATAGATCATTTTGTTTACTTTAATACCACGTTAACGTGGTATTGTTACCAATTATGGATGCACTTATAGTCTATGGACACTACAGCGACTTGACAACGCAGGTGTGAGCGGGGACACTACACATAGGAAAAGAAAGGCGCAAACCACTCGGCCCAAAGTTTTTGCGGACCAAAGCCGGGTGGAATGCGCCAGTAGAACGCGACACAGTATCACGCCAAAGAGAGAGCCTGTGTCGTCTCTCTAGCATCGGACAGATTGGACGATCTGTCAAGCGAGCACATCGCACGCATACTAGCGGGTCAGTCCGTTATCGCTGTAGGTTGAGGCAAATGCCCGCCGTCACGCATCACTCTCGTGCGTGAAGGTGGGCCTTATTTTTAGGTAAGCAGCACAGTGGAGGAGCTGGCCTAGCGCGACAATGAAGCCCCGCGCGATTGGCGCGGGGCATGGGAAAGGGCCGACCACGAATCATCTTGGCGGAGGATCGTGAGCCAGCCCTTAGAAACAAACGAGGTTTTGGGATGTCCTTACCCAGTTTACCACAACACTGCCCCCATGCGCTAGTTAGCGCCATAATCGGGGGAGTGCGATGAGCGCTTACCCCCGCACGATCGGCGGTGCGCCATGGTAGCGGAACGTCGCCCCTGGCGCCGGGTTAGCCGCCGCGAGCGCTGCCCCATTTGCGATGACCATGACTCGGCGTGCCTCATCTTCGAGAACGGTGACGTCCTCTGCGCACACGTCACGTCCGACGAGCCGGTCGACCACTTCCTGGGCTTGTGCTACCGCCACCGCGCCGACGATACCGCGCGTCCCCATTCGTGGGACGTGCGCTCGCCCGCGCCGTCGACACCTCAAGCCGAGAGCGCCGACGCCGCCACCAAGCATGCTGTCTACACGCGCCAGCTTGAATTATGCCCGCCCTTCCTCGCCGACCGCGACTACCTCGTGACCAAGGCCGGCCATACCGACGCGATGATCGACGGCAACTACGGCACCCTGCCGAGCCAGGACAACCAAAAGGCGTTGATAGCGACCCTATCGGAGGAGTTCGGCGCCGAGGCACTCGCCACAGTACCGGGCATCATCACCACAAACGGACACCTGCGGTGGAACGGGGCCGGTCTTCTCATCGCCCACCGCGATCTCCAGGGTCGTATCCAGGCGCTCCAGGTACGCGTGGCGCTGCCCGACGGCGGCAAGGTCTATCGCTGGCTGTCCAGTACGAAGGTAGGCGGCCCCAGCTCCGGCGCTCCTGCCCATGTCGCGCGGTCACCAGTCGTCCGCGATCATCGCATCCTCGTGTGCGAGAGCGGCAAGACCGCTACCTATCTCGCGCACACCCTGGGCGCCACCGTCGTCGGCATGGCCGGTCTGAGTAACCACGGCCCCGCACTCCAGATCCTCGCGGCGCTCGCGAAGCACGAAGACGCCGAGGTGGCGGTCCTCTTGTTCGACGCGGTTGACCCGGCTGACCCGGACGCGGCGCGCAAGGAAGCGCTCACCGAACAGCAGCGCCAGGCACTCGCCGCCTCGGTCAGTCGCCTGGGCTACCACGTCAAGATTGGCCGCTGGGCGCACGTCGACGGCAAGGGTCCCGACGACGTGCTCATTGCCGGCCACATCTTCACACGGGAACGCTATACACGTCCCGCCGATGAGAGTGGACAGGGCGCCAGACTGTTCCGGCCCGCGACTGGCGCCGAGATGATCACCGTCGACCCGCGCTTCCTGATCAAATTGATGTCCGAAACGGCCGCCGCGCTCACGCTGCGTGTCCGCTATAATCGGCTACAAGCCATCCTGAAGGACAAGGTACTGAACGACGGGCAGAAACTGACCGCGATCGCATTGTCTGCCCACCTACCCGCGCCTGTCGGGCACGAACCGCCCCCGCCACAGAAAGTGTGCGCGGAAACGATCGCGCGCCACCTGGGGGCCGTCGATCTGCCACAGAAGAACGGCTCAAAGCGGTTGACCAAGGTCAACACCGTCACCAAGAACCTTGCCGATATCGTCACGCTGGGTGTGTGTTCCCGCGACGAGGTAACACAGCTGCGGGTGATCACCAAGAAGGACGATCGGGGCAAGACGGTCGAGATAATCATCCCCTCGAAGACCTTTATGTACCGGGACGACGGGACGCTACCGGGCCAGCGCATGGACAAAGACGCCGCGAAAGAGGTACCGACCCGCGCCAAGGGCTTGCGCGACAAGCCCCCCCGTTGCCCACACTGCTTTAGTGCAAAGTTGGAAACGCACGCCCACATTTGCCTCGACTGTGACACCGTATCGACCAACGTAGACGCTATGCGGGCTGGGCAGGCTATCGAACAACGGACCGACGGCGGTTTCGTGAACAACGAGACCGGCGAGTGCGTCGTGCCTGGTGTGGCGCCAGAACCGTTTGAGCCGGCCAGCAATTGCCCCGACTCGGCCCCGGATCACGAAATGTGTGACCCCGACCCAGGAGCGGTGAATGATAGGGCGGATTCGGCGCCAGAATCACCCGGATCACGAAATATGTGTACTAAGGTACCCCTTTATCGGAATCACGTATTTCGTGATCCGGGTGAGTTCCCGTCCGGCCCTACCAGGGACACAGTGGTGGAAGCTCCCCTACAGCCCTGTCGTGGCGGCTGCGGTACGATGACGCCGCATGGGTGGGAGTGTAAGCCCTGTCGAGGACGGCCTGTAGAGTCGCTACACATACCGGACGGCTCCGCGGCCACGGCGCCCGAGGTAGCACTATGACCCTCACTGCCATAGTCTGTGTCCACCCTACGGGTGGTGTTGGCCGTGCGGTGAAGAAGCACAGCAGGCGAGGGCGTCATGAGTGACCTGCAGCAGCTTATCCACGTCGCCCGCAAAGCCGGCTGGAGTGTCCACCAGCGCCACGGCGGCCACTTGTGTTGGCGCGCGCCAGGCCGAGGCGTGATGGTGTTCTCGGCGGCGACCCCGAGCGATTGGCGCAGTCTGGCGAACGTGCGAGCCAGCCTCAAGCGAGCTGGCCTTATCATAAATGGAGACCGATCCCATGGCTAAAGAGATGAGCAACGACGCGGCCCAGAGCATACTCAAGCTGCACAGCCGCCGCGAACTGGCGGGCGACGGGCGGCCGGCGATGACCCGCACGATGCTACGGCTTATCGGTGGCGCTGAGAGGGACGAAACTGACGCTGGTAACGGCGATGATAGGGAGTGTGACGAGCTGGCCGACCTCGACCAGGAGCAGAAGGCCGTCGCGCTGGTACGGCTCCTCGTCGAGCACCCCGCACTGTACGGCATCGTCTACTTGGTCGACCATCGAGGGCTATCATTGCGGTCGGTCGGGCGGCACTTGAACCTTGACCACCATACCGTCGGGCGTCATCGTGATAAGGGACTGGCGTACGTGCGGGACTGGTGCAGCGACACGCGACAAGCAAGCTAACTGATACAGACACACGGTATAGCGCATGCCTCGGGTGTACTTGCGCTATATGTCCCCAATATGTACACTAAGGGTGTAGTAGTGCGCCGTAGCGCCGTATAACAGTAGCATCCACACGAGGAAGCCCGGTACACAGCGGTTGTGTACCGGGCTTTTGCATGTCCAAAAAGGAGAGGGCGAGATGGTGACGGCAACGCGGGACGGGCGGGAGCGAGCGCGGCTAACGCCGCCGCGTCCGGTCAAATATAACCTTACGCTGACGCCGGGGGAACGCGATGAGTTGGATCGACGCGCCCTTGAAAGCGGCTATTCCAGTGCGGCAGAGTTCATCCGTCGGCAGCTCATCGGCGGTGTGCCGCGTTCGGCGGCATAAGCGTGCGGGCCAGAGAAAGCCGCTGGTTGGGCTGGAACCAGCGGCACTGTTGAGGCGGATTGGGCGAGGGGGCTGTCGATCTCGCGGCCGCCTCTTGTGACATAGCATAGCCGCCCTCGCGTGACGAATGCAATAGGCCAAGTAGGCCGGGTCGATGGGGTGAGGACAAAAAGGAGGGCCGAGCGTGGAGTGCAGCCCATGCCCCCGCGCTCGACCCGTCCCACCGCTTGGTATCGCTGCCCAGCCCGAGCAACGATAACACGCTTCTCTGTTATAGGGGTATCGGGTGTGTTTAGCAGTAGTACTTTGGGGCTATCAAGGCCTGGCGCGTCCGCGATGAAAAAGGGGCCGCTGAGGGGCGCACATCAAACACCCCTCAGCGGCCCTCCGGTGGCTTGCCAGCGGTGGAGGCTCTAACCACCGCTCACTCGCTTACTCTTTGTATCGGCTTGCCACAGGATTTCCTGTAGGCCCTAGCCCGCGATGGGGCGACATAACGAAAAGCCCCTCGGTGAGGCCGATAAGGTGGCCTCACCGAGGGGTGCCAAGATGAGGATAGATAGCGTGGCACGTCGTTGTACCGTTGCCAGGGTAGGCGATGCGTGCCGCGGCCGCAAGACCCGAATGGGCCATGCCGATCGTTCACATGCGAGTAGTGCCACGCCCAACAACCTAAAGGTAGCCGATGTCAACCAACAACAATACCCTCGACGACACTGGTGCGCTCTCGGTCAACGAGGTGCGGCTGTCCGATGGGCGGGTCGCTCGTATGCGTGACGCCGATCCCGCCGCCGACCGCCGCACGGACCTTCTCCTGTTGCAGGTCGGCTTCTATCGCGGGGGGCGCGTCGACCCCCTCGCCACGGCGATCTTCCGCGTCGTGCTGTCCATCACGCACATCGATGATGAGCCCGTGCCGTTCCCGCCGGTGCCGGCGCGACGCGATCTCTTGCGCGCCTACGCCAAGACATTTACCGACGACGACCTCACCCATCTGTGTCGTTGCTACACGCGCCTGAACCGCACGCTAACTCCCCTCCTGCGCCTTGGTCGGCGTGGTCGAGGGGCCTGAGAGGACATGAGTTATGGATTCACTCTACGAGATGGCCGCGCGCGTCAGCCTTGATGTCACGGGCATGATGGGTCCGGGCATGGCGGCGTTCACGATGATGAACCGCCTCCATGCGCAAGCGGGCTTCACCACGACGCAGATCGACAAGCTCGGCGCGGCGTTCAAGACGTTCGCGGCGGGCACGGCGATCACCGGTGTCGGTGTCGGCCTCGCGGCCCTCATGGGCGACGCGGTGAAACGCGCCGAGGCCCTACAAACGATCGTGATCGGCATCCAGACGCGGACTGGCGCCTCGGCCATGCAGATGGCCGCGTTGCAGACGCGCGCCACGACCATCGGCCTCACCAATCAGATGAGCACCACGGACGTGATGGGCATCGCCCAGTCCGCCTCGCGCGCCGGTATCACGGACATCGGCCAACTCTCGCAGATGCTCAAGCCATTGAGCAACTACAGCGAGGTGATGCTGCGTGCGACGGGCGCGGACCCGGCGCACAGCGCCACCATCGCGGCGGAAATGGCCCACCTCTACGGCGCGTTCGGCACGAAGCAGATCGGCGGCGTGAGCGACACAGCCTATTTGGTCAATCAGTTGGGCAAGGCCATGCAGATCGTCCCCGGCTCGCAAGACCAGTTCCTGCACTTGCTCTCCCAATTCGTCGGGACGGAGCGGCCGCTTTACAAGGGCAAGCCGCCGCAAGCGCTCATCAGCGACACGATCAGCGAGGCGACGCTCCTCTCGCAGATGGGCCAGGGGACGCGGGGTGGCAACCAGATCGCCCGCATCATCACCAACATGATGGGCGGTGCCAGGGGCAAGACGGCGCTGGATGCGATCGCGGGTATCCAGCGCGGGACGGGTATCCACTTCGCCAACGCGCAGGGCCAGATCAATGACCCGTCGCTGCTCTTGAAAGCGCTCGCGACCACGGCCCAGAAGCTCAACCCGCAACAGACGCTGGCCCAGTTCTCACGGGCCTTCGCGGCGAATGGCGCGCGGCTCGCGGGCCTCTTCGCGGACCCTATCGTCGGCACGCGCCTCAAGGCCATTGCCGATGCGATGAAGGCTATGCCGGACCTGGGCGCGCAGCAGCGGCGCTATAACGCCAGCGCGCAGGGCCAGTTCAATCAGGCGAACAAGAACTTCGACTCGGCCATGACGCAGCTAGGCATCTTGTGGTTGCCCCTCGCGGTCCGCGCGGCGAACGCCCTGGCCGCGTTCACCGCAGGGGTTGTGCGCTTTAGCCAACAGAACCCCAAGCTGATGGAGTTTATCGCGACATTCGTCGCGGTGACGGCCACCGTGTCGCTCGTTGCCGGCCCATTCCTGATGTTGGCTGGCGCCGTCGGCGCGGTGCTCGCCGTCTTCGGTGTCGCGGGGTTGGCTCCCGTGCTCGCGGCGATCCTTGCCATCGGGGCGGCGTTGGCCGGCGTTACCTGGGTCATCCTGCACTGGAAAGACATTATGGGCTTCGTCGCGGGGTCCTTTGATGCGCTCGGGGCGGCGGCGCATCGGCTATTGGTCATTCTGGGGCTGGCTCATGATCCCGTGCAACACTATAAGACCGTCAAAGCGCCGCCCGTCGCGGCCAATTCCATCGTGCGTACGACGATTCCGACGGGCGGGACGGTCGGCATGCCGACCTATCTGTACATCAAGCCTCTTCCGCAGCCTGCCCCCTCGACTTCCACGCCGCCGTCCACACATAAGCCGGGCCATACCGGCGGCGGTGGTTCCATCTATGACATGATGGCGATGCTGACGGAGTTGCATGTCGCACATCCGGTCGCCGCGACGCCCGCGCATGCGCGGGCTCATATGCCCGCGTCACCCTTTCCTGTCACGCACCCCGTCGTTCCCGTCGTCCCTATCGTCCAGACGGCGTCGATGGCCTATGTGGCGCCCGTCGTACATACGACACCCGTCCACGCCTACCACGAGACCGTGACGCACCACAGGGGCGCCGCGTGGGATATGCCCGACATCGGCCCGTCGTCACGCTCCGCCCACGGGGCGGCTCCCGTCTACCATCTGCACGTCGCCCCCGGCGCGGTCGGTCCCATCCATGTGCACGGGGCCGACCATCATGATGAGGAGGCGTTGGCGAAGCGCGTGGGCGCTCATGTCATCCGTGACCTGGGCGACGAGCTGGTGCACACCCTCACGTCGGGCGCCCCGTCCGTGTTCGGGCTCTCGCCGGTCCTCAACACGCCGGCGCCGCGCTAAAGCGGCCGACGAGAGACACAGAAAGGAGCCATCAAAGATGACGCAAATCACAGATGTACCACCCGCCAGGCAGGAGCTGATCAAGCAGTGGCGGGCCGCGGTGGGTCGTGGCGACTGGCAGGCCATGCTCGTCACCAAACAAGAACTAGCGGCCAGGGCAGAGTACGATGTGGCGATGGAGATTCGGCTCGCACAAAAAATCCTCAACACCGCGGCGACGCGATCGACCGCCGTGCAGGGCGAACTAAATTTAGCGAAGCATGCGCTGGAGGACGCCGCCGAACGTGCCCCGCTGGCGATCGAGCAGGCGCCCATTGTGTCTAACAATCTGCGGGTGATGGCGCGGGCGACGATAGAGGCGTACTGGCGCGACGTGCTCCCCAAATTGGAGGAGGCCGTCACCGCAGCCGAGAGGTGCTGTCAGGACAACACTCAGGCCGTGTCCGATGCCGAGGAGCGCCTCGATCAGCTACTCGCCGCAGCGTACGCCCGTGTGCAGCCGGCGTCGTCCGGCGACGCCGACAGGAGGGGACAGCTATGACGCCACGAAACGATCCACGGATCTTCTGCGGCCCGCCACTGCCGCTCGACGCCGCGCCCGGCGTGGCGTTCACAGGTGAGGAGCAGCCGCGCGACGCCCAGGGGCGCTACCGCGAGACCCAGCGCCCGTATCGAGGCGAGGACATGACGCCGGAGTACCGGCAGCAATTACTTAATTATTCGCCGATCGGTCGCCAGATACTCAAGGCTGACGGCCAGCCGCGGCCGCTCACGTATGCGCAGCTGTGGCGCCAGATCGTCGAGGACGAGACCGCCACGCAGGCCAGGCGGTAGCAATGGCCCACAGGTGGACGGTCCGCGACCACCCCGTTCACGCGGCCCATTCATGGCGACGCGGCGGTGTGACGCGTCCGTCCATACAGGTCGAGATAAGTTCACAAAGAGAAGGAGACAGACAATGGCACAGGGTATTATCCAGAAGATGAGTAATGACCATACGCGCGGCGTCGGCAACGGCTTCATTCGTCCCACCACCGCGACGGGGGCCACGCTCGTCGGGCAAGACCTCTTTTTTAACACGACGCAGGTCGTGAGCCTCGGCGAGGACAGCGCTCCCCTGGGCGTCGGTGATGTTGTCGAATACACCTACACAGCTCCAGTCAACCGTGGCGTCGGGACGGCGCCGGGGAGGCCAGTCGCGGTCGATATCGAACGCATTGAGCGCGCCCCCCAGGGCGATGAGCGCGGGCGGGCGGCCAGTGAGGCGACGCGGGCGACCGGCGGTGGACAGGCAGCCGGCCCCAGCGTCGAGGAGCAACTGCGGGCCACTGGTATCTACGCCGCCATTTGACGGCGTGTGGCAAGCGGGGGTCGCAGGGAGGTCTAGCACAACATGGCTTGGGAACAGCGGGCGCGCGGCGGCCGATACTACGTCAGAAAGCGATGGGTGTCCGGCCGCTGTGTGTCTGAGTACATCGGCGCGGGAGAGGACGCCATGCTGCTGGCCAGCCTGGATACTGCCGCGCGCCATGAACAGCGCCAGCGGCAGGCCGTGTGCCGGCGCGAGGACGAGGTCGAGGCGGCGCTCGACGAGGTGACAGAGATCATGACGATCCTGACCACGGCGACGTTGCTGGTCGTGGGGTGTCACACGCATAGAGGGCAATGGAGGCGACGCCGTGAGCATACCTGAGACCGTGCACACGGTCCGGCTGGTCGAGCGCGAGGGGGCAGTGGGCCGTCTACGGGACGCCGTGATGAAGGTAGACCGTGAGAACCCCACTCCCCAGAATATCGCCAACTTGCGGGCAGTGCTGCGCGC
>JAABUV010008409.1_pt1 | contig 10450 bp, 8 predicted proteins | sample 5559971 | NCBI WGS metagenome assembly JAABUV01 (sample SAMN10711881, study PRJNA513362) | rock metagenome | isolation source: Antarctica rocks | place: Antarctica: Victoria Land, Knobhead nord | collected 2015-12-19
CGCACACAAAGACTGGTTTCAATCCTCACCGGCCCCGAAGGGCCGGTGCAACCTTGATTTTGAGGGACATGGTGGACTCCTGTTAATGTTTCAATCCTCACCGGCCCCGAAGGGCCGGTGCAACGCCCTCCATCGCCTGAAAATCCTCGCCCTCGCCCTGTTTCAATCCTCACCGGCCCCGAAGGGCCGGTGCAACCTGGTGAAGCGGTTGGCGAACTGGCCCTCCATCGCCTGTTTCAATCCTCACCGGCCCCGAAGGGCCGGTGCAACTGACGATTCCAGACGGGGCGGGCAGGGGCATGGGAGTTTCAATCCTCACCGGCCCCGAAGGGCCGGTGCAACCCGTGAGGTCCGCGACGGCTCCCGCCGCAGACAGTTTCAATCCTCACCGGCCCCGAAGGGCCGGTGCAACGACCCGAACGACCCGAATCCTCCCGGCTACGTCTGGGATAGAAACCGGGGGCAGTGGATAAAGAAAGAGATTGCCGACAAGGAATGGCGGTTTCAATCCTCACCGGCCCCGAAGGGCCGGTGCAACGACGTTCCCCGAGAGAGACCCAAACCAAAGAACACGAGTTTCAATCCTCACCGGCCCCGAAGGGCCGGTGCAACGGTCGGTTTCAGAAGCATTTCCGCCCCGCCGCAAACCGATCCGCGGGGAGTGGGCTTTTAGTGGCCGGCTGTGCTTCTGAGCACGGGGCGCGAACCTCCTGCGTATGGGGCCAGAGCTTGAGGTTCGCGCCACGGCCTTACCCCTCGACCAGTGGGGTCAGTGTCACGCCCTGGGGCATGTCCCGGTTCAGCGTCACGACGTAATCGGCGTAGCGGCGCGGGGTCGGGACACCGTCGCGCAGACGCAGTTCGAGATGCTCGAACAACTTGTGCGCGGGGGCGTTGCCCAGGGCGTTCTCGTGGCTGAAGACGTACAGGCCCCGGCAGGACATCAGGCCGCGCGCGGCGGAGTGGTCGTGGTCCCACATGCCCATCAGCGCCTCCCAGAAGACCTGGAGGTCGGCGGGCGTCACGCCGGTCTGCCTCGCGAACGGGGCGGAGAAGAAGCCATGGCCCCGGTAGAGGCCGTAGGGGATGAGGGCCTTGCGTCCGATGGTGCGGTTGTCGCCGCCCTGCGCCTCGGCCTCCCGCTCGGTCGCCACGGCCATGCGCGTAATGGAGACGTCCAGCGGTACAATGGGCGACTCGGAGCGGGCGAAGGTCATCTGCAACGGCCCGCGCACCTGCCCGGCGTTGGCTCCTGTGGACATGACCGCCCCGAACATACGGACGTCGAACTTGGTGCGGCAGAGCTGCTGGCGGGCGCTCTCCACCTCGGACCCCTGCCCGATCTCCTTTGTCTTCCGTGCCTTGCCATTGGCGGCATCAACGGGCGGAGCGGTCAGGTCGATGTCTAGCTGCTGATAGGCCGCCGCGATCTGGCGGTTCAGGACACCCTTTTCTTCCACGAAGATGCCGTAGCCGTCCGCCGGCTTCCCGTCGGCGCCCTCTCTCGTCAGCGCGACGTAGTTGCGGACCTTGCGCTTGAGGCAGACGTCGGTGACGAGGCCATGCATAGTTTCGGGGTCCACGCGTGGCATGTTGCCGGCGTCCGGGTCGCCGTTGGGGTTGCCGTCGGTGACCTCGAAGAGCAGGACGAAGTCGTGGCGGCGGTTCGGGTCCAGGCAGTGCTGGAAGTCAGGCTGGGTCAAGTCGATCATGTCAGTTCTCCGTTTCTTCGTCGGTCACGTCGTCCTCACCATCGTCAGGCGAGGTCAGATCGGCCAGGGCGGCGTCTTTGCGCTCCCGCGCCTCCTGGGCCGCCTTGCGGTCAGCGGCGCGCTGGTGGTAGAAGCCCAGCGAGAACAGCCCCTGCTCGCGCAGGGTCAGCGTCGTGGGGAAGTGGGTCATCCCGCCCGGCCCGGACGGGCCGCCGGGTGCCAGGATCTCCTCCAGCCGCTGTTGCAGGGCCTGATAGACGGCGGGGCGGGTCTTCCGCAGCTTGGGCAGGTGCGCCTTGTTGGCGTTGGTGAGCAAGACGCCGAAGACGGTGGCGGGGGCGGTGGAGGCCGCGCCGAAGTAGCGGTCGACGAGAGTCGTGTTGGTCTTGCCCAGGGCGGCGCGCTGGACGACTTCCAGTTCGGCGAGCAGCCGCCCGCAGAGGTAGGCAGGGTGGGTCTGATGCGGGTCGAGTTCAGACATGGGGATCAGTCGCTCCTTTTCGGATGATTCGGTGGCGGAGGGGTCCGTGATGAGGCAGGCTTTGATGAGCGCGGCCTGGGGGCGCGTGACGCGCTGCTCGGCGCGGCAGCGCAGGACGGCCTTGGCGAGCAAATGAGCGGGGACCGGCCCCCCGTGCAGGGCCGCGCGGATCAGGCCCTGGAGGACGGCGGGTTCCATGTCCTTGCGGTCGCGGTAGGCGGCCCCGGCGAGCTGATAGACGCCGAGCAGGGGGCCGGCCTCGCCCGCCTGGGTGACGATCTCCTGCGCCTCGTACCAGCGCTTGAGGCTGCCGTAGACGTGGCCTACGGTGGTGGAGAGCCAGTCGCGGACGACGGCCCGGCCGCCGCTGGCCGAGAGGGCAAGTGCGAAGAACGCTTCGTTCTCCAGCGTCCGAGACCGCCGGCCGGAGAGGATGCCGCCGATAGCATCCCGCACTTGCTCCGGCGCGTTGAGCGCGACCGAGAAGAAGTCGTCGCCGCCGTCCTTGGTCCAGAAGACGTAGACGAGGCCGCCGATGGTGAGGTGCGTCTTTTCGCCCTCGATGAGCCGGTTCAGTGCTTTCGTAAACCGCTCCGCCGCCTCGCTGGAGATCGGCGACGTCTGGGCGCGCTGCCATCCGTAAGACTCGAAGGCAGCGGCGTTAGCAGAGATCAGGGCGACGCCCGACGACTGGCCGCCGGGGATGCGCTTGAGCATCCCCGGCAGGCTGGACTCGATGGGACCGACCAGACCCGTCACCAGGCACTCCGCGACATTCGCGCCCTTCTCTGGGGCGGGGCGTGCGGACTTTGCCCAGAACGCCTGCACGTCCGGGTTGTCGGTCGGCATCCGCTCCCCCACCCGGAACGTGACCAGGTCGGCGGGTGTCACGGCGGCGAGGTCGGCGGGGAGCGCCAGGGTGGGGTCCCACTGTGACAGAAACGTACTCACAGCGGCCACATCCGGGTCGGTCGTCTCTTCCCAGCAGCGTCTGACCAGCGCCTTGAACGCCGCGTGCTTCGTCTCGACCCGGCGGTCCTCCGGGGCAATCCCCAGCACGAACGCCACCGTGTCCGCAATCAGCGAGGGCCGGATCACCGTGCCGGCGCGGGGGCCGGGGTAGGGGACAAGGCGGGGCAGGCCGCGCTTGTTGTCCTTGTCGCCCCCAAGTGACTGGATGCCGATCAGCCGCCCGTCTTCTTCAAGACGCACCAGCCAGCGCACCGGCTTCCAGTCGTACATCGGCGGGGCCAACTCTTCCTTAAGAATCGTCCCGGCGTCGTGATACAGTTGCTGCAAGATCACGCGGCACCCCCTTCCTCGGCCGGCGGCTCGTACAGAGCCGGCGGGACGCGCAGAACGCCGTCCTCCAGACGCGCCTCAAAGTACCGCGCGTGGTTGCCGCCCGCGCCGTAGTCAATGTCGAACAGCATCCGGCCCAGGTCTATCGTGCCGGCCAGCGACTCGTGCGGCTGCTCCGTGCCGTCCGGCAGGGCGAAGTCGCAGGCGAACTCGCGGCAGCCCAGGTATGGATGGTGGAAGCACTGGCCCCGCCCGACGCGCCGCCGGAACTGGTCCCGGTACTTGGCCTCGTCTACGAGCCGGCCGTCGCTGTCGGTGGTGCCGGGAGGCAGCCAGACGTCGGCGCGGATGACGTAGGCGACGTCCTTCAACCCCAGCGTGTGCCGCTGCGTCCGGTCGTCGCTGACCGAGATCCCGTCCGCCCCCCGGCCGGCCTTGCTCTTGACCTCGTTGCGGAGGATGGAGAAGTGCCGGACGGGGTTCAGGACGACGACCTCGCGCACCCGCCACTTCATCGGCGCGTGCCAGAAGATGGCTTCCAGGATGCCGCGCGCCGCGCTCGGCGTCAGGCACTCGTAGCTGACGCGCTCGACGTGCGCCTCGGGCCGCGTGACACAGGCATACGGCCCCCACACTTTGACCTCCACAGGGGGATAGTCCATAGCGCCTCCTTTCTGTCGTCCTGGTGTCGTTACTCAGCGGGAAATTAGAAAAGCGGAAGCGGGGGTTTTCGCCCCCGCTTCCCGAAGTTCAGAACGTCCACAGGCGGGCGTTCGCCGCGTTTCCGCAAACCCGCGTCAGCAAAGCGCGTGCCGTTGCTTCGTCGGCTTTGTTGACGACAGCGATGAAGTAGTCGCCAACGCGACTGGCATGGTTGTGGAACGTCCTCCACTGCTCCTCGGTGTGGGTTTCGCCCAGCCCGTCGCTAGACTCAGCCTCAACCACAACGAGCGTGCTGCCGGAAAAGGCCGTCACGTCCGGGATGTAGTCGCCGATCTGGTCACAGGCCCTGAAGCGGTTTGGGTGGGAGGCGCGGACATGGGCGCAGCCATGGCTGGCCAGGCGTTCGGCTGTCATCTCGACAAGCCGGTCGTGAGGGATCGGGGTGGACAAGATTTTGCTCTCCTTTGCCTTCATAGGCGGAAAGGGAGCCGTTTTGGGGTAGAATGTGGGTGTGCAAACACACGCATCCCGAACGGCTCCGACTGTTTGGCTTGCAACGGGGCAGGGGGTTGGCGCCCTCTGCCCTTTCATCTAGGGAATTACCTTCCCTACGAAACGTGTTGCAATCCTCTGCCAAAATATTTTAGCAGCATACCCTATTTTGCTACAACTCAGTTCACGTTTTCTAGAGATAGAATTACTAGAGAAAGTTGCCATGAGCCAAGGCCGAACAGATTGGAGAGAGTATAACAGCATTGTTGCGTTGTGTCAAGCGTTCCATAATTTATTTTTAGCTAGTGGCTACCGTTCCGGCCTCACAGTAGATCAGCATAAGGCCGCAGACCTTCGACCGTCTGCGTCAGACCCTGACGGGAGAGGGTCGCGAGGAACTCCTCCACCGATTGCGAGGGGCTGTTCAAACGGCGGCGCTGCCCGGCGAGGGCCGCCATCACCTCCTGCGGATGCTCCCACAACAGGGCAGAGATGAAGGCATCGGGAGGCTCTGCCCGCAGGCCGTAGGCGGCCAAGGCCGTGGCGGGGAAGTCCCGCAGGTTGAGCGTGATGATCACCTGCGCCCTGGCCTGGATCGCCGCCGCCAGGACGTGCCGGTCGTCCGGGTCGGGCAGGTGGAGCGCCCCGATCCGCCCCTCGTAGCCGGTCACGACCGAGTCGGGGACGGCGGCGTTCATCAGCCGGCGGGTGCGGTCGAGCTGCGCGGAAGTCAGATCCGGCCGGGCGGCGCGCAGGTTCCGGGTCCATTCTTCGTGGATCGCCTCCGTCCACCGCGCTCGAAACAGCCCTGTGAGCGCGAGGGAGACGAGCGTGTCGCGCAGAGGGGCAGAGTACAAGACGCACGCATCATACAGGGCAACGGGCTTGGAGAGGGCGACGGGCCTGTTCAAGTCGCCTCGTACCCCAGGTTCAGTTCTTGCGCCTGGGCCTGAAGTTCCGCCAGGGCCGCATAAGATTCCTCCACCTGCCGCTCTTTGTAAGCCCGGAGATCGCTCAGGCGCAGACGCCGGTGGGTCCCGATCCGGTGAAACGGGAGTGCGCCCTCCCGGAGCAGCCGGACGAGGTAGGGGCGGGACACGTTCAGGTATTCCGCCGCCTGGGTGGTCGTCAGAGCGGTTTCGACGGGCATGACGGACAGCGCGCGCCCCCGCGCGGTCTCGTCCAGGATGCGGGACAAGTGCTGCCGGGCAATGTCCGGCAGTTGGGACAGCTCCAACTGCCCCCGAGACAGGGCTTGCACGGCGGCCTGCGCCTGCTGCGCCTCCTGGCGTGTCGGTTCCCTCACGTCATAGCCTGCGGGGACGGGTGCGGCTCGCATAATGAACTTCCTCCAGGCTCATTGTACCGCACAAGTGAAATAAGCATAGTTAAGTAAAATAATCGTAACACGGCTGCGGCGTCATGTGATCGAGTCACTGATGTCAAGGTCCACGCTGTCGCCGATGCCGACGATGGGATCATAGGTTCCCTTCCAGACGTACAGCGACTCGGGCGCATCCGGCTGGTAGGCGGGGGAGACGGGCAGTTTGGCAAGCTCCGAGGCACGGACGGCGACTGTCAGCGATTGGACGTCCCGCCAGAGCTTGCGCCCGAGGCTCTTCTTTGCCGCCTGGCGGTCGTAGATCTTCTCAACGAGAGCGTCATACTGGTCCTTGGAATGCTTGACCTGGGGGAACACGCCCTCATGGTAGCCCCGGTGGTAGGGGACCAGGACCGGCAGGGTGTCGTCGGCGATCAGGCGCATTTTCTGGGCGACCAGCGGGAAGTCGAAGCACTTGCGCGAGTCCTGCACCGGCTCGGTGCTCCTGACGCCGTTCACCGTAACCGGCCGGGGGTAGTCCATCCCCTTCGGCCCGAGCACGCCGTAGAAGCGGGTGAAGAAGCGGGTGGCTGTGTCGGGGTCGTCGAAGTCCACGCCGCCGCCGGAGATCATCATCCAGGCCTCCTGCAAGGCGGTCAGATACTCGCCGGGCGGCGTCCGGCCCTCGGCGGGGTCAAAGATCGTGACGTCGCCCAGTGAGCCTGTCCGTCCCTCCCGGTTGCACCGTCCCGCCGCCTGAATGATACGGTCCAGCGGCCCCTTCGCGCGCAGGACGCGCGGGAAGTCAATGTCCACCCCGGCCTCGATGACTTGCGTGGAGATCAGCCGCACGGGCGGCCCTTCCCCGGCCCGCTCCGCCGCCAGCGCGGCCTTCACCTCGTCCAGCACGTGCCGGCGGTGCTCGCCGCAGAGCAGGGTGGAGAGGTGGCGCGCGTCCGGGTCGCCCAGGGCGCGCAGCAGGGCGAGGGCGTCCCGCTTGGTGTTCAGGACGGAGAGCGAAGACCGCGGATCGGTGCGGATCTCCTCGGCCACCCGCGCCCAGTCCCACGGCTCGGCCTCCACGCGATAGGTGACGCGCTTCAGGTCCCGGAAGTGCTCGCGCATGGTGTCCTCGGGGATGATCGCGCGAGGCGGGCCGAGTTCTTGGAGGAACGGCGTCTGGCCCGTGATGGCCGGCTGGGTGGCGGTGCAAAGGACGACCGTGACGCCGTAGTGGGTCAGCAGCGTCTTGAGGCCGTTGAGCAGGGGCGTGAGCAGGTGGGGCGGCAGGGTCTGCACCTCGTCCAGCACCAGGACGCTGCCGGCGACGCTGTGGAGCTTGCGGCACCGCCCCGTCCGGTTGGAGAACAGGCTCTCGAAGAGCTGCACGGTCGTCGTGACCACCAGGGGCGCGTCCCAGTTCTCGGCGTCCAGCTTGCGCCGCTGGTCGCGGGCATCCTCCGCCTGGGCGGCGGCCGGGTCTTCCTGCGTACCGCGCTCGGGGCGCTCCGCCCGGTCCTCCACGGCCGAGTGGTGTTCCAGAACGCCGTCGTCGCCCAGGATGCGGCGGAACTCCGCTGCGATCTGGTCGATGATGCTGGTGTAGGGGATGGCGTAGATGATGCGCGAGCGCCCGTGCTCCAGGGCGTGGGCGAGGGCGAAGGCCAGCGACGACCGGGTCTTGCCGCCCCCCGTCGGCACGGTGAGCGAGAACAGGCCGGGCGGAAGCATAGACGCTTCCAGGCACGCCTCGTAGACCTCGCGCCGGACCTCGTTCACGCGCGTCGGCTCCGCCCCCGCTTGCAGCGCGGCTTGGGCGGCTCTCAGCGTTTCCAGCCAGCCCGGTCCCAGCGCGGTCAGCGTCTCCCGCCCCCGCTGGGCGTAGGTGTCGGGCGAGAAGTGGCGCTCGGTGTCCAGCCCGTCGGCGTCCACGAGGCAGGAGAAGACGAACCGGATCAGCATCTCCCGCTCCCACGCCGTCGCCCCCGCCGCCGGGGGCAGGACGGCGGGCGGGACGCCAACCAGGGCGGGGAAGTCGGCGAGGGCGCGGGCAATGGCCTGGTCCTGCCGCCGCACCTGCTCCGGGTCCTTCGCGATCATCTCGCGCATCTGGGCGAAGGCGTTCAGGCCGCCGTGGTGCCCCAGGACGCAGGCGGCGGTGACCTCGCGCACGTTGGGGGGCAGCCGCTCCAGGGCCAGGCGCGTGCCGGCGATCTTGTGCTCCGCGCTGCCCGGCTTGGGCGTCTTCCCCTGCCCGTGCCGGGCGGCGTCGCACTGGCGCAGGTACGCCTGGAAGTCCTCGCCGTACTTGCCGACGTCGTGGAGCCAGGCGGCCCAGCGCGCCAGGTCGGCCGCGCCGAATGAGTCGGCCCAGCCCGCCGCCAGATCGGCGACGCGGGCCGTGTGGTCGTTCATGCTCTGCCACTTCCGGGGGTCGCCCTCCGGCGGCGTGTGCGCGACGTAGTCCGGGTTTCGGCTCGGGGCAGGGTTCATGCGGCGGTGCCTCCTAAGGGGTTCTGTTTCACCTACTCCCTGTATCATAGCAAAACCGGAAGGACAACGTAGTGTCCTTCCGGTTCCCTTCGTCACTATTTTTTGCGGGTTTTTTCGCCCCGCTTCCGATCCTCACCGGCCCTCCGGGGCTGGTGCAACGAGCAAAAGCCCTCTTCTTGCCGAAAAGAACCTTTGAACGGACCCGACATCCTCTCATCAAAAGTAACAAGCTCTCCCGCCAGGTTACTTCCGCTGTCAACGGCGGGGTCAATCTCGTGTGCTTCGGAACGACCGCTGCCCTGCTGTTTAAGAACCACACTTTTGGCTGCCCTGCTTATCGGCTACATCCCGGCAGTCCTCAGCCAGCCCTCCATTGGTTGTTTCCGCCGAACTTTGGGAAGCGGTGCAGAAGAAGGACTTGGCCCGCGCCCGAACACCTAAGCCAGATCCTGTTGACAAATCGTCGTTTTATTTGCGAAGCCTTATTCACTGCGGTTATTGCCACGGCAGGATGACTCCCGCAAACCATCATGGCCGGGTCGCCCGTGTCCGCTACTACGAATGCCTGTGCGGCGGAAAACGAGCGGTGGCCTGCCCGGTCAAGCGCGTCAATGCCAGTTCTGTTCACGACGCTGTGCTTGCGGAGATCCGCCGTGCGGCGGAGCATCCAACGCGCATGAACGAGATTATCCGGGAAGCCGTCAAGCTCATGCCGACTGCCGACAGGTCTCAGGATTTGCTGGTGAGTGTCGCCCGACGCTTACGCGAGGCAGAGAAGAAAATCAAAAACATCACGTCAGCGATTGAGGCGGGTGGAGGAGCCGTCAGGAGCTTACTGACCCGGCTGGAAGAATTAGAAGAGGAGCACATAAAGCTCGCAGCGGAGCAGGGGCAGCTAGAGAGGAAGATGACAGAGTCCCGGCTTCAGCGCCCTGACACGGCGCTTGTGCAGGCTTACTGGAAAGAGTTTCTGACAATCTGGGAAGTGGCCTCGGAAGCGGAGAGGGGAAAGCTGATGCCGCTGATTGTGGAGCGGGTCGAGCTGACAGAGAAAGAGCGCGGTTTCTGCCGGTTGGTGTTCCAACCAGAGATTCCGCGCTCAGATAACTTTTTCACATCGGGGAATGTGGTAGTTAGCTCTCCTATGGGAGCGGGAAGGTCGCTTAACGCAAACTCCCCTATGGTGTTTCCCGTCCTGAGAGGGCAGACGCCTTTGCTGACAATCGGGAAAGCCGCGTCTGTGTGGGCCGCGCTGTGAGGATACCGCCAAACAAGACCATTCTTCAGGAGCCAAATTCTTGACAGGTAGGATATGGGAGCGGGAGTGTACGCTGTTACGAACTATCCGCCGATCTCATTTCCCGATTTCAAGGTGTCGCGCATCTCACGCCGAACTCAGGTGCCGGGCAATGAGAGCTAAATCGAACAATAACTGGTTCCGTTAGCCCAATCATACTTTCTTTGCCTGCATAAACAGATCGTTAAGCTCTCGTGTGGCTGCCTCCATGTCCGAGGCACCTACGACGGCAGACACCACTGCCGCAGCATTGGCTCCCGCCCTGGAAACTTCTGACAGATTGCCTGCGTTGATGCCACCGATGGCGACAACTGGAATATGCGGGAATGCTGCCTTGATCTCATGGATACGCTGAATGCCGATGGCATCACCAGCGTCATGCTTTGTCCGAGTTCCAAAGATAGCTCCGACACCAAAATAGGAAGCATACGGAGCGGCCATTCTCGCTTCTTCCAATGTGCCGGTCGAAACACCGACCAGCTTGTCTGGGCCAAGCAACAGCCGCGTGTCTTCTGGAGAAAGATCATCCGGCCCTAAATGAACGCCATCAGCCTCAGACGCCAGGGCGACATCTACGCGGTCATTTACAATAGACCTCTTGCATAAGTGTTAATCGTCAAGTTCCTGGTTGTGTAGCGCGGCAATCAAGTTGAAGCGCAGCCCGAACCGCTTGCGCCGGTTGCGGTAGC
>JAABUV010008411.1_pt1 | contig 10449 bp, 2 predicted proteins | sample 5559971 | NCBI WGS metagenome assembly JAABUV01 (sample SAMN10711881, study PRJNA513362) | rock metagenome | isolation source: Antarctica rocks | place: Antarctica: Victoria Land, Knobhead nord | collected 2015-12-19
ATACTTTTATCTTTATATTATTAGTTTTAATACTACTAATTATAAAGGATTAGCTAATTATATTTTAATATATTACTTATTTATATTACCTTTCCCTTCTTATATAATAGCTTATTTACTCCCCTACCTTATAAGAGTTTACCCCCTCTAGCTAGTAATTTTAGTATTTTATTATCTAATTATACTATCTACTTATTAGTATATAAAGTAAGAAATATATTATAAAATAATATTACTAATCTACTTAATATAAGCTATTATTAAAGTTATTAAATATATATAATAATAGATAAAAGAAGGAATATAAGGTTTAAAAGTTTTAATATAAGGTAAAGTAATATTAAGTAGAATATTCTATATAATTATAAGTATAATTATAGGTAGAATTACCCCTTAAAATCCTCTTTATAACTCCTCCTACCTTTATATATTTAAGATATTATAGTAAGATAATTTATTAATATATAATAAGTATTTATTATTAATTATATTACTGAAATATATTATTAGATAAATAAGTTAATATAATATTATAATAATATTAAGTCTTTATAACTAGAATCTTAAATTAATTATAAGTAGAGAATAGGTAAAAGATTAGGATAATAATAAGAAGCTATTATATATAAAAGTATTTAATAACTATATAATAATATTAAAGAGAATTAAAAAGTTAAAGGAATTAAATATATAAAAGATAGCTATTAAAGAGGATTATATAAAGCTAGTAATTAAAGTAAAGGATGTTATAAAGGAGGAAAGATATAAAAGAGGGATTTATAGTAATATAATTAAGTAATATAATACTTCCTAAATAGCTAGTATTATATAATAGAATATTTTAAGATAGAGCTATACCTTAAAGATAATAAAGAGGCTATTAAGGAATAAGTTAAGCTAGATAAATTAATAAATAATATAAAGAATATAAATAGTATAACTAGTTTTATAAAAGAGGTAAATATATAATCTATCTATAATCCTATCTTCTAATTAACTTAACTTTTAGAATACTTTTAAAGAAGATATAAATATTATTAAGCTAGAAGTTACTAAATTTAATTTATTAATTATATAAATTATTAAGTAAAGGATTATATATTATAAAGGTTTAAAGGAGTTAAAAGATATATAAGACCCTAATATTATAAATACTTATATTAAGTTTATATAAGAGTACGCTAACGCGTTTAATATAAAGGATTATATTATACCTAACCTTATAAAAAGGAATTAAGATAAGGAGGATATCTTAATTAAAGTTAATATTAATAAGAAAGTAATTAAGTATATTATTAAGGAAGATAAAGAAGAGGATAAGGAATATAAGTTAAAAGATGTTAATAAGATTAATAGTACTAATAAAGATAATAATAGTAAGTATAATAATAGTAAGAAGGATAATAATAAATAAAAGGATTATAAGTATAAGATTATAAAAATATCTAATTAGATAGATAGATAGGCTATCTATTAATAACTATTAAATAATTATATTACCCTTTTATATTATTATAAAGTATTCCTAATATTATAATCTAGTAAAATACCCTTATTAAAATTAAAGTCTTAAGTTAATACTTTAATATTAATACTTAATACTATCTTATAATATTAACTTAAATACTTAATATTAACTATTAATATTAACCTAAATACTTAGGCTAGGAATTTAGTATTAACTTACTAAGAATTAAGTTAGGAGCCCGACTTAAGTTTAAAGTACTAACCTGACGCGGTTAGTCTAGTAATAATAGACTAATATTATAATCGTAGTTTTTCTAGAGATATATATTAACTTTTTATATTACCTTAAAGAATTATATAGGTTAGGCTAGGTAGTAATAATACTACTTAGTAATATAGTAGTAAATTCTATATATAATAGTAAATACTACTATATATAGAGATTATTACTAATATTATAGTTATTATCTTTATAAGAATAGCTAATTAGCTATTATCTTTCTATATTACCTTATTTATTATTAAGAATTACCTAGTTAGTAATAGTAATAATACTTAGTAATATATTAGTAAGTCTCATATATAGTACGAAATATTAATATAAATAAAAAATACTCTTGATATTATAGTCTTAATAAAATAATATAAGTAGAACTAGAGTCTTAGCGATTCGAGTTAATACTTTAGTACTAATACTTAGTACTAGATTTTAGTATCGAATCGCTAAGACTCGAGTTAGGTACCTAACTCGAGTTTAAAGTAATAACTTAATACGGTTAGTCTAATTATAAGATCTATTTCTAAACTCTTTATTCCTCTTTATTACCTTAAGGGTTTTAAGTAATTATAGCTTATAAATAAAATTAATCTTATTAAAAAGCTCTTTAATTATTATTTTTATTTACTACTTTTTATATTTATCTTTATTAGCCTAATAAAATTATATCTCTTTTTTAAATATAAAAAGCTTCTTTTTATAATATAACTAAGTTAATCTAGCCTTTATTTTAATAATATATTATTCCTCTTTCTATAATATTAAGCCTCTTCTTTTTATACCTATTTTATAGTTATCTACTCCTCTTACTCTACTTTCTTTTAAGCTTAAATATAAGCTTACTTCTTAACCTTCTTCTACTTCTTAATCTCCTTTTTATTAGTAGTAGTAGTAATAGTATTATCCTATTTATTAGTAAAGGTAATATAATAAGAGGTACTAATAATAGAAGCTACTTAGTAAGTACTTTAAAGTATTAGAAATATTAATAAATAAGTATATAAGTTATATAAGAGCTTTAGGTAATAATAAGGGTTTAAAGTAATATTATAATATAAATATAATATAAATATAAGAGTTACTTAGATTTAGTAGGGTTTTACTAATAAAATAAGTAGGTTTAATATAAAGTTATAGTTAAGGTCTTATAATAAGCTAATAATATTAAAATTATTAGAAATTAGTATTAGCCTTATATAATTAGTATAAATTATAAATAGCTAATATATTTATAACTAGATAATTAACTATTCTATCTATTATATTTAAGAGGTTATAAGCTTAGCTAAGTACTATTATACCTAGGAATAGTTCTTTTATAAGGGATATTATCCTTATATTATATTAATAGCTACCTAATCCTATATATTATATAGAATAGTACCTAGATATAGCTATTTCTAGAACTATTTATTAATATTAATATAGTAATCTCGCGTCTTTAATAGTAGTCTACCCTCTTATAAAATACTATTAACTACGATATTATAAAGCTATATAGCTAGAATAGAATAGTTTAGAGGTATCTTATTAGCTAGGAGTACTAGGATAGGAATAAGTAGAAGCGTACTAGAGCTCTCTTAATAAGGTATCCTATATATCTAAGAAAGGAAATAGGAGTAAGAATACCTTATATTATAGGGGAAGGAAATAAGGGCTATAATACTTAAATAAAGAGAAGGAAATAGAAGTAATAATACCTTATATTAATATTATCTATAAGTACTCTTCCTAATTTCCCTTTATACTAGAATAAGTAAATTAAGCGGAGGTTTACAGGTTTAATAAGGCTTTAAAGTAGGATAAGAAGTATAGTTTTAAGGGAGCTATATTAAAGGAGTTATAAGGAGCTATATACACGCCCTTAGGGCCTTAGAGGAGTATATAAGGTCTTTCTACTAAAGGGAAGTGTTAGAAATCAGTATCAGCCCTATATGCTTGGCATGGACTACAAATAGCCAACGTGTCCATAGCTAGACAATTAATATTCAAGAGAAATTGCACACGCTAATAGCACGTAGATTACCCCGCCTCGGTTCGGGTTGTTACAACGGGCTACTGTCGCCGTCTCTTTGCGGTTCACACTCAGCTAATAGGGCGGGGAATAACATTCCGTGCAAATAGTGATGCTTTCCTTCTATGTCATCAGAATAGCCACTGTAGGTATCCCAGCTAGGCTAAAAGGGTTTCTCCAATAGGCTATTACATGTCCGAATCGGCCGGGAGGCCGCCTGCCGTGGGGTATGTAGCATTTTCAATTGGATCGTGCAAGGGTTTGCTTAGAGACTTGCTGAAGCGGAGACATACAGGATGCAATGGACCAGGATCAGAATTGACTCTTTTAACGTGCCGACCGTGTAACACTTAGACGGTGATTTGATCTAACCTATGCGGAAACCCTCACGGATTTGTGGGTTTTGGAGATAACTCCACAGACGGGTTGTAGCAAACATGTCCACCATTAGTGGAAGTATCGTGGTATGTTCATCAGTACGAAGAAAGTCAACGACTTCAGCAAATATTCTTGCGTGCTCTTTCTCTCAGATTGTAAAGTATAAGAGTTGTATGGCATTTGCAAATCACGTTCTTGGCGACATGCATAACCGTAAGTAGGCAGCCGGGAGAGAAGAAGTGTCTCACGGAGCAGTGCTTTCAGCCCAAGCTCACTCAGATAACATTTGCTAGAGGCGGATCGCTCGAGTGGCACATTTCCCTAGTAAGCTCATCGCAGCTATCCAACCTAATGCTACTTTCCGTTGGCAATCAATTTGGCAAGCAACGTGTCGGGTATACGCTTCCCACATTTGACACCGTCATTATGCAAAACTACGGGCAGATGATCTCCGCACACAAAACATCCAAACATACCTACGAGTGTATAAAGACGTGCCTCCCACTCCTCTCAATCGCTTCTTTTTCAACTCAACAATCCAAATACACATATTTATCATCTGGACAAAATCAACGAGTATCACACCTACGAGCAAAAATCATCCCTTCAGCTTACCAATCAGCGCCTTGACCCCAAAATGCCTTCAGACAACAAGATGACGCAGGGGAGCGCCGCTCAGATCCAATCGACCCAAGTATGTCATTCACTCCCTTCCCGTTCATTTCGACCAACTTACCATGATACTTCCCATGCACACCCCACTAACGAACAATTCAGGCAACGGGCGGTAAAGACATGTCCTCCAGCGGCTTCGCAGCCCGCGCTCAATCGGCTGGTGATAAGAATGCGAATGCAGCTGTTGGAAATGCGGGAGCTACCACTGGAGGACAGAGTGGTGGAGCGCAGGGTGGGAAGGCTGCAAGCAGTGCGAGTGGTAGGAAGTAAGGGAGATTTTTGCGATAGGAGTGATAGAATAGTGGTGAGATGATGCGAGCTACAGTGAGGGTGTGGATGAGATGACTTGGCCGGTACTAGGAGCGGTAGAGTAGGACGTTGGCATCCTGCAAATACAATGACCATTTCTCCCATCTTGCAGCGGTTTCATTTTGATTGTATCGTCTGCAGTGTTATAGTTAAGGACATTAACTGCTCTTCGCATCGAGTTTATAAGCGTTCTTTTTTCTTCTCTATTGGGAGCATCTTTCCGGCGGTCGTCCAAGGTAGATCATAGTTTCTATTATCTCGCTCTCCAAGCCTCTCTAAAGTCTTGCCCCAGTCAAGCGGTGGACTGAGCATCCCAACTCCATTCAGGACAGTCCCCCTGGACAGTCCCCCTAGCCACATTTGCCACATTTGCGGGGTAGTACTATTTACCATTTGTCAACATGCAACTATACAAACATTGTCGCTGTCGCTATCACTACTACTATCGTCGTATATCACGTGAGACTACGTGCCTGTAATAGTTCTTTTTAATATACGTACGCCCTATCCTACTAATCCTACCTATAATAATAAACTTAATAACTTATTAGCTAACTAGCTAATATCCTCCTTCCTAGGCCTTATTAACCTTACCTCCTTCTTCTTATTCTTTACCTTTTAATTGGTTATATACTTTTCCTTTACCTTTAACTTCTAATTAGTATCTATTTTATCCCTTTTTATTTATAATTCTAGTCTTATCAGTAAACTAGGAAGTGGAATAGAATATTAGGATCTATACTACCCGTATTTTCCGCCTTTTCTATACCCTATATAGGTTTATTAAACCTTTATATATAGCTAGAGCAATTATTATATATTTAGTACGTTTAAAGAACCCTTAACCTTTATAAATTATCTAGCTAATACTTACGTATAGGTTACTATATATACCTAGGCGAGAATATTAGGTAGTAAACCCTTCCTATTAGTTTATCCTATTTTATTTAGTTATATAATTAAATTATTTTATAAAGTATATATTTTATATAGCTGCTATAAACTTATTATATTTAATATACGTGGTATTAACTTATAGTATATAAAGATGTCTTAGAATAATCTTACTATATTATAATATTATTATATTCTATTTCTATTTAATTTATTCCTACTTGGCTCGCTATTACCTATCTCTCTAGAAGGGTTTTATACGCGTATACTATCTCTATATTATTAGCTAATAATCTAACCTTCCTTATTAAGTAGATTACCTTTATTATTAATATTTTTATCTACGGTTATATCCTCCTCTAATACCTTATAACTACTATCTATTAGATCTATTATAGCTTCTACTAATTTATATATCTTAGGTTAAATAGTTTTTATATTAGATATAACCTTTTTAAGTTCTAAGGAGTTATTTATAAGTTTAAGTAATATTATTTCTTTATCTTAGCTAATTTAATTAACCCGGGTAATACCCTACGTTTTATTCCTTTATAATTACTTAGGGTTAAAGATAGTAGCGAATTTCACTATTATATACGTATATCTTATAGATAGAAGTATATTAGACCTAATAAGGATCTATTAGATATTATTAGGATATAAACTCTTCTTACTATCTTTACCTTCCTAGAAGAGTTTAATAATTTTAGTAACCTTTACTTAGTTAGGCCTAAATAGATTAGGGTAATAGGTTTCTTTTATATATTATGGATTACCTATATATTAATTAATACTTTAGTTCTAAGGTAATTATTAATATAAAGTAATAGCCTATTAGGAATATATACCTAGTAAATAATAAGGGCTAACATAGGCCCTATTATTAAGATAAGGAACTTTTCTTTATTTCCTTATATACCATTTAAGGTAACCTTTAGTACTAGTATCTTTAGGTAATTTAAAACCCTAGCGATCTAATATATTAACCGCTTATAAGGTAAGCCTTATTATTCTAGTTTATATAGTTTCCTAGGCATAGTTTTAAGCTACTTATTAGTTATTAGTTCCCTTAATATAAAAGCTAGCGTCTTAGTCTCTTTTTAGAATAATAATTTAAGGAATAATAATATAATCCTAGGGCGACGCGCGGTTATTAGCTATATTTTTACTTTTACTACTAGTATAATAACTATCTTACGCTATTTATAGAGTTTAAGTTAGTTTAAATATATCTTCCTAACTTCCTTAATTACCCCTTTAAACCCCTAGTCTAGCATATCCTTATATTATTCTAGGTATATTACGCGGCATTTATAATAGTAGTTAAGTTAGAGGTCTATTAATAGGGGTTATTAGATAGGTATTTAGTATTAAGTGGCTAAGGGTCCTTTTATATTCCCTTTAAGAGGTATAAGTTATATCTCCCTTTAGACCTAGCTTCTTTAACGCTATTAATAATTAATATAAAGGTCTAGTTTAAGATAATTACCCTAATAACCTTAATAGTCTATAGCCCTTATTAGCTAATAGTCTTAAGCGGAGTACCTTAATTTATTACCTTCTTAAGTCCTATTATATTTATAAGGTATCCGCTATTCTAGAATACCTCTATCTTAAAGTAGATAAATACCCTAAATATCTAAAATAGCTTAAGATCTAATAATAACTTAAGTAACTTAATAGTCTTATTAGGTTAATAATATATATTAAGATTAAAGTAAAATAGATAAGCGTAGTCCTCCTACCTCTTATCCTATTAATAAAGCTATTTAGTTATTATAATTAGATAGTTTTTAGCTAGTTTTATTATTATATCCCCCTCTCCTTCTTCTATAATATCTATTATCTCGCGTAATTTTATATCCTTAATATCTAGCTCTATAATAAGACTAATAGCTACGCCTTACTTAGTAACTTTTTATTTATATACTACCTTAGTATTATTAAATCCCTGCCTTAATATAGCTTATAACTCCTGTCCGCTTAATACTCTAGCACTTTCTAATAATTACTAGTTATCCGCTATGACTTAGCCTTTAGATTTAGATTCCTATATTAGATTAATTACTTTATTTAATTTAATAGTAGGTAGAGAATTATTCTTCTCTAGTAAGGTACTAGGCTAAGTATAGACTTCGGCCTTTTTAATTAGTCTATTAAATAGTACTATAATATCGGGAGTATTAACTTTAGCCTTTCTAATTAATTTAGTAGATATAACTATATTATTAGCTAGAGTATAGGCTTTAACTAGTTTAATAGACGTAACTAGGTTATTAGCTAGATTATAAGCTTTAGCTAGTTTAGTAGACGTAATTATATTATTAGCCGGAGTATAAGCTTTAACTTCTTTAGTTAGTTTAGTAGACGTAACTAGGTTATTAGCTAGAGTATAGGCTTTAACTTCTTTAGTTAGTTTGGTAGATATAACTATATTATCGGCTGGAGTATAAGCTTTAACTAGTTTAATAGATATAACTAGGTTATTAGCTAGAGTATAGGTTTTAGCTTCTTTAGTTAGTTTAATAGACGTAATTATATTATTAGCTAGAGTATAAGCTTTAGCTAGTTTAGTAGACGTAACTAGGTTATTAGCTAGAGTATAGGCTTTAACTTCTTTAGTTAGTTTAGTAAGGGTAATTAGGTTAGAAGATTTATATAATAAGAGGATAACTAATAACCCTATCTATATTAGATAAATACTTCCGTCCTTTACTAGTATTCTATTAGGTACCTCCCCCTTTTAGTCTAACTCTACCTCTTAGCCGTAATCTATTAATATTATAGTATTTAGTATTATATTATCTTTATCTTTACCGTATAACTTAATACTCTTATTCTTAGATAATTAGCTAAAGTATAATTAACTTATAATAGTAGTTTTTAATTACTTCTAAGTAGGTAATATATTATATCCTATTTAAAACCCTAATATTTAATTAGCTATTATTATAGCCTTTACTACGCCTTTAGCCTACTATAATTATATCCTTTTATTATACTTTATCTCCGTTTTACGCTTCTTAATATTAGGCTACGGATATCCTATTTAAATTTAGGCCCTAGTTATAATAGCGGACGTTAATTATATAATTTTTATTATTATAGTAGATAGAGAAGGTAGTTACTTACCTAGAGTCTCTAATAGAGTAATTAATAGAATAGAGGCCTACTAAGTGGAATTATCCTATCCTACTATAAACTTAAATATAGGGTTAGTACCTACGCCGTTAATAACCTCCCTTATAACCCTATAAAGTTAGTAATTATTAGTTAATTGAGTCAGAAATTAAGCTCCTTTATACTTAAACCGTAGTGTTACTTCTAAGGGCTTTAGCTCTAGGTCTTTACTATAATACTAAATAAACCGGTCTAAAATTGAGTATATTAGTAGGCTTCTTATATCTAATAAAGGGTTAGGTAACTAGATAATATCTAATAAAAGAAGCCTAGTAATTTTCCTATTATATATCGCCTTTAAATTAATATCCCTTATATCTTAATCCTACGCGGCCTCTTATTCTATTTATTATTTTAAGGCTAGTAATATAGCTATACTATCTTTTATTATTATATTATCTAAACTTATATCTTAGAGGGGTGATTATTATTATTCTTTATATCCTTCCTTCTCCCTCTTAATTTTTTATTTAGTCTTACGGTCCTATTATCTAATATTTAAGTAAACCCGTTATACTACCTTAGAGAGCGTACCGATTTTACCCTCTCTATTTAGACTACCTAGTAGGTATAATTTATTATACTTATACTTTTAGCCTAGTTATATAATAAAATCCTACTCCTTTACCTAGGATTCTTTACCTTTAAAGTCTTTAATACCTACCTTTCTATACTATTCTTTAATATCCTCTCTTACCGGATCCTAATCCGCGTCTATTATAGCGGTCTTATTATATACTTTAGTTATATTTATATAAGGAGGGTCCTCTATCTTATTATAAGACTCATTATATTTTATTAATAATATTAGATTATTAAATTTAAATAGGTAATATAGATCTTATCCCTTACTATTAAGGTAATATTTTCTTTAACTTAATAGTAATTATAACTTATATAGAGGTAGTAATCTTAAACGCGAGTTCTATTTATAATTAGTTAATAATACTTATTATAAATAAGGTTTATTAGTAGGGCCGCGTACCTTTACTTACCTTACTAAGTATAACCTTATTAAGTCTAACCTTACTAGTTTAGACTAATAGCTATTATACTTAGTATATATAAATAATTATTTATATATTATTATAAGGAGCTACTACTTAGTATATCCTAAGTCTAATATATAGGAATATTTCCTATAGTTAATAAAGTATATAAAGGTAATAAGATAAAAACTTATTTAAGTAAAGATAATAAGATAAAAACTTATTTAGATATTAAGTAAAGTAGAATATAATATATTACTTTCTAC
>JAABUV010008417.1_pt1 | contig 10446 bp, 9 predicted proteins | sample 5559971 | NCBI WGS metagenome assembly JAABUV01 (sample SAMN10711881, study PRJNA513362) | rock metagenome | isolation source: Antarctica rocks | place: Antarctica: Victoria Land, Knobhead nord | collected 2015-12-19
TGGCCATCGGCTACGAGGCCGTGCCCGGCCTGGGGGCGTCGGGGCGGGTCGGCTCGGTGGAGTATCACATCGGGAGCCACCGCTACATCGACGAGGCCGGCTTCTGCCCGCCCGAGTTTCACGCCCGGCTCGGCCGGGCCGAGGGGGACGTGGGGTCGTCGGTCGCCCTGGCCACCGCGACCGGCCCGATCGGCTGGATCCGACTGGCCGACCGCCCCCGGCCCGAGGCTGCCGCGGTGGTCCGGGAGCTGGTCGCCCTGGGCGTCGAGGTCGTGATGCTGACCGGCGACAACCGCCCGACCGCCGACGCCGTCGCCCGCGAGCTGGGGATCCTCGACCGCCGAGCCGGCCTCCTCCCCGCCGAGAAGGCCGAGGCGATCGCCGAGCTGAACCACCGGCGAGGCCCGACCGGGATGGTCGGCGACGGCGTCAACGACGCCCCCGCGCTGGCCGCCGCCCGGGTCAGCGTGGCCCTGGGCGGGGTCTCCAGCGCCTCGGCCCTGGAGACCGCCGACATCGTCCTGATGGCCGAGGACCTGGCCGCCTTGCCCTGGCTGGTCCGCCTCGGCCGGGCGACCCTCTGGCGGATCCGCCAGAACATCGCCCTGGCCCTGGGCTCGAAGCTCCTGGTCCTGGGCCTGGCCGTGTTCGGCCTGGCCACCCTCTGGATGGCCATCCTGGCCGACGTCGGCGTCAGCCTGATCGTCACGGCCAACGCGCTCCGGCTGCTCCGGCGATTCTGAAGGAACATCGGCGGCCGATTCCTCGCCTCGATCCTTGACTCCCGGGAGCCGCCCTCATGGACCGCCAGGCCGCCCGGGGGGGATCAGGGTCGGTTCGACGTCGAAGGTCCCGCGAAACCGCTCGGGCCAATCGGGGAGCGGCTCGTACTCGCCCCGGACCGGCCGGAAGAGATGATGCCCGTGGGTCGTCTTCAGGATGCCGTCGAATCCGATCATGGATCATCCCGCGGTGGTGAAAGGCTCGACTGGCCCCTGGTGGATCGTGGGCGAGCCCTGGCCCTGGATGGCCTCGATCTCGGCCTCGACAGCGGCGACGGCCTCGCGGGTGTCGAGGACTTCCAGGACGGTCTCGGCAAGGAAGGTCCCGCCGGGAGGGAGGGTGACGACCCGCCCCCGGGCCTCCTCGAAGGGCCGGGGGTTGGGGAAGTTGGTCGCGGGCTCCAGGCCGGTGACGTAGCCTTCGCGGAGGCCCCGGGTGTTCTTCCAGAGGGTGAAGCAGGGGAGCTGATCCCGGCGGAACCGGAGGACGACCGCCTTCTCGTCCCCGGGGGCCCGGAGCATGGCGAGGGTCCGGCCTTCGGGGCCTTCCCCGCGGAGGCGGGCGAGGTAGACCTCCTCGGCGGAGCCAGGCTCGGGGGGGCCGTAGGTGGCCCATCGGCCGAGGCCTCCGCTGGCCTGGGCGTCGCGGGGGACGAGGGCCTCGATCGGGGCGGCGAAGGTCGAGCCCTCGGCGAGGAACGGGGGGCCGAAGTTCCAGTGATAGAGGAGCTGGATCGCGGCCGGGGAGTCGGACAGGTTGACGAACTCGTCGCGGACCACCAGCCGGTTCGAGCCGGGGACGGTGGTGATCCGGGTGGTCATCTCGACCTGCGTGAGGAACAGGGTCGACTCGGCGACCCGGCCCTCGATGGTGATGGCGTGCGGCGGGGCGTCGTCGACGTGGACGGCGACGAGATGGGCCGGGATGTTGGCGATCCGGCCGTGGAGGCCGACCAGGACGTGGCGGGCGTCCGAGCCGTCGGGGCCGGGGACGGCGACCTCGTAGGGGGCCCCGTTGCTCTCCAGGCCGCACCGGACGCAGAGCTCGTCGAAGCCGTCGAGCCAGCCCAGGCCGCCCCGGTCGGCCAGGTGGACGAAGGCGGGGTGGACCGGGCCGTCGACGACCGGCGAGGCCCAGCCCAGGGCGTCGCCCCGGCAGGAACCCTTCCAGAGCCCCATCCCCCGCGTCGGGACGATCGCCATCGCCAGCCGACCGTTGTCGAGGTGGATCAGGTCGACGCCCTCGCGACGGCCGCCCCGGAGGGTCCGCTTGGTGACCGACCAGGCGTGGGGCGACGCCTGGCCGAGGTCGGCCGGGGTCAGCTCGAAGGCGTCGGTCCAGACGTCGCGCGACAGGTCGGTCAGGGTGAACGAAGGCATGCGGTCCTCGGACGGCCGGGGCGTCGCCCGCCGGCCCGGACCGGCCCGGGCCCGACGATCCCGCCAGCATAAGCCCGGGCCGACCCCGGATCCAGACGACGGCCATTGGCGGCGAGCCCGGCCCTATCGGTGGCCGGGGGATTGAAGGAAAGGGACGCTGATGCGATCATGGAGGGAGATCCGAGGCGATGGGCATTTCCGAGGGCTGACGGAGAACGATCGATGCACGCCGACCACCGGACCCGGGCCCTGAAGATCGACGCCCTGGAGGCCCTTGACGGGCGGATCGTGCCCTCAATCGCCGTCCCGATGCCCCCGATGGCCATCCGGCCGGTCGCCTTCCCGCACGTCGCGGTCGCCTCGCCGATGCCCCCGGCTCCGATCCGCCCGGCCGCCCTGGCGATCGCCCCGGTCGCGGGAGGGGCTTCCCTGGTCAATGTCGATCAGTCGCTCAATCTGATTTATCAAGACTATTTGAACTATCAGAAAGCCGGCGGCCACGGGCCCTTCGTGTCCAGCCAGGCGATCTTCGTCCCGATCTCCGGGACCACGGTCGGCGTCACCGTGAGCGTCCGGGGTGATTTCAACTCGACCCTCGCGAAGCTCCCGGGCCTCGGGCTCCAGGTCGGGGGCGTCAGCGCCGCGAATCGGCTCGTCTCGGGCTCGCTGGACCTCTCGAACCTGGCCCGCCTCGCCGATGACCCCGACGTCCTCAGCGTCTCGGCGAACACCAGGCCGATCCTCCGGGGGGCCGTCCCCATCCCCGGTCCCGCCCGCGGCTTCCGCTGATCCCGGAGCCGGGCGAAACCGATTGACTCGACCAGGCTTCCGCTTTAGGTTGATCGGCGGTTGTGCGGCGATCGGCCGCGCTGCCTCTCTCCCACCGCCAGGTCCACCCAGGAGGTCCGCTCATGGCAGAGTCTCCGCAACGCCCGGGCCCGGGCGTCTCGCGCCGCGAATTCGTCAAGGTCGTCGGGACGGCCGCGGCGGCCCCGCTGATCGTCCCGGCCTGGGCTCGCGCCGAGGGGGGTTCGACCCCGGTTGGCCCGACCCCGAAGGCGCCGTCGGAGACCGCCGTCGGGCGGTTTTACGCGTCGCTCAAGGACGACCAACGCAAGCTCATCTGCTTCGCGTTCGATGACCCGAAGCGGTCGGAGGTCCAGAACAACTGGGCGATCGTCAAGCCGAGCATCGGCGACCTCTCGACCGAGCAGCAGGCCCTCTGCCAGGAGGTCTTCCAGGGCCTTTGTAGCGAAGAGGGATACGGCCGCTTCCAGAAGCAGATGGAGGACGACGCCGGCGGGTTCAAGAACTACCACGTGGCCGTCTTCGGCGAGCCGGGGACCGACAAGCCGTTCGAGTGGGTCCTGACCGGCCGGCACGACACCCTCCGGGCCGACGGCAACAGCGTCGAGGGGGCGGCCTTCGGCGGCCCGATCTTCTACGGCCACGACGCCACCGGCTCGGGCAACGACGACGCCAAGCACACCGACAACGTTTGGTGGTACCAGGGCCGGCAGGCCAACGCGATCTTCGCGACCCTGGACGACAAGGAGAAGGCTCGGGCCCTCGTCGCCAAGGCCGAGCGCGATGCCCCCATCTCGATCCAGCTCCGGGGCGACCGGCCTGGGGCTCCCGGCCTGCCCGTGGCCGACCTCGACGGCCAGCAGAAGCAGATGGTTCAGAAGCTCCTGAAGGACCTGACCAGCCCCTTCCGCGCCTTCGACGTGGAGGAGGTCAACGAATGCCTCCGCGAGGCCGGCGGCGCCGACAAGCTCCGCCTGACCTACTTCAAGGACGGCGACATCGGCAACGACCAGGTCTGGGACATCTGGAAGCTCGAAGGTCCCGCCTTCGCCTGGTTCTTCCACGGCTCGCCCCACGTCCACACCTGGGTCAACATCGCCCGCAAGGCGCCCTCGGCCTGAGCGAAGGCATCCCATCGGCCCGGCCGCGCCCCCGCGTGGTCGGGCCGCCTCCTTCCCTGCGATCCTTCGGAGGGGCTTGTCCATGTCCATCAGCCTGCGACCGACCACGCCGGCCGCCGACGAAGACGAGCCCGAGGGCCACGACCACCGGCTGAGCCCCGATCAATTCGCCCGGACGATTGCCGCGGGGATCATCCCCGAGGCCGATCGGGTGGAGTTGCGCGACGGCTTCCTTCGCCTCAAGCCGGCCGGGGGTGACCCCCTCGCCGAGACGGATTATCGCCTGAGCGTCGATCAATATCGGGCGATGGCCCACGAGAACATCCTCACGACCGAGGACCGGATCGAACTCCTGGAAGGGTGGCTCGTCGCCAAGATGACCAAGAAGCCGCCGCACACCATCGCCAAAGGCTCGACCCAGTCTGCCCTCTGGGCCCTGTTACCGGCGGGCTGGTTCCTGGCGATCGAAGACCCCGTGACCGCGATCGATAGCGAGCCGGAGCCCGATCTCGCGATCATCCGGGGGAACTGTCGGGACTATCCGGAGAAGGCCCCTGGCCCCGAACACGTCGCCTTGGTCGTCGAAGTCGCACACGCGAGCCTGCTGCGCGACAGTGTCCGCAAGAAGCGACTGTATGCCCGCTCGGGTTTTCCGGTCTACTGGATCATCAACCTCGTCCATGGCCGGATCGAGGAATATACCGAGCCGAGTGGACCGGCCACCAGACCCGATTACGGCCATCGTCAAGACTTCGGCCCGGCCGACGCGATCCCCCTCGTGATCGAAGGCCGGGAGGTCGGACGGATCGCCGTGGCCGACCTGCTGCCCTGAAGGTTCGAAACGAATCGGCCCGGCCCGGGGTGGTCGCCCCGGGTCGGGCCTATGGTTCGAACGTCGCCGGTTCTGGCCGGGGGACCGATCAGGAGCAGCCCATGCTGTTCCCGCAGTTGAAGCAGCGGTAGCAGGTCCCGCAACGGACGGTCAGGGCCCCGCAGTTGTCGCAGGCGGGGGCATCGCTCTGGAAGTGGGCGAACTGCTCGTCGCGCTTCTCCAGGGCTTCATAAGACGGGACGACGGCGGGCGCGGGACTCGGGGCCGGGGCGGCCTGGCCGAGGACGGCCTCGGTGTGATCCAGGTCGGCGATGGTAACCGTCCGGTGGCCGTTGACCTTGATGGTCGGTTTGGGGGCCGGGGCGTCGTCGACCCGCTGGGGGGCGTTGGCCTCGCGGTAGCCGGGGATGAACTCCATTCCGAGCCATCGGAAGATGTAGTCGGTCACGCTCTTGGCGATCGGGATGTCGGGGTTCTTGGTGAATCCAGCCGGCTCGAACCGGCTGTGGGCGAACTTGTTGACGAAGACATCGAGGGGGACGCCGTACTGGAGGCCCATCGAGATCGACGTGCCCAGAACGTCCATGAGGCCGCCGATGGTCGATCCCTCCTTGGCCATCGTGATGAAGACCTCGCCCGGCCGGCCGTCGGGGTAGAAGCCGACGGTGACGTACCCCTCGTGCCCCTGGATGTCGAACTTGTGGGTCAGGCTCTGCCGGGTGTGCGGCAGGCGGGCCCGTCGGGGCTGCGAGGCGGTCGCCTGGGGCGCGGGGCTCGGGGTCGGGATGACGACCGGAGCGGAGGCGGAGGCAGAGGCGGGGACCGGCGTGAGCTCGGCGGCGACGAGCTTGGCGGCTTCGGCGTCGGCCTTGGTGCCGGACTCGGACTTGGTGCTCACCGGCTGGCTCCCCTTGGAACCGTCGCGATAGATGGCCATCGCCTTGAGGCCGAGCTTCCAGCCTTCGAGATAGGCTTCGCGGATATCGTCGACAGTGGCGTCGCCGGGGACGTTGCAGGTCTTGCTGATGGCGCCGCTGAGGAAGGGCTGGACCGCCGACATCATCCGGAGGTGGCCCCGGAAGTGGATGCTCCGGCCGCCCTGGGGCGGGGCGAAGGCGCAGTCGAAGACCGGGAGGTGGCCCTCGTGGATCCCCGGCGCCCCCTCGATCGTGTCATGGCCGTCGATGTAGTCGAGGATCCCCCGGACCGTCGGCTCGTCGTAGCCGAGCTTCCGGAGCGCCATCGGCACGGTCTTGTTGACGATCTTGAGCATCCCGCCGCCGGCGAGCTGCTTGTACTTGACCAGGGCGATATCGGGCTCGATCCCGGTGGTGTCGCAATCCATCATGAAGGCGATCGTCCCGGTCGGGGCCAGGACCGTGACCTGACTGTTCCGGAAGCCGTTTTCGCGGCCCAGCTCCAGGCAGGCGTCCCAGACGGCGCGGGCCTCGGCGACCAGGTCGGGCGGGGCCGAGGGGTCGATCCCCTCGACGGCGTCGCGGTGCATCTCCATGACCCGGAGCATCGGCTCGCGGTTGAGCGCGAACCCCTCAAACGGGCCGATCTGCCCGGCGTGCTCGGCGCTGGTCAGGTACGCCTGGCCGTGCATGATCGCCGTGATGCAGGCCGCCAGCCCGCGGCCGGGGTTCGAGTCGTAGGGCAGGCCGTCGGCCATGACCAGGCTGCCGAGGTTGGCGAAACCCAGACCCAGTGGGCGGAACTTGTGACTGTTGGCGCAGATCCGGTCGGTCGGATAGCTCGCGTGGTCGATCAGGATCTCCTGCGCCGTGATGAAGACCCGGCACGCCGCCCGGAACGACTGGGCGTCGAAGGTCCCGTCCTCGCGGCGGAACTTCATCAGGTTCAGGCTGGCGAGGTTGCACGCGCTGTCATCGATGAACATGTATTCGGAGCAGGGGTTGCTGCTGTTGATCGGCGCGGTGTTGGGGCAAGTGTGCCAGCGCTGGATGGTGTCCTCGTACTGGAGGCCGGGGTCGCCGCAGAGCCAGGTCCCCTCGGCGATGGCGTCCATCAGCCGACGGGCCGGGTAGATATCCATCGGCCGGCCGGTGGTGACGGCGCGAGTGGTCCACTCGCCGGAGTCCTCGACGGCCCGGAGGAAGCTGTCAGAAACCCGAACCGAGAGGTTGGCGTTTTGGAAAAGGACCGAGCTGTACGCCTCGCCATTGAAGTTGGCCTCGTAGCCGGCCTCGATCAGGGTCCGGGCCTTCTTCTCTTCCTTGGTCTTGCTCTCGATGAATTCGAGGACGTCGGGGTGCCAGATCTTCAAGGTCTGCATCTTGGCGGCTCGGCGGGTCTTGCCGCCGGATTTGATGACGCTGGCGATCGCGTCGTAGACCCGCATGAAGCTCACCGGGCCGGAGGGCTTGCCGCCGCCGGCAAGCTTCTCCTTGCTGGAACGGAGCGTCGAGAGGTCCGAGCCGGTCCCCGAGCCATACTTGAACAGCATGGCCTCGGAGGTCGCCAGCCTCATGATGTCCTGCATGTCGTCGGCGACGCTCTGGATGAAGCAGGCCGAGGCTTGCGGGAACTGGTAAGCCCCCTCGGCCTTGACGACCCCGCGCGTCTCCTCGTCCCAGCGCCAGCCGTTGGCCAGGCCGTTGATCCCCAGGCGGTGGTAGAGGCCGACGTTGAACCAGACCGGCGAGTTGAACGAGCCGTACTGGTTCAGGCAGAGCGCCGTCAACTCGTCGTAGAACCGCTCGGCATCCTCGCGAGAGGCGAAGTAACCGTCTTCGGATCCCCAGTCGGCGATCGTCCGGGTCACGCGGTCGACCAGGTCGCGGACGCTAGACTCGCGCTCGGGGGTGTTGACCTCGCCGTAGAAGTACTTGCTGACCACGACATTGGTGGCCAACTGGCTCCACGACGCGGGGACCTCGGCGTCGGGCTGCTCGAAGAGCACCCGGCCACGCTCGTCCTTGATCGCCGCCGTTCGGGTCTCCCACTCCACCTGGTCGTACGGACTGACCCCCTCAGTGCTGAACACTCGCGGGACGACCATCCCCGATCGCGCATGGGCCATCCGAACTTCCGCACCATGGGACGCCGACGCCCGATCCTCTACCGTTGCCATGGACGTTCTCCGGGTCTTGTTGCCGTGAACGGTCGGCCACATACTAACAGACGGACAGTAGTAGTCAAGAGGTCAGTTCGGCCGGCTTGCTGGTAGCGGATCGCACCGAATTGAAATTCACCATGGGCGCTTGCGTCCGCCTGCGTCCGCGCGAGGTCAAAGCTGCGAAGCCTGTTCGACTCGACCTTCGAGCTGGCGAGGACCGCGATCACCGGCCTTCCCTGGTGCAGCCAACTGACAGTTTGCCCGCGCCCCCTGCACGCGGCTGATCGCCGCCAGTAAAACGCCGCACTCCGGTAGCAATTTTACCGGGATGCGGGGTTCCAAGGAATTGACGGAAGATGAAGGTCAAGAGAAGAAAACGCGAAACCGCCCCGAGCCGCCAGGATCTGGTGGCCAAGGACGGTTCTCGGTGGGATCGACGAGGTCATTTGCAATGACGGCAGATCAGGCGGGCCCGACGATGCTGGTGATCTGGACCGAGGTGTAATACTGCCGGTGGCCGTTGCGGCGACGCATATTCTTACGTCGGCGGAACTTCTGGATCACGATCTTCTTGTCGCGGAATTCGCGGACGACCTTGGCGACCACCCGGGCACCCGCCAGGAGGGGGGCTCCGATGGTCGGGACGCCGTCGCCGGCGATCAGCAGAACCTTGTCAAAAACCAGCTCGCTGCCGGGCTCGCCGTCGCGTCGGTCGACGGTGATGGTGTCGCCCTCGCGGACCCGGAACTGGTGGCTGCCGTCTTCGAAGATTGCGTAAGGCATCCGTCAAACACTCCTCGCGGCCCGGTGGCAGGCCACGGGTCGGCGGGTCCGATGCTCGGGAACTTGTCAGCCGTCGGGGCCGGGGGACGTCCTCCCCGGGCATGTCGCCGCGACGTGCCGAAAGGGCGGATTGTACCGGATGACCCCGCCCGGCGGAAGGGCCAAGTTATACGATATCGTTATTCTTCGGAAGGTCGGCCGTGGCCGCGGCCAAGTGGCCGGCTTGGTCCACGAACTTCTTCACGAAGGCGGAGTGTCCCTGTTGCTCGGCTAGTCGAGACAGATGATTGGTCGCGAACGAGCGGAACCGCCTGATATTGCCGGCGACCCCCGAGGCGGCGTTGAATTGGAAGAAGAGAGCGGGCTCGAGGACCACCCGCCTCCCCCCGGTATGCCCCACCGAAGTGACCTGTTCGGTCACGCCGAGCGGCTTGTCACTCATCTCGATCGAGTCGGGCGACCAATCCGGCAGGTTGTCGGCAAGTCGAAACTTAATATTGAAATTTTCAAAAAAAGGACCATTGCCACGCTCCACGGAGTCGATATGGACGCGAAAGGGCTGAAGTCCAGTCCCGGGAAATAGGGCTTCGTCCCGAAGTTGATTCAGAACGATTCTGGCGAACGGCCCAGGGAAGGGGCGACGGCGCCAAGCACCCAAAGTTCGTCGGAGGGCCCGCTCGTAAAAAACGTGGATCTTCATCGCATTCCCCCTGATCCCGCATTGTATCAGACAGGTGTTGGAGACGACCAGATGAAATGAGTTCGGCCAAGTGCCGGCAGATCAGCCCCCGTCGACAAGAATCCGGTGATCTGGGAGCGGTCGAGGGTGAACATGGAATGGCGACGCACCCGACGCCACGCGACATAGAAGGATTGGCTCGGGATCGACGAGCCACGGAACTCGATACGAATCCGACCATCGATCCAGACCGTGTAGTCGATCGACATCCAGGCGAAGGGGGCCCAATAACCCGTCAATAGCGCGGAGCCAACATTGCCCCATTTGCCGATCCGAAACTCCGCCGTGCGACGCAAAGTCGCATAAGTTGGCCCCTTCTCGATCTCGGTCCAGATCTTTCCCAGACCCTTCTCGTGCCAGGCCAGATCGTAGTCGAATTTCCCGAATCGCCCCTTCGCCCGTAACGGCGTGTAGCCAATGAAATCGTCGACGCTGGCCTCAATGTCTGCGTCCCGCCCATCACCATGGTCCGTGAACTTCACCCCCGACAGACAGAGGGCGCCCCGGAAGTTCCTGGCATCGATGAAACCCCGATAGGTCGATCGCCCGCGGAGGTCCGAGGGCGGTTCTGGTCGATTGCCGGTCCGGAACATCGCCCTGAGACCCAGGGTTTGAGGGTGCCGCGCGTAGGATGTTGGGAGTCGGCTCCCCAAGAGGGGTTGGAAAGGAATCCAACCGATGGCGGTCGCGGAAGGCCCGTGAATGACCCGGGGGTTGCGATTTTCCGTCGCCATGAGCACCTCTCGATGAGGAAGACTCGCTAACAAATTTCATCGGTTAAATATATATAGTTTAAATTATATGGTGCGCCGTGCAAAGGTCTGGCTCTTCAGTGGGTGCAAGTCCCACCCGGCTAACTCAGTCGCTCCAGCCGGTAGCTATCGGAGCGGTGGTGGAGGCAACGAAGCCGCCGGAGCCTT
>JAABUV010008419.1_pt1 | contig 10443 bp, 16 predicted proteins | sample 5559971 | NCBI WGS metagenome assembly JAABUV01 (sample SAMN10711881, study PRJNA513362) | rock metagenome | isolation source: Antarctica rocks | place: Antarctica: Victoria Land, Knobhead nord | collected 2015-12-19
CCCCCAACCTCTTGAATTGCTGTTCTTCGTGTCCTTCACCTGTGCCTCCTCGAGCCATCCTGGACCTTCTCGTTTCCCTCTCTCAGCGTCCTTCAGTTTCCTATCCACAGCTGACCTTTTACTCCTCGTTCTATTAGCGTGGCAACTATTGTTCACGGGTTGCTGGGCCATCGCCATTGCCACGACAAGGGCGCGAACAAGGTGGAGCCTGCCCATAACTACCACCTGTGCGCCAAGACCCATCGAGTAAATGCCTCACACCACCCCGAGCGTATTTCCTACTGCGCCGCCGGCGAATGGGGGGCGTGATGCTGTTGCTAGCTGTCTGTTGACATCTGCAGGAGCCTGGCTTGCGGCAATTGAGCAGCCTCGTCGAGTTCCGCTCGGCTGGGTTTGAAGCATCGGTTGGTGCTGACGTGGCAGTGGCTCGATAGAGAGGGCATGCACGTGCATTGCGCAGCACTGCCTGAATCGAGAGTTGGGCTGTGGGAGAGGTGACACCTTTCCTGTGCCGTCCTGTGCCCTCTTGCCGAACACCCTTCATCCTTGCCATCTGCAGCGAAAAGTTCCCAGCTCATGAAGGAAATTGTCTCAGTCGTGCCGATGCCGGGCCATGGACTATTGGTGGATCATCGACGATTAGCTTTAGAGGGGAAAATCCGTGCGGCCTGTGCTCTATTCAGTGTCTCGCGAGGCGTTCTGCGAGGCGTTCTGTGAGATTTGATCCATGGAGATGGACGACGATCCAGCTGACTGCTACAGTGAAGACCTTCGGATGCACATCGTCCCGAGGGATACAGCGCGTGGATTGGACGGCAAAGAACCAAAGAGGGGAAACAGGAATTATTGAGGGCTGAGCAATCCTTGAGGATTGTGTGCAGCCAAGAGGGGGCTCACGAAGCTTCAGAGGAGTAGCGCAGAGATGGTGCGGCTCGCAATAGGATTGGGTGTACCTTTGTACCGAGAGCGGTTAACGGGTCTCGACATATAATCCCTCTCTGCGCTCCCCTTTAGAATAGGCAGCGATTTCCACTGTTTTCACGTTTACAAGATCCCCTCGCAATTCTATTCCACGATGGCTGCCGTCGACATGACCTTCATCTACTTCTACCGACCACCACCGGTGATGAGCCCACGCCCCAGCCTCAAGCCACCAAGTTTGGGTAATGCTGGCGGAAAACGCACGGCGACCATACAGCGCGACAGCTTGGACAATCTGTTCAAGACGCATCGCGAAATGGAACCTTCGCTTCAAAACAAGTTGACTGAAGATATCAGAGCCGGGGATGAAGGTATTGTCGGCATTCAGCGTCATGAGAAACTTATCTAATGAACGCAGAAAACTCGGAAAGGGCTGGGAACAATCGAGTCGGCGGCGGCGGCGACAATGGCACCAATAACAAGGAAGACCTTTGCCTTCCATTCATCGAGCCTTTCGGAAGCCTCAAAAACCTTTCGTTCGAAGTCGACGAGAATACATCTCTTTCACTGAAGAAGATTGCCCAAACTCTTTCTGATGACGATTTCCTCGACATTGACGGATTTCTTCACCCCGTCTGGGGAATGCCGAACCCAACGCTCCCTACCGATGACGAACCTATGTCGGCAACGACCATACCAGAGATTTGTGATTCCCCCAAGCGCAAGGCAGACACAGTCGATTTGAACGAAAGCGGCAGAGCCAGGATTCATGGTAACGCTATATTCACTTCAATTTCGACGTGTCTAATAGTCTTACAGAACACTCACTCGGAGTTCTCAATAACACCATCAAACCAACCTTCGGACTTAGCGATGAGTGGAACAAGAACTCAGACATCATGCCGACCAGAACGCACTTCAAGTTACCAGGCAAACAGTATTGGCTTTTCCGGGACTGGGTGAGCACAATTCGAAGCGTGAGACGCAGGGTGAGCGTTCAGGTCAGTGCGGATGTCTCGATTGTTGTGGGCACGTCTGATAAGTCTAGAAGACTCGATACTGATCGACGATACCGACGAGGACAGAACCGATATCGATAACCATGATCTCCCTGCATTGAAGAAGCATAGAGGATCGGAGAAAGCGACTCTACAACCTGTATTCAAAGTTCCTCCTGGACTCGAACTTTACTACAATCGAGCGCTTCAAGACCACAAGAATACTGCAAGCTCAAATCGATCGAGTGAGGTTGGTGACAGTCAAGGTTGGTACAGAATGTGAACCTCTAATCTTAAAGTGAAACGATGTCTGACATTCCAATAGATAACTCGTTCGTGGTGCAGGACGAGAACATCAAAAGTGGAGACAAGGGCTCCCCTAGCATCACTTCAATCGAGGACTGTGAAAGGCCGTCTGTCCACGCAAATGTTCATACCGGGTCAACGTCGGCCATGAACGATTGCGCCAGCGCTACCGCCACCAGTCCACTTGTCACCGAGCAACATCAGGGTTCTGGTGGCTCAGTAGAGGTAGAGGAGCAGGAGTGAGAAATTACGGAGATTCTCGAGAAGAGAGCGGCCGGGTCAGAAACGGAATACAGGGTACGCTGGAAAGATACATGGTTGCTCAGAAGTGAATTAGGAAGCGCACAGAGGTTGTTGAAGAAGTTCGAGGCAAAAGGCCGAGCACAGCATGGACGCAAACGGGGTAGATTCGCTCGCAAAGACATAGTTTGGTGATCGTTATATATAACGCGTCGATGTAGAATCAGTTTCCTCTCAAGCAATCGTGTATGCTCGTCACCCTCAGCCCTCACTCGTCCCCCTTTACATCAAGAATAATCGCGAGGGTGTAAGAGGCGTCTGCATCTACACGCATACCATTCTGTCCGGTTAGAGGTCTAATTATTGATGGGCAACGGAGCACCGTGTCCGAACAAGCCTCCCTTGTTCATTGCTACGGAAATCGATGAGTACCCTTCTTCATCTTCTAATCTGTAACTCCGTCGAGTTTTCACTAACACATTTCAACTCTAAGATACATGATAGGATCGTGACTTAATATTTCTGCTACTCTGGCATCGACGTGATCAACCTCCTCTTTTTCAGAGCTTCACAAGATCTTGTGGTCTCTTGCAGGTCTTGAAACAAAGCAAACAGCGTGTTTCGTTAATAAGGCCTGCAAGTGGCTCATGCGCAGGGTCATTCTGTTCACGAATATGAAGAGTAACGTCTTCTACTCAGAGGTGAGTTAACGCTTTGATATCAGTGTACTTGCACAAGCTCGAATACAATCGAGGGATTTTGATAACGTCGTTCACTCAAGCCATTCACACGTGATTGCGATCAAGCATGGGCTACATATCGAAGCTAGAATTCTTGATCATGCCCTCACCATCCCTTCTCTGCCTGTCAACGTCATATCGCCAATGCTGCTCAGTGTGGGGCTCATTTGGTATGACTGGCCTTTTCCAGCTGACGGCGAATACCCAAGCCAACGACTTGCAGGACAGCATAGTCATTGAGGGTCAACCAGTCAGAGGACAAGCCAACCAAGAGGCAATCAGAGAGCCAACTCCAAGGGTCAACTGTGAAGGCTAGCCAGCGAAAAGAGCAACCGGGGGACCAGTCAGAGGGGCAACCAGATGACCAACTACGACGGCCAACTAGGAGGAGCAAACAGAGCGTGGAGCAACTGAAGGGGGAACTGCGAGGTTCAGCCAGCCAGAGGGTTTAATGAAGGATCAATCGGAGGGGAAACCAAAGGAACCATGAGGATAATCAGAGCATCAGCCAGAGGGGCAACTAGAGGGTCAATTAATCAGTTGGAGCGTGTACCAACCAAACCAGAGGGCCAACTAGCTAGACGGCTAGCTAAATGGCAAGCAATCAGAGGGATATTCAGAGCGTCAATTAGAGCGTGGACTACTAACTGGAGGGCCAATCGGAGGGGTGGCCAACTGAAGAGTTCACCCGGGTGAGGTATAAGTACTGAAGTTATAGGGTAAACTAATCTTAGTGTTCAAATTTGTCCTCTCCACCTTTCCACTCATGTAAAGCTTTGAGCGATGTCTCCGTGTGTGAATGCGTTGGCCCAAGGATCTGTTTCCGTAGCTTGAAGCATGTTTCCATTAGTGAGATGGCCTCTGCCTCGCGGCTTTGAGACTTCAATGTATATGCCAAGTTGTGCATACTGATCAGAGTGCTGGGATGCTCTTCGCCTAACACCTTCTTTCTCGTCTTCATCACTTGCACGTTTAGCTCTTCGGCTTCTTTCCAGCGTCCTTGTTTCCCGTATATCAATGCCAGGTTGTTCATACTGATCAGAGTGCTAGGATGCTCTTCGCCTAACATCTTCTTGCTCGTCTTCATCACTTGCACGTTTAGCTCTTCGGCTTCTTTCCAGCGTTCTTGATTCTTGTATGTCAATGCCAGATTGTTCATACTGATCAGAGTGCTAGAATGCTCTTCGCCTAACATCTTCTTCCTCGTTTTCATCACTTGCACTTCTAGCTCTTCAGCCTCTTTCCAGCGTCCTTGATTCCCGTATGTCGATGTCAGGTTGTTCATACTGTCCAGAGTGTCAGGATGCTCTTCGCCTAACATCTTCTTTCTCGTCTTCATCACTTGCACGTCTAGCTCTTCGACTTCTTTTCAGCGTCCTTGATTCCTGTATGTCGATGCCAGGTTGACGATACTGATCAGAGTGCTGGGATGCTCTTCGCCTAACATTTTCTTGCTCGTCTTCATCACTTGCACTTCTAGCTCTTCGATCTCTTTCCAGCATCCTTGATTCCAGTATGTCGATGCCAGGTTGGCGATACTGATCAGAGTGCTAGAATGCTCTTCGCCTAACATCTTCTTGCTCGTTTTCATCACTTGCACGTCTAGCTCTTCGGCCTTCTTCCAGCGTCCTTGATTCCTGTATGTCGATGCCAGATTGTTCATACTGTTCAGAGTGCTAGAATGCTCTTCGCCTAACATCTTCTTGCTTGTCTTCATCACTTGCACTTCTAGCTCTTCGACCTCTTTCCAGCGTCCTTGAACACTGTATATCAATGCCAGGTTGAAATTTAATTTCGAAAAAAGCCCATGTAATTGACCAAAGACTAGCTGAATACTTTGAATTTCCTGTTTGTAGCTGATTTCGGCCTTTTCCAGCAATTTCTGTTCACGATAGTGTTGAGGTAAATTAATATACGGAAATCTTCCTTGACGATGTAACATTGAGAATAGTTCGCTTTCAGATGAAGATTCTTGAATGCCTTTAATAATTAGCTGGATCTGACTTTGAAGGTCTACAGGTTCTAGTGAGTATTCATGCAGAATGAACCTCGCTTGTTCATCATCTTTGCTTGTTCCAAAACCGATAGTATAACACAATGCTAATTAAAGAGCTGCGTTTGATAATGATATGTGTTGAATGATTGATTTTGTTGACTCTGCAACTACAGATTTAAGACAATTGACAGTAAATTCACGTAGTCGATAGTCTGCATTATAGAACTCATAAAGTGAAGAAGAAATCTATGAACTGTTAGCATTCTTTATACAACTATTACTGTGAACTTATTACCTCTAAGACTTCGTGCTCTGTAATAGAGCTTATCTGAAGAGGCCTCGTTTCTGGCAGAATTCTATTCACTTGTTAAAGAGTTCTTTACAGAATACACATATCGACGCTTACCTATCAGGAGTTAGAAGATTAAGCAACTGCTCAAACTTTGTACATCTCGATTTGGGTTCAAAAGTCAAAGTGAACTGAAAAAATGATATCAAATTGTTCTTTGTGCTACTATCGAAGTAGTCGTTTTCTTGTATCATTCAGCAGAGCCATTTTACCAATCGATTGTCACCCTTCCAGACTTGAAGTAAGTTGTTTTCTGGCTCGTCTCGCTCGAAGCTGACAAGCTGCCCGCTTTTAAGAATCGTATCGGAAGGTAGCGGTAGATGGTCAGAGGATCCTGCTTGGAAAAGGAGCCAGAAACATAGCAACCCGAATGAGTAAACGTTCATTTGCTTGGCTTGTTCAGGTCTAAAAGATCGGTTGTGATGTTCCGGTGCATTCCAAGGCCCGATATCTGGCATTAAGATTCGATCGTTATGGCTTTGAAAACACATAGCGAATCCAAAGTCTGCTACTTTAGCAATGATCCGAGAATTCTCTTCGAAGATAAGTATATTCCAAGGTTTAATATCTCCGTGAATTATGCCTGTATTGCAATAAGCTATTATTCAGCTTGTTCGCAAAATATATTACCGTTGCGATGCATATCTCTAATAGCTAACCCTACGTCTGCACAAAGATTCAATTTATCTTCGATCGATAGATCCTTGAAACTTTCCAGCCTTGCGAAGCGATGAAGGTCTCCAAGGTGACTCTTTCAAACACCAGAACTGGCCATACTTGATTATCTTCTGGAATATCCCAGCATATCCCTTCGAGCGTAACGATATGCCTATGTTGCCGTACCGTAGGATGACTGAGGACTACCATCTCTTGAACGATCTCTCTGAAGGGATGTTGCTGTGGACGATTGAACAGTTTGAATGCGAAGCTTATTTGGGCAGTGACTAATGACTCATTTATCCCAGCCTGGCCACCCTTTCCTATTGGACCCAGCGGTGCCTGCCATGTTATAGGTAAGAAGCGGACATGCAGTCTTTGAGCTAGGCCTAGCATAGCAATAAAGCCATAGTCTGCATATTTCTCAGAAGCAAATACTGGCCTGGCGCTTGAGCCAAACTTTTTTGTACTAGGGTCTGAGGCTAACGAGCCGATACCGCCTGACAAACCCAATGATCGATCGGTCATTTCTATCTTCTGAATGTTCACGGACAAGACGCTTTGAAAAGTTGGTGTTCGAGTAACGTGAGCTTGTAAGGAAATGCCGAGCTGCAAGCCTAGGGACTTGAAGTCAGCAATGCTTAGGAGATTGCGTGTGTGTAGAGACGTGCTTGCGTGTGTATAGTGAAATGTCGATGTTCTGTAGGTGTCCTCCTTTGGGGAAGATTGTTCTGTGTTTATTCGTGTTCCCCTCCCAAGGTCTGTCAATGTAGGGTATGAAGGACGGTACGATGTTCGGTATGTGTAGAGATTTACTTGCTGATCTATCGATGTCCTAGAATGTATTCCTTGCGTTTGCTGCTCAGTAATCGAAGTTCCCTGGCCCCACTGCCTCGTGGTCACAACCGAGAGCTGCCAGCCTGCCACCGTCGTTGACAACGTTCTTGACTGCACAGCTAGATCAGATCGCCCCTGGCTAAGTCACCAAAGTATGAGGACGATAATCGAACGGACAGAAAAGGGAACGATTTTATTGCCTTGTGTATGTAGCTATCTAGTTGTACCTAAGTATAGGCTAGCCATATGTGTACTAGTGTGAATGCCAGGCTAACAGCGTCTTTCCGAGCTTGAAGTTAACACGCAGTGGCGGTGTTTGCGCCTTGCGATAGATGCAATCAATTTTGCACAAGGCTTTTAGCCAGTGCGGTCTTTCTACAAGCCTCTGCATTTATGCATCATGATTGAATCGTGAGACCTCATTCCCTGTAAGTGCCTGCGATGTTATAGCCCACTTGCCTGTATTTGCCAGGCTTAGCCCTCGGCCTGAATGGCTTAGCCAGCAAGGCTTTGTGAGGCGGATTGTGATGCTACAGAAACCAGACAATGCTATGAATGGTTCAGAATCATATATCAAGCGTGTTGCTCCCATTCAAGCTTATACAGTGTTATTCACTCAAGAACAAGACAGGGATACCACACAACATTACTAAAGGAATATATCCCATTACTCGCCCTTGCAATGCCGGTTGTACAGACAATCAAAGACCGGTACCTCGATAAACAAAAGCTACACAATCTATTGCAGACCTTATTCCCAAATGGAGATTACGAGTGCGAAGTGCGCATTACTTCGTTCCTTCTATAACTTAAGCGTATTGACCCCGGTATTTTAGTTCAAAGACAATATAGAACCAACGATAACACTCCGTAATCTTCCAAGGAAACTCACTGAGGTGATACTCTCCCTTGTATTAAAATTCAATTTGTCAAGGTCAGTGCTGACTTCACTTAAGGCTGAGATAGAAGGAATCAAGAGTAAACCCTGAGCAATGTGTATTACTGTTCGGTGATGAGAGAGACTTTGGTGGAGATTCAGTATTTTGTGAAGAATCCATGAAAGCGTAAATTTACCCTTTCATGTTGTAGTGGATGGGCCAGGAGATGGTATTAGTATTGAGAACTTTTAGCTCCTATCGACCTTCTGTAGCTACGGAGTCGTAACCTGTTACAAAGGACATCTAAACTTCACTGAGTGCTTCTGAGTATTCAACTAGTATCAGCTCTTTTACTGCAAACTTCATCCTCTGCGCACATTTAAGTTCGCCTACTCCTGCAAGGCAAGATGAGTAATAGATGCCCCTCAATCCGAACATTGAGGCGCAGCCACCTTGATACGTTAGATAGCTTTCCTATCAGATTACTCGATTTGACAACTCCATATCACAAGTTTTCTAATCTAACATGCTTGTAGAGCCTGCTCAAGCACTGCAAAGTATGGCCAATTCCAGTGTGGGTAGACTTCTTGACGTCGGCAGTCAGTCAATACCTACCGATTTTGAGGTGCGGTGGCTCTTCCACCCCACCAAGATGCGAATCGAGAGGCTCTCGCTCCGGCGATTAACGCCAAGGTAAGTTATGAGAAGGGTAAGCCAGCTCAGTGAAGACTGCTTACATATACTGCGATGAGGATCGATAAAAGGATATTCAGCAATATACTGGAGTTGAAAGAAAACTTACCCGTAATATTGCGCCAGCTAAAATCTTGTAATTCAGGAAAATGGAACTATCTAATAGACAGCAATAGAACATAAACGAGGACCACCTTTCATTCATGTATGGAAACCAATAGCCGTTATCCGAATCTTGAGGTTTAATGACTGATAGTTGTATGGATGCAGCGTTCTTCGTCAACAGGACACTTGGGACTATATTCAACTAAGCTATCAAGCTTTCGCATGTTTAATGCGAACTTATCGGATTTTCCCACCACTTTGGGACCTCGTACGTGGCTTCGGAATCAAGTTCGAGCCAAAGGATGAGAACATTATCAACCTAGACTCCAGGACAAGTGTCACGTAGCTCTCACAAAGCTCTCCCTGTGAATGCTGACCATCTGTTAACATAACTTTAGCGACGGAAGATCTGAAGTGTGCTATAATGTTCGCTATTTCGAGAAGCACAATCGTAGAGATACGAAAGCGATCTGGTCTGAAAGACAAGTGGCCCTCTATCACACTTTCGACTTGAGTAAGCAAAGCTCCTTATGGATCCTCATACAACCATCAGAAAGTATAGAGTCTCGACTTCAAAATGTGATGCATGATATGCAGAGCCAAGATCTTGTACCTTCTGAACACTTTGATTTACACGCAATGTTCGCACTAGTCCTTGCAGCAAACTGGAGATCGTACATCAACTATCTAGAAGATCAGCTCTCAGAATTGGTGAGATCAATGAAAAGTTAGATATGTTTGGTATGCTGACTGACGTACTGATGCATCAGGATGAGAAGGCGTTGAACTCCTCAGTTGTAAACGCTTGTAAGCTCGACTATCCTGTCACATTCCGTGATGCCCAAGATCTGGAACTTGTTCGGCGAAAACTCTTGAAAGCGTCGCTGATTCTAAGATCAAGTGTGAATGTTGGACGATCCTTAAAGACACATATTGAGGAAGTTGCGCGAACCCTGCAACAAAGCAAGATTCCAGGCAGCCTTGAGGTGTTGGACCAATACGCTGCTAGCCTCGAAATGCACGCAAGAATCGTGAACGCTCTCTTGAAAAGATTGAGTGGGACCAGCAAGCTGGTATCTGATACACGTCCATGCTAAATAGAGGTTCTTTGCAGCTCACAAATTCTAGATATTCCATATGCTAGAGCACCGACGTGAAGAGATAGGTTTGACAACGGGTGAGGCTATTCGCAACGATGGCCATCACATTAAACGGCTCACGGAGCAAACGGCAGCTGCGAGCGACTTGATGGCAGATTTAACGAAAGAGATGCGCAACGATTCAAAATTTATTAAGATGATTACATTCCTGGCTCTTCTCTACGCACCAGCGTCTTTGGCTGCCGTAAGTTAGCTTCATCAGATAGGCTCTTGAACAGGCGTTGACTGCTGATGCAGACGACGTTCAGTTCTAACTTAGTGCAGGTTGAAAGGACATCAGGAGATAGAAACATGTATATGGTATTGGTATCGGATTTCTGGAAGTACCCTCTACTGGCAATTATTATGGTGATCACCACAATGACGCTAGCGTTGTGTTGGAATAAAAATTGGCCTACACGTGTGCAGAGGCTTCTCCAGCGGATCCTCTGAAGTATTAACGCAGAGTTGACGAGGGCGTATGAAATCTATTGTGCAAAGCTCTCTGTAGACTCGAAAGATGATGGTATTGGTCGCATTTTTGGTCGATCCCTTTGGTCGAGTTACTGCAGTCTATGTTCAAC
>JAABUV010008420.1_pt1 | contig 10442 bp, 11 predicted proteins | sample 5559971 | NCBI WGS metagenome assembly JAABUV01 (sample SAMN10711881, study PRJNA513362) | rock metagenome | isolation source: Antarctica rocks | place: Antarctica: Victoria Land, Knobhead nord | collected 2015-12-19
GGGCCCCTGCGGCCGGCGCTCGCCGCCGCGCTGGCGGCAGCAGAGGGCCTGAAGAGCCGCTGCACGTACCGCTGGGTCAGCCTGGAGCGGCTGTGCGGCGGCCGCGGCGCCGCGGCCGCCGTGTAGCACGCCGGTGGCGGAAGCGCGTGGCACAGGCGCGCGCGCCTGCAGTGTCGCCGAGCGCGCGCCGCACGCACGGGCGCTGGCGCCCGCGCGGCCAGCGCTGGCAGCTGCGTTGGAGGACCACGAGCCTGCTGCACACGCTACTGGGTTGGCCCGTCTCTGCGGCAAGAACGCCGACGCGAAGGCGGATCATCCGCTGGACGGCCGCATGTCCGGCTTTAGTGCCCCTCAGTGCTGAGGCTCTGTAAGTGTGCATGCATGTGCCGCACAGGGGTCTGGGGGCCTTGACAAGCATGAAGGCCCTAAAGTGTTATGTTTGGGCTCTGCTGCAATGAAAAATAACGTTTCTCCTATTCTTGCAACGCTCATGCAGTTCTTGCCCTCTACAGCCGCATGTGGCCTTGTGACACGTCGAATGCCGTGAGGTTGAATGCGCACGTGCCCTCATGCGAACACCAACGTTTAGCAGGGGGCGACTCCTTCAGTCCTTGCCCACCACGTTGGTCTATGCTAGAGAGCAGAGCAAGCGCGGGCAACACATAAAGCGAAAGATGTAGAATCAGACCATGAAGCATGGCGTGCAGGCACTTTTCGTCTGTTCCACTCTCTACAGTGTTTGGGACGCGACCCAAGTGAACGCCTCACAACTCTGGTGAGCGCTGGAGCGCTACTACACCAAGCAGAGCTGGCAAAATCTTGCTTGGCAACAACTGTCTCACAAGCGGTGGCTTGTGGTGGGGCAGGTCGCACGAGCAGCTTGCACAGGCACTCCGGCCGAGTTTGTACCGCAGTGTAGCGCCTGGGCTGAGGCTCAAGCGCTACGCCAACAGCTTGAGCGACGATGCTTTCAGGCTGCTTGCTCACGCCGTCAGGTAGGTGGCGGCAGTGATACTGCCCGAGCTGTGCCCCTCACGGCTGTTCGGTGAGGACTGCGTTGAGGGGGTGAGCACGTCTGCGCAGGGAGGCAGACACACTCACAAACGGTGAGCGTGCCTACAGCGTAAACGAGCTGCTGGAAAATGGGTTTTCCTGGCTTCACGACAGCAACGGCGTCAGCGCTGCCCAGCCCGTGAGCGCCCTGTGCCCCTGGTGGGCGCATACACACCACATTGTTGTTGCCGGCCACCACGGGAGTGCTCTGCAGCTCTGCTGCTCAGGCAGCTGTGCGTCGCAGCAGCGGCGCTATGTTTTCTGTCGCTGTATATGCTGCTGGTAGGCGCAGCAAGGCGCTGCTGACAGCCTGCAACCGCGCAGCTGCTGCGGAGCAGACCGCCGGCGAGCAGGCAGCTGAGCGCGGTCGGGTCAACAAGCGTGGCTGTTTCGGACCAGCCTGTGAATACTACATCTGCAGTGCGCCCCAGTCCTCTCAGTGAACAGGGTGCGAAGTCCAATGAGCATTTCAGATCACCGGCGCTGCTAACCAGCAACGATGATATGGTAGTGTAGCTACCATATCAGACACTACATGTCTGTTTGCTGGTTCTGTAGCACCTCAGGAACTTGATACGAGCCAACGTGCATGTCGTCACTGCCCTGGAGGATGCAAGCCGTGACAAGCCAGCTTGCTGGCTTGCACCGCAGGCGCCGCCGAGCGACGTGGTGTGCTGCTGCCGCAACGCGCCGCTGCAGGGCAGCAGCAACCAGTACTGCTGCTGCGGCAACGCGGCCGAGTGCTGCCAGTCCGACTCTTTCTGCGCGTCGCGCAACTGCATTAACATCGTCATCCTGTCCCTGATGGCCGTGCTCATCGCTGCCGGCATCCTTATGCTCTGGTTCTACAGGCGCGTGCGCCGAGCCCGCTGCGTGTGGGGCTTCCTTTCGCTTGAAGACCAGAACCTCAGTGTCTTTGCATGACATCTGTAATGCCTGGTGTTGCATGCATAGCTTTTGGAAGCACAGAGTGCAAGATGTGGATGCAAGTGCTGATGTAGGGTTGCGAAGTGCGCTTCCCGTTGACAAGTGAGAGCGCGCTGATTGCTTCGAGCTGCAAAACACCTGCTGCCACATTCTCTCTACCTCTCAGGTGTGATTGGTGACTGTGTGCGCAGGGCACGCTTGCTTGTGAACCGGCCACAGGCGGAGCTGGTCGGCGGCGTGCCTCTCCATGCCATACGGACTGGTGCGCCTTGCATGGAACCGCGGTGTGTGGCAGCAAGCTTCGCCCTACTGAAGTACCCGTTTGCGGAGCTTGCACCACATAATTTATTGCACATGCTGACACACTGCCAAACCGTATTGTGCTGCATGTGCTTCAATCCAAGGCTCTGCTGCCAGAAACTCATGCAGTGAGGGCGGTATGCACCTGATGCATACCGCCTGGATCCCGCATGTCCTTTCAAGCACAGCAGCTCCGTCGCTGCCTCTGCTGACTTCCTGGCCGGCAGCAGGCCGCGTGGTGCTGCATGTGGCCGGCCACGCGCCGGCCGTGCGGCCGGTGCCGCTGCGCGCGCCGGCGCCGGGCGAGGAGGGCGCGCCGCGCGAGTGCGCGGTGTGCCTGGAGACGTACACGCGCAACGCGGACTGGGCCGTGTTTGCGTGCGGCCACGCGACCTGCCGGCCCTGCTACGCCAAGCTGCTGCAGCGGCCCGGGCGCTGCTGCCCGCTGTGCCGGCAGCCGCTGGTGGAGCCGGTGGGCGAGGAGGCCGGGGCCGCGCCGGCGGCAGGGCCGCCCCGGCCCTTGGGGCATGCGCAGACGCGGGAGGGGCCCCAGTCGTCTGGCGGGCCCGTGGCTGGCAGGGTGCCCCATGCCGCGTGGGCTCCCCAGCCAAGGGAGGGCGTCCAGGCTGGGGCCTCAAGGGGTGGGGGTCATGGGGCAGGGGGCCTGCCGGCGGCGGGGGATGGCTCTGCGGCTGGGGTATCACCCGAAGCTGGGGCCGCAAACAGGCGTCTTGCAGCATCGCCGCGTGCGGGCAGCGGCGCGCCTACAGCAAGTGGGCAGGCGGGGCCAGCGGCAGCCAGTCCTGCAAGTGGGCAAGCTGCGGCGGAGCAGGCGGCTGGCAACAGGCGGCCTGCCCCGCCGGTTCCGCAGCGCCCGCCTCCAGGCGGCGATGCTGCAGTGTGAGCCAATGCAGGAGCCCAAATTAGCTAAGGATGTTATGTAGGCTCTTGTGCGTGTCAGCAGCGCACGTTATGTGTGCTTAAGTGATGTGTTGCCGCTTAGCAGGGCCGCAGCGCCTGCCACGCGCGCTGCGAGCACTTTTTCATTTATTTTTTTGGTGTATATACAGGTTTCGACATATGCCGGGGTAGGTTGGAGCCTGGGTGCTGCCGAGGTGGCCTCTATTATTTCAGAGGTATTATGAAAGCAGCGCAGTGCCGGGAGAATATCACTGCTGTCTGTGTTTTTATGACATCCTGGTGTTCGCTGCGCTGGAGCGTTCTGTATCTGCTGCAGGGCTTTAACTCCCCCCCAACATGCCCAGGTTGAGGTGTCCGCCGTTTTTTGTTGGGAATTGATTGCAGACAGGTGTTTTGGCGTGGGACGTGAAGTGCTCTCCGTCAGCATGAGTTCCACGGCACACTCCTTGCTGTAAGTCATGCCTGGTCTCCCTGCTCCTGTGCACGTGCGTGCAACTCACCTGTTCCCTACTTCAATGCTCACCATTCTTGATTTGTTTTTGCACTTGAGCTATTCATTTCGTGTGACCACATGTCCTGCCTGCACATAGCAAAGGCCTTCGCTGGCCTCAAGGTGCTGCACATGCCAAGGTACTGTAGTAGTACTGGTGTGCACCACTGGAAGGAGGCAAGCAGGTCTAGCTGAGACTGACCTACGAGCGGGCGATGGCTGTCACATGCGGCATATGTTATGAGGAGCTTGGCAGCCCACCAGCCAAGCAGGCCGGCGAAATAGACTCGTGCAAGCACACGTGCGCAGCCACTGGTTGGCCGCGCATTAACGTATCTGCAAGCATGCACTGTGACTGACACCCCTACGTTGCACGCATGTGGCCAGGTTCTGCTTCGGCTGCATATCGGAGTGGGCAGCCGTCGAGAACCGCTGCCCGTTTTGTAAAGTACGCTTCGCAACAATCCGCCGCACGTGCGTGGCGGGCACAGATGACGCCACCGTGCTGGAGACTGTGTCAGTGCCAGAGCGCGACCAGGTGCGCCTTGGCGGGCCGCGCAACCTGTGCTGGCTGCCTGCCACGGCGCGATTTTCTTGCCAGAGTGCACCTGCGTGCGCATGCGCGAACGCCTGCAGCCAGGGCGCACAACCGCCGCTCTGCCCCCGGCGCGTGTCCGCCGCCGCCTCGTGCACTGCAAAGCGACCCTAGGAACACAGGGGTGTGGCGGCGCCGGGATGCAGGGCCCCGGCGACGCTGGCGAGCGCTCGCAGTACGACGAGACGCTGTGCTACGTCTGCGGCAGCGGCGACGACGAGGGCAACCTCATCGTGTGTGACCGTGAGGGTGCGGCGCACGCCTTGCAACGAGTGCAAACCTGGCTTTGGTGCATGGCACTGCGGCTGGGCCCTGCAGGCTGGCAGTCCCACAGCGCACCGCGCAATAAGCAGACCTGCAGCTTTGTGCACAACCTGTTGTAGCAGTGCTGGTTGGCCGCGCGCGCAAAGGCGCCTAGCCCGCCCCCCGTCTCCGCCGCTGGTTCATGCGACGCGTCCCCTGTCTACCAGGCTTTAGAGCTAAGTTGCAGGGTAAGCAATTCCTCCTGACCATAACAGCCCAACCACCGGCTGCGCAGGCTGCTTCAACGGCGCGCACACGTACTGCCTGGGCCTGGGCGCGCTTCCGGAGGGCGACTGGTTTTGCGACGCCTGCACCACCGAGGGCTGGCTGCCGCCGACGCCGCCAGACAGCCCGGCGTCCACGCCGGTGGGCAGCGGCGCCAGCCCCGCTGCCAACGCCAGCCCCAGCCCTGCAGGGCCCCCGCCGCGGCGGCGGCGGCGGCGGCGGCTAATGCGCGCTGCGCGCGGCGGCGGCGCGACCGGCGCCAGCCCCGCTGGCGGCGGCTCGCCCGAGGAGGATGCGCACGCGAGGGCGCCGCGGGCGGCGCCCGCTCTGCGGAGCGGAGCGGACGACGCTGTGCGGAGCGGAGCGGATGACCAGCAGCGACGAGCCGCTGCGGGCGGGGACTCTGGGCGCTTCGCGCACTTTGCGGCTCACAGGTACGTTCCCTGCAGGCGTTATGCCCTTTTCACACACCATGTGTCAGGCCATCACACAATGCTTAGCACATGGAGCACGTGGACATGAAACTGCACTGAACCGCCCTCTCCTGGAAACTTTGTCCAGAGCAGCGCCGACCTTACGTCATGCCCGGCAGGCGCGAGGCGGCGCGCGGCGGCGTGCAGCGCGCGCGACGCGGCGCGCACGCGCCCGGCACGGCCGGGCAGCAGCTGGACGTCCTGGCCGCGCTGGCAGACGCGCGCACCGCCGGCCAGCCTGCCAGCCGCGACCAGGGGTGCGCGCCGTGCCTGGGGTGTCTAGTTCGTTGCTCATGAGGTTCCCTGGCTCCCTGCGTACTTGCGGTCGGCGTGTAGTAGTGCATGCTGCGTCCCCAACCCCTGTGCGTGCCGGCCCGATAGGGGGACTTAGCAGGTCGGCCCGGCCAGATCGCGTGCAGGACCCTGCCTCCATGGCATGCCATGCCCTGTTTCTGCTGCAGTGCCGCTGCACAGTGCGTGCGTGCACACGTGGTGAGTTCGCAGTGTCGCTGACGTCATCATCTGCACAGCATGCTTGATTGAAGAGTCGGTGATATGGTGACTCGCCGCAAGGACTCACACCTGTCGCCCTGTCTTCGACCAGGCGCGTGGAGGCACTGCGGCGGCAGTGGGAGGACATGCGGCGCGGCAAGCGTGACTTCCCTGTGCTGCGCGGCGCATCGCCGCCGCCCGCCGCCCTGGCCGCGCGCTCAGGCGCCGGCGCACCCAGCGGCGCGGCCGCCGCGGCGGGCGGCGGCCGGCGCGGCGCGAGCCCCACGGCCGCTGCGCTCGGAGCCTCGTGGGCGGCCCTGGAGGCGCTGCGTGGGGCTGCACAGCAAGCCCTGGCGGAGGGCTTGAGCCCCACTAGCAGGGTGGGAACCCCAAAGCGGCCCAGGGCCGAGGAGCCCGGCCCCGCAGGCAGGTGGGGGGGCGCCGCCAGGGTCAAGGCGGACGCGGGCGCTCCCGCGGGCGGCGCTGCTGCGCCCGGGCGGAGCCGGGCGGCACTGGCCGCCGACCTGGCCGGCAGCGTTGCTGGCAGCGCCGGTGAGGCGGCGAGGCCGGGCGCGAGCAGGGGCCAGGCGGCAGGCGCTGTGCAGCGAGGGCGCGGCCAAGGCAGTGCGGGCGCGCGCGGCTCGGCGGGCGGGCGCCCGCGCGGCGCCGGCGGCGGGTGGCCGGGCCTGGCCAATGGGGCGGGCGCCCCGCTCGGCTCGCCAACACCCTCCGTTTCACAGCGGTGGGGCGCTTACGGCGAGCGGGCGGACGATGCGTCGCATGGCGAAAGGCAGCGCATCCCGCAGCCGGAGGCGCTTGCCGGCAGGCGCGCGCATCGGCACGCAAGCCCTGTCCATGGCACCGCTGCTCCTCTGCTGCCGCCGCCGTTGCAAGCGCAGCTGCGGACGAGCGGCCAGCTGAGGCAGCCGGCGCACGTCCAGCCCACAGGCCCAGACGCTGCCGGCAGCGCCGCGCACGAGTACTGGGCGCGGCGCGGCCTGCCGCCGCCGCCCGGGCTGGCCGCCGGCGCGCCCAGCCGCGCAGGGCCTGCTGTGGGTCCTGGCGCTGCAGGGCCCGCGGCGGGGTCGGGCGGTGCGGGGCCTGGGCTTGAATTTGGCAAGCGAGTAGCGCACGCGGCCGCGCTCGGGCTCGCTGGGCCCGCGACGCCGGGTGCTGGAGCAGCATCGCCGCCGCCGCCGCCGCCACCGCCGCCGCCCCTGCCGCCGCCGCGGCCGCAATCGGGCGCGTCCGAACCAGGGCACACAGCCATGGGAGCGCCGGCGCTGTGCGCTGCGACTCTGGACACGGATGCGGTGCGCGGGCGGGAGGAGCGGAGCGACGGCGGTGGCGCTGCTGGTGTGGGACCCGTGGGTCTTCCAGGCCCTGTGCCTGGCAGTGGCGGCAGCGGCATGCCTGTGGGCGCCTGGAGCAAGGCGGATGCGGCAGTGGCTGTCAAGGCGGCGCTGAAGCCGCTGCTGGCGGCGGGCGAGCTGACGCGCGAGGGCTTTAAGGTGGCCGCGCGCGCGGCCACGCACGCGCTTGCTGCGGCGCCGCATGCGCCGGCAGACGCTGGCGCGCGCGCGTCCGCTGTCGCTGCCGCCGTGCATGCGGCGCTGCGTGCCGCTGCCTGAGGCGCTGTGCGGCTCTCGGAGAACACAGTGCGCCATATGGGCGTGGCTGTGCGCCACGCTTGTGATAGTCTTGCAAGCGTCTGGCGCCAGGGCCTTGGGCGGTTGATGCGGCCGCGCATGGGTTGCACACTCGTGTGGGCGCCTGCGGCGCTGCCATTCGTGAGGTCCTGGCAATTTATGACCGTTCGGGCCGCTCTGCATTGGATGCGACGGCACTTGCTATGTGACCTGCATTTGAGCTCTTGCAAGGCCGTCAGTTGAGTGGGCAGGCGTTGGCGCCATGAATGCTGACAACGTGAGCGTGTACACCAGCAATCTGCTGCGCTCTGCGGGCCTCACCCCGGGAGCTTGAGGTATCTGACCTGTAGCCTGTCTGCTGTGCTGTTTGTCAAAGCTCGTTTCTCGAGCGGCTCTTTTATTTTTAACGAGCGTGTGTGCCCTGCTGCTCACCTTAGCTGTTCATGTGTGTCTTTAAACCGTGTTACTTCGATCGTGACTGCTGGTTGCTCCATGCTCACATGTGCATGTGCATGTGCATGTGGACTCGCATGTCAGTGTGTATGCACCATTTGCATGTCTGGAATCTATACATCGTTCGATGCATCAGCAGTGACCCCATGTGCATGCGTAGTGTTCTGGTCCTTGAGCTTTTTGCGCATCGGGCCCCTCCCTGTTGCAACCGGGTTGCAGCCACCCCGTGTCCCCATATGGGTTTTGACTAGTCGCTAGCGCTGCATGCTATGGTCTGCTCGTGCAAGGCTAGCGGTGGGGTCGCCTTCAATTTATTACCCGCCCGACGCAGCGTGGCTCCACAACCTGTTGCTTGCCTCTCGCCTGCGTGCATCCAGCGTGCACTGCGAGGCGTCTTGCAAACTGTGCCAAACTTGGCTGCCCCTTGAAAACAAAAGGGACAAGTTGCGTTCCGGAACGACTATTAAGAGTCAGAGGCTGCGGCTTACAAATTGGGGTAAGCTTTTATGTGGCGTGTATACCTTGTCAGGTGCAGACGCTTAAGGCTGCTGGCAGACCGTCGGTGACTAGCGCCAATGTGTGCCGAGCATAGGATTGCTAGGTGCCAGCTGGGCGCACGCGGCCTGTGCCTAAGCAATGCGGAGCAGCAGCCTGCTGTGCGGGCACGCTGCAGAGGCGATCTACCTCCAGGGAGCGCTTATTGCAGTGCTGCTGGCCGCTGGTTGGGCTTGGACAGGCTATGTGCGCCTATGCGAGCTGCAGCGCCAGCGCGCGCTTGCACAGGCACCGCCCGGCGGCGGCCGCGCGGACGATGAGGAGCGGCTGGGCAGGTGCACCTCGCCAGCATCCCTGAAGGAGCGGAGCTGCTCAGAGTCGTGCCCGTACACCGTGCTTCAGGAGGTGTTCCAGGAGCTGACAGCGGCCACTCACATGCTTGCGAGGAGCAGCGCGTGTCTTGGCAGGCGGAGCGCTCTGTGAACTTCGGGCCGTCAGGAAGGCTGTTGCGCACTGAGCGCGAGAGGGTGTTGCAGCTGGCCAGCACACTGCGTCAGAGTGGCAGCGCAAGCTTTTCCAGAGCGGGGCTGTGTGGAGCACGCAGTCAGCCTTGCGCTCCGACCGGGGGCCAGACAGCCCGCCAGAGCAGACAGGCGAAACTGGGCTGACTGCGCTGCCCGGCGCCGCCGGCGCAGGCCGGCGCCCGGCGTGAGCGTGGTGCTGCCGGTCAAGGGCTGCCGCGCGCACAGCGCGCGCAACTGGCGCTCGCAGCTGGCGCAGCGCTACGCCGGGCCGCTCGAGTTCCTGTTCGTGGTCGACGACGCGGCCGACCCAGCCGCGGTCGCCGTGCGCAAGATGCTGGCGGCGGAGGGCGTGCCAAACGCGCGCGTCGTGCTCGCGCCGCACGCCGTACGCGCGAGCCAGAAGATCTGCAACCTGCAGGCCGGCGTGCGCGCGGCGGCGGGCCGCCACAAGTGGGTGCTGTGCCTGGATGACGACATCGAGCTGCACCCGCGCTCGCTCGCCGACCTGGTCGCTGCCGCCGAGGCCGAGCCCGGCGCCTTCATGGCCACCGGTGCGCAACAGCTCACGGCCCTTGTCATATTTGCGCCCTTTTCAAACTTGTAACTTGTAACCCGTCATGGTCAGGCATGCTTTCAGCGTGTGCGCTACTTGCTGCCGACAAGCAGCTATCCGGAACACGTTTCTGCTCTTTAGCGGCGCATGCTATTGCACCGTCTGTCTCACTGAGACCTGCTGGTGTGGGTAGGGTAGGGTGGGGTAGGGTGGATATGCTGCAACAGTCAGCCCCCGTCCCCCGCAGCAGGCTACCCGCCGGCCGCGTCGCCGGGCGCAGGCCTGCTGATGTAGGGTAGGGTAGCGTGGCAGCGCTGACCCGCCCGGCGCGGCGCCCCCGGCGGCAGGCCACCCGCTGGACGTGCCGCCGCCGGGCGCGGGCCTGCCGATGTAGGCTTGGGTAGTGTGTGGCAACGCTGAAGCGCCCGGCGCCCCCCGCCCCCCGCGCGGCAGGCTACCCGCTGGATGTGCCGCCGCCGGGCGCGGGCCTGCTGACGTACGCGGTGCTGGTGTACCACCTGCCGCTGCTCATCGGCTTCTCGCTGCGCCCCCGCGCGCCCTTCGTCTGGGGCGGCTGCATGCTGCTGCCGCTCGCGCACCTGCGCGCCGACACCTACGGCATCATGGCGGTGCGCTGCGCGCGCGGCCCGCCTCGCGCCGCGCGGCGGGGCTGCACGGGCTCGCGTGCCCGCCGCCACCGCGAGCCCACGCAGGTCGCAGCGAGCGAGGGACAGGTCCTTCCTGCTGGCGGAGCGTGCAGGCCACCTTGGCAGTCATGACATGCACGAGGCGCTCAGCACCAATGACACGTCGCGCTTGCTCGGGTCTGTGGGTCTGCTGCTCAGTGGCGATGTAGGTGCCCTGAGCTACAATGAGTAGGCTCCTACCCTCGACCCAGCAGAGACGCGCGCGCGGGGCGCAGGCGTGGGAGCACGGCGGGTACTCCGACGACCTGATTGTGGCGGCGCAGTGCAGCCGCCACGGCCTGC
>JAABUV010008422.1_pt1 | contig 10440 bp, 10 predicted proteins | sample 5559971 | NCBI WGS metagenome assembly JAABUV01 (sample SAMN10711881, study PRJNA513362) | rock metagenome | isolation source: Antarctica rocks | place: Antarctica: Victoria Land, Knobhead nord | collected 2015-12-19
GGCGCGGACCGCCGCCGCGCCGGCGCCCGCGGCCGCGCCGCCGCCAGCGGGCGTGCATGCGGGCGGCAAGGCGGGCGCGCCGGGCGCGCCGGCGGTGCACGTCGTGCACGCGCCGAGCGTGCTGTGGCCCGTCGTGCGCAGGGCCTGGCAGCGCGAGGTCCGGCTTGGCACCCGACCTGCATGGCTGTCAGCATGTCTGTTTGTGAGCGCAATGCCGGCGTGCAGGTTCCTTTTATAGCGCACCCCACACCCCAAGACCTGGTCAGGAGGAGCGCCATTTCATTAAGCACCCCAAGCTGCCGCCGCGCGTCGGGGTTGCAGCGGCGCTGGCGGTGATGGCAGCATGTCAGCTTTTTATATACAAGTCCCAGTGCTGTGTGCAGGCAGCCTTCTGTCCTTTCGGTGTGTGGCTGGGCCTGCGTCATTCAGGTCTCCAAGGCGCATGCGGTCCTCCTTGTGGCGAGCCTGTGCTCTCTGACGCGTGCTTTACCCCCGCAGGAGCAGCCCGCCCTGCCGCTGGGCGCGTTCGACCGCGGCCAGGCCATCGGCGGCTTCTCGCTGTTCGCGCGCTCGCCCGTGGCGCAGCCCGCCGCCGCCGCCGGCCTGCCGCTGACCGGCGGCGCGCCCGCGTACCAGCTGTTTGGCCCGGCGCGGGTGGGGTCCAACCCTATCTCCAACCCTATCTCCCCCGCATCAGGACTTTCGGGCATGGCCCCCCCCGGCTTCCGCGCAGCGCTGCCGCTGCCGGTCGTCTGGTGACAGCCGCAGCCTCCCGAAACCAAGCCCAGACAACCGCAGACGCGTCGGCGCACTGCGCAAGTGCCCTGCTCGTGCGGGCAGGCGCGGCATGCGCGGCGCGCCCATCCCCAACCCGATGATGAACATGCCAAGCCATGTGTGTAAAAGTGCAAGTGTAAGGCGAGCATGGCAGCGACCCGGCTGCCGTGCCCGCCTGTAGGGGCTGCCGCTTCTGGGCAGCCCCAGTGTTGTGGCGGGCGGTGCGTGGCGCCACGCCGGGGGACGCCAACCGACGCCCCCGTTGCCCGCCCGCCCGCCGCCCCACCCCCGCATGTTCAGAGAGCACCCTGGGTGAACTGTGTCTGCTGTTCGTGCATCTCGCTAGGGTCCTGCCTTGCTGCTTTGGTCTGGTGCGTGTATAGGATTATTTTCTGAGCAGATCAGGTGGTAGGTGGGCAGCTGCTGTGATGCAGCCACAAGCGTCGGACAGGAGACATGCGTATATCCAGGACGAAGGTTACTAGGTTGTTTGTCTTGTCAAACCTGGTAAGCACGGTCCTGGTGCTCTGTGGGCGCACATTCAACGTGCGCCGTGTTGCAAGTAATGCTTGTAAGTAATGCACTCTAGAAGCATGCAGACGGCCCAGCTGCTCAGGCAAAGCGCTGCTCTTCAGCACTTCTGCCTCTCGAGCAGGGCGGGCTTGCGGGGCTGCAAGGTCGACTGCCAAAACAGGACGGCATTTCATGAAGAAGGCACACAACAACAACTCCGTACAGGACATGAAGAAGGCACACAACAACAACTCTGTACAGGACAGCTACTGATGAGCCTTCATCATGTGCACCACAGAACCCAGACGCGACGCAGCAGGCGCGCTAGGCATTAGCAGCGGGCACAGTCATGACCGGTCCAACCCACGCCCGGCGACCAACCCGGCTGCCAGCCCGCAGGCAGCCTACAAGCGGAGAAATGCCGAGCTGTCTGACACCGTCCGCCGGTCGGCGGTGAGCCCGCTGAGCCGCTCGCCGGCCTGCAGGCCCTGCTCCGCAGGGTCCCAGCTCGCATGCGCCAGCGCGTCTTCATGCTCTATCGCGCGGAAGGCGTCAGCGCCGCGCACGCGAACTGGCCGCTGTGCAGGAGCCAGCAATAGCCAGACTATGGTTGCACTTTGCTCTGTCACAGACCGGCATGCGGTGCATCGCGGTGCTCGCGTCGTTTCTGGCGTCCAAGACACCTGCACTCAAATGCATGGCGACACGGAGCCGGACTAGCTGGCTTCCAGGTCCCTGGCATGTGCGAAGTCGGACCAGCGGCGTACCATTGCGGGCTTCAGCGGCGATCCGGTGGGTCGCCACATGTGCAGCCCGCGGGCCACCACGCAGCGCGCGCTGCTGTCTGCCGCCCTACTCCTACCACAGCCCAATGCCTGCGCCTACTTTACCTCGGAGCGTGCGCACCCGTGGAGCCCGCGGCAGCCTCGTGGGCGGCTGCGCGGCGGGTCTCCTCATCGGCCTCCACCGCGCGCTGCCGCGACCGGAACAGCGCCAGCAGCGGCCCGAACTCGATGCCGGCGCCCGGCCCCTCCCGCGCAGCGCCGCCCGCCTCACCGCCGTCCCCGGCAGCGTCGCCGGCCCCGCTATCCCTGCCGGCGCCAACGCGGCGGCCGGCGCCGCCGTCTGCCCCGCCGTCGCCGTTGGTGGAGGAGGGCGCCGGGTCCCGCTCCGCTGCGCTCGCGGCTCGCGGCGGGTCGGGCGGCGGCCGGGCGGGGCAGCCGTCCGCGGGCGCGGACGCAGGGTGCAGCAGCGCCATCGGCGGCACGGAGTGCAGCCGCGCGTGCAGCGTCTTGAACGCGTCGCTCTGCGGCAGCAGCATCAGCAGCGCGTACAGGCTCCTGCGCGCGGGGGCAGGACATGGCTTCGCGCGCCGTTCAAGTCGCACCACAAGGCCCGCTCGCAGAGCCTGCATGTGCACGCCAAGCAGATACCCTACCCCTGTCCTGTGCAGGACCCGTGCAGGGTTGCTTCCACGAAAGTCTTCCGGGCAAAATGCAACGGCCCAGCCTCTATCCGGCAAAGGTTCCCAACAGGCAGGACGCGCGAGCGGTCACGGAATCACGCCATGCCAGCGTCAGTATCAGCCGGCGCGGTTTGACACCTGCATCATCTCTTTCTAAGGAGTCAACAGGGGCGGGCGCGCGCCTGAGCAGGGCCGGGTGGTGGGCCGGGTGCAGCAGCTGCAGGCGCAGCGGCGTAAACACGGGTGTCTCTAGCAGCTGCACCAGCCGGTCCACCTGCGCCCCCACGCTGCGGCAAATCAGTGGGACCCTATCCCTAAGGCCCTGGCGGCACAGGCAGCTCCAGCCCTGCGCCTCAACCCTGCAGCTCCCGTGCTAGCACCGGAGGCGGGTACGCCCAAGCGGCACAAAGCTGACATGCACATGCACCTCTGCGGCAATGACACATCTGGTGCATTGCAGTGTGGTCCTCCCCGAACGGCAGCGGCCGCGGCTGCATGCTCGCACGCGGCTGCCTGCCTGCTTGAGTGCAGGCACCCGGTCATGCTGCCGGGTGCTCGGCGACCCAGGGCGCAGGGCGGGGAGCCGGGTGCGCGCCTGCACCAGAACCTCCACATTCATGCTCAGCTCGCCAAAGCTGGCGGCCAGGTCGTACGCGTGCTCATACGCCTGCAGCGCCCCGCCCAGCCATCAGCTGGCCCCGCCCCAGGCACGAGCTTTCTGGCAGAGGTCGGGCGAGCGTCGTCGGGCCCTGCGCTCGCAGGACAGGCGCCTAAATGACACACGTGGAGCTCAGACAGCAGCTTGTGCGCGGGGCCTGCGCCATGCCGGGATATGCGCACAGCGCCCCTGCTAGCGCCAGGCCCGGCGCCGGCGGCTGCCGGGCGAGGCGGCGGCGCGCCTGCGCGAGGAAGCACAGGCTGAGCACGGCGCCGACGGAGTGGCACCAGGAGCGGTACAGCGCGGTGAAGAGCGCCGCGCCCTCGCCGCCCGCGCCCGCGCGCGTCAGCAGCGCGCGCAGGCCGCCCAGCTGCACGCCCCCGCGGCCTTCCTGAGCCAGTGCATCAAGCGCGGGCGGCGACCTTGAAGCTCGTGCTTGGGCTGCGCTGGCGCGGCTTGTGCTGGGGCTGCAGCAAGGGGGCCGCCTCTGGCGCGTAGAGCAGGGTGGGGTTGAGGGACAGAGAATTGGGGGCCTAGCACGAGCGCGGCCGCACAGGGCAGGTCATCATGAGGGGTGAGACTCTGACTCTGACCCGCACCCTACCCTGCGGCACCAAGTCAGCCAGGCGGGCGCGCCTCGGGCGCGGTGAGCAGGTGAGGTTGAGCGCCTGCACCAGCGCGGCCGCACAGAGCAGGTCGTCCTTGGGGTGCAACCCTGACCACACCCTATCCTGGTAGGGGGTGGGGCCCGGCGGGCGCGCCTCGGGCGCGGTGAGCAGGATGAGGTTGAGCGCCTGCACCAGCGCGGCCGCGAAGGGCAGGTCGCGCTCGGCCTCCAGGATGGCGGACAGGCCGCCGAACACCGCGCGGCCGCCCAGCCGCAGCGCCAGCCGCCGCACGATGAGCCCGCCGCGGCGCTGCAGCAGCCGGCCGCCCAGCGGGCCGCGGAACCTGCGCGCTTGCGCGCGTGTAGGGTAGGGTTGCACGCCAGCCCTACCGGACACGTCTCATACAGGTCCACCGCGTCGCCGCGCGGGCGCTCTGCGGCGGGCCTGGCCGGCGGCCGGCCGGCGGCGCGCGGCGCGCACCGGTCGAGCAGCTCGCGCATGAGCGCGCGGAACTGGCCCTCGTCGTCCGCGGCCAGCGCGCCGAGCACCGCGAGCGCCTCCACGGCCACGCGCTCGCTGGGCGCCGACAGGGCATCGAACAGCGCCGGCAGCAGCACGCCCAGGTGGTCTAGGACCTGCGCGGGGGCAGGGATGGTGGTGGGTAGGGTACTCGGCCCTAACCCCATCACTTGCGCGCTCAGAGCCCGCGGCAGTGCTAGCAGCTCCAACGGCAGCATGCCCGGGTGGCCGAGCATCCATGAGCACGAGCAGCGTGTGCGCATGCCAGGCTGGGGCCGCAGGCTGCCAGCAGCGTTCTCGGCCCGTGCATGCGCTGGCAGGCGCTCATGGCGACGGCGCGCAGGCGGAGCAGACAGCCGGCTTCAGGCCGGCGCCGCATGCTGCCCCGGCAAGGCGCCTGCCTCGCCTACATCATCTCTTAACTTGTGAGAGCCTGCAAAGGTCACAAGCGCCTGACGCCACAAGCGCCTGCGGCCTGGCGCCGCCAATCAAACCACAGCGCGCGCCGTCTGCCGCGAGCGCCCGAGCAGCGTGTTAAGCCAGTGCAGCGCGGCCAGGCGCGTCGGCTCCTGCGGCGAGCCCAGCTCCGCGGCGACCGTGGCCAGCAGCGCGGCCGGGTCGCACGCCTCCCAGCCCTCCGGCAGCGCCAGCAGCTCCGCGTTGGTCTCGCGCGCCACCTGCGGCAGGGCACACAGTTGTCACGCAAAGGCAATGAGTAAAACACATGAAGTGGCAACAGCGGCCAAGGCCTGGGCACCCAGCCGGCGTATATAGCATAGCGTTGGTAGACTGCAGCGTCCCGGCTGTCCCGGCAGCGCCGCCGCGAGGCCCGCAGCGGGGCTGCAGACAGAGCCCCGCGGCCGGCCCAGGCACACCCCTGCCTGCGCCGGTCTGGCGCCCGCGCCGCGCGCGCCTGCACGACCTCGGCCGGCCCGGCCGCCAGCGCGGGCAGCACGGCGGACAGCACCAGCGCGTACTGCGGCAGCAGCGCGCTGCGCGCGTCCAGCACAAACGTGCGCAGCCAGCGCAGCGCGGTGAGCCGGATGGCGTCGTCGTCGCTGAGCGCCGCGTGCGCGAGGACCGCCGTCAGGCCGCCCACGTCCACGTCGCCCGCCGACGTCTGCACCTCCAGCAGCAGGTCCTGTCGCAGGGTTTGGCGCCGGTTTGGCGCCGCATAATCTGCCCCACCTCAGGACATTGCGCCGGGGTGGGGTTGCAGAGCCTGCTCACGCAGAGCCAGGGTCCCTGCCTCGCCTGGGCGTCGCGGGCGCCCGGCGCCCTGGCGAGCGTGCCCGCGCCGCCGATGTGCGGCATACTGCACTAGTTATCTTTCCACCTCTGCCGCTGGGCGGGGCGCGCCTGCAGCACCTTGGCGGCCTGCACGCGGACCTCGCCGAGCGGGTCACGCAGGCAGTCGAGCAGGCGCTCCAGGAAGCGCGGCAGGTGCGCCAGCATGTCCAGGTCCGGCACGCTCGCCAGCACCTGCGCGGCGCCCGGCGCGGGCAGGGATAGAGCTAGGGTAGGGTGCAGAGACTCCCCTGCTCACACAGGACCCGCGCAGGAGCGCACTGGGATTAAAGTTTCTGAGGGCTCCCTCGCCAGCGCCGGTGCTTTCCTGCAGGACCGCGCTGCGAGAGCGCTCCTGGCGGTGCCCCGCTGCGCGGGGCGGCGCGGCGCGCGCGAGGGCGGCGCGCGAGGCGCCGCGGCCGCGCGCGCTTGCGGTGGCGGCGCGAGCCTGTATGCTGGCGCAGGGCTGGGCCAGGGCCGCGCCTGCATCCAGGACAGCAGGAAGGCGCGCTTGCGCGGCGCCGTGACCTTCAGCGACTCCTGGAACTGCTGCACGAAGTCGTCCATGTTGAAGTGCTCGTGCGCCGTCACGATGTCCTGCCGCGCGCGCGCGCGCGCGGCACATTGCGCGCCGGCCAGCCGCAGAGCCGGAGCGCATGCAGCACAGGTTGCATGCAGTTTCGGGCCGATAAAGCTTTATCGCGTGGCAGAGAGCAAGCTCCTCGGGCCTGCTGTCAGAAAGCATCCTCAGGCTGGAGCTGAGCACATGGGCTGCTTGGTGCGGCAGCACCCAGCGCCACCCAACAAGCACCGAAGCGCAAGAGCTCGCCCAGGCCGGACAGGCCGCAGGACGCCGCCGCAAGCTGCTATGGGGCAAGGGGCAGGCGGAGCCGGGCACGAGCCTTCATCAGCGCGTCCAGGAAGGTCGTGGCCTGGTGCACGGCCGGGTCGGGGTCCGCCACCAGCCGGAACAGCGCGTCGAACGTGGCCGTGAAGTGTGGCTCCAGGAAGTCCTCGCGCGCGACCTGCCGTGTCAGCGGTCAGGTTGGAATAGGGTTGGTAGGGTGCAACACCCTACCCTGTCCTGCAGGGAGGCTGCGCGCTGAGCAGCGAGCCGAGCGGCGCTCGCTGCCAGCATCTTCATGTCTCAAGGCGGCCGCTGTGCGCCTGCGCCGCGTGCGCGGACCGGACTCGCGCGGCCGGGCTGGCCACAGGGCGGCTCCAGCCCTGGGGCCGCACCAGGGACAAGGCCTGGGGCTGAGCGACTGCAGAGCGTACACACGAGAGGCGGGTCGCTGATATAAACATCTTGGAAAATAATAATAAGGAAGTCAGTGCCATGGACGCGCCTTGGCGATGTTGTAGAGCGCCTCGCAGGCGTAGTAGCGCACGTGCGCGTCCGCGTCCACCAGCGCGTTGAGCACCGGCGGCACCACCGACGCCAGGTAGTCCGGCCCCACCCACGCCTCGCCGCGCTTCTTGGCATCCTGGCCCCGCCGCGCACCGCCCGTGGGCGCCCCCGCCGCCTGCTGCCGGTGCATGCCCCGCAGCCCGCACCGAGCGGGCGAGCTGCGCAAGCGCTGCCACTGCTGCCTGCACCTCACACGGAGGTGTGCCGGGACATGTGACAGGCAGTGCAGGAGTCAGCCGCCCCGCCGGCGCGTGCGCTGCCATGCAGCACTGCATCAGGCATGCTGCTGCTCCACAGGAGCGTGCCTGTGCTCCCTGGCTGCCACATGGAAGCGCAGTAAAGACCCGCTTGCGCTCGGCGAGCAAGACCGCAGCTGCGTCCAGTGCGAGCAGGCCCGCCTTGCGGCACTGCCTGCTGCCTCAAGTGGAGTCTCTGTCCAACGAAGGGAGCAGCAGCAGCGCCTGGAGGCTGGCAAAGCGGGGCGGCGCGGCGCCCGGGGGCGGGCCTGCTTGCGCTCGGCAAGCGCGACCGCGGCCGCCGCCAGCGCGAGCAGGCCGCCCTTGCGGCAGTTGGCCTGCGGCGAGTAGGCGTAGTCCCGAGTCAGGCGGTCCAGGATCTGCACCACCGCGCGCCAGTAGCCCTGCCGCCCCGCGCCGCGCGTTCGCTCACGCGTTCGCTCGCGCTCTGCACCGCCGGCCCAGCCCCGTGCTCCCGCGGCGCGGCCTGTGCCTGTGACGGATAGCGGGCTCCGGCGCGCGGCCTCGCTGCACGGCTGGGGCAGGCCGGTGCCGGGGAACGTCCGAGCGCACGGGCGCGGAGGCGCGGGCCGAGGGGCGGGCCCAGGGCCGCGCGCCTCGCGCGCCAAGTTCTTCACCAGCTGCTCCACCTCCAGCGCGGCGAGCTTGCGCTTGTCATACAGCTTGTCGCCCAGGCCGCGCAGCACCTGCTGGTTCAGCAGCGCCTCGCCCCCGTCCAGGCTGCCGGCCGGCATTGCGCCCCCGGCGCACTCACAGCGGGCACTACGGCCTGCAGCTCAAGCGTTTGCAGCTGTCTGGCATAGCTCTGCTCGCGGCATTGCCGCAGAGGAAGACCGCAGGCGCCTGCACACACAACCTCTCGAGCTATACAATCGATGGCCTGAGCAACTTAGGTACGATGCTGCGAGCCGTATACGCGTGTTCAAGGCCGGGCGTGCACGCCTGTACTCAACGCATGAGGATTATCTAAGATTTATACGTGCCACCGCCCTGGACACACCATTTCACAATGACGGCAGGTGGACAGATAATAGGGGGCTGATGAGCTGTCAGAGCCTTGCTCCGCGGTCGATTGCTCTTCCATTGATATTGACATTAACACTGCTTCTTCTTCCTTTCACTCGCCCCTGGCTCCTTCGCAAACCATCCAAGAACAGCTCTCGTCTCCAACAGAAGCGCACCTTCCGCTCTTCTCCCCACAAGCGCCGGCAGCTGCGCAGCCCGCCCCGCGCAGCGTAGACGGCGTGTTGCTGCCTGCTGCAAAGGCGCCAGTGCGCGCCGCCATGGACGCTGGGCTGGTGCAGCGAACATACAGCCGCAAAAGGCCGAGGCAACGGTGCGTTGTATGCGGGCTCGGGCAGTGTGCGAGACGTATGTGCTGTTGCAGTCGCAAACATTCTTGCCCGCACGCAGGGCGACTTGCGTGGACAGCTTGGCAGAGAACGCGCAGACACCTTGCATGCCAGCCAGCCCCAGCGCGCGCCAGGGCGGCACGCCTGCCGGGAAAGCTGCCTGCGCGGCCGCGAGCGGTCCCTGCAGTGCGGGCGGTGCGCAGCGTGCCGGGGCGGCCGCAGCAGCTGAGCGCAAGCCCTTGACGCAGCTGCACCTGGACCTGGGGCAGGTGCTGGTCCCGGGCAGAACGTGTGCTGCTGTGCACGTCGTGCCTGCAGCCCAGTCGCGTCCCCTTCCTGCCTGTGGTTTATGGAACTGCGCGCAGTAAGGCCGCGAACATAACAGCGCATGCAGCAGAGCTCGCAGCTAGAGCTGCCGGCAGCGCAGGCGAACTTTGCGAGCACCACCTGTGGCGTGTGCGGGATGCTCTACTGCCAGGGCCAGGCCACCGACGAGAGGCTGCATGCGGCCTTCCACAGCAGCCACGTGCAGGGCATACGCTTCCAGGTGCGCGGCCTCCTTTGCGCCAGCAGGCACGCGCGCGCGCCGCCGCCGCCGCCGTGCGAGCCTCTGTCGGCCCCGCCCTGCAGGGCTGGCAGGTGGAGCGCGTGGTGCAGCGCGACGCCGGCGGCGGGCGCATCCTGCTCGTCCTGCCGCACGACCCGGCCGCGCACCAGCGCAAGGCGCGGGGCCGCCGCGCACCAAGCTGCATACCTGCCGAGCGTCTGGGGCAGCCCCGAGAGCTCGCTGCTGCGCAACCTGCCCAGGGACAAGCGCCGCCGTCGGCAGTGTGCCTGAGAGCTCAATTCAAGCCTGGTGGTCGCCTCCCGGGTTGCACGCGAGCAGGCTTCCGCGACAGCACAGGGCGCGGCACAGGCTGCGTGGCGCTGAGCGCAGCGGCAAGGGGCCGCAGGTGCGCGAGGTGTGCGCGTTCCTGGAGGAGCGGCTGGGGCTGGTGCCCGGCTGGCTGCTCTCCGTGCCCGTGAAGGTGTGCCGCCGGTGCCTCGCGCGGGGGTTGCACGAGGCACGCCGTACGGGGCCGTTGTCCATCTTCAGTCCAGCGCACACTGCTTTCCTGTTGTATGCCTGGCCGCGCGCGGCAGAAGGGCGTCTGCCTCAGGCAGCAAGAATCCCGCTGCAGGGTGCGTGTTTATACATGCTGGACCACAAGGCGGCGGCACAAGGATACTCGGTCAGGCTAGCCGTTGGGAGGTCGCTGGGTTCCTGCTGGCCGACATCTGGTCACCTGCGGCCCCTGCCGCTGCTTGGGTCACCTGTGTCGCCGCCCACCCACAGGCCACATGCACACGCCGCGCAGGTGTTCCTCTACATCTCCGCAAGCCGCCGCGTGGTCGGGGCCGCGGTGACGCAGGCCATCGCAACGGCGTGTCCAGCCGTGCGTGCCGCTGCCGGCAGGACCGCGAAAGCCCTGCTGCCCGGCCGTGCGCGCTCGCCCGCCGCACCGGCGTCCAGCTGCTGCAGCCGCACCGAGCGGGGTGCCCTGCTTGGGGGTCCCACAACCGGGGAGTCTGCAGGTCAGGCAGGCGGCCGGG
>JAABUV010008425.1_pt1 | contig 10438 bp, 13 predicted proteins | sample 5559971 | NCBI WGS metagenome assembly JAABUV01 (sample SAMN10711881, study PRJNA513362) | rock metagenome | isolation source: Antarctica rocks | place: Antarctica: Victoria Land, Knobhead nord | collected 2015-12-19
GCCTGCCGCAGAGGGTACCAGCGCGGGGCGGTGAGGGCGTTTAGGGTTTTGACCCTACACTGTGGCGCGCAGGCTGGAGCGCGAGGCGTTTCAGACGGAGTGCGCGTGCCTGGCGCGCAACCTGGAGTGCGGGGCCGGCTGCGGCTGCGCGGCGGGCGGGCGCTGCGCGAACCGCGCGATCAGCGACCGGCGGCCGCTGGCGCTGGGCGTGGACGTGGTCGAGATCCACTCCTGGGGCTTCGACTGCTACACGCGGCGCAACATCCACGACGGCGCGCGCGCCGCCGCCTGTCGCGCAGGCCGTCGCGCTCTTGTGCTATGCTCTTGCGCCTCTGCAATGAGGCGGCAGCGTGACGCCTGGGAGGTACGCGCTGGGCAGAGCGGCATCTTGCCGGTATGCGTTGTCAAAATTGTGAGGCCAGGGCTTAGCACGGCAATTGTGCTGCTGAGCGCATGCGCTCGGCTGGCCGCTCCGGCCGCGGCGGGTCAGGTTGCAGCAAGGGGAGCTTCCGTGCGCGCAGCGGTGCTGGAGAGCCAGGCCTTCGGCGCGTACCGGCCGGACTACGCGGCCGCGCTGCGCGCCAAGGACAACCAGGACCCGCTCGCGCGCGGCGAGACCCTGCACCATGACCCCGCCGCCGCGGCCGCCGCCGCGGCCGCGCTCGCCGACCCGGGTCCGGACCCTGAATCGAAGCCGGCCGCGGCCGCAAACGGCGGCCCGCCGCCGTCGGCCGCCGCGGACAGGGGCCACGCGGGCAACGGCGCGCGGCGGTGCGCGGCGGCGGTGGACGTGCAGGTGCCGCCCGAGTTTTTAGGAAAAAAATATAACAATGCGACTTGTAGGAGGTGTCAGGTCCTCCACGAGCAGCCAGCGTGACTGTTGCTCCCCCGCCCGCTCGCCGGCCCGCCCTGCCTGGCTGGCGCAGGGGCTCTGACAGACGGCTGCCGAGCTCCTCGTGTCGCAGCCTCCTGTGCACAGACAGCGCCTGCCCGCCCGGCGCCGCACGCTCACGCGAAGCTGGGCGCCCGCGTGCACTGCGCGCGCCGTGTGCGCATCAGCGGGCAGCCCTTCGCGGCAAGGATCAGACACAGACGGCGCGTGCGGGCAGGCGCGCGTGGTGGAGTGGGTAGAGCGCACGCTCATGCCGGCCATCAGCGCGCAGGCGCGCCCGGCCGCCAGGCGCCGCCCCCGAAGCATGCACGAGCTGTTCTATTCCAGCCCGGGTTGCTCAGCTGCACATGCTCGGGTACACTGTCCGAAAGAACCTGTGCTGGTCATTGGAGGAGTGGGACGCTTGGTGCGTCACTCCCAACCTTGTTGCTCGTTTAGGAGCAGCCTGGCCAAGTGGACTCAGGCGCTCAGGCGCACCTGCCAACCTGGATGATGTCATGGGGGTGGCATTGGGCGAGCCGATAGGAGATATGTCAGCACATGCGGTGTGGCTGGTCAGCCGCTGACGGCAGCGCGCGCGCGCGCGCCGGGCGCGCAGGGCAGGGACGGCTGGGACATCACGCGCGCGCTGGCCGCCGTGAAGGCGCAGGCCAAGCTGGACGGGCAGCCGCAGAGCCAGCGCGCCGCGGCCGCCGTGGAGGAGCGCGTCGCGCAGGCGCGCGGCCTGCGCCCCGGCCGCTCCGCCTCCGGAGGTCGCGCTGTGCCCATGCTGGTGCCCTACCCTACCCTAGCACGGCAGGTGGGCTTGGACTACCTCTGCATTCACCCTAACCCTAACCCTCTTGCACAGGTGGGGCCGGACTACTTCCGCATCCACCCCAAGGGCGTTGGCATGGTGGTCGCGCGGCCGGCCGGGCTGCCGGCGCTGACGTTCGTGGAGGAGTACCTGGGCGAGGTGCACGCGCCCTGGCGCTGGTTTGAGATCCAGGCGTGCGGCCCCCCCGGCGCCCCGGCCCCGCGGCAGCCCCACGGCAGCCCCCCTTGTGGAGGAGTACCTGGACGAGGTGCACGCGCCCTGGCGCTGTAAAAGTGTTTGAGATCCAGGCGCGCAGCCTCTCCCAGCGCCCCGGCCCCGCGGCGCGGTGGGGCACGGCGCGCGGAGCGGCTCGGCGCCGCGCGCGGCCCGTGTGCGCGACGGCGTTCCTCTTGCTGGCTCCTGTCAGGGTTGAGCAGGGCATTGGGAGCTACAACCATGCAAGCGCGAACTCAGTAGGTACCATTGCATGGACAGAGTAGCCCTGCTGCTCTGCCTAGTAGCCGCGTCGGCAACCGCCGCCCTGGCACGCAGGGGCATGCAGGCACGCGGCTTGCCGGCCATGCCCGCTGCGCCCCGCGGCCCTGGCAAGCAGCACCGCAGGGGCTGACGGGGCGGCCGCGCGGGCGGCAGGACGCGATCAAGAAGGGCTCCAGGGACGAGCTGCCCGACTTCTACAACATCGTGCTCGAGCGCCCGCGCGACGACCCCACCGGCTACGACTGCCTATTCATCGACGCGGCGTCCAAGGTGCCCCGGCCGCCCGCGCCGCCCGCTGCGCCGCGCTGTCCTCCCTGCCCTCTCGGCATTCAGGGGGCCGAGCTTGAAAGTATTAGGGCCGGCGTCCTCTGCCAGGCGGCAAGCCCGGGCGCATGGGGGAAAGGGCGACTCGCGTGCCGCGTGAGCCGCCGCTGCATTCTTGGTAGCCAGGCCACACTTGAAATAGGGCACAGCGTTGGCGGCGTGGTACTGTCATGCGAGGCGCACGGGCCCGCGCCCACGATGCCGCAGGGGCTTCGCAAGGGTTCTGCAAGGGCCCGCGTCGAAATGCTGCGTAAGGAGGCACGAGCGAGGCGGCGCACGCGCGCGCGGCAGGGCGCCTTCCCCAGCCGCATGAGCCACAGCTGCACGCCCAACTGCCAGGCGGTCGTCATGGCGTGCGGCGGGCGACTGACGATCGCGGTGTACACGCTGCGCCGCGTCGCGCCCGGCGAGGAGCTGACGTTCGACTACGCGAGCGTGACCGAGAGCGAGAAGGAGTTCCGCTGCGCGACCTGCCTGTGCGGCACGCGCCTGTGCCGCGGCTCCTTCCTCTACTTCGCCGGCAGCCGCGCGTTCATGCAGGCGCGCCTGGCCGCCCGCCCTGCGCAGCGCGCCCAGCGCGGCCCGCGCGTGCGCCGCAGGCCCCGCCGTGCCGCGCCCGCGCGCCCGTCAGGCACTGTACATCGCGCGCCCAGCAGGCGCCCATCAGGCGCCCATCAGGCGCCCAGCAGGCGCCCAGCAGGCGCTCGACAGGCGCTCGACAGGCGCCCAGCAAGCGCCCAGCAGGCGCCCAGCAGGCGCTCGACAGGCGCTCGACAGGCGCCCAGCAGGCGCCCAACAGGCGCCCAGCAGGCGCCTATCGCCGCGATAGCGCACCCTATTGGCATCCCCGCTCTGCCAGGTTCTGTAGCACCTTGCTCTTGTGGGCGCGTCTTGCCCATAGCTGCTCTGGCGGCGCGGCGCGCGGGGCGCATGCTGGCGCGGAGCTGCGGGCGCGAGGCCGGCCGGCGTGACGCGGCGGTGGCCGGGCGCGCAGGTCATGCTGCAGCGGCACAACATGCTGCAGCGGCAGGTGCTGCTGCTGCGCGCGGCCAGCGAGCCGGTGACCGACGCGGACCGCGCGCGGCTCGAGGCGCGCGCGCCCATGCATCTGGGCACATGCAGGGTGGCTGGCAGTCGCTCCAGCAAGGCCTGTTGCATGGCGGGCTGCAGAGGAGGCATCCGTACTTTCATATAATGCATCCGGCCGCTGCTGCATCCATCCTCAGAAGTGCTGCTGGTGGGTCCCTGTGCGCACTGCCTGCAAACCAGCATCCGGGCTCCTCAGACTGCGTGCAAGGGCGGCGGACGTGCAGCCCGTGTGGCTCCGCGCCGAGCTTGCGACGCCCGACGCCCGCAGGCATTCGGGCTGCGCGAGTGCGCGCTGGGCGGCGGCGGCGGCGGCCCGCGCGTGCCCACCTGGCTGCAGAAGTGGGCGGCGCTGGCGCTGGAGTTTGTGGCGGAGGAGCAGCGCCTGTTGCCCGAGCAGCTGCTGGCGCTGCCGCTCGCGCTGGGCACGTACACGCCCGCGTCCGCGCGCGCCGAGGCCAAGGGCGCGCGCCCGCGCCCGAGCGCCGCTTCACAGAAGCGGCCGCGACAGAAGACACCGCCTGCGCTGTCTGGACCTGTTGACTGTGCTCTGAGGCTTTGTCTGCCGATGTTGGAGCTGGGACGCAGCTGGAGTTCGTGCGTCGCTGTCTGGCCCCCGACGGGCCGCATGAACCCACCCAACCCCAACCATACCCTAATCATAGCTCCGGCGCAGGCGTGAGCGGCAACCGGCTGCAGAATGTAGTCATCACGCTGGACAAGGTCAAGCTGTGCATGGAGCAGGAGCAGTGCCGCGAGCCGCCCCAACCCAACCCTAAGCTATGCTGCGGCGCAGGCGTGAGCGACAACCGGCTGCAGAACGTAGTCATCACGCTGGACAAGGTTAAGCTGTGCATGGAACAGGGCCAGTGCCGCGAGCCGCCGCTGCGCCTGCTGGCCGACGCCGAGGTCGCCGAGCACCTGTGGACCGGTGCGCGCGCCCGCGCGCGCCGCCGCACGCGTCCGCCGCGCCCGCGCCCGGCCGGCGACGGCGTCCGGCCCGTCCGAACACTGCGCTGCTTGGCGTAGCTGGTGAGGCTGTCGGGCGGGCGTGCTGCGCAGTGCTGGAGCGGCCAGGAATGAGCACCAGAAAGGAGAGCGTGCGGCCTTACGGCTGGGCGGGCGCACGCGCAGGCGAGCGCTCGGTCGCGCGGCGCCTGCTGCGCGCTGCGGCGCCGTCGCTGGCCGATGCGGCGGCGGCGCGCGCGCTGGGCGCTGCGGCCAGCGACGCGGACCTGCGGCGCGCGCTGGAGCGCCACGCGGGGCACGCGCACCTGGCGGCGCTCGCGCAGGCGCGCCCGCCGCGCAGCCCGGCCGCGCATGAGGCCCTCGCACAGCCGGAGCGCCGCGCGTTGGAGCTCCTGCGCACTGGCACATTTTATGCCGCGGCGACTGTTGGTACGATTGTGCATGCGTAAGTTTTGACAGAAGAAGATTTAGGTCTGAGGTCTAAGGACGACGGCGGGCGGGGCAGGTGGTGCTGGCGCCGGTGGAGGGGCGCGAGGGCGCGCGCGAGGCGCTGCTGCGCCTGGAGGCCGAGCTGCGGCGGCTGGACGTCATCAGCGGCGGCGGCCACACTGCGGCGGCGGACATGGTCGCCTTCTACGCCGCCACCAGCCTCTGGTTCACCGCCGAGCGCGGTTACAAGGCGTGCCGCCCCGCGCCGCGGCCGCGCCGCGCAGGCCGGCCCGGCCGGGCGCCTGCTGCCATGTGCCTGTGGTGGGTGTCCAGAGGAGCAGGTCGCGAGTCGGTTTGCATGGGTGCAGGGCAAGCTGCGCGCATGTTCTCTGGCGCACATGTTTTGCTGGACAAGCGGCGCTCGACCCATATGCCGAGTCAGGGTATTTACCACTAGGGTTTTGCACGCACAGGGGTTCGTGTCGCCGCCCGTGATGCTGAACATGGACGACCTGGGCCTGGACCGCACCGCGGCCGCTGCGGCGCTCAAGACGCCAGCCAAGCCGGCCGCGCGGCCCGGCGCGCGCGCCGGCGCCAAGGCGGGCGGCCGGACGCCGGCCAAGGCGAGCGCCGCCGCCGCCGCCAAGTCGAGCCTGGTCAAGAAGTACGGGCCGGGCTTCATCTGGGGGCAGCTGAACGGCTGGTACAAGCAGACGGTGTACGACCCCACCGCCAGCCTGTCGGCCGAGCGGCGCGGCACCGTGTCGCTGCCCGACATCGAGTCGTGCTACGGCAGCGGCGTCAAGACGCGCTACACCGCCAAGGCGCGCTGCGTCTCTCAGCACCCTGGGGTCGCGGTCCCTGCGGGTTGTGTGCGGAGGGGAGGCCTGCCGCTCTTCAGGTGCTCGGAGGCTGTGTGGGGGCGCTCCCCATGCGCTCTGCAATCCCGCTTGCAGCCGAAGCACGGTAGGACGCAGCGCGATCCGTTGCCATGCGGGCCGGCGTGTCCTGTTGTTAGGGGTAGGGTTAGAGTTACGCTGAGCAGGGAGGGTGCGGCGCGCGCAGGAGCGCGAGTCGATGTTCGAGATGGTGGAGAAGCGGCCGGACTCCATGTGGCGCACGGGCACCATGTACTCCTTCCGCAACGAGGCCAAGGTGTACGGCAGCCCCATGCTGGACGCGGCCTGGGCGCACGCCACCCCCGGCGCGCCGCCGGACCCCGTGCCCGCCCTGCTGGCCGCGCTGCGCGCCGTGCCGCCCGCGCGCAGCGGGCACACGCGCGCCGCGGCCAACGCCGCCATGGCCGCCGCTGCCGCCGCTGCGGGCCTCGAGAGCGGCACACCGCCGCCCGGGCCGCCGCGGCGCGCGGTTGCGGCGGCCACCGACGCGGCCGACGAGTGGGGCAGCGGCGGGGCGGAGGCGGTCGTAGATGCGGCGGGGTGCGATGCGGATGCGCGGATGGACAGCGTCGCGTGGGAGAGGGCGGCCGACGGGGACATGCTGCCCAGGAAGAGGCCCCGGCCGGCGGCGCAGGCGCTGCTGCCAGGGGCGGGGCGCGCGGGGTACGCCGAGGGCGACGCGGTGCGGTGGGGGAAGGCTGCAAGGCGCCGCTCGCGGCCCACCGCGGCAGCTGCGAGCGACATGCTCACGGAGGAGGACTGCTGACGGCGCCGCTGGCGGTCTGGTTTTGTCTATGAAAGCAGCGGGCGCGGGGGTCTGTGAGCACCTGAGCATAGTCACCCGAGCACAGGCTGCGCCAAGGAGTGTCACACTGTACAAAGAACCGGGCTAAATTGTTTGAACCGAGTGAAATGCTGCTCTGCGTGGGTGCCGGTGTTCCGTCGGAGCAGCTGCCAACGCCGTTTGTTTGTACTCTAGCATGGTGTTGGTTGCTGGTGACAGTGATGTGCAAGTCCCTCGCTTGACGCGGCGCGGTTGCTGATTTTGATGAGGAGTGCTAGGCCCGGCCCATGGAGCTGCGTGCCATGCAAGATGCACTGGTAATTGCAGCAATCCACAGGAGGCTGTCTATTTCTTCTACTATTTAGTTCAAATATCATCACACGTAGATTAGGGATCAGTCCCTGCACCACAGGTGCATTGCACAGGCCCACGCATGCCCGAGCCCATACAGTAGCTGCCAGGCCGCGCGCGCAGGCTGCCCGTCATGGCCGACAACTGCGATGCCACCAATGCTCTGATCGCGCACATGCTCGCGGAGGACAACACATACGCAGAAGCCTATGCTCGTGCTGACGACGGCAGCGGTGACGGCGACTCTGACTATGACCAGCCGCGCAAGAAGGCTAAGAAGGGTGCGCTTCAGTAGGCCAATGCACGCAGACCATCAGCACGGGTACCGGGCTCTTAGGCCCGTCAATCACATTGTGCACGGTCCTCGTCTGAGACTCATGTATAAGGAGCTCTGAGACGAAGCACAGGATGCCGTGGTATCTTGGGATTAGTCTACTAGCTGGCTACCTGCCTGCTGGACAGCGCTGCACAGCCAAGAAGGGGGCCCCTGCTCAGCACTTGGACGCTGTGGCAGCGTGTACTGCCCGCTGTGCTGCAGTGCTGGCTTGCCCTGTTCGCAGTGACGCCCAGGCATCACCACACTCGCCCGCTATTGCAGCAGTAAAACAAGCGGTCTTGCTCTGTGCCTTACTAGCAGGTTGACAGAACCAGGCACTTCCGCGTGCTGACTGCCCACAGGCACAGGACGGGGCGCCGCCAAGGCCAAGACCAAACCACCGGCTGGCGGTGGGGCTCCCAAGCCAGCAGCAGCAGCAGACTCCGATGCAGGCCATGCTGAGGCTGCCAGCGAAGCAGAGCGGCCTGTGGAGCTCACTGCCTCCGGCCGGCGCAAGCGGAAGGACGCGGGTGCGCTCCTGGCTCGCGCTGCCTCCTTGCGTGCATAGCCTTATCGTGCTGGCACTGTGGTCAGGCGTGCAAGGTCTGGAGCAGTGGCTGCTTTTAATGCTAGCAGCACAGCTGCACGCATGATGGATAGTGCATTCTGAAGCGTACGCTATGCTGGCTGCATGCGGTGCCCAGGGCAACCGAGCGACATGCGAGTAAAATCTACATGGGAAAGTGCAGATGCATGGCGCGGCCCTGCTTGCTGTGCGTGTGTTTGGGAAAATGCACGGTGCTGCCTTGGGGGCAACCTCGGACAGGTCACCGTCCGCCTGGGGCCCCATCAGCACGCGCGCCGTTGCCAGGCCGGCGGCGCGCCGCGCAGGCACGGCGCGCGAGAAGGCGCGCGGTTGGAGCGCGGACGAGGAGCGCCTGTTCCTGGAGGCGCTCGATGCGCACGGCCGCGACTGGAAGGCCTGCGCGGCGCACATCGGCAGCCGCGACGTGCGCGCGGTGACCAGCCACGCGCAGAAGCACTTCATCAAGCTCTGCCTGGCCGGGCAGCGCGTGCCGGCCAGGGTGGCCGAGAGCGGCGAGGGCTACACGCTGTCCGGCAAGCCGCTGGACCCGGGCTCCGCCGCCGCGCGCTCCTACGGCCTCAAGCCTGAGCTGCTCGCCCGTGCGCCCAATCCTAAACCTGCCCTAACCCCGACCTCGCTCGCCACAGGGTGCTTGGTTCTCCTTTGGAGTACGCGCGCGGCCTCGGTGAATGCTGTGCATGCTGCCCCAAGGTTTGCGCGCGCGCCAGCACACCCCCCCTCCGCCCTGTGAGCCCGGCTGCTGAAAGCACGCGATGTGACTCACACCACACGATGATCCTGACTGCGAGCATCGCTGGCGTCGCACCTCTGCTACCCTCATTTGGCTCGGCAGCGCTGTCGCGCCTGACATGTCAATACACTCAGAACTTGACTCCAGGTGCAAAGCTGCAGACTCGTGTCACGCCCACCACTGCCCGCTCATGGGTGCGCCCGCGCCCGCGCAGAGCTGCACAGCCTGCAGCTGCCCGGGCTGGCGCCCGCGGAGGCCGCCGAGGCCGCCGGCCCGGACGGCAAGGAGAACTGCGAGGGCGGCAACGGCGCGGCGCCTGCCGCGCGTGCAGAGGCTGCTGATGCAGGTCAGCCCCCGCCAGCCACGATCGCCCATTGCTGCCTAACAGATGACACGTGTGCAGGGCTTCTCACAACGGCCGCAGCAGCTGCTGCTGCGGCGCCCTGCACCCCCGCACTGCCGTGATGCGCCGCGCCGCAGCCTCCCCGCTCGCGCCCGCCAGGAGACGCATGCTCGCTTGCTGCGCATGCCCGAACGCACCGCTGGCCCGACCTCAGGCGTGCGCAGACGCTGCTGTTCACGTGGACTGGCTCCATGCCGGACGCCGCTGCGCACCATGCCGCGGCCGGGTCTGTCCGCCCGGCCCGCCGCCTGACCCCGCACCTGCAGGCCCCGCGCCGGCAGGAGCGGCGGGCGCGGCGCCGCCGGCCGCGAAGCGCGGCGGCAAGGCGGGCGCGCCCAAGCCGCCGCGGAAGCCACAGCGCGGCGGCGGCGGCGACGAGGCGGAGGGCGACGCCGGCAAGGGGCCGCTGCCGCCCGAGCCGCCCGAGCCGACCGAGTACGCCAAGAACCGGCCGCGCCGCGAGGTACGCGCACCTGAAAGGGTTCAGTCTGTGGCTGCGTGCGTGCACTTGCGCAGGCGCGAGCACCAGCGGCGCGGCGCAGTCAGTGCCCGCGTGAAAGCTCAGGCGAGGGCGTTGGGCACACACGCCAGCTCTGCTGAGTGCTGGGCTGATGAGCCCAGACCCTAACCCTACCCTGCCCGCAGGTGGCGCTGCCGCGCAACGAGCTGGGCGAGACGAGCGAGTCGCTGGAGCTGATCAAGTGCAGCGACTTTGTCGGGCCGCCGGGCTCCGGCGCGCCGCTGGCGCAGCCGTTCAGCGTGGCGGTGTCGGAGGAGGTGCGCGCGCGGCCGCAGTTAACACTGTTTGTTGAAATTACTTTAAAGATGGTCCGATGCAAGCCCATATGCAGCTGCAGAAGCCAGCCAGAGATTGTGCTGGTCGGACTCTCTGACAAGCAAAAGTGCGGCGGTGGGCAGCCCTGACCTGGGCCGAGCGTTGGTGCACCTGCACGCGGCGCCTCCCGCTAGGGAGGCCGACGCGCACTGATGGGTGCAGCACCTCACCTGCCCGCTCACCGCAGGGCGGTCCGCATGATGACAAATGGGCAAGAACCTGCTTGAAGGCCGACCCAGGCGAGGCCTGCGCGCCACGCGCGTTTGCTGCGGCGCCCCGCGCGCGCGCCCCGCGCGCGCGCCCCCGCGCGCTCAGCCGGCCGCGTGGCGCGCGCGCAGGCGCTGCTGGTGATGGACCTGCACGCGCACCTGAGCCGCGCGGAGGTCATCGGGCTGCTGGGCGGCACGTGGGAGCCCGCGCGCCGGCACGTCGCCGTGCTGGCCGCCTTCCCGTGCCGGCGCGCGCCGGGCAGCCTGTCCGGCACGAGCGTGGAGCTGGACCCGGCGGCCGAGGTGGAGG
>JAABUV010008431.1_pt1 | contig 10434 bp, 7 predicted proteins | sample 5559971 | NCBI WGS metagenome assembly JAABUV01 (sample SAMN10711881, study PRJNA513362) | rock metagenome | isolation source: Antarctica rocks | place: Antarctica: Victoria Land, Knobhead nord | collected 2015-12-19
GCAGCAGGTCGCCAACGTGATGACCGAACGTGTCATTGACCTCCTTGAAGCCGTCGAGGTCGAGCAGCAGCAGGGCGAGGGGCTGCCCGGCGTGCAGCGCGCCCAGGAGCGCTTGCCGCGCCCGGTCCTGGAACAGCAGCCGGTTGGGCAGGCCCGTGAGAGCGTCGTGCAGAGCCTGATGTTGCAGTTCCTCCCGCAGGTGGATGCGCGCGGTCACGTCGGTCTGGATGCCGACGAAGTGCGTCAGGCGCCCCTCTGCGTCGTACACGGGGTTGATGATCAATTCGTTCCAGAACGGCGTGCCATCGCGGCGATAGTTGAGCATGACGTCCCGGAACGGGCGCCGGGCGGCGACGGCGGCCGCCACCTGCGCGATCGTCGCCGGATCGGTGTCGGGTCCTTGCAGGAAGCGGCAGTTGCGGCCCAGGATGTCGTCGGCGGCGTAGCCCGTCAGGGCCATGAAGCCGGGATTGTAGAAGACGATGGGGTTGTCCAGTTGGTGCGGGTCGGTGATGACCACGCACGTCTCCAGATTGGCGACGGCGGCGGCGAGCAGGCTGTTCTCCCGCGCGGCGCGGCGCAGGGCGTCCTCGGCCTGGCGGCGCGGGGTGATGTCGCGGATGACCACGACGGCGTGGTCGCGCCCACCCGCGGGGAGCGGTTGCCCGTGCGCCTCGAACCAGCGCTGCCCGCCATCGTCCGCGGCCACACTGAAGGTCTGGCTGAACGTATCGCCCCGCTCCGCCCACGCCTGCATCGGCGCGATGACCGGCCGCGGCCCGCCCGCCTCCTCCTCCGGTGTCCCGTCCGCGCCCCCGTCGACGCGCGCCTGGGGATCGCCAAACATACGGGCATACGCCGCGTTCGCGCGGACGGGCCGGCCCTCCTGATCGACCACCAGCACGGCGTCCGCGATGCCCGCCAGGACGGCCGCGAGCTGCGCCCGCTCGGCGTCCAGCGCCACCCGCTCGACGGTCAGGGCCGCGGCTAGTTCCTGCTCCCGTAGCCCGGCGATGAGGAGTTGCTCGTTGGCAGCCCGTAGATCCGCGACGAGGGGGGGCGTGAGCGGGTCTCCCTCACGCGGGCCGGCGATTCGTACCGGCTCCCCTCGGTCCTCCATGCGTTCCTCCTGGCGCACCTAGTCGCGTGGCGCGCTCCCCGCGGTGGTCCTACCGCGGGGAGCGCGCCACCGGCCGGTAGATGCACGTCTCCTCGTTCTCGCCCGTGTCCCCACGCACGGCGTAGTGGAGACTGACGAGGCGGCCGAGCGCGGCGGTCAGGTCATCCCCGTGCATCCCCGTGCGTCGCGCCACCTCCGCGGCCGCCGCCTCTCCCAGATCAAGCAGCGCCCCCAGCGCCGTCGTTTCCCGCTCGGTCAACCCCGGATACGTGGGCGCCCCGGCCCCTGGTCCCAGCGTAGCCGTGCCGACGCCGGTCCCGCGGGAGTCCCGCAGACTCTGGCGCACGACGAGCCCTTGCCCCGTGATGTCGTAGAGCCATAACTCCTTGCTGTGGTCGCTGTTGCGCATCTTGACCACCGCCAGGCTCTTGCGCAACTGCCCCGTGATCTCGACATGGCGCAGCAGGATGATGTCGTCGGAGAGGAACGAGATCACGTAGGGGCTGAAGCGCAACTCGTCGGTCGTCTGCACGATCTCCATGGTCAGCAGCACCGTGATGCCCGTCCCCGTCAGCGCCCCCACCAGCCGGTACAGCGACTCGCGGAAGTCCTGCCGGAAGTCCGGCGCCAGCGCCAGCTCGAAGCCAGACACGGAGTCGATGGCGACCCGCCGCGCCCCCACCCGCGCCACCGCCGTGCGGATCGCCAGTAGCGTCTCGTCCGGCGAGAGGTCCAGCGGCCGGATGTAGACGACGGCGAGCGTTCCCTGGCGCGCCATGTCCTCCAGGTCCAGGCCCATCCGCTGCGCGCGCCGCATGTACTCCCGCGGGTGCTCCTCGAAGACGGCGATGACCCCTGGCTCACCCCGGCGCACGCCGTCCGCGATGAACTGCGCGGTCAGCACCGACTTGCCTGTGCCCGACGGCCCGCTCACCAGCACCGCGTCACCGACCGGAATGCCGCCGCCCACCAGCGCGTCCAGGCCCGGCACGCCGGTCGTGGCCCGGCCGTGCGGCCGCGCCCGATCTCCCTGCTCCTGCTCCGGGCCATGCCCCGTGGTGATGCGCGGGAATACCTGCAGACCGGCCTGGTCCAGGCGCGTGGTGTGCAGGCCGGGCATCACCTCCTGCCCGCGCATCTTGACCACCTGCAGCTTGCGCACCACCGAGTTGTGGTCGGTGACCTGCGAGAGCCAGAGCACTCCGTCGGCCACGGTGAACACCGGGTTGACGCGCAGTTCGTCGTCGCGATAGTTGCCGAGCAGGAAGGTCGTGGCCTGCCAGCTCGTGAGGTGCAGCGCTAGCCGCTGCACGAAACCCTGCACCTCCATCGCCTCCCCCCCCGTCGCCAGGTGCGCGATATTCTGGAAGGAATCGAGCACGACGAGGCTGGGGCTCACCTCTTCCACCCGCCGGATGATGTCGGCGAACACCTGGTCGAGGTCCCCGGTCTGGAGCGCGTCGCTCAGGTTGACGTAGTGGATGGCGTCGCCCACCTTGGCCGGGTCGAAGTAGGCCATCTGCTGCTGGTAGCGCAGCATCTTGAGCATCGGCTCACCCATCACACTGAAGTATAGGGCCGGCCGCGCGGAGGAGGCCAGGGTGAACAGGATTTGGTGGGCCAGCGTGGTCTTGCCGGCGCCGGGGGCGCCGGCGATCACCGTAAAGGAGTATTCAGGCAGCCCGCCGCCGAGCACCTCGTCGAGGCCAGGGACGCCCGTGGGCAGCCGGGTGATGGTCACGGGCGGCGTCTTGCTCTCACTCATGCGTGTCCCTCTGACGCGGCCTGATCAAGCGCAAGCTCCGGCCAGGCCTCATGGACCAGACGCAGCGCCAGATCCTCCCCAATGAACGTGATCAGCAGCCCGACGATGTGGGCCAGGATGGCGCTCAGGCCGGCTTCGATGGCCGCCGCATCGCCACTGGCCCGCGCGAACGCAGGCACGCCGCGCAGACGCCCCTCCGCCCCTGTCTCCCCCGCGGCGACCGCGCCGCCCTCCAGGGCGGGGACCTCGGCCTGCGCCAGGCGCACGGCATGGGTGACCAAGGTGGTATAGCCCGTCGTGCCAATCAGATCGACCAGCCGCCCGCGCAGCCGTGCGTCGGCCCGCTCGGCCGCCTCCGCCAGCGCCGCGGGCTCCGCGCGTCTGCCCGCTTCGTGCAGGAGCACGCGCTGCGCCAACGTCTGGGCGGGCGACATCTCGGACATGGGCACTCCTGACGCCGGTCTTCCGTAACATCCGCGCTACATTATGTCGACTTTCTGTGCATCCGCGCTAGAGGATAACCCTAGAATATCAGATTTGCGACGCGCATTCACGACAGCATCCAACCGTCTGTCGCAGGTTGCCCTGACGACGTACGGCTGGACGGGTCGAAACGGCCGAACTCGACGACCTTTCTACCTTCGTCGGGCATAAAAAACGCACGCGATGTCGTCACCCCCGGTCATGTGAGCAAGCCCCGTTGTGCGGGTTGTGCGGGTTGTGCGGGTTGTGCGGGTTGTGCGCAGAGCATCTTTGCACTCAAGGCTGTCGCTGATCGCGAAAACAAAGCGATCAATGACACCACACGCATGAGCGACCGTTTGTAGCCCGTGCAGCGCCCTCACTCTAATACTCCAACTGTGCTATTGCCTTACCACGGCACATGCCCGATACTGTGCAAAGAAGGTCAAGTGTGGCGACTGAGGCGACCTGTGCGGAGCGTAGGGGACGATGATCGTGCGAGACGACGCATTTCTGACGTCGGGCGAGGCGGCCCGCCGGTTACACATTGGGAAGAAGACCCTGCTACGCGCCGTGCAGCGCGGCGATCTCGCCCCCGCACACCGGACGCCACGCGGCTATGCGCGCTTCCATGCCGCGGATGTCCGCGCCTACGCGGCTCGCTTATCTGTCTCCACCGTGGGCGGGGCCACCGCCCTGTCTCCGGGGACAGACTCGCGCGTACAGGTCGTGTCCTCGCCGGCGGTGAGTGCGGCCCTCCTGCGCCTGGCTACCCTCGCCCTCGCCGATGAGCCTGATGCCGACGGCTTCCTCGCCGCCATCCTCGCCCTGCTCGCCGATAGCCTTGATGTCGGAGCGATGTTCCTGTCGCGCGTGGACGGGGAGACCCTGCATGTAGAGCGGGCGCACGACCGCGCCGGCATGGGGCTGGCGAGCGGGGCCGCGATCCCCCTGTGCGACAGCTACTGAACGACGTTGCTAGCGGGCGCGGCGCGCTCGCTCGTCGTCGAGGATGCCTTGGCTGATCCCGCCTTCGCGATGCGCGCGACCACGCGCGCTCTGGGCATCGGCGCGTATAGCGGCGTCCCGCTCCACCACGCCGACGGCCGGCTCTACGGGACGCTGTGCACCCTCCACCCCGAGGCCCGCCCCGTCCAGCCCGGTGAATTGGAGTTGCTCGCGCTGGCCGGCCGCCTCATCGTGCAGATGGTCGATCGTGACGCGTTACGCGCGGCGGAGCGGCGACGGACGCGCGACCTGGCCACCCACGCCGCCGACCTGCGCCGCGCGGCGGAGGTGTCCGCGGCCGTGGCTATGCAGACCGACCTCGGGGCGATCCTGGACCGCCTGGTACGCGCGGCGGCACGCGGCGCGGGGCTCCGCTATCTCTCCGTCCTCCTAAGCGACGCGGCGGGGCGCACGCTCGCGCACGCCGCCTCGGTGGGCTTACCGGCGGCCTACACGGCGGCCATCGACGGGTTGGTCATTGGGCCGGACGCGGGCACCTGCGGCGCCGCCGCGGACCGCAGCGAGACCGTCATCACCGAGGACCTGCGCACCGATCCCGCCTGGGACGCCTACCGCCACCTGGCGCGACCGCACGGGTATCGGGCTGTCTGGTCAGTGCCCCTCCTCGGTGAGGGAAACCGGGTCCTGGGCACGCTGGGCGCGTATCAAACGCAGCCGGGGCCGCCGACGGCGCATCAACGGGAGGCGCTGGAGCTCTACGCGCGCCTGGCCGCGGTCGCGGTTGAGAGCGCGCGCGCCCGGGCACGGGAAGAGCGGCTGCGACGGGAGGCCGTGGAGCGCGCGGCCGAGTTGACGACCATCCTCGAGCAGATCCCAGACGGGGTGATCGCGCTGGACCACGGTGGTGGCGTGCGCCTGATGAACGCGAGCGGGCGCCGCCTGGCCGGCCCCGTGACGGGGGACGGGCGCCCGGTCCCGGAGCACGCGGCGACCTACCGCTTGCGCGACGCGGTGACGGGACAAGATCTCGCGCCCGCCGCGACACCATTGGGGCGCGCCTTAGCGGGCGAGGCCGTCCATGGAGCCGACCTCCTGGCGCGGGGACCCGCTGATGGGGCCGATCGGTACGTGCGCGCCTCCGCTGTCCCGCTCTATGACACGGACGGGTCGCCGACAGGCGCCGTCGCGGTCTTCGCCGACGTGACGCGCGAGCGGACCCTGTTACGCGACCTTGCCGCGTCAGAGGAGCGACTGCGCGCGGTGTATCACGCGATGGCGTGCGGGGTCATCGTGCTCGACGGCGATGAGGCGATCGTGGACGCGAACGAGGCCACGCGGCAGATCCTCGGCCTCGATCTCGCCGTGTTGCGCGCCGAGGGGTTCAGCGGCCTGCGTAGACGTGCCACGGCCGTCGAAGGGACGCCGCCCGGATCGCCAGAAACAGCGGGGGTGTTTCAGGCATTCCAGGTCCGCCAGCCGGTGCGCGATATTGTCGTCACGTTCATGCGCCCGGACGGCGCGGAGCGCTGCGTGCATCTGGATATCATCCCGCTCCTGGGTGACGATGGACGTCTCGCGCAGGTGGTACTCAGCTTCATCGACGTGACGGCGCGCACGCGCGCGGAGGCGGCGCTGCGGACGACCGAGGAGCGCATGCGCACGGTCGTGTCCAACGCGCCGGTGGTGCTCTTCGCGCTCGACCGTGACGGCGTGTACACGCTGTCCGAGGGGCGCGGATTGGCGGCGCTCGGCTTGCGCCCCGGCGCGGGTGTGGGCTCCTCTATCTTCGAGGTGTACCGATCGGTCCCGCCCGTCCTGGCCGCCGTCCGGCGCGCGCTGGGGGGCGAGGCGCACACCATGGTGGTCGACGTCGGAGGGATCGCGTTCGAAACGCGCTACACGCCGCTCTACGACGCGGAGGGGGTTGTCACGGGCGTCATCGGGGTGGCCACGGATGTCACCGAGCGCCAGCGTTTGGAAGAGGAGTTGCGGCATTGCGCGCGGCACGACGCCCTTACCGGGCTGCCCAACCGCACCGTGCTGCACGAGCGCCTGCGGGAGGCGCTCGGCGTTGGACGCGACGATGCGGGTGTGGACGACGCGGGAGTGGAGCCCACGCTGGCACTGCTCCTGCTCGATCTCGATGGCTTCAAAGAGGTCAACGACACACTCGGGCACGCGCACGGGGATGCCCTCTTACAGCAGGTCGCGGCGCGGCTGACCCAGGCGGTGCGGCCGGTGGACATGGTGGCGCGCCTGGGCGGGGATGAGTTCGCCCTCGTGGTCCCCGTGGCCAACGCGGTGGGGGCGGAGGCCGTCGCAACGGCGCTGGGCATAGCGCTGGAGGCGCCCTTCCTCGTGGAGGGGCATACCCTCCATCTGGGAGCCAGTATCGGCATTGCCCTCGGTCCGGCGCATGGCCGTGATGGCGCGACCCTCCTGCGCCACGCCGATGTGGCGATGTACGCCGCCAAGCGCGGCGGAGGCGGGGGCTACGCCGTGTATGCGCCGGCACAGGACGCCGCGCTGCCCGCGCGCCTGAGCCTGATCGCCGACCTGCGCCGCGCGCTGGCCGAGGGCGCGTTGGTGTTGCACTACCAGCCGCAGGTCGCGGTGGACAGCGGGCGCGTCGTGGGAGTCGAAGCCCTGGCGCGTTGGCCGCACCCCACGCATGGGTTCGTCCCGCCCGACCAATTCATCCCGCTGGCGGAGGGCATGGGCCTGATCGGGGCGCTCACCGACTGGGCGCTGGACACGGCGCTCCGGCAGTGTCGGGTGTGGCGCGACGCGGGCCACGCGCTCGTCGTCGCGGTGAATCTCTCAGCGGCCACGCTGCACGACCCGCGGTTGCCCGCGACGATCGCCCGGCTGTTGCGCGCCCATGGCATCCCAGCGGGGAGCCTACGCCTGGAGGTGACGGAGAGCGCGCTGATGGCGGACCCGGCGCGCGCCGGCGTCGTGCTGGCCGGTCTCGCGGAGATGGGCGTGGGCATCTCCGTCGACGACTACGGGACGGGCTACTCGTCGTTGGCCTATCTCAAGCGCCTCCCGGTCGACGAACTCAAGATCGATCGCGCCTTCGTGCGGAACCTAACGACAGATGAGGCCGACCGGACCATTGTCGCCTCGACAATCGGATTGGGGCACAGCCTGGGGTTGACCGTCGTCGCGGAAGGGGTGGAGGACGCGGTGGCTTGGGCGACGTTGGCGATGCTAGGGTGCGATGCCGTGCAAGGGTACCATCTCGGCCGGCCGATGCCGGCCGCCGCTATGGAGGCCTGGCTGTCCGAGCGCGATTCCGAGAGACAGGCGATCCCTGGATGAACCGGAGGGGTGGGACCGCACTGGCTGTGCCGGCCATGCCGCCGACACGGAGGTAGCATCACACGCGCTACCCGCAGCTATACCTGTCACGACCGCCATACTCCGGCCTCGATTGCTTGGGCACGCCTGAAAGTGAGGAGTGGGGACGATGCGCCGACCTGACATCCTGACGCAACTCCCCCGTAATCCGACCCGTCGCACGATAGCCCAGGCCGCACGGGCAGCCTGGGAGCCGGAGGCACGCGACCTGGAGATCGCGCGTCTGCGCGACGAAGAGGGGTTGTCCAACGCCGCCATTGCCAAACAGATTGGTGTGTCATACCAGCGGGTGAACTACCTGTACCGGCGGTACAAGATCCGCATGGAATGTGTTTGTCAAGGTAAAAGTGGATCTTAGCGATCACACCCCTGTCGCTGTTCCTCTAAGTAGACATTGGTAAGTTCGTGCGACCCGAACAGGCTGCGCGAGGTACGCACCCAGGCATGCCGGCTGTGCAAGAACTTACCAATGTCTATTTAGCCTGGATTATTCATGAAAACATTCATCGAATTGGATTGGTTGCTGATGGCGACCTTGCAGGCTCCCAGAGTCCACTTTGGACGCCAAAATCGGCTCTACGGCCGCTTCAGCCGGTCTACAGGGATGGGTGTTCAACCAGATGCGGTCAATCTGATTAGACCAAAATGCTCATGATAATTCAGGCTAGCAGTTTGTCGGAGAGAAGCGGGCTCTCCGTCCCGTGCGTCGTGGTACAGTTAGGAAGCATGAGTAGAACATTCAAAACCGTGGACTATGAGGCGGCGCGCGATCTGACGGTGCGCTTGGGCGATTGCCTGCCGCCCGAACACTTGGCCTGCTTCGTGGTAGACAGCGTGGCCCTGCTTGACCTCTCGGCCCTGTACGCGCGCTACGGGTCGCGCGGCGGTGAGCCCTACGCGCCGGAGGTGCTGCTCGCGCTGCTCCTCTATGGCTATGCGACCGGCATCTTCAGTTCGCGCAAGATCGAGCGCGCGACCTACGAGGCGATCCCGTTCCGCTACATCGCGGGCAACCGGCACCCCGACCACGACACCATCGCCACCTTCCGTCGCACCTTTTTGCCCAACCTCAAAGAGCTGTTCGTGCAGGTGCTGCTGCTGGCCCAAGAAGCGGGCGTGTTGACACTGGGCACGATCAGCCTGGATGGGACCAAGATCCACGCCGACGCCTCCAAGAGCAAAGCGGTTAGCTACAAGCGTCTGCGGGAACTCGAAACCCAGTTGCGGGCCGAGGTGGAGGAGTTGTTCGCGCTGGCGGAGCAGGTGGACGAGCGGGAGCGGCCGGATGGGCTGGTGGTGCGCGACGAGATCGCGCGGCGCGAGGAGCGGCTGGCCCCGTTGGCGGCGGCGCAAGCCGTGCTGGAGGAGCGCGCGCGGGAACGGGACGCCCTGGAACGGGCGGCGTACGCGGAGAAAGTGGCGCAGCGGGCCGCGCAGGAGCAGGCGACGGGCCACCGGCCGCGCGGGCGCGCCCCCACGCCGCCTGTGCCCGGCCCTCGGGCCAAAGATCAGTACAATTTTACGGACCCGGACTCGCGCATCATGAAGAACCCGACCGACCAGGGCTTCGACCAAGACTATAATGCCCAGGTTGCGGTGGAGCAGCAGAGCCTGCTCATCGTGGGCACGTCGCTCTCCAACCACCCCAACGATACACACGAAGCGGAACCGACGCTGGAGGCTATCCCGCCGGAGGTAGGCACGCCGGACGCGGCGGCGTTCGACCACGGCTACTGGAGCCCCGCGACGTTGGCGGCGTGCGCCGACCGGGACATTGAGCCCTCCATCGCGACCGGGCGTGAACCCCATCATCAAAGCTGGCAGGAGCGTTTCGCGCCGGAGCCCGACCCGCCGCCGGAGGACGCCAGCGCCCAGGTCAAAATGGCCTACAAGCTCACGACGGCGGTCGGCAAGGCCATCTACAGCGCACGCAAATGTACGGTCGAGCCCGTGCTCGGTATCATCACCGAAGTGCGCGGCTTCCGCCAATTCTCGCTGCGCGGCGAGGTAGCCGCCGGCGGCGAGTGGCTCTTGGTCTGCCTGGCCTTCAATCTCAAGCGCTTCCATACCTTGTCCCCGCGCTACTAAGGAGGAGTGATGGTCCGCGTCCACCCCACGGGGCGCTTCTCCGCCGCCGTGTCCTGGCTGCGGCCACGCGTCGCTCATGGGTGGACGCAGGCTGGACGCCCCACCCCGACAGCGGTACCCCGGTCATGCGAACCATCGCTTCGTTCTCTCCGACAGACTGCTAGTGCAACGCTCAACTGCAAAAGGGTTAGGGCGGGTGAGGTGATAACCAACTGTAGGCGTGGAGCAGCGCCTTCGAGTGCAAGGTTGAGCCACAAAATGGTGCAAAGAAGCTCTTCAATGCATACTGGTGTGCGTGAGTAGCGGGTCATACGACGGTCAGGCTGCGACAGCGACCGCTGTGCGTATCGGGAGCGTCATGCAGAACGTCGTGCCCACACCGACCTCCGACTCGACCCAGATGCGGCCGCCATGGGCCTCCACGATCTTCTTACAGACGGAGAGACCGATCCCTGTCCCCTCGTATTCCGTGCGCGTGTGCAGGCGCTGGAACATCGCGAAGACGCGCTCCGCGTGCTCCGGCGCGATGCCGATGCCGTTTGTATTCGGCACTGAGAAACGGCCCCATGTGAGAGACTAACGGCACTCGAAACTGGCCCCACTGGGCACGCAAACCCGCTACCCTCGCAGTACAGGACGCGAGGAGAGAGCGGGGGAAAGGCATGCT
>JAABUV010008435.1_pt1 | contig 10428 bp, 12 predicted proteins | sample 5559971 | NCBI WGS metagenome assembly JAABUV01 (sample SAMN10711881, study PRJNA513362) | rock metagenome | isolation source: Antarctica rocks | place: Antarctica: Victoria Land, Knobhead nord | collected 2015-12-19
CCCGGCGCGCCCGGCGTCGACGGCGAGGTGGTCGGCGCGGTCGTCGGCGCCGTGGAGGGCGCCGTCGTGGGCGCTGTGGTGGGTGCCGTCGTGGCCGCCGTCGTGGGCGCCGTGGTGGGCGCTGTGGTGGGCGAGTCGGTAACAGGCGCCACGGGTGCCGTGGTGGGCGCCGTGGTGGCAGGCGTCGTGGGCGTCGTGGTGGGCGCCGTCGTAGGCGCCGTCGTGGCCGCCGTCGTGGGCGCCGTGGTGGGCGCCGTGGTGGGCGCCGTGGTGGGCGCCGTGGTGGGCGCGTTGGTGGGCGCCGCCGGCGCTGTGGTGGGCGCCGTGGTGGGCGCCGTCGTGGCCGCCGTGGTGGGCGCCGTCGTGGCCGCCGTGGTGGGCGCCGTGGTGGCCGCCGTGGTGGGCGCCGTCGTGGCCGCCGTCGTGGGCGCCGTGGTGGGCGCCGTGGTGGGTGCCGTCGTGGGCGCCGTGGTGGGCGCCGTCGTGGGCGCCGTCGTGGCCGCCGTCGTGGGCGCCGTGGTGGGCGCCGTCGTGGGCGCATTGGTGGGCGCCGCCGGCGCTGTGGTGGGCGCCGTGGTGGGCGCCATCGCAGCCGCCGTCGTGGGCGCCGTCGTGGCCGCCGTGGTGGGCGCGTTGGTGGGCGCGGCCGGCGCCGTTGTGGCCGCCGTGGTGGGCGCCGTTGTGGGCGCCGTGGTGGGCGCCGTCGTGGCCGCCGTGGTGGGCGCATTGGTGGGCGCGGCCGGCGCCGTCGTGGCAGCCGTGGTGGGCGCGTTGGTGGGCGCGGCCGGCGGGTTGGTCGGCGCGGCCGGCGGGTTGGTCTGCGACGCCGGCGGGTTGGTCGGCGACGCCGGCGCGTTGGTCAACGACGCCGGCGGGTTGGTGCCCGGGGTGCCGCCGGCGAACGGCGAGACCGGCGCGTTGGTGGGCGACGCCGGCGCGTTGGTGGGCGACGCCGGCGCCTTGGTGGGCGAGGCCGGCGCGGTCGTGGGCGTCGTGATGCCGCCGCCCCTGGTTGTGGTCGGGCTGGGTGTGGCCGGCGTCTTGGTAGTGGTCGGGCTGGGTGTGACCGGCGCCTTGGTAGTGGTCGGGCTGGGTGTGGCCGGCGCCTTGGTGGGCGAGGTCGGCGCATTTGTGGCAGGCGACCTCTTTGTCGTGGTCGGCGCGGGCGTCGCCGCGCTGCGCGCGCACGCTCGGCGTCAGGCGGGTCCCATGCGTGTCACTGACAGGCTACCCTGAGCCTGAGCCGGTCACCCTGGGCTGGCCGCTGGCTGCTGGTTGTCAGCGGGCCGCAACACAGCAGCGCACTTTGCAGCGAGCACGCAGCATCGCATCGCTGGCACACGCTGGCCAGCGCCATCGCGTTGCCTGCAAGCTGCGCCGCTCATGACACCCTGACAACTCCTGACAACTCAGGCACACATGCGTGCCCGCGGCCGCGCACCTCTTGGTCGTGGTGGGCGTCGGCGTGGGCGCCTTCGTCGCGGGCGTCGGCGTCGGCGTCGCGGTGCGGCGCGCCGTGGTGGTGGGCGCCGGCGGCGTCGTCGCCGGCGACGTCGTCGCCGACTGAATGCGCGACGGCGCCGGCACCGAGCGGGGCGCCGTGGTCGGCGAGGTCGGCGAGGTCGGCGCCTTGGTGCCCGCGCCCGGCGTGCCCGTGCCCCCGGTGGGCACCGAGGTCGCGAAGATGCCGCTCGCCTTGGACGTGTCCTTGGAGGAGTCGAGGCCCAGCGAGCCCAGGTTGCCGGCGTTGAAGGGCGCCCCTCGGTCGCGTGCGGCCGGGCGCCGGCGCGCAGGCCGCTGCATCGGGCGGCGCACATGCAGGGGCGCTGTCGGGTGCCACGCTCGCAGGCATGCCAGGACATGGTATGAAGGCTCAAACCGCAGGACCGGGCGGGGTCGACCAAGCAGGGCGCGGGCGAGCCGCTGCTGCGGGCGGCGGCCGCGCGCAGGGCCGGGCGCGCACCCGTGGGCGCGGGCGTCGTCGGCGCGCTCGTGGTCGCCGCCAGCGTCGGCGCGGGCGTGGTCGGCGCCGCGGCCGTCGTCGGCGTCGGCGCCGCGGCGGTGGTGGGCGCCGGCGTGGCGCCGGCCGTGGGCGCCGGCGTGGCCGCGCTGCCGCCGCCCTTGCCGACGTCGCCGCCGGACGCGGCGCCGCTGGAGCTGCCGGAGCTGCCGCTGCTGATGCCGCTGGTTCCAGTGCCCGTGCTGCCGCTGCTGCCGGCGCTGCCGGTGTTGCCAGTGCTGCCGGTCCCGGCCGTGGTCCCGGTGCCGCCCGTGCTGGCGCTGCCACTTGAGCCGCCCGTGTTGCCGGTGCTGCCCGTGCCGCCTGCGGGGGCAGCCCAGCAGCTCAGGCACGCCGCGGGCCCGGCATCGGGGGGCTGCGCGCCGCGCCAGGGGCGGGAGGCGCATGCGGCATGTCAGAGCGCGGCGCCTGCGGCCTGGCCAGGCGAGCGGAACGGCAGCATGTGAGGACTCGTGTTCCGGGCAGATGTGAAGTGAAAGGTGAGGTGGGTGCGCTGCCGCGCCAGGGTAGGGCAGGCGCGCGGGCTGCGCGGGCGGCCGCACCCTGGCAGTTGAAGCCGGCGGCGCCGTTGGCGTTGCCGTTGCAGTTGCCGTTCTGGTCGCCGGTGTTCACGTTGCCGTTGTTGTTGCCGTTGGTGCTGCCGGTGTTGACATTGCCTGCGAGCGCGCGCGCCGTCGCGCTCAGCCTCGCCGCATGCGGTCCGCTGCCAGCCAGCTCACTCGGGCGTTGGATAGGGGGCATAGCCGGCATAGCGGCATAGCGGCATAGCGGGCAGCGCCGCATAGCGGGCAGCGAGCCGCAGTGCGAACAGCAACGTCCAGCAGGGTGCTGCAGCACCCTCTTGCATTGCTTGCAAGACCCTCCCTGGCTTGCAGGCATGCATCCTTGCAAAGCAGTACCCTCCGAGCTTGCAGGCGTTGCAGCAAGCAAGGTCGAGCGCACCGTTGGTGTTGCCATTTGTGCTGCCGACGTTGGAGATGCCGTTGGTGTTGCCGTTGCTGCTGCCGTTTTTCTGGTTGCCTGCCGCAGCGTACAGGGTAGGGTTAAGCGACGCTCTATGTGGGCGGGTCAGGCCACCTCATGGCACCGCTGGGCTCCTCCACATTTTCATTTCAGAGCGCTCGCAGGTCCTTCCGCACCAGGCATGTGCCAGCATGGGCTCGCTCTCCCAACAAGCCCTCTCCCAGGGCTGCATGCATGCAGCCCTTATGCCGAGGAGCTGCATCGGAGGAGCTGCACCAGACCAGGAGCCGCACCGTTCACATTGCCGTTGGTGGTGGCGCCGGCGGGCGCCGGCGCGGAGGACGAGGGCGAGCTGCCACTGGGCGGGGACGCCGCTGACCCGGGTGGCTTGGAGGCTCCCATCGTGAAGCCCATGCCTGGCACGCTGCCGGCGCCGCTGGTGCCGGTCGCCCCTGCGCGAGCATAAATCATCGCGATGAGGATCTGTGTGTCTACACAAGAATTTGTGTAGACCCTGTGTTGACTCTGTGAACACAGGACTCGCAAAGCTTGGGGGACCCACTTGGCAGGCTTTCAGGCGGCAGCATCAGGGGGCACGCATGCACGCCGCATCGCGCACCGTTGCCGACGCCGTTCCCGTTGCCGTTGCCGCTGCCCGTGTTCGCGTTGCCGTTGCTGTTGCCGTTGCTGCTGCCGGTGTTGCTGTTGCCGTTCACGTTGCCGTTGCTGCTGCCGACGTTCGAGCCGCCGTTGTTGTTGCCGTTGTTGGCCCAGTTGTAGCCGGGCACCGCGTTGCCTGCCGGTACCGCGCAGCGCGTCAGGGCGTGCTGTTTTGCGCCCTGTCTGGCGCGTGACACGAGCGGGTGCATGCATGGACGGCACGAAGTGATGCAGAGGCGGGCGCGGCAGCATGCACAGCCTCAGAAGAGGGCGCTGTGCGCCCAGCATGCCCCCGCAGCAAGCGTCACAGTGGGCTGCGGCGCTCACCGAGGGAGATCGTGGAAGTGGGCGTCGGGGTGGCCGCCGCAGTCGTCGGCGCCGGGGTGGCCGCCGCCGTGGTGGGCGCCGGGGTGGCCGCCGCGGTGGTGGGCGCCGGGGTGGCCGCCGCGGTGGTGGGCGCCGGCGTGGCCGCCGCGGTGGTTGGCGACGGGGTGGGCGCGGTGCCGGCGGCCTTGGCTGTGGTGGGGGCGGGCGTAGCCGCTGCAAGCGCACAGGTGCATGGGTCAGCACAGGAACAGCCGGAGGCCCGAGTGTGGTCAATGGGATCGGCATAATGATGACGGGAGCGAGCATGACTGTGGCCAGCAAGCGCAGGCATGCAGGTCAGGGCACTGAAACCGAAATTAAAAATAAAATATGGTAGTGCTGCAGAAGCAGCAGAGGCGTTGCGCGTGCAGGGCGCTGGGACGGCGCGAGAAGTGAAGGGTGGCATGAAAGCGGGGGCGCACCGGGCGTCGAGAGGCCGCTGGAGCCGCCGTTGGTGCCGGCGGCCGGCGCCTTGGTCGCGCTGGTGCCGCCCTGGGCGTAGCCGTAGTTGACCGCGTTCTGCGCGCCGCTGCTGCGCGAGCCCTGGCCAAACTGGATGTTGGACCCGCCGCCGTTCGTGCCGGCCGCGCCCACGCTGCCGCCGCCGGTCGCCCCGGAGCCCGAGGTGCCCGAGCCGGAGCCCGAGTTTGTCGAGGCGGACCCGGTGGAGCCGGAGGTGCCAGAGCTGGAGCCCGACGAGCCGGAGCCGGAGCCGGAGCCGGAGCCGGAGGTGGTCGCCTGGCCAGTGCTGGAGCTGGCGCCCGAAGAGCCTGCGTGCAGTATAGGGTTCAGGCTAGGGTCTACAGGGCTAGGGTCAGCAGTGCGAGAACTTGGCGGGGCTTAGACAGATGCATGCATGCAGTATATTACGTCCTCAGCACGGGCCGGGCGTGCCGCGCACTGCAGCGCACAGGCGTGAGATTGCACGAGAGCGGGCCGGCGCGCGCACCGGATGTGCTGGGCGCGGGCGTGGCCCCGCCGCTCGACCCGCTCGCGCCCGCCGTGCCGGCGGCCGGCGCCTTGGTCGCGCTGGCGCCGCCCTGGGCGTAGCCGTAGTTGACCGCGTTCTGCGAGCCGCTGCGGGAGCCCTGGCCGAACTGGATGTTGGACCCGCCGCCGTTCGTACCGGCCGCGCCCACGCTGCCGCCGCCGTTCGCCCCGGAGCCCGAGGCGCCCGAGCCGGAGCCCGAGTTCGTCGAGGCGGACCCGGTGGAGCCGGAGGTGCCAGAGCTGGAGCCCGACGCGCCCGAGCCGGAGCCGGAGCCCGAGCCGGACGTGGTCGCCTGGCCGGTGCTGGAGCTGGCGCCCGAGGAACCTGCGCATAGAATAGGTTTTTAGAGAGGCTTGTCAGGGCTAGGGTCAGCATTGGCAGAAATGGGCGTAGCCTTGGACAGATGCATGCGTGCAGATCACATTGTCAGCAGAGGGGAGCGCGCGGTACTGCAGCGCACAGGGGCCAGCTTGCGCGAGCGCGGGCCGGCGCGCGCACCGGATGTGCTGGGCGCGGGCGCGGCCCCGCCGCTCGGCCCGCTCACGCCCGCCGTGCCGGCGGCCGGGGCCTTGGTCGCGCCGGCCGCGCCGGCGGCGTAGCCGTAGTTTGTGGCGCTCGTCGAGCCGCCGCTGCGGGAGCCCTGGCCCCACGCTGTGTTGGCGCCCGCGCCGCCGCCGGCCCCGGCCGCGCCCGAGCCCGAGGACGAGTTGGACGCCACGCCCGAGGCAGACCCGCTGCCGGAGGACGTGCCAGAGGACGTGCCAGAGGACGTGCCCGAGCCCGAGCCCGAGCCCGAGCCCGAGCCCGAGCCCGAGCCCGAGCCCGAGCCCGACGCCAGCCCGGCGCCGGAGGCCGTGCCGCCGCCGGCCACGCCCGCGTTGCCGACGCCGGCGCCCAGCGTCGCGCCGGAGCCGGAGCCGGAGGAGCCGGCGTTGGCGTAGACGCCGTGCGCCGCGCTGCTGTTCTTGCTGGCGTCGACGGAGAAGGACGGCGAGGCGCCGCTGGTGCCCGAGCTTGTCGCCGAGTACCCCGTGCCGCCGCCGGCGCCGCTGCCGCTGTTGAGGGCGGCCCCGCCGCTGGTCGTGCTCGCGCCGCCGCCGGTCGTGGTCCCGCCGCTGGTGGTCGACCCCCCGCTGGTGGAGGACCCCCCGGCGCTCAGCCTGCCGGCCGTGTTGGTGCCGGCGCTGAGCGCGCCGCCCACATTGCCGGACGTGAGGCCGGCGGCAAGGTTGCCGGTGTAGCCGCTGCCGGTGCCGGCGTAGATGCCGCCGGCGGACGACGACGTGCCGCTGGCGCCGCCGCTGCTGAGCGCGCTGCCCAGGCCGGTGCCGGTGCCCTGGACGCTGGTGATGGCCGTCGGCTCCGTCACCGGCGACTTCGCGACCGTCATTGTCGCGGAGTTCTCGACTGCGCGCGCGCGCGCGCGGCCGCGTCAGCAAGGCGTCCGAGAAGCGCTCAGGCTTGCGAGGCGAGCGGGGCGCCGGGCAGGTTGTGCGCGCAGGCGGGAGCATGCAAGCAGCGCAGGACCCGCAACAGAGCATGCTGCGCGCAGGGCAGAGGCGCGGGCGCCGGGGCGGGGGGGGGGCGCACGGGAACTGATGCCGGAGGCGGCGCCGGGCAGCGAGTACAGGTGCTCGACGGGCAGGCCGCCGCTGGTGCCGAGCGCGCCGGTGCCCAGCGTCGTGCCGGTGCCGAGCGTGCCGCTGCCGAGGATGCTGCCGGAGGATGTGGTGCTCGCGCCCGTGCCGCTGCTGCCCAGGCCCGTGGGGCTGGCCAGGGTGTTGGAGCTGGCGAGGATGCCCGACGCGGCGCCGCCGGAGGCCGTCGGCGTCGGCGACGGCGTCGCGTACGCCGAGCCGCCCAGCGCGTTGCTGCTGCCGCCGCTCGCGGTGGCGGACTCGGTGCCCGTGGTGGCCGCGCCGGTCATGCCCGACCCGGCGGCCAGGCTGCCGCTCATGGTGCCGCCGCCGAAGCCGACGCCGCCGCCGGCCGCGCCGCCGTGCGCGGCGGCCAGCAGCGAGCGGCCCGTGCCGGTGAGCGCGCCGGTGTCGGCGGCCGCCGCAGCGGCCAGCGGCGACACGCCGCGCGCGCAGCCGCCCGCCTTGTCGCTGCAGCCCATGGGCGCGCCCAGGCTATAGCCGCCGGCGCTGCCTGCAGGCCGCGGCGCGCTTGGTCAGGCGGCGCAGGGACACCACTGGGGTGGCTGAGCGGAGCTGCGGCCTGCAGCCGAGCCGGTCGGCCGTGCTGGTGCACCCGCAGGGCGATGGCGGGGCACCTTTTGCAAGCACACACGGGCCGCTGCGTCGCGCTGTCCCGGAAGCCGCACGGGCACTGCTGCCATGCACCAGCAGCCACAGGGCGACCGGCCCGGCCCCTTCCCGACGCAACGGGCCGAAAGGGGCCCCGCACCTTCAACGCGGGCCGCGACATCCTCCGGGTTGGTCGTGTCGAGCGCCGCTGCGCTGGCCAGCAGCAGCAGGGCTGCCAACAGCCGCATGACGCAGCAGGAGCCTGCCGGCCCCCGCCTCCGCCCTCTCGCCGCGCGCAGCAGGCAGGTGTGCTCGCCCTCCTGCACGGAGGCTCGCTGCATACTCAGTCTGGCCCGGCTCGCCCCAGGCCACCCGACTCGTAAGCAGCGCTCGATACAGGCGGGTCCCGAGCCCGCCCGGCTCAGCACGCCCGCCCGGTCTGGCTTGGGTTCTCGAGCTCTGCACCACGCGGAGAACATCGCAACTCACCTACAGGGCCGCCTTGCTGCCTTTGTACTTTCTTGGCTGCCCCCCTCTCACACCAGCCGCTGTGGCAGCGCCTCCCCCGCCTTCGCACGAGTTCGGAAGGAGGTCGGTGCAAAGAAGAGTGTGGAAGGACGGTTAGCTGCGCCGGTCCCCGCCTGGCGTGCAAGTGATCGAGCAACAGGCGTGCGGGTGCCTCTGCTTGTCTGTGCAGCCTGCACACCTCCGTTCGTGTCCCTTTCGATATGTGGTCCTTCACCAGGCGAGATAACTTCTAGCTAAGAGGGCTTGCACACGTCAAGGTGATCGTTCCTGCCTGATGCGAGTGCGAACAGCTAGGTCTTCTTGACCTGTATCATCTGTATCATCTGTATCATCAAGTTCAAAAGCCGGGGCTTGACGCGGTTTGGCTGAAGATATTAGGCCAAATGCCAGCAGCCTTCTACGAAGCCTTCCGCGAAGTTACATGGTGCGTGGTCCTGTGCGCGTCTCGCATGCGTGGGTCAGGCGGGGCTGGGCAGGCCTGCGGCAGACGCCGTGGCCGTGCCCGGCCCAAAAAAGTTAGGGCAGAGAGGCGGCCCGCCTCTCTCCGGCCCGGCCGGAGCCGGGCCCTGGCATCTGCACAGGCGCCCCTCTGCCGCAAACGACTACTACACCAGGGTGGTGACGCGCGGCGATGTGCCGCAGTGCAAAACACGTGTTCCCCCGCCAGTCCGCAGCCGCGTGGCCGGCCCTGGGGACGGAACCAGAGTGCAGGAGCGGGGCCCCGCACGGCAGGGGCACAAGGCGCCCTGGCTGCCACCCGCCTGGCGCGCGCGCGCGCCGCCAAGCCGCAACAAAAGCCTCCAAAACGAAAACCGCTGGGCGCGCAACAACCTGCGTCGAGTCGCGAGCGCTAAAACATGCGAAGCAGGGACAAGAACCGTCAAATCGCCGCCCCCGTTTGCCTCACCCGGCGGCTGTGGCTCAGCACGCCGCCCACCAAGCCCTCGCCTCCTGCCCCGCCCAGACCCTGACCAAACGCTTCCCGAATTCCGCGCCACCGGGGCGCCCTGCATATGTGCGACCTGTGTGTCCATGCGTGCCATCCTGGCCGCCTCTGTGCCGGCGGGCGCCCGGCCGCCCAGGCTGCGCTGCAGGGCGGCCACTCCTGTGCCGCTCCGGCCGCCACCACTGACAGCGCAGCCTGCGCAGCCGCACGGCGCCGGCCATGCGCGCGCGCGCGCCCTCAAAAACCTGCATGCGCCTCCTGAACCTGCCACGCACACCCGCCGCCCGCCGCACCACACGGCGCTCTCGCGCCGCCTCGCCAGTACACCCCACCCGCCGCGGACCAACTGCTGTATACCTTGAGCGTCTGCCGCGCGCCGGCGGCAGCGATACCTTGCCAATCGCTGCCAGACGCAGCGCTTGTCACGCACGCCTCCCTTCACTTGCCTCGTACCAACCTTGTTGCATCCCCCCAGACTCTGCCCTGCTCTAAAATAGGAAGGATGGCAGAGGCCAGGCCCGGGCTCAGACCTCTGCAGCCCACAGCCGCAACATTCTGTCAGCACCCAGCGTTGGCACCTGCCAAAGGCTGACCCCTGCCGGAGCTAGGCCGCCCCAGCTCGCCTGCCCACAGGCCCCACCGCGCCTTGCGGCCAGGTTGCACGCGCCCATCACCCTAAGCACATGCCCTGACAAACTGGTGCGGCCTGAGCCTGCCCGGGGGCTCGCTAGGGGCCGCGCTGCTCGTCAGGGCGGCCGGGCGCAGCGTGGCTGCCCTGCGTGTCTGCCGCGGCGGCCTCCCATGCAGCGCGCCGGCCGAGGAGGGCGCCCGCGGCCGCGTCCGCGGCGTGCGCGGCGGGCCTGGCGGCCGCCGCCGCGGCCGGGGCGTCCGCCGCGGCCACGCCAAAGCTGGCGCGCAGCGCGTCGCTCAGGCCGGCTTGCAGCGTGTCCGGCGGCCAGCGCGCGCCGCCGCCCGCCAGCATGCGCAGCAGCTGCAGCTGGCCGCCCTGCAGCGGTAAACGCAGGGTTGGCCGGGGTTGCCGCCCAGCGCGCGCGCAGTGTGCGCTCGATGCATGTGACATGTAAAACTGCCATGGAGGTGGTCTCCTAACAGCAGCATTGCAGCAACACGCAGGCGCCGCAGACGGCCTATGCCCAAGGACGCCAGCGCGGGCCATGACGGCGGCACTGCGCCGCGGCACCCGCGCCGTCCAGCGCCGCAGCAGCACTGCATGGTCCGCCTCGTGATTGCGAGCGAGCCCACAGCGCTGGCCGGGCGCGCGCCTGTTGTGCGAACGCTGCGAATGCGGCGGCACCGGCGGCCGGCGGCGGCCGCGCCCCTTCTTGCGGAAGGACCACCGCCTCAAGCGGCCCACCCGCCGGCCAGCCAGCGCCAGCATGTGGCGCCCAGCCGAGATGCTGCCAGGGCGCGGCGGCCGGCGCAGAGCCGCTCCACATGAGGCCCGAGGCGGGCGGCAGCACACTGCTGCCCTGGCTGAGCGCCAGGGTCGACGCCAGGCTCTGGGGACCCTCGGCGTGGCCCTCAAGCGGCGCGGGGCGGGTGTCCGCAGCCCCGCACAGCGCGCGCGGCGGCGGCAGCGGCGCGCGCACGGCGCTGAACGCTGGCGGCAGCGCCAGGTCCTCGCCGCGGCGGACGCCCCCGGCCGCCGCGCTGTGCATGGGCGTGAGCAGCCCGTCGCCGGCGC